>Ga0210394_10007642_pt1 | contig 11326 bp, 10 predicted proteins | sample IncBWC12MmetaG_FD_160121 | JGI IMG/M metagenome (GOLD analysis project Ga0210394, IMG submission 160121) | Forest soil microbial communities from Barre Woods Harvard Forest LTER site, Petersham, Massachusetts, United States - Inc-BW-C-12-M | ecosystem: Environmental > Terrestrial > Soil >... | reverse complement strand
CCCGGACACCGATGCAAAGTGTTCATGTGCCAGAGCAGCCAGACGCTGCGCCAAGGCGGGCGGCAGCGCCTCTCGCGCCGCGCTGCCGGCGAGGGTCGCGGCGGCCGCCGCGCGCTCGAATTCCAGCAAGGCGGCGCTCGCGGTCGCACTGTCCATGACGTCCAGCTCGCGCTGCTCGGGCGGCGACAAGCCTTCGGTGACTTGCTTGATCAGCAAATCCACCATGGCCTCGTCGGGCTGGCCTTGCGGAGTCTTGTCGGTCATCGCACCCTCACGGAGAGGCCTTCAGCATCTATGTTCATGTATTCGCGCACTTGAATGAGACCCCGCCGCATGAACGACTTCACGGTGCCCAAAGGCATGCTGAGCCGAGCCGCAATCTCGGACTGGCTCAAGCCGTGCAGCAGCCCCAATTCCAACACTTGCCGCGGTTCGGGACGCAGCGCCGCCAGTGCCCTCGCCGCTTGCTCGGCCTCGATCGCCGTTTCGGAAGCGGTGCCGGGATCCGCCCATGCCACGGCCTCCAGGGTCTCGACGGGCTCCATCGGGGGTTCGGCACTCGTCTTACGCAGCCGATCGATCAGTCGACGCCGCGCAATCATCGCGATGAAGACCTTGTCGGAGCCCTGCGAGGCATCGAAGCGGCCGGCGCTGCGCCAGATGTCCAGAAAGATTTCCTGGGTCGCATCCTCGGCATCCGACGGCGTACGCGACAGGCGCCGCGCAATGCTCCAGACCAGCGCCCCGTATTGGTCGATGCACTCGCGCACGGCGGCTGAATCGCCGCCGGCGATGCGTTGGAGCACGGACACTAGCCGCCCGGCTTTTGCGGCTTGAGCGTCGGCATGCGCTGCGTGTCGCCGGTCGGCCGGCGCAGCTCACTCTCGCGGCGCAGATGCGGCAGCGACTGCTTCGGATTCAATATGACCCAGCGCCATTCGTCGAGTTGATGCTTCAGCAGCGGCAGCAAGGCTCGTTCGGCACCGACATCGACACCTGGGCCGGGGCACAGCGTGGAGCAATACAGTTCAAAGTACTCGGCGAACAGCCGCTCGTACTGCTGCATCGGATCAAGAAATGCGGCGTCTTGAACCAGCTCGGTGCCGACGTGGCTGGTGCACAAAAAGCTGCAGGCCTTGCGCAAATACGCCGTGTGTTCGGCGATGACCGCATGTTCGTAGCTTCGCTCCGGATGAAAGTGAGAGAGCACGGAGGCGCGCAGCTGACCGCGCACACTGCGGTGCTTCAAGTATTCGAACAGCGCCGTGCCATGAATCAGGCGCAGCGCCGTCTGTCTGAGCACCGCCGCTTGGTGGCGCAGACCTGCGCAATCGGCCACCAGCCGCATGAGCCCCGAGTGCTCGAGTTCCCAGGAATGCCAGCTGTCCGGAGTCGCGAGGATGCGTTGCGCAACCAAATGTTCTCTCGCGTCATCGCTGCGCAATGCGCTTTCGATGCGGTCGGTCGAGACGCGCATGAGTCGGGCGTGACTGAACGCGCTCTGTTGCACCTGTTACTTCCTCTTGCCGCTGTAATGGCAGGAAATAAATCGGCGGTAGCTTAGGCGAACCGTCGCAATATAAAAGCCGTCGCCAAAACGCGACGTGAGTCGATTTTTTTCAACTGGCGCGGTGCTTGATGTCGCTCAACGGGACCGCGGTAACAGCAGCGTAGCGCGCGCCGTCGCCGTATTCAAATGGTAATTCGGGCGCCATCGGACCATCGACGCGCGGCCCGCGCAGCGAGGCCAGCAATGCCTTGACGGGATTGCTGAACGCGTCATTGACCGCCGTTCCCTCAAAGCCGCAATGCGCCATGCAGTTGTCGCAGCGCGGATTCTTGCCGACGCCGTACTTTTCCCACTCGGTGTCCTCGATGAGGGCCTTGTAAGTCGGTGCATAACCTTCGTCGGAAAGTAGGTAGCATGGCTTCTGCCAGCCGAAAACGTTGTAGGTCGGATTGCTCCACGGCGTGCACTGGTAGGTTTGGTTGCCGGCCAGGAAGTCCAAGAACAGCGCGGAATGATTGAACGACCACGCGGGTTTACCTGAGGGCCGGCGGCGCCGGCTGAAAATGTTGCGGAATAATTGCTTGCTGGCGTTGCGTCCGAGGAACACGTCCTGACGGGGGGCATGACTGTAGCTGTACCCGGGAGATACAGTGATTCCCTCGACACCCAGCTCCATCGCCGTGTCGAAAAAGCTGGCGACGTCTTCCGGGTCTTCGCCATTGAACAGCGTACAGTTCACCGTCACGCGAAAGCCCTTGTCGCGGGCCAATTTGATGGCGGCAACCGCCTTCTCGAACACCCCTTCCTGGCACACCGACTCGTCGTGACGCTCCTTATTGCCGTCCAGATGAATCGAAAAGGTCAGATAGGCGGAGGGCCGGTATTCGTCTATGTGTTTGGGAAGCAGAATCGCGTTGGTGCACAGATATACGAATTTCCGCCGCGCGACGATGCCGGCGACGATCTGAGGCATCTCCTTGTGGATCAGCGGCTCGCCGCCGGGGATCGACACGATGGGCGCGCCGCATTCGTCGACCGCGCGCAAGGCGTCGTCCACACTCACTCTTTTTTGCAGGATTTCCTTGGGGTAGTCGATTTTGCCGCAGCCGGCACAGGCCAGGTTGCATTGGAACAGGGGTTCCAACATGAGAACCAGCGGATAGCGCTTGTCGCCGCGCAGTTTGCGCTCGGCGATATAGCGGCCGACCTTGTACATTTGCAGGAGTGGTATGGCCATGGCCTATCTTAGCAAGGACACCCCTGCCGGGCGATGGTCTCCCCAGGCAATTTCCCTCTGCAGCGCCTCAGGGCTGATCCAGCGCCAGTCGAGAATCTCATCTGAATTAATCTTAATCTTCTCGCCGCAGCGCCCGATATGCACAAAACACAGCTCGTGCTCCGCGTCATAGCTCGCCGCGCTCGCGAAACCAGCGAATGGCATCCACGAAAGCCTCGGCCGGCGGCCGCCATCGATACCCCAATTCACGCACTGCCTTGGCGCTCGAGAAGAACATGCGCTTGCGCGACATGCGCACGCCCTCCAGAGTAATTCGGCCGCTGCGGCCGGAAATCTTGGCATACCCTTCGGCCAGGTAGGCGAGCGGAAGGACCATGCCGTATGACAGCCGCACGCGAGGCGGTTTGCGGCCGACGAGCGCAGCGACCACTTCCAGTATCTCCCGCAGCGTCATGTCTTGTCCGCCCAAGATGTAACGCTCGCCGGCTTCGCCGCGCTCATACGCCAGCAGGTGGCCGGCCGCGACATCATCGACATGCACGACGTTCAGTCCGGTATCGACATAGGCGGGCATCCGGCCTGTCGCTGCATCGAGCACGAGTTGGCCCGTGGGAGTGGGTTTCACATCCCCGGGCCCCACCGGTGTCGATGGGCTGACGATGACCATGGACGTGGCTTCGCGCGCCGCCGCGGCTTCGCGCGCGGCTTCGCGCACCACTTCTTCCGCCAAATATTTCGAGCGCTTGTAGTGGCCGATCATGTTTTCGAGCGTCACGGGGGTGCGTTCATCCCCCGGCGCGCCGTCGGCAGGGATACCGATCGTCGCGACGCTGCTGGTGTAGACAATGCGCTGCACGCCGGCACGGCGCGCGGCGGTCAGCATGTTGCGCGTGCCGTCGACATTGTTGCGATACAGTTGCGATGGGTCCCTGGCGCCCAGCCGATAATCCGCAGCAACGTGAAACAAACCGGCGCAACCCTGCGCCGCGCGCACCAGAGAGTCGAAGTCCGTCAGGTCGCCTTCCACCAGTTCAACATCGAGGCGGCTCAGGTAGCTGCGGTCTGAACCACGGCGTACCAGCGCGCGAACCTGCCAATGCGCGGCAAGCAGCGCGCGGACCACTGCCGAGCCCACGAATCCGCTCGCACCGGTCACCAGCGCCTTCATGCGAGGTGGGTACCTACCACTCGCAAGGAGCGCATCGCCGTGCGGTATCGCCGTGCAAGCCGCAGCAGCGCCGCGATCTCGCCCGGGGCTTTGACCAGACCCGCGATCAGGCGTCCGCTCCGCACTCGTCCGGCCTGACTCGCGGCGACCAGCGAGGGCGGCAAAACATCGGCGGCCGTATCCACGATCACCCGCACGGCAATGAACGGCAGCTTGTGAGCCGCTGCCACCGCGGCGACCGCCACACTCTCCATGTCGACCGCCGCGGCGCCGGTATCGCGAAACGCCGCTGCCTTGTCGTGCGGCGTTTCGATTGCACGAGCGCTGGTGAGCAAGATGCCCTCGGTCACGCGCGCGCAGCCTAACGACGCAGCCACGCGCTCCCGCCAGCTCTTGCAAGTGGCGAAACGCGCGCCATCACGGGAAATCAACTCGCCCGGCAAGATGATGCTTCCTGCCGCAAGCTTGGGATCAAGCGCGCCGGCCAAACCGAAGGTCATGAGCGCGGAAACTTGCGCCGCAACCAGCGTCCGCGCAGCAGCCCCAGCCGCGGGGCAACCGATACCGCACACCGCCAACAATGTTCCATCCCTAAGCTGCGACAACTCGCTGAAGGGTTCAGGTCCGCCCCGCCGCGTGGATGGTCCCAGCGCGCGCGCCTCAGACGCGAGCGCCGCGACGACGCCATTCAATGAGCGATTCCGCGACGCGTCAGGGTCCGGTAGGCCGCCAGCGCCCACAAGGGAAAATAGGCCGAGTAACCGTGATAGCGCAGATAAAATACCCGGGGGAAACCGGGTGCCGTGAAACTCGAGTCGCTCCACAGTCCGTCCGTCCGGCGGCTGCGCATCAAGAATTCAGCGCCGCGCCGCACGGTCTCGGAGGCGGCCTCTCCCGCCGACAGCAATCCCAGCAGCGCCCAGGCCGTTTGATACGGGGTGCTGCGATAGATCGCTGCAGAATCAGGCCGCGCGTAGCTGTCGTTGCTTTCCCCCCAGCCGCCGTCCGCATTCTGTTTTTGCTTGAGCCACGCCACGGCGCGTTGTATCGCGGGATCATTCGGCACGATATGCGCCTGCGCGAGCGCCGTCAGCACCGACCACGTGCCATAGATGTAGTTGGTTCCCCAGCGTCCGAACCAGGAGCCGTCAGGTTCCTGCTCGCGGCGCAAATAGGCGATTGCACGATCCAATGCCGGCTTGTCCTGCGGCCGACCGACGCGCGCCAATACCGTGACCACCCGCGCTGTGACATCGCTGGTGGGCGGATCCAATAGCGCACCGTGATCGGCGAAAGGAATCTTGTTCAGGTAGTAGCAGGTATTGTCCGCATCGAATGCGGCAAATCCGCCGCCGCGGCTTTGCATACCCACCAACCAATCGAGCGCGCGGCGCACGCTTTCCGCGTAGTGCTGCGAGTCGCGCGCCTGATGCATGGCCCACGCAACGACCGCCGTATCGTCAAGGTCCGGATAGAAGTCGTTTCCAAACTGAAACGGCCAACCGCCGCCGGCCAACGCCGGACGATTTACGCGCCAATCGCCGGGTTCATCGAGCAGCTGCGTAGCCTGCAGCCAGTCGAGCGCGCGCGACGCAGCATCGCGCGATGACTCATCGCCCGCTTCCTGCATCGCCAGGCACGCAAGGGCGCTGTCCCAAACCGGTGAAACGCAGGGTTGGCAATAAGCGCTCGAAGGACCCACCACCAACAGCTGCTTCAGGGCGCGCTTCGCCGTGACGAGGCGCAGATCGTCTTGGCGGTAGCCCAAGATCACCAGGGATTCGACGGCATTGACCATGGCGGGAAAGATTGCGCCAAGACCATTCTCGCCGTTCAATCGCTCGAGAATCCATTGCTCCGCCCGGCGCGTAGCGCGCTCGCGCATCCGGCTTGGGATCAACGGATCGATCAAGCGTCCGAGGTGATCGAAAAGCAGGAACGCCTTGGTCAACAGACCGCTGCGCCTGAAATAGTGCCGCTCCTGCTCGGGCGGCGTGGTGAACAGTTCGCCGATATCGACGTTGCGCGGATTCTTGGCCTTGGGCTTGCGCGTGCACAGAATGAACAGCGGTACCATCACGGTGCGCGACCAATACGACACCTTGTCAAGATGAAATGGGAACCATCGCGGCAGCAGCATGATTTCGACGGGAATATAGGGCACGCCGCGCCACGGCAGTTGCCCGAACAGCGCGAGGGCAATGCGCGTGAACACATTGGCTCTGGCCGCGCCGCCGTGCTGCAGGATGGCGATGCGCGCACGCTGCATGTGCGGTGCGCCTGGCGGATCGCCGGCGAGCTTCAAGGCGAAGTAGGCCTTCACGGTACAGCTCAAATCAAATTCGCCGCCGTGATACAGCGGCCAGCCGCCGTGCTCCGCTTGATGCGCTCGCAGGTGATTGGCGATCTTCGACTCGAGCGCCGTGTCGATTTCATCCAGGAAGTGCATCATCATGATGTACTCCGCAGGGATGGTGCAGTCCGCCTCGAGCTCGTACAGCCAGTAGCCTTGGTCGTGCTGCTGCGCTATGAGCGCGTCGCGCGCCTCGGCAATGGCGCGATCGAGCGGCGAGGCATCCGGAATCCGCTTCAGCGTGCGCGAAACGATGTCGCCGCGTACAGCGGTGTCGCCGCGTACAGCGGTGTCGCCGCGTACAGCGGTGTCGCCGCGTACAGCGGTGTCGCTGCGCAACTCCGGCAACTCGAGCTCCTTCTCAAACCCGGCCGGTTTCGGCGCGCTTTGATTCACGAGCCGGAACTCCCGTAGGAGCGCAGCCGCGCGTGCTGCAGCTCGAGATCTGCGGCGTTCTCGCTACCCGCTGGCACCGGGCGCAGACGGCGGATGTCGGGGAGCCGAGCCAGCGGCAGGCCGCGAGCGGCCCGCGCGAAAAGGCCCCTGAGCATCCAATCATTCTTCAGGGCAATATTGGTGAGGAGCAGAGTCATGTTGACCGCGTTCCTACCGATCTTGACTTGCACTCCCGCGGTGTAGCCGGGATTGCGGGCAATCTTGCGCAGTGTGAGGACGGCAAGGCCGATCGCCCACAAGCAGAAACGCCGAATACCTTGCTCACTGGCGGGGATTAATAATGTGTAATCCAGCGCATTTCGCAGGTGCGCGTGAGCCACTGCGACTAGCTCGGATATCCCGGCGCTGAACCCGGTCTGCTGCGATTCATTCGTCAACTGGCTGAGGTCGACGCCGTGGCGGGTGAACACTTCCTGCGGCAGCCAACAGACTCCGCGGCTGCGGTCCTCCCAGACATCCTTGAGAATATTCGTCATTTGCAACCCCTGTGCAAAGGACGCGGCAAGGGCGTTGAGCGCCGGGCGGCGGAGGGCAATATCGGCCGAATAATCGCAAAACAATTCAGTGAGCATTTCACCGACCACGCCCGCCACATAGTAGCAATAGTCCTCCAGATCGCTCGATCGGGGCAGACCCTTCAGGCTGGCATTGAATTGAAAGTGCGGCATGCCGTAGCACATGAGCTCGACGCAGCGCTGGATGGCGGTTTGCTGGGCCTTGCGCAGGTTCGCTGTCACGCGGATGACGCGATCCATATTGCCGACCAGATCCCGCTCCGTGGCCAAGGTGTGCTCCGAGAGTCGCGACTGAAGGTCCCGGGCCAGAGCTCCAGGCTCCCCGGTTCCGCCCACCACCGCATTGAATCGGCTCAGGAAGGCCCGCGTCTCCGGGGCCGAAAGCGCCGGTTCATCCTCAATGGTGTCGGCGATTCGGCACAACAGGTAGGCGTTGGTTACCGGGGTGGAGAGTGCCGGGGGCAGCTGCGGAATGGTCAACGCAAAGGTGCGTGAGACATGCGGCAGAATCCGTTCTTGGTAGCGCTCATCCGAGCTCGAAGAATCCATGCCGGCAGTATCTCAGCGGGTCCGCCTTGGTGCAAATCCGCAACAACGAGCAGTCCATTGCCACCACGAGGGTGCGGCAGTATAAACTGGCACAACATGGACGCTCCCACCGACCGTAATTCCCTGCTTGACAGCATAGACGCGCCGGCGGACCTGCGCCGCCTGCCGGCGGCGAAACTGGTCGATTTGGCGTCCGAATTGCGCCAATTTCTCATCCACAGCGTCTCTACCCGCGGCGGACACTTCGCCGCAGGATTAGGCACGGTCGAGCTGACGATTGCCCTGCATTATGTGTTCAATACCCCCTACGACCGGCTGGTTTGGGATGTAGGACACCAGGCCTATCCTCACAAGGTACTGACAGGCCGGCGCTCGCGGCTGCACACCATCAAACAGGACTTGGGGTTGGCGCCCTTCCCTTCCCGCAGCGAGAGCGAGTACGACACATTCGGCGTCGGCCACTCCAGCACATCGATCAGCGCCGCGCTGGGCATGGCCGTCGCGGCGGCGCAACGCGGCGAGAATCGCCGGGTGGTCGCCATCATCGGAGACGGTGCGCTGACCGCCGGCATGGCGTTCGAAGCGTTGAATCATGCGGGCTCGCTTCCGGCCGACCTGCTGATCGTGTTGAACGATAACGACATGTCAATTTCCGAAAATGTCGGCGCGCTGTCGAATTATCTGGCCCGCGCCTTGTCCGGCCGCATGTATTCGCACTTGCGCGAGAGCGGCAAGAAAGTCCTGCGGCAGATGCCCACCGTTTGGGAGCTGGCGCGCCGCTCGGAAGAACATTTGAAGGGCATGGTGCTCCCCGGCACGCTGTTCGAGGAAATGGGTTTCAATTACATCGGTCCCATGGATGGGCACGATGTAAAAGCACTCGTCAATACCTTGCGCAATTTGCGCAAGCTGCGCGGGCCGCAGTTCTTGCACGTCGTGACGCGCAAGGGCAAAGGCTACGCGCCGGCGGAGGCGGATCCAATCAAGTGGCATGGCCCGGGGCCCTTCGATCCGGCGAGCGGCATGATCTTCAAGGAAGCCAGCACCGGGCCTTCATATTCGCAGATTTTCGGCAAGTGGCTGTGCGACATGGCGGAGCGCGATCCCACAGTTGTCGGCATCACGCCGGCGATGCGCGAAGGCTCCGGGTTGGTGGAATATTCGAAGCGATTTCCAGCGCGCTATTTCGACGTCGCCATCGCCGAACAACACGCCGTCACATTTGCGGCCGGGCTGGCGGCGGAGGGATTGAAGCCCGTAGTGGCGATCTACTCCACATTTTTGCAGCGCGCGTACGATCAACTCATCCATGACGTCGCGCTGCAAAACCTGCCCGTCGTATTTGCCGTCGACCGGGCCGGCTTGGTCGGCAGCGACGGTGCGACCCATCAGGGCAGTTATGATCTGTCCTATCTGCGTTGCATTCCCAATATGGTCATCATGGCGCCCGCGGACGAAAACGAATGCCGCCAGATGCTGTACACCGGAACCACGCTGGCTTCGCCCTCGGTAATTCGCTACCCGCGCGGCACCGGACCAGGGGTCCCAATCGCCGCGGAGATGACGGCACTTCCCGTAGGACAGGCGCAGCTGCGCCGCGAAGGCCGCAGCGGGCTTGCGATACTGGCATTCGGTGCGCTGGTCGATTCCGCCCAAAAGATTGCCGAGCGCCTGGATGCGACGATCGTGAACATGCGCTTCGTGAAACCTCTCGATGAGAAACTGGTCCTGGCGCTCGCCGAACGTCACGGCGCCATCATCACGATCGAGGAGAACGCCGCCATCGGCGGCGCGGGTGCGGGCGTCGGCGAATTGCTCGCCGCGGCCGGACTGCAGGTACCCCTGTTGCACATCGGCATACCCGATCGATTCATCGAACACGGAACCCGCGACACCTGCCTCGCAAGAGCCGGCCTCGACCTTGCCGGACTCAGCGCAAGCGTCGATGAGTGGTGGGCGCTTCAGACTCAGGCGCGCAAACGCTCGGTGAGCAGCGCCTGAGCCTTCGCTGTATTACTTAGCGAGCTCTCGCTTCGGATAAAAGGGATAGCGCGAGAAGCCATCGGAAGGACTTTGCGGCCGGTACTTCGTATGACAGGCCTCGCAAGTTGTCTGCAAGTGATCAGCCGCGGCAGCGAACTTTTTTTGATCTTGCGCTTTGACCGCAGCGCGGATGGCGAGCGCAGTCTTCTCCATCTCGCGAACCCACGATTTCCAGTCCGCATTGGCTACCCATTTGCGGTCTAGCTTGCCCGTGCCGGCACTCGCAACCAGCGTGCTTGCAGCGATCAGGTTGACGGCATCCTGATCGGCCAATTGCCAATCTTCTTCCGATAGCTTGTCCGCGCCGGCGGCTGCCCAAAGGCCGTCGGCAGGGATCTCGATCGATGCCCGCATGAGGTCGACAAGGCTGATCGGCAGCGCCAAGGGGCGCGCAGGGGCGCCGGTGTTCGCCGGCTTTGGCGTGGCCGCGAAGGCGTTGCCCGCAACGAATGCCAGGGTTGCAATGAGTGCCATTCGCGCCGAAGGATTGCAAATGCGCGTCAAATCGTTCTCCTTCCGTGCTCAAATCACTGGCCGCCATCCATTTTCGCTGCGAGCTCAACGCTCTCAGGAGCCGCCATACCCGCGTAGTGTATATCGATTTTCTTGAGCAGCTTCCAGGCGTCGCTGGATTTGCCGCGGCCAAGCAACTCCTGGACCTCTTGCAGTTGCGTGCCAATATCCTTGGCACGCTGCGCTCGGCAGGTTGCAAGCCGGTCCGGTCTCGGGCTCACATGGCCGCCCAGCGCCGTCAGCGCCAGGTCGATGTCCCGCGAACCCGCCAATTGGTGACCCGCAAACGGAAAGGGCTCGACATCGATGTCATACGCGCACCAATTCTGCAGCGATGACCTGCTCTCGACGTCGGTGTCCAGATTGACGCGATCGTTCTCGCCGGTGAGATAGACGAAGCGCATCGATTCCTGCAACTGATTGAACAGTTCCGCCGCAGGCAGCGGGGTCTCGAGGGTACCGATGCGGTCGCTGCCCGAATGGAGCAAAACAGCGCGAAACACATCGGGGTACGCCAGAGCCATGCGCAGCGCGACGCGCGACCCGCCGGACATTCCGCCGATGTACAGACGGGCCTTATCGACAGGATAGCGCTGCATCACATTGTGTGCCGCAATCAATGCCAGCGGGACGCGACGCTCAAAAACATTTTCGGAATTGCCGGAGTTCGCGGCGGTCACGAAAATCATGCCATGCCGATCAAGCGCCGAAATCCAATCCCGCGGAACGCCGGCCCGCTGCCACGGTCCTATGAACACCAAGAGCGAGTAACCCTGGGGCGGCGCCTGCGCGGGGACGAACAGGGCGAATTTTTCATTTGCAAGGTCGACGGACTGTTCGCGCAATTTTGCCTTGCGCCGGGCCGCCTCGCGCTCCAGCTGCGCAAAGGTGAGCGGCGTCAACATGCGCCGCGCCAATTCCAGGCTGCCCGACAGCGGCGAGTACTCCGTGAATACGACATCGTGCTGAACCTGGGCCATGG
>Ga0210394_10007641_pt1 | contig 11328 bp, 12 predicted proteins | sample IncBWC12MmetaG_FD_160121 | JGI IMG/M metagenome (GOLD analysis project Ga0210394, IMG submission 160121) | Forest soil microbial communities from Barre Woods Harvard Forest LTER site, Petersham, Massachusetts, United States - Inc-BW-C-12-M | ecosystem: Environmental > Terrestrial > Soil >... | reverse complement strand
CCACCGAATTCCATTCATCGTGAGCCAAGTTGCTCGTTAGACGGGCGTAGGCCTGGTCTCGCAAATCGCCTGAAGGCCACGGCCAAAGTGTTGCAGCGTGTTCGCTGTACCCAGTTAGCAGATGGCGGCCGTCGGGACTAAGGCGACTGAGCGGACCTACCCGACATCAGGAAAGTTGCGCCTGGCGACCGCCGGTCACGGCATCCACACGGTCAGGCGTCCGTGAGTAGCCGTAGCAAAGGCGGCGGAAGAAAGATCGGGAACGATTAGGTCAATGTCGCCACTGGCAGTGAGCTCGAAACGTCGTCTGCCGGACGGTACGTCCCTGGCTTGCTAACAACCGCGCCCGGGAAGACTTGCGATGGGACGGTCACCGCGAGATCCGGATTTCCGTGCAGGTAAACCGTGCCTTCAGGTATTCCTTGAGCCGTGCGCGGCGCTCGGGTTTGCTCACGTCGTCTTGGGCTTAGGCTCCTGCTGCTGTACCGATGCCCATTTCGCGTGCTCCTGCGAGACGAGGGACTCAATCCTTTCTGCCAGCAGCGCATGCGGATCTGTGGCACCTGCATAAGGCGAAGCTTTCCCGAGGTAAACGTATTTCTCATGCTTGAGCGATTCGCACGTAGAGCGGTAAGCAATCCAATTCTGCTGGTACTGGTTGAGGTGCAACATTCCTTCGAGTATGGTAATGAGAACACCGAGTGCACCCGTCACCCACATGATTCGCGGAAAAGTGAACGCCGACAAGAACGGGATTGTTGCTGCGGCGGCAATCTCAACGATCTTCATTCGCTTAAAGTATCGCTGGTTGGTCATGCTCTTTCGGTCATACCAACCTATTTGATCTTCGAGTCGCTCCATAATGGGATCGATCTCGGTTCCGTGCGCGGCTTCAGTGCTCATGGGTTCAAGATTCTAACGCTTACTTCCCATTTAACCGCAAACAATTTCGCCGAACCTCACCCTCTGCTGATTCCCACGAGAAACATCGCGGACAGAGATTTCCAACCGCCTGCCCGTAGACTATCGACTCCGCGTCGAATTTCCGATCTCGATCGGCCTGCCCCTGGCGAATCGTTATTTCGCCAGCCACAACTGCATGCAGCGGTTTTCAGCACTTAACCGGCCATCGCAAGGGCAATTGCGCCAAAGGAAGATGAACTTGCCGCCCACGAACAACGCGAGCATCGCAAGTCTTAGACGACTGCCAAAGTGGCCAAGACGGCTGACAGAAACCAGACCAGACTCGAGACCAGCTGACCCGCAAAGCCACTCAAGAAAACGTCTCGTGTTTCTCGTTGGGCATCACTGATATTCACGGAAGTTCCTTTCCGAAATAAAATCTCTCAGAGGAGGTTCATCTGCACGAGCGAGAACGAGGCTGTCGGCAAATCCTAACACGAGTCAATTTATCTTGGCCGATTTCACTCGATGATTGCGTTGATCAGGAGTTACTCCTGACCTTTTGACATTCTGGGATGCACAAGTATCACCTGCATGCTCTGCTCGGACCGAATCACGGGGTAACTTGGAAGCAAGAAGGCTCCTGAATTGTGCGACGGTCTCGGCATTCCCTAGTGCGGCCAAGTCATATTTCGGCTCGTTCAACGACCAGCTGCGCGGCAAGAACGAAGAGCATTGCGATCAGTATCCAGATGATGTTGCTGATCGCCAGAGGCAGACTTCCGAGAGGTAGACCGGGAAATAACGGAAGGTCGACGTGCCAGCGCCATCGAATCGCGGCCGCGAAAAATGGAAGGCCAAATACGATCGCCATGCTCGCACCTAGTCCCTTCAGGCCATTTCGCAGCAAAACGGTCAGGGAGTAGGTGAGGCAATAAACCCAATTACAAAAAATCAAGGGATCCACAAAGTTCTGTGCCGTCAGCGAACCGTTCAGCGTCGAATGAAATGGATTCTTGCTGTAGTGGGAGAGAGTTGCCCAGCCCGCGAGGAAATTTACCGCAGCGACGGCCAGTAATTCAGCAAAGCCGACAGCCCAACCCACCCAGACAAAATACGCGCGGCTCCGCGGCTTCGTGAACAAGAACTGCGCTGTCTTCTCGTCGAATTCATGGCTAGCGCCTATGGCCCCCAACCCCAGGGGCACGGCCATAAGAATTAAAGCGAAGGTGCTTAAGAAAGCAGATGTGCCGAAGTCCTCCACTAGATGACTGCCCAGACTCACCACGGCAGCCACGGGCATCACAATTGCCGCGATAATTAAGAAAACGACAAAAAAAGACCGAGTGTCACGCCAGCATTTCCAGAAGTACATCACTGCTCCTTTCGCACAAGATGTGAAAAGATTTCCCGTAGGCTTAAAGGGACGATATTCGTAATGTTTGCGCCGTTTTGGGACAATCCGGCAGCGAAACTCTCGGCATCCTTCGTTACGACATATCTGTAGAAATTCCCCTCGACTACAACGGACAAAACCTGCGACGAAGTGTTTGCCGGAAGGGAGTTGCCTGCTGCCGTGATCAGGCGGAATTCACTTTTAATGTCATCCAACCGCGATTCCAGCAGAAGCTTGCCCTGATCGATGACGCCGGCATATTCCGCGATCCTCTCCACTTCCTCAAGTTGATGAGAGGAAAAAAAGATGGTGCACCCCCGGTCAAGCCCGTCTTCGGCCAGCACGTGCGACAACTGGTCGACTGAAACGGGGTCGAGGGCCGTTGTCGGCTCATCTAATATCAATAAATCGGCGCCTTGAGAAAGCGCCAGCAACAGCCAGACCTTCGTTTGGTTGCCGTTGGAGAGCTTTTCAAAGCGTTGCTTCATTGGGATTTCCAATAACCGAGCGTATTTTTCCACCGCACTATCGGACCACATCGGGTAAAAGCCGCGACTGAATCGCACCAGTTCGGATGCAGTCAGCGATGGATATAACGTCTTTTTCTCGCTGACGAAGGCGGTACGCTGAAGAATGGCCCTGCGCTCAGCAGAAACATTCATTCCGAATACGTGGGCCGCCCCCGCAGTGGGGCGCGTCAGGCCTAGCAGCATTTTGATCGTGGTTGTTTTGCCCGCACCGTTCCGCCCCAAAAACCCATAGATCGCGCCGCGCGGCACACTAAGGTTTATCCCGCCGACCGCGCGTATGTTTCCGTAAGTCTTCGTGAGATCCCTGCTGTCTATCGCAAGTTCGTCCATTTGCGTTCTCCTAAACCGTCTAGTTCGTCTCGTACGGCCTTCAAGATTTCCTCGTCCGTGAGGCGTAGTTGCGCGCCCTCAACCGCAATCTGCCGGGCATACGGCTGCAACCGACGCAACTTTTCCGATTTGAGAAATCGCGGGACATTTTCCGCAACGTAAGTGCCGCCGCCCGGAATCGTGGCAATGACACCGTCGCGCTCCAGGTTCTGATAGGCGCGCGCGGCAGTGGTGGGATTGATCCCCAGTCCGGCAGCCAGCTTGCGTACTGACGGTAGTGGTTGGTCTACCTTCAAGGCGCCCGCAGCAATCGCATTCTTCACTTGAACTTCGATCTGCGCGTAAATCGGCACGCCCGAGGACGGATTTACATGGAAAAGCATACTGTATGATTACAGTCATACAGTGTGCGTGTCAAATGTGTTGTGCTTGATTAGTACGGACGGAAAAGAGGCTGCAAGGCGCGGTGATGAGCGGTAATACCAGCCGACTGCTGTGCTCTGTCCGGGTAACCGGAAGTTATCCACTTGTCTCTAATGCGTCTCGGCGAACTCGAATCTGTGGTGCCAACTAGCCGCGTCCCAGTGGGCGGCCCGGACGCACCGGCCTCGTAACCGCCCGCAACCCGCCTGGCTAGGCACAACCTCACCCGTTACCATGGAACCAGCTGTTGCGCCGACGGCCCCACGCGCCTCGGTGCGGCTCGCTTGCAAGGGTCGGCGCCTCCGCGTGACCGCTCGATTCTAGAGTTCTGACTGTTATCGGGAGATTTCGTCAATTGTCCCCGGCATCCGCTCTAAAGTCGTCCGGTAACCCTGCTGGCGACGTCCTTGAGCTGCTTCTCGATTGCCGGAGTGAAATCCATAGGATCAAGATTGATATAGAAACGAACTTTGCCCTTGCGGACATGGAGTCCATGCGCTTCGTCAAAATAAGCCTCGTCCCCGAGGCCGGTGATCGGCGTTTGCCTGCCATAAAATTTGCTCAATTTGGCGAACAGATCCGCCGCGGCCGACGGCGACGGATCAACGTATGCTCTGAACCAGAGCTTGCTCCCTTTAGCAAGATAATTGCAATCCGTTCCCGTCGCGGTGTTTGGGAAAGGACGGGGAGCGACGCTCTTTTGTGGGGAATCGTAGGCTCGTCCTAACGTCTTGCTCACCTCAGCTGCCGGCAGCAACGAGCAGAGGTCAGCGGGAGGTTCAGCTGCCCTTGCCGAGTGCACCACGCACGTAGTTACGACGAGAGTTGCAGCAATCAACGATAGTCTACGCGAGTGAATCATTTTGGCGGGCCCTTTCTTGCCTCTAGCCGACGATATTTATAGCAGCGGAAAATTCATGACACAAGTCACAGATGTTTACTTTTGACAATGGATCCTAGGCATAGATATATTACCCCTATCATCGCTATGCCTAAGAATGATTTGCCTTCGGGTGGCTTGCTGCTTCTCATCTTGCGGGTACTTCGGTCCGGTGCGTTGCACGGGTACGCAATCGCTCAGCGGATTCATACACTCTCGTCCGAGGTGCTGCACGTGGAGGAAGGCTCTCTTTACCCCGCGCTGCAGAGAATCCTTCTCAAAGGATGGGTGACTTCCGAGTGGGGCATTTCCCAAAACAAATCGCAAAGTCCGTTTCTATAGGCTCACACCCAATGGCCGCAAGCAGCTCGAAGCCGAACTGTCCGATTATGCGCATGCACCGGGCAATCCAGTCCGTCTTGCGCACCGCCTAGGGGAGACATCCAATGAAGGAATTGTTTTTCGCCGTCTCCGCGATCTGTCAAACCGCCGCCGCTTCGACCAGGAACTGGCCAACGAAATGGAGTTTCATTGCGAAATGGCAGGCGCGTGACGGCAACGGCCAGTTCGGCAACGAACTCCGCCTTCGCGAGGAAACACGCGATGCCCTGGGGTTGGACCTGGATTGACCGTTTCTCCCAGGACCTTCGCTTCGCGGTCCGAATGTTACGAAAATCGCCCGGCTTCACAGTCACTGCGGTTCTCATGCTGGCGCTGGGCATTTGCCACTTATAGGAGATTCAGAACACCTCGCGCTGTACCCGTTCTGCCGTCAGCTTTTGAGCCTGGACGGCCCCTTCCTCCTTGACTTTGCGATTCGGCTAGCCTGATGGTTGAGATGGAACACTTTGAAACCTAAGCCAACATTCCAGCTAACGAAATGGTACGCGGACTGCGTCGGGGAAAACGGTGACACAGTTATTGTGTACTGTGGTATCGCGCGGTGGCGAACGATTGCCCTGCACTATGCAAGCGTCTTAGAAGCGAATGCCGTCAATCAGTCCCACGCACGATACTCGCTGAGCAAATGCGCGATGCCGGTCGTAGAAGGCACGACTGTTCGATGGCAGAGCAAATCGCTTAAGACTAAAGGTAGATGGGAGCGGCTGGACTCTCCCTGTGATGTCCGGATCTATGAGTCCAGTGAAGGCACGATTGACTGGCATTGCGTGCATCCACGTGCACGCGCGACGGTTGATCTGGGCGAAGGGCTTGTAATAAGAGGACTTGGTTATCTCGAGCGATTGCAGATGACGATAGCACCTTGGCATCTGCCGCTCAAAGAACTTCGGTGGGGCAGGTTCTTAAGCGATTCGGAGTCGGTGGTCTGGATTGATTGGCTGGGGGAATACTCTCGCAGGATCGTTCTGGAAAATGGAAGATTGGGATGTATGACCGCCGTCGCAGAGAACGGAATCGTCCTGGAAGGAAATGCGAGACTGTGCCTAAGCGCAGAACACGTACTGCGGACGGGGGCTTTGGGGAGGACGGCACTGGCCAAGATTCCCGGAGTGAATCGCCTGCTTCCTAGCCGACTGCTGAACGTGCAGGAATGCAAGTGGCGGAGCCGCGGAGAACTCCTCAGAGGGACCGTCAGAAGTTCCGGGTGGGCGATCCATGAGGTGGTGCGTTGGCCGAAGTGAAGCCTAGTGTGGCAGCGAAGATTGCTTACGCTCTTCTTTTCGTGGCACTGCTTCCTTTGGGTTTTGTCGCCTGGGCAAGATCAACAGCCCACGTCGTCGAAGCGCCGATCACTTCATCGATGCCCCTGGGAGTCGCGCTCTGCGGAGTTGGTGCGGCATTGCTCGCGTCCGGGTGGATTGCGTTATGGATTTATGGCGGCGGATTACCCATGAATATCTCGCCGCCACCACGCTATGTAATGCGCGGAATTTATGGCCTGCTACCACATCCGATTTACACGGGTTTCGCGCTTCTCTGTGCCGGGGTGGCCATCCTGAATCACTCGGCGAGCGGGCTTTGGCTAGTTACATCATTTGTGATCCTTGGCAGTGCTGCGCTGGTATGGGGATACGAAGCACCGGATCTAGCAGCAAGGTTTGGAAACCCCCAGTTCGTCCGATGCAGGATTCTTGCACTGAACACTAATGCTCCACCAACGCGAATGGATCGCTTGCGCTGCTACCTGTTTGTCGTTCTGCCATGGGTGGTGCTATATGAGAGCGTTCTTGTTTTGGGTGTGCCGCGAATCGCAATGGAAACTTACCTACCCTTCGAGATGCGACTGCCGGTCATCGAATGGACTGAAGGGCTTTACGCAAGTGCGTACGTTCTAGTCCTCTTGACGCCGTTCGCTGCAAAGAGCAGCCGGACACTTCGACGCTTTTGCATCAGTGGCTGGGTGGCTACAGCCATTGTCTTTCCCATCTATCTGACGCTTCCTTTTATTGCTTCTCCCCGACCGTTTTTGCCGCACACTGCGCTCGGCAGATTGCTGTTGTGGGAGCGCGGCTTGAATTCGGCAGCGGCAGCGTTCCCCTCCTTCCATATGATTTGGGCCCTTCTTGTCGTGTGCGTGTTGGAGGATCGCTGGAAGTCCCTCCGATGGCTCTGGCGAGCATGGGCGGGGGGAATTGCGATGAGCTGCGTGACGACCGGGATGCACTCGATTGCGGATGTGCTGGCAGGAGCGTTGATAGGGCTGTTGTTGTGGCGTCCGGGGAAACTGTGGCGGGTGCTTCAAGGGCAGACTGAGAGGATCGCGAACTCCTGGCGTGAGTGGCGATTCGGCAAATTGCGCGTGATCAATCACGGTGTCTATGCGGGTTTGGGTGCATTCGCCATTCTCGCGATTGCTGGGATTCTGTCGGGGCCTGGGAATGAATTCGCGCTACTCACCGCTGGCATGTTAGGTCTTGTTGGGTCGGCGCTGTGGGCGCAGATAATCGAGGGCTCGCCGCGGCTCCTTCGTCCTTATGGTTTTTACGGTGGCCTGCTTGGTGTGTCTGTTGGTGTAGTGCTGACGTCGTTTCACCGAGGAAATATTTGGCTGCTGCTCGGAGCGCTCTGTGTCGGCGGCCCGTGGGTTCAGGCGATTGGAAGACTGCGTTGCTTGGTGCAAGGATGCTGTCACGGGCGCCTCGCGCCGGCGAGTATGGGAATTCGCTATCAGCGTCCGCAATCTCGAGTCTACCGACTGGAAGAGTTACGTGGTAAGCCCGTGCACCCGACTCCGCTGTATTCGATTCTGTGGAACGCATACATCGCGCTGGTCATGTGGAGACTCTGGAAATTGCACTTTCCATTGCACTTTGTCGGCGGGATTTATCTTGTGCTAAACGGCTTGGGTAGGTTCGTGGAAGAAGCGTACCGGGGTGAGCCACAAACGCCGGTGTTCGCAGGATTGCGTCTCTATCAATGGATTGCCCTGCTGACAATTCTTATCGGTGCGTTGGTGACAGCGCTGGGCCGTTCAGAGCCTGCGCCCGCACCCGTGTTTCACTGGCAAGCATTGCCTGTGGCCATGGTGTTTGGGATCGTGTGCTGGTTCGCTCTCGGCGTAGACTTTCCTGACTCCAATCGCCGTTTTGCGCGTCTCACAAGCGAATGAATTATCGATTCAGGGCGGTTCACTGCGCACTAAGAAGACCCCCATAGGATACGTTTGGCCTTCGGACACTCGTTCGGCGATGCGGGCCAGAAGTCCGGTTGTGGGAAATCACGGTGGACCTATCTGTTGCCGGCCCTTTCGATTGCCGGTGCCTCAATAGCCGCGTTGCTCGACTGGGGTAAACAAAGCCAGAAAGAAACAGGATGATTTTGCGCGAGAAGCGTTACCGCAAAGCTCAATATACCCTCATTAGCGGGCCATCGACTTGGGCTTTCCCTCAGTAGCCTCAGTGGACGTATAGTGGCGTTCGCGGAAAAGTGATCGATCGAGCAGTTGCAGGTCTGGCACCAGCGACCGTGCGCCTGTCCCCTGGAATTTCAATTCTACGCGAACCGGGTTAGACGGCCAGCGGCGCGATACGTGGCCTTATAATTAGAACTCATCCATCGCAATCGGGGTGCTTGGCTCTTCGGACCGCCCGCCATGGGCGGTTTAGGCAGGTCGGCCTGAATAAAAGCTATGTTTGCGGGAAGTCACGGGATGGGCTAACGGCATGACGATCGCTCTGGAAGGACGCCTTTGGTGGCGTCAAGTGGCCCCGTTTCACATTCAGCTGGAACTTAAGAAGGATTCGGGGGAGTCCTAAGTGTCGCGCGGGCAGGTGCGGGTTGATGGCTGTGTGGTTCGCGTATTTCGCAGCGGCGGCCGTCTTGCACTTGGAGACCGCGTTGGCTTCAAACTCTGGGTTTGCCAGAGCGGGGACGAACCGACGGGACCAGCCTACGTGTACTACGAGGACTTCATTCGAGCCACCCATATGGAGGCATACCTTCACGGAACCCCTCCTGACTACGAACTCGCCGCCTACGAGTTCGCCATTCTCAGTGCTCCATCGGACGAGCCGACCATGAACGTTGGCCAGCTTGAACGATTGCTCGCCGGTTTCGAAAGGGCTAGCTTGAGGACACCCAAACCGAGAGGATGGTGGCATTTCTGGAAGAGCTAAAAGTCGGCCGCGCCAACGTGATCCTTGACAATCTCATCGCCCAGGGCAAAGCCAAGCCCATGCTCGTTGTCATGCCTCTCGGCTACGGCGCTCCCGAGGTTCTTCTTCCCAATTCCGGCGTTTTCCGCGATCCTTCGCTCACGCAGCGCAACTTTGACAATTCCCGCAAAGCCCTCCTCACCGAAGTCCTCCCGCACGTCGAAGCCGCCTATCCTGTCATCAAGGACCACAACTCCCGCGCCATCGCCGGCCTCTCCATGGGCGGCGCCGATTCTCGACGAACGCCGGCTAACCGAAAGTACTGGTGCGATCGCGTCTCCTGGAATTACTTCCGTATGCTCGTCAACCGACTGGAAACTTTTTTTCCGTCCATGTCCCCGAAAAAACGTTACTCCAAATAAACGATTGTCTTCCAAAAGTAAAAGAGCTAAAACACCTAAAGAAAACTTCTGTTCGGTGGCGACAGAACTCTCATCAGTCCTCGCGGGTCATATTCCGTGTACGGGACTCCGGCCAATTGTGACGAGAACGCTTCACGGTCGCCAGAAACGGTTCGCGATGGGAACGGTGCGGCAGGACGTGCAGTTTGCGCTGCGGATGATGCGCAAAAACCTGGGTTTCACAACAGCGGCGGTGCTGTGCCTCATGCTTGGGATTGGAGCGACGACGGGGATTTATACGGTGGTGAACGCCGTACTGCTTCACCCTCTGCCGTACTCGCATCCCGAACAACTGGTTCGAGTGTACACCGAGTTTCCGACGTTTCCGAACGGCGGGCTGCACCGGTTCTGGACTTCCGGGCCGGAATTTATCGATTTAAAGCGCGACACGCACTCCTGGGCGTCACTGGATGCGTGGGTCACGGGCGGAGCTAATCTTGCTGGCAAAACGCAACCTGTCCGGGTTACCGCGGCCTATTTGAGCGGTGGACTGCTGGAGACGCTTGGCGTGGCTCCAGTCATGGGACGTGTGATTGCGCAATCGGACGATGTGCCGGGAGCCGCGGTAGTCGCGGACTTATCGTTCGGCACCTGGCAGGCCGTCTTTGCCGGAGATCCAAATATCGTGGGGCGCGAAACGCGGCTGGACGGATTGAAGTGCACGATAGTTGGCGTCATGCCTCAGGGATTTCAATTTCCGCCAGGGGAGCAAGATCCGGCCCAAGTTTGGACGGCTTTGCAGCTGGACCCGGCTCACCCGGGTGAGCGCGGTGGGCACAATTATTACCTGCTGGGACGACTGAAAGCGGGCGTACCGGCGGCACAAGCGCAGGGTGAGCTAGCAGCCCTAGTACAGTCTTATGGGGAACACCAGGCCCCGAAGACGCACAGCTTTGACCCGAAGATTCACACGATCGTCAGTTTCCCGTTGCAGGGGGAAGTTGTTTCGGGCGTGCGGCCTGCATTGCTGATGCTGCTGGGAGCGGTGGCGTTCGTACTGCTGATCGCCAGCGTCAACGTGGCGAATCTGTTGCTGGCGCGAGCGGAAGCGCGGCGGAGGGAAATTGCAATCCGAGGCGCATTGGGAGCGAGTCTGACGCGTCTGGCGCGTCAATTTGTGACGGAAGGAATCCTGTTGTCATTCTGTGGAGGCCTGTTGGGCGTGGCGCTGTCGTTTGCAGGAGTGCGGCTGGTTCAGCTCACCAATGCGGGAGGAATACCACGCGCCGATGAAATCACAATGGATTGGCACGTGCTGGTGTTTACGCTGGTAACGAGCGTGATTACGGGAGTGCTTTTTGGTCTGGCCCCGCTCGCGCCCTTGATTGTCAGCGGAATTTCCGAATCGCTGAAAGACACGGCGGGGAGCACCACGGCCGCGGCGGGAGCGCAGTTTTTCCGACGCGCGCTGGTGGCCGGCGAGCTAGCGATGGCCTTGGTACTGCTCATCGGCTGCGGCTTGATGGTACGGGCGTTCTGGAAATTGCAAGAGGTACACACCGGACTTCGCCCCGACAATGTAATTACCATGCACGTATCGCTGCCGAGCGGAACGTATACGAACGCGGCAAAGATCACAGATTTTTGGACGCGGTTGGACGCACGGCTGACGAATCTCCCCGGAGTGCAATCGGCCGCGCTGGTCAGCGGACTGGCACCGATGCGGCCGCCGAACATGAACGACACAGAAATCGAAGGATTTGTGATGACGAAGGACGGGCCGATACAAAACGTGGATTTTTATCAGGCGGCCAGCAAAGACTATTTTGCGACGATGGGAATTCGCCTGATGGATGGCCGTTTGTTTGACGAGCGCGACGGGGCGGACGCGCCGCAGGTCATCATAGTG
>Ga0210394_10007640_pt1 | contig 11329 bp, 9 predicted proteins | sample IncBWC12MmetaG_FD_160121 | JGI IMG/M metagenome (GOLD analysis project Ga0210394, IMG submission 160121) | Forest soil microbial communities from Barre Woods Harvard Forest LTER site, Petersham, Massachusetts, United States - Inc-BW-C-12-M | ecosystem: Environmental > Terrestrial > Soil >... | reverse complement strand
AGTGCCACTGCAAATTCAGCAGACAGGTCTCGGAAACGCACTACAAAGGTGGGGAGATCGTACTTCCGGTGCGACCCTTTACTAAGGGAGAAAGATTGCGAAGCCATATCTGGGAATAGAGAATTCGTTCCGACGGCCCATTCTCTAAGTTAGCAATTGGCTACAGCTGAACTTTCCTGAGGCGCAGTGAGTTCGTGATTACTGACACTGAGCTGAAGCTCATGGCCGCTGCCGCCAAAATCGGGCTCAACAACAGTCCAAAGAACGGGTAGAGCACGCCCGCCGCGATCGGCACACCGAGCGCATTGTAGATAAACGCGAAGAAAAGATTCTGCCGGATGTTGCGCATCGTAGCCTGGCTGAGCTTGCGCGCGCGAACGATTCCCCACAGATCCCCCTTTACTAGCGTGATCCCGCCGCTTTCGATGGCGACGTCGGTGCCCGTACCCATGGCGATGCCAACATCGGCTTGCGCGAGCGCGGGCGCGTCGTTGATGCCGTCGCCGGCCATCGCGACCTTGCGGCCTTCCTGCTGAAGGCGGCGCACAATTTCGGATTTCTTTTCGGGGAGAACTTCGGCTTCGACCTCGGTAATGTTGAGCTTGTTGGCAATGTCTTCCGCGACAGCTCGATTGTCGCCGGTGAGCATGACGATGCGCAGTCCCTGCGCGCGCAGTTCGCCGAGCGCTGGCGGAGTCGAGAGCTTGATGGGGTCGGCGACGACGATCCACCCTGCGAAGCGATCGTCGACCGCAACGTAGATTTCGGTTTCGCCGCTAGCCATGTACGCTTCAGGCACCTCGGGAACGAGCACGGGAATCGCTTCGATGAACGAGCGATTTCCGGCGACGACGCGCTTGGAGTCGATCGTGCCTTCAATGCCTTTGCCAGGATAAGAGCGAAAACTGCTGACACCAGAGAGTTCGATGCCTTTGTCCTTGGCGTCGGCCACAATAGCGGAGGCGAGCGGATGTTCGCTGGCGCGCTCGAGGCTTGCGACAAGGTGCAGCAGTTCCTTCTTTTCGAGGCCGATAGGGACGACGGAGCTTACCCTCGGCTTCCCTTCCGTCAGCGTGCCGGTCTTGTCGACCACGAGGGTGTCGATTTTTTCCATCGCCTCGAGGGCTTCAGCATTGCGGATCAGGACACCGGCATGTGCGCCGCGCCCGGTTCCCACCATGATTGCCATCGGGGTTGCGAGTCCGAGAGCGCAGGGGCACGCGATGATCAGCACGGCGACGGCGTTGACCAAAGCGTGAGCCAGTCGCGGCTGTGGGCCGACGAAGGCCCACACAAGAAACGTGAGGGCGGCGATTCCAACGACCGCGGGAACAAACCAGGCCGCGACCTGATCGGCGAGGCGTTGAATAGGCGCACGGCTACGCTGCGCCTTGCTGACCAGTTGAACGATCTGCGCGAGCATGGTTGCGCTGCCGACATGCTCGGCGCGCATCACGAACGACCCAGTGCCGTTGACGGTCGCCCCGATCACCTTCTGCCCCGCAGCTTTCGAGACAGGGATCGACTCTCCAGTGACCATGGATTCGTCGATCGCACTGCTCCCTTCGAGCACTTCCCCATCGACAGGGACCTTCTCTCCGGGTCGTACGCGCAGGCGGTCACCGGGCTTCACAAGTTCGAGAGGAATGTCCTTCTCGGTGCCATCCTTATTAACGACGCGGGCAGTCTTGGGGCTGAGGTCGAGGAGAGCGCGAATCGCCGCGCTGGTCTGGCTACGGGCGCGCAGTTCGAGAACTTGTCCGAGCAGGACGAGCGTGGTGATAGCGGCGGCGGCTTCGAAGTAGACGTCGGGATATCCGCCCATGGTGCGCAACGACGGCGGGAAAATCCGCGGCGCGAACGTTGCGACCAGGCTGTAAAGATAGGCCACGCCAGTGCCCAAGCCGATCAGGGTAAACATGTTCGGGCTGCGATTGACCAGCGAGGCCCAGAAGCGCTGGAAAAACGGCCAGCCGCACCAGAGAACGACGGGAGTGGCCAGGAGGAATTCGATCCGCGGCAAATTGATGATGAAGCCGTTGATGTCGAGATCGATGGTCAGTTTGTAACCGAGCATGCTGCCCATAGCGATGAGGAGCAGTGGTGCGGTCAGCGCGACGCCTACCCAGAAGCGCCGGCTCATATCGCGGAGTTCGGGATTCTCTTCGACATGCGCGGTCACGGTGCGCGGCTCGAGGGTCATCCCGCAGATCGGGCAACTGCCTGGCCCGGGCCGAACGATCTCCGGATGCATCGGACACGTGTACTCGATTTTGGTCGTGGGCAGCGGGGTTTCGGGCTCGAGGGCCATGCCGCAACTCGGGCAGGGACCGGGGCCGACCTGACGAACTTCGGGGCACATCGGACAGACGTAATAGCGCTCGCCAGGACCTGAGGTTGCCGGCTGGGGAGCGGGTGCGTCGTTCGTGGTCGGCGCGACGCTGTTTTTCGCGGGCGCGATTTGAATGCCGGAGGACACGGCAGCCTTCGGCATTCCGAGCGTAACGAGGCCTGAACCCTGACCTGGAGCGGGTTGATCCAGGAACCGGGCGGGATCGGTGCGAAATTTCTCGCGGCATCTTCCGCAACAGAAGTAGTAATTCTTGCCCGCGTGCTCCCAGGAATGCTTGGCGGTAGCGGGATCGACCGTCATGCCGCAAACCGGATCAATCGCGTTTTTCACTTGTTCGAGCGTATCAGGCACAAATTCCTCCAGTGAAAACCCCGGGGCTCCGATCAGCCGGGGATCACGTTTTCACTGAATGCAGACGCAGGTGGAATAAAAACCTTACACCCCCAAGGAGGGATTTTGAAAGCACCGGAAGGACTACGGTGCGGCCTACTCGCAAGTGCAATCGAAACAGCCCTGTCCGGAACAGGAACCGCAGATGATCAGGAGGCGCGACGCAAGCGCCTTGCGAGCGCGGTACAGGCGGACCGACGCGGTTCCGGGCGCGATCCTTTCTTGAGAAGCGAAAACTTGCACCGGCATCCCGTCCATTTCGACGTCTTCCAGAGCGCGGGCGTAGTCGGTCTTGATTCGATTCAGTTCGCGGGTCGCGCACGGGCACGTGTTCGGGGAGCGAACGGGTTCGACCGGACGATCAAGCGGTGCTTCTTCAACGAGAACCTTTGCAGCGGTTGCGGCGCGGCGATAATGGTCGATGATGGCGTTGCGCAGAAACCGATAGAACCAGGCATCGGCGCGGCGTTCGTCGCGCAACTCAGAGAGGTGTTCGATGGCGCGCAGGTAAGCTGCCTGAAGGAGGTCTTCAGCCGTCGCGGCGGAATCGACTCGCTTGCGCAGGAAAGCGAGAAAAGACGCCCGCTCGTCGCTTAGATGTTGAAAGACTCGACGGGAGGCCTCACTTCCTAGGCCGCTGCCTTGATGACTGCTCATTCGCTTTCGCCTGTGCGTTAGATTCGCGTGGGAGCGACTTCGATTGTTGTATCTTGTTGGCAAAGGAGAAAACCACTTCTAATGACTTATTTGGACGTTGCTTACCGCTACGGCGCAACGCCTGGAGAACGCGAGATGCGCGCGATCGACGGGGTTCGCGAGGTTTATGGAGTACAGAAGATCACGTTCGACGAGAAGGAGCGTACGGTCCGCGTGCTCTTTGACGCGTCTCGGCTGAAGGATGATGGGATTGCGAAGCTGCTGCGCCAGGCGGGTATTGATTTGCGCGAAAAACTAGCCCTCGCGTAGCACATTGGGGGAGGGCTTGGGGGCTGCTGGGCGGACACTTTGCGAGATGCGGTCTCGTATAGATATGCAAAGGGGCGCTCAAGAAAACCTCTGGCCGAAGTTATTCTCTAGAGCGCCCCGTTGCGCGCCACTTCGTCTGCCGTTCCTTATAGCAGCTTGGGGACCATTCCTAAGTCGCTGAAAACTAGAGAGCCGAAAGAGGGTCAACAGGGTAGGAATTTCTTCCTGGCAAGCAAGAATTACGTCGCAGGTATGAGCGGAGACCTCGAGCCTAAGGTGTTCCGTTGACTCAAACTTGGGTGACGGAAAAGGGCCGCGTTAGGGTGTGCCGTAAAGTTGCTTGTAGACGTTCGCGTTGCGCAAGATCGCCTGAACGTACTCGCGGGTTTCGGTGAACGGGATCGACTCCACGAACTCCTGCGGGTCGCGATACTTCCCTTCCGACAGCCAGTCCTGGACGCGGTCGGAGCCGGCGTTGTAGGCGGCGAGCGCGTATTCAAACGATCCGAACTTGTCGACCATGCTCTTGAAGTAGCGCGTTCCTAGCTCCAAGTTGACCGCGGGCATGTAAAGCTGGCTGGCATTGAAGTGGCGGAGGTTGGCTTCCTTGGCGACCTTCTTGCCGGTGATGGGCAGCAATTGCATCAGCCCAACTGCATTGGCCCGCGAGATGGCGTTGGGATTGAATTCCGACTCCTGGCGGATGAGTGAAGCCACCAAGTAGGGATCGAGACCGTTCTCCGCCGAAAATTTCCTGAGGTCGGTCCAATAAGCCTTCGGAAAAAGCGCTTCCCAGTAAGAGCGCGGGAGCTCCGGCACGTCGACCGCGAAGTAATTCGGGACGGTCCGCTTCATCACTTCGATCGCGCGGTCATAGCGCCCGCTATCAATGTAGAGTCGGGCGATTTCGGCAGCGCCCCAGCTGCCGCCTTGCTCGGTGGAAGCGGCTTGAATCTCGCGCACCGCAAAATCGACCAGTCCGCCATTTTCGAGCAGCTGCGCTTTCTGGACGCGCAGATCGTCTGCCGGAGGCTCACCCGGCTCGATCTTGCCGGTGGTGTTCAGTGGCGGCACTCGATCGAGCAAGGCGTATTCCACCGGATCGCTGGGTTTCAGCACTTTCAGTCGCTGGCGAGCGAGCTCTGCGTAATAAAAATTGCGGAAGCGGTCGGAGAGCTTGGTGTAGTACGCACGTGCCTTGGCCGGCTCGTTGTCCTCTTCCGCGAGGCGCGCACGCCAGTAGAGAGCCGCAGGAACCTCGTTGGATGCCGGATAAAGCGCAATCTGTCGCTCGAATTCCTGCTTGGCTTCGTCGTTACGTCCCTGGCGGAGACTCAGCCATGCGACTTTCCAATGCGCGTAGGACGCCCGGTTCCCGTTGGGGAAACGTTGCTGCAGCTCGCGGTATGCGTCGATGGCATGGTCGTAGTCCTTCTTGACCAGATACATGTTTCCGGCGGCGAGCAGCGACTGCTCGAGCCAGAGACTATCGGGGGCGGTCTGCCGCAGTTGCGCCTGTAATTGCAGAAAGCCGTTCTCATCGTCGGTCGCACGGGCTACTTCGCCGAGGAGAAAGAGTTTTTGTGCGGAAATCTCGGTGGGCGTGTCTGGGACGCTGACGAGAATCTGTTTCGCGTCCTTATTGCGCCCGCTCTTTTGCAATGCCGAGGCGAGCGCAAGCTGCACTGCCGAACGATCCTGCGGAGGAACCTCGTCGAGCAGATCGCGGTATTCACCGGAGGCATCAGCATTGCGCTTGGCCTTGGCAAGAAGATCGGCTCGCACGCGGCGGTCAGCGAGAGGCACAGGAGGCAGACCGCTCAGCTTCTTCAATTCCGTGTTGGCGCTGTCTGCTTCGGAGCTGGCCGGCATTTTGTAGTACACGTTCCGGAAGGCTGCGGCGGCTTGGGCGGTCTGGCCCATGGCCGCATAGGCGCGACCGAGCCCCAGTTCCACATCGGGACGGGCTGGTTCGCGATCTTTTTCGAGCAACGCGGCACCTTCCGAGGCTCGGCCTTCTGCGATGAGAGCGCCCGCGTAGACGACATGAACGTCCTTGGTCAGCAGCGAGTCGGGATAATCCTTATCGAAGTTCGACAGCGCGGCACCGGCCTCGGCGCTGCGACCCGCCTGAAGGTAGGAAGTGGCCAGGTAGTACGTGACGTAGTCCCCGAGATCGCCGGCGTGCGGCTTCGCGCGGTTGAGAGGATCAATCGCTTTCGCGTAGTCGTGATCGAGCACGTGGGCGTAGCCGACGACCAGCCAAGCCAAAGCGCCGGCGTCTTCCTTGGCGTGCCGCCTGGCATACGCTTCCAGTCCGGCATATCCGGCGGGAGTGCGGTCCTGCAACAACTGCTGCGCCATCGGTTTCAAACTGGCAGAAGCTACGAAAGCTTGGTGCATGCGCTGCACACGCGGGGAGCGCCGCTTGCGTTTGGCAGCAGCGCGATGGGCAGTGCGTGGAGGAGCAGTCTTGGGCTTCGGCTTTGCAGCAGGAGTTGTGGAGGTTTGCGCGGACGTCGTCGAGTCGGAAGACTGGCGCCGGGCGACCGGCGGTTCGGCAGTAAGCCAGCCTGCAGACACGATCAGAAAAACCGACAGAACCAGTATTCGGTAAGACAAAACCACTCGCAATCTATCGCCGGAAATTGGCACCCATGATTGAAATATCATCCTCGGCCAGGCTGCGCACGAGTTCCGACTGAAAGTAGTCCGTACCGGCTGCCACCGTGTTGCCATAGCGCTTCCGATAGGTGGACCGACTTTTATCGATGTCCTCTTTCAGACGGTCATAGAGATCTTTGTTCTTCCGCCCTTCGGCAACCTTCGCCTGGTTGTACAGCTTGATCTCGTCGACCAGGAGCCGGGCAAAGCGCTGCGCTTTGCGGTGTGTCTCGATATCTTCTTCGCTGAGACCAGCCGGCGGGCCCTTGGAACCGTCGCCCGCTTGCGGAGCAGAGACAACATCGGCTTGCGCTACTGCCTGGGGTTCGTATGCCGGCGCAGCGGCGGCGGCCACGCTGTGCCGTGGAGTGTGGGACGCAAAGGGGTCGCTGAAACTTGCGACGCTCTGCACGGGAGCAGCCGCGACCGGGGGGTCAGCATACGTTCCAGTCTCGCGCGGAGCCTGCTTGCGCGCGGAGGTCAATTCGAGCCACGCGCTGGTCGCAACCACGAGAAGTTCGATGGAGGCAGAATCCAGGTGACGACTCGCATCCAGCCCGCTATCGGCGTAGACGAGCGCCGCGACTTTGTCTTTCAGAAGCAAAGGCAGCATGATGATGTGCTCGTCGGCAGGACCGCCGAATTGATCCACGAAACGCGGATCCATATCGATGACCTGGCCCGTAAAGGCTGCTCTTTCCTCAAGGACGCGCTCGGGTAATCCGCGGGTTGTATTGAGCGCGAACTCCCTGACGGAATCGTTGTCTTCGAAGCCTCGGCCTTGCCAGCCGCTGCACGAGGCGCCTTTGATAACGAACAAAGCAGTGCGACCGCAATGGCGCGAAACGCCGTCGAGCAGCGCGCGCAGAATTTCTTTTTGCGTGCTACCGGCGTGGATCGTCGAGACCTCGCGCAACAGATCGGACGGAGCTGCGCTCGTTGTTTCATGCGCTGCGCCGGCAGTCAGGTCTTGCGGCAGTTCGTCAAGAACGCGGCGGACAATCTCCTCCCGCATCTGCGAAAAGTGCCCCTGCAGTACCTGCGATACCGTGCGTTCGACGATGTGTTCGATTTCGTTTCTCTCTGCCATGAGTTGCGGTGACCTGAGAGGGCCTCGAAGCTCCCCAGCTAACTCTTGATTATACGGCACTTGCAGGACTGGAGGCGGAGTACCTTAGGACGTGTTCCCCCGTGCTTGCGCTGCTCGTTTTGAATCTATCGCAAACCCGAGAGCCGCGCATACGGCAAATCAACTCGTCATAACTGTCGGCACCAAGTAAAATAACAGCTTCATGCCATCGCGAGTTCCTGAAAATACTGCATCGGAAAAAGAATGAGCGCCATCCAACCTAAGGTAAGTGAGCCCGTTAGCGACGAACTGGCGCTTGTTCAGGCAGCCAAGGGCGGAGACGTCTCAGCCTTCGAGGAACTGGTTCGGCGGTACGATCGGAACGTCTTCCGGATTGCGCAGCACATCACGCAGAACCGCGAGGACGCCGAAGACGTCGTGCAGGACGCGTTCCTGAAGGCGTATGGAAACCTGGGTCAGTTCCAGGGCCAGTCGAAGTTTTACACGTGGCTGGTGCGGATCGCCGTCAACGAGGCGCTGATGAAACTGCGCCGGCGACGACCCGAACGCATGGTTTCGCTGGACGAGGATGTCAAGACAGAGGAAGATTCGGTTCCTCGCGAGATTGCGGACTGGAGCCCGAATCCAGAGCAGCTGTACAAGCAGTCGGAATTGAAGGATATTCTGACGCGAACGATTCAAGGGCTGCCACCGAGTTTTCGAACGGTTTTTGTTTTGAGAGATGTGGAAGGTCTCTCGACCGAAGAAACGGCCGAGGCTCTAGGGTTGAGCATCCCGGCGGTGAAATCGAGGCTGTTGCGAGCTCGCCTGCAGTTGCGCGAGAGGCTGAGCCGATACTTCCAGAAACGTGAGAGCGGAGATGGCAAAAAGTGAAATGCTCTGAGTTCCTGCAAGAGCTGACGAATTATTTAGACGGCGCCTTGGATGATCGTACCAAGGCCGAACTCGAAGACCACCTGGCTTGGTGCCACAACTGCTACGTGGTTTGCGATACAACCAAGAAGACCATCGAAATCTATCGAGATTCAGAGTTGTACGAGCTGCCAGACGACCTGCGCGGCCGACTGCGTTCCGCGATTATCTCGAAGTGCCAGTCCTACAAGAAGACCTAGGAGACCCTTCCAAGAGTTCATCCCTCCCCCCATCGGTTTCTGCAGGAATTCAGGAAGCATATGCAATTGTTTTCCACTTTGAATCCTGAGGATCGGTAGGTCTAAACGGCTAAGTCGAACCTTTTCTGGGTGGTTGGAATCTAATCACTCGGGTAAAGCACTGGCCGAAGCATTGCATCCTGTAGTAGTCGGACCGGGTGTTCTGGTGGAGGTTGAAGCATGGTGGGCAAGTTTTTGAACGTGCTCTTCGGTTGCTGGCATACTCATTACAGCTTTCCGCAAACCGTTCGTCCTGGGACTCGCCGCAATCGCGCGGCGTCTGTAACGGGCACCTACGTCGTCTGCCTCGATTGTGGCAAAGAATTGCCCTATGACTGGCAGGAAATGCGAATTGTCAGCGACGCCGATGGCAGGTCGGCAAGGGTACGCTCCCTGGCAACAAAAGAAGCTTCGTAAGCGGTTCTACGGAGCACGAACGAAGGCGCAGTTACATCGAGTTCATTAAGTCGACCCAAAATAAGAACCGGCAGCCGAAGCTGCCGGTTTCACTTTTGTGCGAGACAAACCTCAATCGTCACGGCGGTGCAGAGTCGGGCGATCATCCTGATTGTTGCCGCTGTCTCCAGTCTTGTCCTTGTCGGTATTTGCCGTGCGCCGCAATGTGGGCTTGTTCCCTGGCTTGTCGTCAACCAGCTTCCGCCGATTTTCAATGCCGGCCAGCCTAGCCTTTACCTCGGCAAACTCTGACGTTGTGACGACGTACTGCGCCCGTGCAGGCAGAATCTTCGAGATTTCATCTTGCGACTTCGTGATCCGATCGGGCGTTTGCGGATGCGTCGAGAATGCCTTCGCGAGGGTGCCGGGCTTCTTCTTCTCGCGCGCCTGCAGCTTTTCGAAGAACTGAACAAAGGCGTTGGGGTCGTATCCCGCTTTGTACATGTATTGCAGACCGAGGTAGTCCGCCTCGGATTCGAAGCTGCGCGAGAAGCTGAGGAACGTTAGAGGTAGTCCCAGTCCCGCCGCGGAACGAACCGCGTAACCAATCCCGCCGCCAACGAAGATCAAAGGAATCGTGCCGATGTTTGCCCATTGCGCGCGCGTCATTTGGCGCGTCGCATGGCGAGCCGCGACGTGAGCGATCTCATGCGCCATCACACCAGCGAGTTCGGACTCTTCGTCCGCTGCCAGGATTAATCCCGAATTGACGTAGAAGAATCCACCGGGCAGCGCGAACGCATTCACTTCGTCGGAGTCGATCACCTTGATCGTGAACGGCACCTGCGCGTCGGAGTTGCGGACCAGGTTCTGGCCGATGCGATTGACGTATTCGGTGACGACCGGGTCGCGTACGAGTTTGGAGGTGGCTTCTACCTCTTGCGCGTACTGCTTGCCCATGCGGATCTCGCCCTCGAGCGAGTACCAGTCTCCCAGCCCGCGGCCGCCAACTTTGCGGTTACCGATCGCGTTGACGTCGCTTTTGCTGCCATCGTGCTTGACCTTGCTGTCGTCAGGCTGTTCGATAACCGGCGGAAGCGCATCCTTCGGCTTGTCGCTCGACTTAGTGTCCGAAGACTTGGTGTCAGCGGGAGTGGCTGTTGAGGTCTGGGAAGGTGAAGAAGAATCCTGCCCGGAGGGCTTGGTGTCTTTGTTCGTGTCCTTGGAAGAGGTGTCCTTGGCAGGCGAATCGTCGGGGGCTTTACTTTTCGCGGTGGCGTCCGGCGTTGAGCCCGCGTTGGGATCCTGTTGTTGGGCAATCACCGAAGGAGCGAAGAACAACGCAGACAATGCGACCGTGCCGAGTACCAGTCGAAACTTCATAACCCACTCCTGCCCTAAACCCGGGCCCCACTTGAAAAAATTATACGCCCGTAAGGTGGAAGAACTCCTAAGGAAACTTGTAGTTTGGACGCCAAAAAACAGGCAAGGGTTATCCGCGAAGCAACCACTAAACCGGCGAACGACGCGAAAGTTTACAACTAAATAGGGTAAAAAGTCGGACGCAAGCTAGTCTCGCAGTACAAAACTCCGCATAATCCGGTCAAAAACGGGACGAAGCGCATCGAAATCGGGGTTTGGGGCCACAAACACCATGTAGAGTACGATCCCGCCTTTCCCTTGCAAGGTGACCAGCCGGATCCTTTCCTGCAAAGGTTTGCCGTTTTCGCGCACGGCAGACTCGGCGACTATTTCCAGACTTCTGGCCGCCAGACGATTCACGGAAATGTTCACGGGATTGCTCGCCTGCCGCAGCGACGGGTTGGTGTCCTGCATGGAAGCCACCAATTGCCGGGTTCCTTCGCTGAGATCGTTGCCGCCCCGACGAGGAGTAAATCCACTCAGGATTGTTCCGTAGGCAACAGACTCGGTCGAGGCACCACCTTCCGGGTAGATCGTGAGCGAGGTATTCCTGTCTCCCTTCAGGACCCAGCTTGCCGGATAGGAGACGCGAAAAGCGCCGTGATCGTAGTCGGTGAACTTGTCGTTGGCGGACCACTCTTTGCTGGAGAGTCGGCGAATCGGGGGCTCGGCTGCAACGCTCCCCGCTTGTGCGGCCGTTTCGGTGCTGATGTTGGAGAGTGCGTTTTTCGCCGCGAGAAATTCTGGACTATCGCCCGACGCGTACTGCTTCGCCGGAAAGCGGGAAAGAATGCTGGCAACATTCTTGGCCCGGTCGCCGGGGTCCGGGTGCGAAGCCAGAAAGCTGGGGCCGCCTCCCTTCCCCTGCTGCTCTTTGAGCTTCTGGAAGAACGTCAC
>Ga0210394_10007639_pt1 | contig 11329 bp, 8 predicted proteins | sample IncBWC12MmetaG_FD_160121 | JGI IMG/M metagenome (GOLD analysis project Ga0210394, IMG submission 160121) | Forest soil microbial communities from Barre Woods Harvard Forest LTER site, Petersham, Massachusetts, United States - Inc-BW-C-12-M | ecosystem: Environmental > Terrestrial > Soil >... | reverse complement strand
ACCTCCTTACCTGAACCGTTTTCGAACTGGGCTGTCCGCCGGAGGACCGCTTGTCCGCGATCACACCTTCTACTATGTGGCAGCAGAACAGGAGGGAGCGCACGGAGACGATAGCTCGCTAATCTCGCACTCGGTCGCCAGCGCTATCAATGGGGTGCTTGGCTCCGGCGCGTTTTCGAGGATCGCCACACGCACCATCAATCCGGATTCATTTCGGACGGCACGCGGCGAAACAGAGGTCTCTGGGAGGCTGGATCATCACATTGCGGAAAAGCATTCATTGTTGCTGAAGTACGCCTTGACCAACAATCGGGAAGTAGGCGATGCCTTCAACACCGGAGGTCTGGTCGATCCCAGCGGACGTGGGAGCAGCTTCATGGAGGATCAGGGGGTGACAGGCTCGCTTAGTTCAATTCTTAGCAGCAACGTCCTAAACAGCGTCCGTTTTCAGGTGAGCACCCGCAGAGCCGTACTGAGGAGTGCCGACCAATCAGGACCGGGCATCAGCATCGCCGGTCTCGTCGATTTCGGTCGCCCCTACAACGGCAATGAGACTAGGCGCGAGAACCACTACGAGTTTAGCGACGTGGCATCTGCTGCGAAGGGTCGTCACCTTTTCAGTTTCGGAGCAGATTTGGACTGGATTCGAGAGAAAGTTTCAGCTTACGACGGCTTCGGAGCGATCTACGTCTTCCCAACTCTCGATTCGTTTCTGAGCGGGCAATCGGACGAGTACCGACAAACGTTTGGTATTCCAAACACAAATTTCGGGTCGCCGAGGTACTCTGGATTTGTCCAAGATCACTGGACGATTACGAACCATTCCACGATTGATGCGGGTGTACGCTACGACTTCGAGCACCTGCCCGCGCAGTTCACAGCGGATACCAATGATCTCGCGCCGCGACTTGGAGTCGCCTATAGCCCATCACCAGGTTGGGCGCTGAGGGCAGGGTTCGGCATTTTCTTTGATCGCTACTTGCTGGCGGCGGCGAATCGTGCACTTGAGATGAACGGGATACAAGGCTTCGAGCAGGTGGCGTATGGGCAAGCAGCAACGCAAATCTTCCAGTCCGAGATGGGCGGAAGCTCGTTGACGCCAATTTCCTCGATTCGTCCGTCAATCTATACCGCCGACCGGGATTTGCAGACTTCGCGCAGCGCAATCGCTAGCGCAGGAGTGGAACGTCTGCTTAGCCGAAACCTGACAGCCAGCGCCACCTTCTTGTTTGCACGAGGCGTAGGACTTTCCCGTACTCGGAACGTAAATCTGCCACCGCCCGTAGTACTCACAGAAAATAATGCTGCCGGCCTCGGAATTTCTAACCCGTTTCCGCAACAGCTTGGGATGCTGGTGTTTTCTCCAGCACGGCTACAGTCGCAGTTCGACAACATCTACCAGTGGGAGAATCACAGCAGTTCGGTCTACGACGGCGTGTCGTTGTCCCTGAACCGGAGACTGTCGAACGAAATCGAATTTTCCGGCAGCTACACGCTGTCGAAGGCAATTGACGACGCTTCGGACTTTGACGAGCAGCCGAACAACCCCTACTTGCTTCCGGCCGAGAGGGCGTTGTCTGCCAACGACCAGAGGCACAGGTTCGTGTTTAGCGGGACGTTTGATCTGCCGTTTGGGGATGAGGACGAAGGCAAAAGGCCCACTGGGGCAATCGCCAAGCTCTTCGGCAACATTGAAGCGGCTCCGATCTTAATGATTGGAAGCGGCAGACCCATTGATCCGCTGACGGGCTTCGACGCTAATCGCAGCGGGGCATTTCGGTTGTCGTCACGTCCCCTCGGTTTTGGACGAAACTCGCTAGAAACTGGCACGCAGGCTCAACTGGACCTGCGTGTGTTGAAATTCTTCAAAGTCGGTGAGCATGGCAAGCTGGACTTCGTCGTTGAGTCATTCAACCTTTTCAACCATACGAACGTCGTTGCTCTCAATCAGTTCTACGGTGCGGAGAGTTCACCGCTGTCGACATTCTCAATGGGGAATAAAGCCGGGATTCCGAGGCAATTGCAGTTCTCTCTTGATTTCGAGTTTTAGAGGACCTTCGCCACTCGGATGTTAGACGCAGAAAATCGCCGGAGCTATGCTGTGCTACAATAGGGGGATCATTACCCCTCAGCTTGCCTCCACATTGTACCGGCTTTCGCAGGCTTTTACGCCTTTCATCGCTTGGCCGGGCAGTCAAATTGATTCTCCGTTGAATTGCTAAAGGGACAGACTCAGCTTCCAGCTAGGTAGTAAATCTCACGGACCTCTAGAAGCTGCGCAAGAGAAAGTCTCGTGCGCCCGCGAGCACTCTTGCTCGTGCCGCTTGACCTGGTAGTATTCGGGCGATTGAGATTGCCTCGATCATCGTTGAAAAGATCGCAAAGAATGCGCGCTCTTTGTCGGCAACCCGGAGTCCCGGCATAAAGGTCACTGGGAGTCGCGAGAAGCGTGCCAATGGCACTCAGCCCGCAGTACCATCAACGTAGGCCCCGTTAGAATATGAGACTGTGGAAGCTTTTAGTATGGGTTTGTGGCGTCGTATTGATTGCGCTTGGCCTCTACGGGGCGAGCGTGATTTGGCACGGACTTAGCACAGCCGATCAGCCCTCCTACGTTGAAACGGTTGTGGCTCGCACTGCGCGCAACGTAGCCATCCCCCGAAAGGCCCGCCTGGAAACAAATCCATGGAAAGCCACGCCCGATGTTCTGAAAGAGGCGGGTGAAAGTTTCTTGGATCGTTGTGCCGTTTGCCATGGGCCTGATGGCGCCGGACAAACCCAAGACGGCCGGAATCTTTACCCAAAGGTGCCAGACTTGCGCTTGGTCGAAACTCAGAAGTTGTCTGATGGAGAGATCCGCTACATCATCCGTAATGGCGTGCGACTCACCGGCATGCCAGGCTGGGCGAAACCACACGACGAGCAGAGCGACGACAGTTGGAAATTGGTCCTCTTCATCCGCAGCCTGCGTCAGCTCACCGCGGAGGAGCAGGCGCAGCAGTCAACGACGGCAAATTTCGCTCACTACGTCGGTTCGCAGTCCTGCCAGAAGTGCCACGCACAAATCTACGAACACTGGCGAAAAACGCCGATGGCGAATGTTGTTCGCGACCCTCGCGAACATCCTGACGCCATCATCCCCGACCTAGCGACAAATTCCTTTGCCAAGTTCGCGAAGGACGATATCGCTTTAGTTTACGGCGGCCTCTGGAAGCAGCGTTACTTCACCAAAAGAGGTGACGATTACTTTCCAGAACCCGCGCAGTGGGATGTGACCCATCGCGTCTGGCGTCCGTATTTCGTCGCCAAGGGGACCGACTGGTGGGAGCCATTTTATCCGCCGGACAATATGCAGCGGCCCAGGGGTCCGACTTGCGATGGATGCCACTCAGTCGATTACAACATCCACACCAAGCAGGTGGCGGAGTGGAACGTTGGTTGCGAAAAGTGCCACGGGCCGGGAAGTGAGCACGTGGAGCATCCCTCTCGCGGAAACATTCTGAATCCAGCGCGAATGGATTATGTCGCGGCAAGCGATACCTGTATCCAGTGCCATTCGCAGGGGCGGCCGCTGACAATTCCTATCGAAGGCACGTATTATGACTGGCCCGTTGGGTACCATGTCGGCTCGAATCTGCGGGATTTTTGGCAGCTTGAGGAACACACGCTGGGTGAGGCAACGTTCACGCACTTTCCGGACGGCACGGCCCACAAGAACCGCATGCAAGGGAACGATTTCATTCAGAGTGTGATGTATCGGCGCGGTGTGACGTGCTTTAGCTGCCACGATGTACATGGCACCGATAACTACGCGCAACTGCGAAAGCCTGCGGACCAACTGTGCCTGGATTGCCACGGTCCGCTTTCGTTGAATGGTCCACGCACCGGCACCATTGAGGAGCACACCCATCACAAAAAAGGCTCGGCGGGAGGCAATTGCATCGCCTGTCACATGCCGAAAATCGAAACGACGATTGCGGACGTGAAGGTACGAGCGCATACGTTTGCCTTCATCACGCCCACGATGACCGACAAATACAAGATCCCGAATCCCTGCACCACGTGCCATGCAGACAAGACCACGGCTTGGGCCGCTGAGGCTTTACGGCACTGGCCGGAGCGCTCGCCTTGGCGCATGGACTGAGATGTCTGAAGCCTGTTTGATTATCTGAGATGGAGGAACGCATTGAGGAACGTGTGTGGTGTTGGTTTTATCTTGGTAGTGATATCTGCATTCACGATTCAAATGTGTGCTCAGAAGAGCTCACCGACTCCGAGCGCAGCTCCACTTGTGCTGACTGGAGCCATTCCTCTGCCGACTGTTAAAGGACGCATTGATCATTTTGGGTTCGATCCAGTGCACAACCGGCTTTTCCTTTCCGCGCTGGGTAACAATACGGAAGAGATTATTGGAACAGGGGCCCAGACAGTGGTTCATACGATTTCTGGAGTGCCCACTCCGCAGGGCGTTGCGTACTCAGCGGAGACGAACAAGCTGTTTGTCGGGAGCGACGAGGGAAAGCTCTACGTCTACGATGGCACCACCTTCGATCTGATCACATCCATTGACTTTGGGGATGACGTAGATAACCTTCGCTATGATTCGGTGGACAAGCGATTGTACGTCGGCTACGGGGACGAAAAGACCGGCGCAATTGGGATGGTCGATGCCGCAACCAATAAGCGACTTGACGACGAGTTCAAGCTGGGAGCGCATCCAGAATCGTTCCAACTGGCAGGTTCAGGCCCGAACATATTTGTGAACTTGCCGGACCTGAAACAGATCGCCGTCATCAATCGCAGCACGCACTCGATCACTCGTTGGCCGATAAGTATCGAGAGCAACTTTCCAATGGCGTTGGATGAGCCCGATCACAGGCTCTTCGTTGCCACACGGACGCCCCCTCAACTTGCTGTTTTTGACACCAACTCCGGTCGCCTAGTGGCCACGCTGCCAGCCGTCCAGGACTCGGACGATCTGTATTACGACACCGCCCGCAAGCGCGTGTATATTCCCGGCGGAGAAGGCTACATCAGCGTATTCCAGCAAGAAGATGCCGATCACTACAAGCTTCTCGCCAAAGTTCAGACCGCCATCGGGGCGCGCACCGCCGGCTATTTCGGAAAGGGGAGAAAAGGCTTCGACCGTTTCTACCTGGCGGTTCCCGCTCGCGCAGACCATGGCGCCGAAGTCTGGATCTACACATTGCAGGACTAGGGTGCGCGAACAAGAAGCAGCGCAGAGGTTCACTTTGTCCGGTTGGGTTCCATGATCCGCAAGAGAGGATGCCCATCGATATTTTGCAGAGGGAAATAGACCAGGTGGGTGTCCGAGTCGACGGCAACCGTGTGCGCGTGCGGCATGGAGAGCGTTCCCACCGTGACAAGCTTTTTGCCGTCCTCGCGAAAGACGGTCACGTTTCCGGATTCTGCCGAGACATACAACTGCTTCAATCCAGTATCGAACGCTAGAACATCCGGGTCTTTCCCGACTGGGTACGTGGCCAGTACCATCATGTCTGTGAGATCGACTACTGCGAGCTTGTTATTCTCTTCTCCGGCCACAAACGCCAGTCTTGCGCTCACATCGAGGGCAATCCCGTGCGGGCTCTCGATTCCGGGCACTGGATAGCGAGCGATAATCTTGGCAGTCGCCGGGTCAATCGCTACGAGTTCGTTCTTTTCGGGGATCGAAACAAGGATGTGGCCAGACCCAGGGTCATAGACAGTATTACCCGCACCGCCGTCGAGAGGGATCGTAGCGATCAGAGAGTTGGTCGTTGCGTCGATCACCGCGTCTGCGTTTCCGTGTTCGTCAGACACAAAGACTCGCTTCGCACCCGGAGCGTAGGCGATGCCATCCGGATATTTGACGGGGCCAGTTTTGGCAATGGTCTTCAGGGTTTGCATATCGACGACAGCTACTTTTGATCGAGAGTTCTGCTCTCGCAGGACATTGCCAATTCGCCAAATCAGCAACAACCACAGGCTCTGCCGCGCATGGCTTCCCGTCCTTCCCATAAGATGAGCGGAACAATCACGAGAGCAGCAATCGGGTCGGCCCAGCTAAGGTGCCAAATCGCGTTGATTCCAAGGCCAATAAGCGCGATTACGGAAAGGTAAGCGCACAGAGCGGATTCAGCGGCATCTGCTCGGAGTGCGGCACTGCCCGTAATGCCAGACAGGCTCCGCTTTTCCTTGGCTAGCCAAGGCATGATTGCGGTGGCGGCGACCAAGACGACGATCCCCACATACGTGGTTTTGGGTTCACTGTATCCCCGCAGTATCAGTGCGGACACCACACCCACATATGCCGCAAGGATGAACAACAGCACTCCTGCGATCCGCGCAGCGTGTTTTTCTGATTGTTCCGGGTCGCCATGTGAACGGAACCGCCACAAGACAACTATCGCTGAGAGGAGTTCGATAGCACTGTCACCACCAAAAGCGAGTAGTGCCGGGCTGCGTGCCATCCACGCGGCAGCGAGGGACACCGCTGCCTCCACGGTCATCCAACAGATTGTGATTGTTTGAATCCGTTGAACACGCCGGAAAGTGTCAGGTTTCGCAATTTGCGGCACTGAAGACATTGAACAGCATTATGCCATCATTGGTGACCACGCTCATCTCATGCAAAGCCTACTCGTCGTACCAGACGCGCAGACCGGTCGCTCTGAGGCTGCTTTTCCATTTCAGATTTTAACTATGCGGAGCAACTTCTCCTCCCTGGTAGGCATAGGCCACGTCAAAGAAGCTCGCGCTTGAGAGCGTGTGCCGCTCAATCGGCAGATTCTGGAACTGCGTCTTGAATTCTGCGGTCTGATGCGCGCGCTCCCATGCTTCTTTGCCTTCCCATGTTCCGTACACCACGTATTCCTGAGGATTCTTCAGCGATCGGTGAACCTTTACTGCAATGCATCCAGGTTGACCGCTGATGAACCGTGCAAGCACGCGATGAAGAGATTCGAACTCATGGACCTTGGACGGCTGAACATGAAAAGTCACCAGAGCGTAAATCATGGCTTTCCTCCTTTGCGGTTTTTTCGCGTCAAAGCCCCTGTTGATTGCTTGACGGGCACGTCGTGCAGGGTCATCAAACAGCGGCACAAAGTCCCCGGACGAGGCGCGGCGCAGGCGCCCTTTCCATCGAACGAACACCCGTCTCAGCTGGGCACGCAGATTCGACAGTTCGTCAACCTCCCGATCCAGATCAGCAAGTTTCCGCTGGAGGAGATCTCGGACCGTGCGACAGGGGGCACTTCCTGCGCGGTACATGCGAAAGATTTCCGCCAGTTCACGAAGCGTGAAACCGGCTCGCTTTGCCGATGCCACCCACTTGAGATACTGGACTTCTCGCGCAGTCCAGAGCCGGTACCCGGCGGGAGATCGCTCCGCCTTCGGCACGAGTCCGATTCGCTCACAGTGGCGGATACTGTCCGGTCCCACCCCGGCGATACGAGCAAGTTGACTGACCGTCAATTTCAGAGCCGACATGCGGTCTCCCTCATAACAAGCATTATCGACCTTGGAACCGTATCTAAGGTCAAGTGTTATTTTGCGGATTATGACTTTGACAAACCCAAGCGATTTCGCTTATGACAACATCCTATGAATGTCACGTTACTTAAAGCGCTAATCGCGTTTCTGCCGGTGGCCATGTTGTTTTCTGGTTCGGCAGTCTTGTTCTTTAGGGGAAGGTCAGTGTGCTCTTTCTTGCAGCTGCTCGGAGCAGCGTGCCTGGTGGTGGTCGTTCTTACTCATGTCTCCGAAGCGCTGCAACTGTTTCCCTGGATGCATTGGGGGGCGGAGCACAGCATTGGTCACTATCTCGATTTCGGGAGTGCTGTCCTTGGTCTCACGTTGTTTCCTATAGGATACCTGCTTCATGCGCTTACAGAGCCCCGCCAGACTGATGGGTTTGTCAAAGGCATAATTCCGCAGCTGTGATCAGCCCCACCAATCGACCCGGCTTTCACCAGCCATGCGGAATTCAAGCGAAACTGCAACAGGGCGATCAGGGATGACAGCCAAACAATTGAAAGCGTCAATAAGGGTCGCTCGACCGAGCTGCCACGTTACTGCTGCCATCAACCTGAGCGACGCGACGTTAAAGCCATCGGACAGGTTTCGCCGCCGCGGCGTTTCCGATTGGCTTATGATTAGCAAGAAGTTTATCAGCGGAGCGACTATGGATGCGCAAAGCCATTGGGAGAATATTTACGGCAAGAAGGCCGCGGACGCGGTTAGCTGGTACTGTCCGCACCTTGAAACTTCCCTTGAGCTGATAGAGCGGGCGGCACCTGACTTCTCGGCGGCGATCATTGACATCGGCGGTGGGGAATCCACTCTCGTCGACGACCTACTTGCTCGCGGATACCAGAACATCAGTGTCCTTGATATTTCGCAGACTGCCGTCAATGTGAACAAGAGGCGGCTGGGGTTAGCCTCGGATCAGATCCATTGGCTTGTCGCTGACATCACGAAAGCGAAACTGGAGTCCGGCGCCTATGATGTGTGGCACGACCGTGCAGTGTTCCACTTTCTGACAGGGTCAGAAGAGCGCCTTGCGTATGTACGCCAAGTCGCCAACGGGGTCAAGTTCGGAGGACATGTGATCGTCAGCACCTTCGGGCCTGAAGGTCCCACGAAATGCAGCGGCCTGGACGTCGTTCGCTACGACGCAGAGTCCTTGCACCGGGAGTTCGGCGTTCGTTTCCGCCTGTTGGGACACTCCAAGGAACTGCATCGCACACCGTTCGATACAATCCAACAGTTTCTTTATTGTTTCTGCAGGGTGGAATGAAAGAAATGCTTGAATCACCTACGAGGATTGTTTTAAGAAATTCCTTTGCGCCTGGGCAGCCGGGTGCGTCGGGTTGCGCCGGCGGACTCAAGGCTCTGCCCGATTGATCATAAAGCTTGACATTCCGTCGAGGAATTTCCGAAGGACTTGCTCGGCTTCTGCCGGCAGCGCAGCTTCCCTAAAAGCACTATTCATCAAACGCATCCATCGGTCGCGGGCAGCCTGATTTATGTGGAACGGAGAATGCCGCGCGCGGAGCCGTGGATGGCCTCTTTGTTCGATGTAAGTCTGCGGCCCTCCGAACCGGCCGATCAGGAAATCTCGGAGGCTCTGCTCGGCACCTGGAAGATCCGTAGCCGGGTACATGGGCCCCAGAAGGTCGTCTTGCGGGACTTGTCGATAGAAGGCGGCGACCAATCGTGTGAAACCTTCTGTGCCAATCATCGAATAGACTTCGACTTCCTGCATTTTCTTAGCTCTCCCTATAGAAATGTGCCCCTATTAGTTCTTCACGAAAGGTGTCGAGCATGCGCGACGCATCTTCGATCTCGGAATAGGACCTCTTCCCTAGAGGGAGAATTCGCACCTGAGGACTGGAGACTGCCGGATATCATGCAGTGATTCCGATGGAAATGCCAAAGCTTGTCCCTCGATTCGGTCCGTTAGCTCATTTCGCATCTCTTTTTGTGGAAGCAGTATTGGGTTTTGCGCGTCAGGAGTCGGAAGACTAAGGTCACTTAGCACTGTGATTGGGATCACTTGCGTCGGACACACTGCCGGCCTAGACTCACAGTATGCGACGTTTCGGCACTATGGCCGTCGTCTTCCTGGTGATCTGCTGGACTGCTGCGCCGCTGTTGGCGTGCATGATCCCAGACAGAGCGATGACAGCTCCAGAGATGGAATGCTGCAAGCATATGGCCCAGATGTGCGGATCGGCGAACATGCCGCAGTCGCACTCTTGTTGTAAAACGGAAGTTCGACCGGGCACAACAATGGTTGTGACATACAACCAGCAAGCTCGTCCAATATTACAAGTAGTTGTGGCTCTTCCTATTCCGATGTCGCCGCAGTGCTCAAACCGGTTTCACAACAACAATTCAGACCATCCACCAAACGAATACCTACCTAAAACCACTGTCCTGAGGGTCTAGGCAGTTCTCCGTCTCATTGTTTGTTTTTGGCCAAAGCCCGAAGTGTATTTCTACCGACGGAGAGAATCATGAGAGTTCCATACGCACTGTTCTTAGTGTGCGCGTGCGCGGTGAGTGCTGCAGCCGAGGACCCCTTTCCCGCTGCAAATGCGCTGTTGCCGCAGCACGAGCATTCAGCTGCATCGGGACCCGCCTACACGCTTGAAGAGATCGAGCAGATGGCGCTGCTCGACAATCCGGACATTCGCGTCGCGGTTCGACACTTGGCTGTCGTTGAAGCCCACGTGCCCACGGCTGGTGCCCTCGATGATCCCTCATTGATGTATCGAGGATGGGGTGTACCTCTGCGCCGACCCTGGGATTACAACTCGGCTCAGAACATGTTCATGGTGAGCCAGACGCTTCCGGGGTTCGGAAAACGAGGGCTACGCACCGACATTGCCCACAGCGATGTAGCCGAAGCAAGGGCGGCGCTAGATAACGTGCGCCTCGACGTTCGGGTTCGGGTGCGCAAGGCCTTTTACGATCTGCTGCGCGCTGAGGATGAGCTTCGCATCCACGATGGGCACGTGGCCATCGCCCGGCAGGCAGTGGAGGCGGCCAGGATCAAATACACGGTGGGCAAAGTGCCTCAGCAAGACATCCTGAAAGCACAAGTCGAACTGACACGCCTGGCCGAGCACCTGATTCATTTTGAGCAGGATGCCGAAGTGGCCCGCGCTCGTTTGAATACACTCGTCGGGCATGACCCCGCCGCGTCCATCAATGCTCGCGGTGACTACTCCATTCCTAAACAACTGCCGGAAACAGAAGCGTTGGAAAAATTGGCGGTTGCTTCACGGCCTGACTTGGCCCAGGCGCAAGCCGCTTTGGAGAAGAGTCACCGGCAGCAAGCGCTGGCAGACAAGAGTTACAACCCCGATTGGACCGTTTCAGCGGGTTATATGCTGATGCCGAGCGGCTCGACTTACCGCAACAACTACATGGTGGAAGGCTCGATCAACCTGCCCTGGTTGAACCGGCGCAAGCATGACGCCGAGATTTCTGAGGCCAAGGCTCAGGCCAGCGAGGAAGATGCCGAGCTTGCCGCTTTGCGGAACGCCGCATTCGGCCAAATTCAGGAAGCACTGGCACAGGTGCGGTCCGCGAAAAGGCTTGCAGACCTTTATAAGAGTTTGCTGCAGCCGCAAGCTCAAGCCACTCTGCGCTCGACCGTCATAGCTTACGAGAATGACCGCACGGACTTCCTCAATCTCCTCGATAGCCAGACAACTGTTGTGGACATAGATCTAGCTTATTTCCAGTCCATGGCAGACTTCGAAATGCGATTCACTGATCTGGAACTCGCGGTCGGAGCTCCAATCGACAGGAC
>Ga0210394_10007638_pt1 | contig 11329 bp, 14 predicted proteins | sample IncBWC12MmetaG_FD_160121 | JGI IMG/M metagenome (GOLD analysis project Ga0210394, IMG submission 160121) | Forest soil microbial communities from Barre Woods Harvard Forest LTER site, Petersham, Massachusetts, United States - Inc-BW-C-12-M | ecosystem: Environmental > Terrestrial > Soil >... | reverse complement strand
ATGCCGCTCCGGCCTTAGGCGCTGACGGCGCCGTTTTGGAGGCAGCGCCACCGATGCTCGAGAAATTCCATTTCCCATTGGCTGTTTTCAGCAACGTAATCTGAGGCTGCTCCAGCTTGAGTTCGGTCACATTCAGTTGTTTCGAGAAGACGAGTGGCATCAATTCCACGCCAACCTTAAGCGACTTGGCTGTAATGAAAGGCGACTTGCCGAAGGCGGGGTCGTCCGCGATGGCTATGTTATCGGCCACGACGCTGCTGGAAAGAATTGACAGGCTCAGATTGCCCACCGTCACCTGTCGGCCCAGTGCACTCGTCAGTTCCGTCTCGATCTTTGGACGGAAACTGTTCACATTGATCAGAAAGGGTAATGCGATCAGAATCACGAGCAGAATGCCAAGTGCGATTGCGCCGATTTTGAGTTTGCGGTTCATGTCTTTAATCCTGCCTTTCCTGCAATTGAAAACGGATGGCTTTGAAAGAGAAAAGCTCTACTCCGAGGAAGATCGTTAACCGGTCAGCTTTTCACCTGCAGCAACGAGATGCCGCCAACTGCGACACCCTTCCCATATTGGGATAGTACGACTCGCACCCAGTGGCAAGACTGCTCAAAATTGCTCATTCTTACGAATAATCTGACGAAACAGAGTCTGATTGACCACGGCGTTCAGTAGCCAGCAACCACCGAATTCTCAGGTTCTCCAATATGGAATCGACTACGATGCGGTGCAGTACGGGTGAGCGATCCGAGTGCTGAGCATGGTGGATGTATGCCGACGGGGATGTTTGACTTTGGAAGTGGACACGAGTTTCGCCAGTCCGGAGGTAAACCGAGTGTTGGATGGATCGCGGCCCCTAGGAGGGTCGGCGCGGAAGGAGGGCGTTAAATTGGTGCGGAAGGGGGGATTTGAACCCCCACGCCTTTCGGCGCCACCCCCTCAAGATGGTGTGTCTGCCAGTTCCACCACTTCCGCGCTGTGAAGCAATTATGGGGCGATGTCGATGCTTGAGGAATACTGCATCGCGAGATTAATGGTATCGCGTCCGGTCATGTCCTGCAACGTAGGGGCATTGACGCTTTGAGCTGGCGAGTTTATTGCCCCAACCCGCGAATCGCCACAGCACGGATTCCGCTGGCTTCGAGCAGTTTCCCTTCGACTAAGATTCCAGGAACGCCTATACGATCGAGAACGTTTTCCGGCAGCCGGACGCCGTCCTCTTCGCCGAGCACGAGATAAACCTTTCCGTCCTGATCGGCAATGAAAACGAGCGGGCTTCCGGCCGCGGCGCAAAGCTTTGCGCAGAATGCGTGATCGTAAGCGTGCACGCGGCGACCGAGATAACAGTTTGCGTCGGTGATCTCGCCTCGAACCCGCACCGTTTCTCCGGGCTCAACTTGTCCGACTAGCAAATCGATATTCCCCTGTTTGGCTAATGCCTTGGCTTTTGCGAGGTCGGAGACCAACGGCTGCACGTCGGTGTATGGCATTTTGTTCAGTTCGTTCCGATCGCCGAACTGGAAAGCACTTAGTGCCAGGATGAACATCGCGCCGAGCGCGACGACGGATTTTTTACTTCGATGATCTATTCGTGTTATGGCTTGCCTCATTGCTCGCGCCGTTCCCCGAGTAGCTAACGCGCCAGATGGAATTCGAGGCGTCATCGGTTATCAGCAACGATCCATCTTGAGCCACTGTGATACCGACAGGCCTTCCCCAGACACGCCCATTGTCGATTACGAAGCCGGTGAGAAAGTCTTCGTACTCGCCGTTGGCACGGCCCGTCTGGTGCAGAGGCACGCGAATTACTTCGTATCCCACGCGCACCGACCGATTCCAGGAACCGTGCTGGGAGGCGAAAATGTCTCCCTGATATTCTGCCGGGAACTGCGTTCCTTCATAGAAGGTGATCTGGAGGGACGCGTTATGAGGCTGCAACAGCACGTCCGGCACTATCACTTTATCTTTCAACTCTGGATCCTTGCCTTCATGCCGCGGATCTTGATGGCCCCCCATATACCACCAGGGCCAGCCGTAGAAGCCGCCTTCTTCGACGTGTGTGATGTAATCGGGCACGAGGTTGTCGCCCAAGCCGTCCCGTTCGTTGACCGAGCACCATAGTTCGCCTGTCTTAGGTTGAATCTCCAAGCCGCCTCCGGCGTTCCGAATTCCAGAAGCATAAATTCTCATACCCGAGCCATCGGGATTAAATTCCAGAATGTCCGCTCGATTCTTTTCATCCGGCGTGATGTCGGGATCGTCCACATTCGACGCCGATCCAACCGCCACGAACATTTTCTTGCCATCGAGGGTGAAACGCACATCGCGAGTCCAGTGCCCGGTGCCATGAGGCAGATCCGCAATGTGTTGCGCCGCACCGCTGGCCTTTAAGTCCCCATTCTTGTAAGGAAAACGGACGACTGCGTCGGTGTCCCCGATGTAAACCCATTCAGGATTGTCTCCCGGCGGATAGAAAGCGATGCCGTAGGGTTCGTCTAGTCCCGTGGCGAAAACATCCGCCTGATTTGGTTTGCCATTGCTGGTGATGCCGCGGAATACGCGGATTTTCCCGCTGTCGCTTTCTGCCAGAAATACGTCTCCGTTGGGAGCAGTTCTGATCAACCTGGGATTATCCAGCCCCGTGGCATATTGCTGGACGGTGAATCCAGTTGGAGCCTTGGGCCATGCATTGCGCGGGCGGCCGACCACTTTAGGTCCGTTGCTCGCCGTCTCGGTAGCGTACGGAGTTGGCAAGTCTTGAACCGTGATCTTGCGGCTTTTCCCCGGTTCCTCAAAACGAAAGTCTGTGAAGGGCGGTTTCGGCGCAGGCGCATTGGTCTTGGTTGGTTTTGCATTAGCAGTCGACGAATCGACCGTCTGCAAGTCTGGCGAATTCTTAAGCGACTTCAAGTAGGTGACGATCTGCCACCGTTTTTGTTCCGATAGCTGAGCCCATGACGGCATGCCGTTATTGACCGATCCGGTGGTGATGAACCAAAAGACTTCGCCGTCGGGTGTAGTCTGCGTCGGTCCCTTCCTCAACGCCGGAACGTTGCCACTTCCGATTCCATTGTTCCCATGACACGAACCACAGTTCATGCTGTAAAGTTTTGCCCCGGCTACGGCGGCTTGCTTTTGTCCTGCATACGGATTCTTCGCTTGGGAACTGGATGAGGGCGCGTTATGAAAGTGTGCGTCTTGACCAAGCAAGCTCGCCGCAGCAAAGATTAATAAGAAACTGCATCGCGCGGCTCCAATTAAGTTCTTGATTATGAGTTTCAATTGAATCCTCCAGCAAACATTTCTTGGCGATTACGTGTCCGCCCTTGCGGATATCAACGAATGCATTTGCACTACTTATAGGGATGAGAAGCAGGCGCTTTGGGTTCCCTGCGAATTGACTCGAGAATTGGCGCTGATTCGGGCCTGACGACAATCGCGATTTGCAAACGCATTTCCACGTCTCGATTAAGGCACTATGCGAGGTAGTAACACGATGAGTCCTGTTATATTTTTGTTAGTCAATAGGTCCCGCAAAAGTAGTTGTGCATTGTCCTCAGCCGAAGTGAGGATTGATGCAATGCGGCGAGAAGCCGACAGAAATATGCAGATCCGCACTGGGGTGGGGTTTGTGGGCGATCAATTCTTGTTGAAGAAGGTCTTGTTGAGAAATAAGACGAGAGTCTGCTCCATCATTGTTGGCGGCTCGTTTCCTGCGCGTCAGCGGTTAGCGATACGGAGTTTTCTCGTCGTATTCGTCAGCTGCGTCTTGCTGACTGCCCAGAACCAGCCCAGGGCGTTACTCGATCACTGCCAGTGCTAAAGGTTTTCGCGATGTGCTGAGCCATGCCCAGGTGCTGGTGGGAACCACCACGTCGCGGGACCTCAAGATGCAGGTGGGTGCGAGCGGAGACACGGTCAAGGTTACCGATACAGCGCCACTGCTACGCCCAGCAGAATCCTCCGCCAGCACAGTACTGGAGAGATCGTTCATCGAAGAGTTGCCACTCAATGGACGCAGGCATGTGGCAGCTCGACGCTATTGGGTGCGGAGAATCATCTGCATGCCGCTCGGTTGTTTTCAGCATGCCCCACCTATGGTCGATTGCCAACTGAAATTAAAAACAGTATAACTCCAGTTTGCCTAGGGTTCAGCGTAGTAGCCAGTCCGGGTGCGGGCGGTCGTCCCTGCTTTGTCGACCTTGACTTGAAGTTCATGATACTCGTCAGCGCGGTCAGGCTTGGCGGACGCAAACGAGAGAGTGTAAAAAGCGTTGGCATCACTTACGCTATTAGCGATTGCACCAGTGAGATCATTAGTCGAGTTGAATACCCGTCCTCCGCTCTGAACTGCAAGTACCTGTAAGCCCAGGTCGCCAGGCAACGCCCGCGAAGCGGTGGTGATGCCTTTTAAGAATTCCTCGTAATATGAAACCCTGATTCCGCCCGCCTCTTCCGGGCCGTGCGGGTCAACGCTATAAAGAGTGATGCGGGCTTGTCGGAGCCCGGTCGAGGCTGCCACGATCGAGTTGAAGATCTCGCGCTCGTCCTTGCTGGAAAGTTGGACGTTCGGTCCCGAAAGCATGGGCCATCCCGGACTGAACCAGATCATTAGTTTGCGTCCAGGCCGCTTTTCCTCATACGAGACCAGGGACATCAAAGTTTTGATCGACATGTCAAACCGCTCTGCCGCGCCGTAAACTCCCTGAGATCGATTGAGGTAGCGCAACCCGGTTTCGTATTGGTCGTAGAGAGACGCTAAAGCGTTTCCATCGCGAGAGGAACCTTCCTGCATCTTGGTTCCATTGTCAGAAAACACGACGAGTGATATCGGTTGCGCCAGCTTTCCGCCGTTCTGCAGGAGGAACTTCTTGAGCTCAGTCCGTTCGTATGTTACGGCGTCGAACGAAGCGTTAACGGCGTCGATAACCAGAACGGTTTCTACGGGCGCATCTGAAGTCGCGTTATCGGCAGCAACGAATGATTGGATGGCCTTCGACTGCTTGTCGTCCAAAACACTGAAGTCTTTTTTTTGCAATCCGCGCACAGGCGCGCCGGACTTGTCGGTGACCTGTACATCAAGGGTGATCTGCCGGTCCGTGCCCGGCGTCGGGGATGGCGGAGTCGGCCGCGGTTGAACCTGAGGCGGGGGATTGTTCTGCCCCGATAGGGCAGAGAGCGTCAGAAATAAAACCAGAAACAAGCGAAAGAAAAAGCAACTCATCCCGCTTACCTCGCTTGAGCGTTCTTCACGGAAATGCTCTTACCCCGCCCGAGCTTTCGCCGTTAGTCTTGGTGGGTTCAGCCTTCACTGGTTCCGGTCTCTTTTTGTCGAGGGCTGACCTGTCGATGACTGGCTTTGCCATGTGGAGATTAAGAGCCTGCTCCAATTGGGCCATGAGAGTTCGCAGGTTCTCGTCACCGGCATCCAGGACAGTGCGCAGCTCTGCACTCGCGGTCATCGCTTGCTGGTATGCTTCGCGAGCCTGGGACAACAGATCCACGTGCTGCATGAACGCCGTGGCCGATTTACGGAAATCTTCAACCGCGCCTACATAGGTTGACATTATGCCATCGCCTTTTTCCAACATTGCTTGCACTCCTTTGGGCTGGTCTCAGTTTTCGGCAGCGCTGGGGCGGGCCTGATCAGCATTATGAACTGGCTCGGTGGTTGGGTCAAACCCCGCGGTAGTTGGGCCAACCCGGGTCAATCGCCATTTTCAACGGTCGCGGTCACAACCATAAGCTCCGGCGGACTGCTGTTCCTATGCGTGTTTTAAGCCGGGTTGTTTCTTGCGCTCTGCCCTCCTGGCCGATATCTTTGGTGGCAGACTCGGTTTTCATGGCCGGTTGATCTGTCGCGGCCACAGCCGGCTGCTGGGGGGCAGCGACGGTTTGATCGGCCAAAAGCCGCTTGGCAATCTCATTCCATGTAGCCGGTAAACCGTTACCCGTTATAACTTTGCCGATGTCTTTAAGATCCTCGTCCCCACTCGAATCCCCGCTTACAGTCGAGTTGCTTGGGTCCAGGCTCGCATCTTCGGGTTCAACAAAGCTGAACAGTACAACTCCGCAGCGGTTACAGAACTGGCTGCCCGAAGGATTCGGATGCCGGCACAAAAGACAGGTTAACTTGGTCTGATCCCCGGTCGCGGGCTCCGATTCACTTTCCCGGGGTTTTACATCAGGAATGGTCGAGGGAAGCAGGATGACTGAATCATAATTGGACAACGTCTCGACCAACCGCCCTAATAACTGCAATCCCGTTGCGTGTCTATCGGTGAAATTTTGCGGTGTATTGGAAAGCACTTCAAGAACGCCGGTCACGTCTGGACCATTGAAAATGGGTACTGCCAGAATCGAACCTATACCTAACTCAATGCAACTCGAGCCATCGACCCTGGGGTCAGTCTTTGTGTCGTCGCATCGCACGACCGCGGCGGTACGCACGCAGGTCGCGGTGAATCCGGTTTCCGTATTTAGAGTCGTGCCAACAGGCGGCGCCAGGTTACCGGAGCATGACCGGCACGACATGATCTTTCCATCCGAAAGGATTAGCGCGGCGCCGCTCGCGCCCGTCGCGTATTGTGCACTGCGAGTTAGCTGGTCGAGAATTTTTAGATCTGGTATTGAAGGTTGAGGACGAGCGCAGTCCTTCGCTGAAAAACCGTGTTTGCTTGCCGCCATAATTCCACCGCCAAAACTGTTTGGAAGCGGAATTGTACACCCCTGCGGCTAGCGTTGGGTGATCTCATAAGGGCAAATTGTTTTAATTTGTTTTAAGCTAAAGCTTGCTCAGGAAATCAACGATCTCCGGTTGGCTCCATTCCACGGCGCCGATAAATTTGCGGCGCACAATGCCGTTGCGATCGATGACGTAGGTCTCCGGCCACTTAAAACTGCCGTAAAGATTACTGGTTTTCTGGTCCGGATCGCGGACCGTGGGGAAATCGATCTTATAGTCTTTGAGGAACTTGTGATAAGCATCGCCATCCACGTCTACGCTTATTCCAACTACAGTTACGCCCTTACCCTTAAAGCGTTGCTGTAGCTGGACCAGCGAAGGCATCTCTTCCACGCAGGGAGCGCACCAGGTAGCCCAAAAATTCAAGACTACAACCTTACCGTGAAGCTCGCTGAGGACGACCTTGCGGTCAGTATCCTGGGCAGTAAATTCAGGCGCGGCGGTGCCAATACGAGGTGGCCGCGAGCCGCGATAGCAGCCGCCCAGGAGAATTGAGGTGATGGCAAGGAGAACGCAGGCGCGTCGCACAAAGCTATAATACCTAATTCGGCTATGGCGGCGCGAGATTCCGTATCGGAGAAGCCTCAGGTGTCGGTGATCGTGCCGGCGCGAAACGAAGAGGCTTGCCTCGGATCGTGCCTGCGATCGCTGGTTGCCCAGACTGGTGTACGTTTCGAAATCATCGTTGTCGATGACGGATCAACCGACCGCACGCGTGAGATTGTGGAGTCATTTCCTGGCGTTCGGGTGATCAGTCCGGGTGCGTTATCGCGCGGCTGGAGCGGGAAAAATAATGCCCTGGTAGCGGGCTCCAAAGAGGCGCGAGGCGAATGGTTTTTGTTTACAGACGCGGACACTGTTCATCGTCCCGGCTCTTTGGCCGCGAGCGTCGCGGAAGCGCATCAGCAGAAAGCGGCTTTGCTTTCCTATTCTCCCGAACAGGACGTTCACGGCTCCTGGGAGAAAGCCGTCATGCCGGTGATCTTCGCTGAATTGGCCTCGAGTTATCGTCCGTCGGATGTGAATAATCCAGCGTCTGCCGCGGCGGCAGCCAATGGACAGTACATCCTGATTTCGCGAGAAGCGTACGAAGCAGTCGGCGGACATGCAGCGGTGGGCTCGAGCTTGCTTGAGGACGTAGCGCTGGCCCGAGCGGTGAAGGCTTCCGGCCGCAGAATATTTTTTCGCTACGGCGGCGATGCCGTGCGAACGCGGATGTATCGCAGCTTTGCTCAGTTGAAGGAAGGTTGGACGAAGAATCTGGTTCTGTTGTTCCACTCGCCAGTGCGACTAGCAATATTGCGGCTGACCGAGTTCGTGCTGATCATCGCCAGTCTCAGTATTACGATTGCGTCGAGATTACACGGCAAATGGCGCCCTGCTGTAATTGCATTGATCGTAATGCTGGCTTTATATGGTTTTCTTTTCAAGAGAATCCGCCAGGCGCATTTTTCCTGGGACGCAAACTTGTTGGCGGTATTTGGACTGCCAATTTTTTCCTATTTGTTGTTGCGTTCAAGAACGGCATATCAGAAGGGAACTGTGTCGTGGAAAGGACGTCGCTACGCGCCTAACCTAAACCCCGCTTCGATGGCGGGCCAAACGATGCGGTTTGATAAGGGCCGACACGAACCGGTCGCTGCGCGAAATCATGCTACTTCGGAATAAGGTTACAGAATGGTCTACCTAACTCGTAAAGCTGAGTTTTCCGCTTCGCATTATTATGACAACCCGGAATTCACTGCGGAGGAAAACCGGCGCATTTTCGGAAAGTGCAATAACCCGAATGGCCACGGACACAACTACACACTGGAAGTTACCGTGAAAGGCGAAGTCGACCCGCGCTCCGGCTTTGTGGTCGATCTCAGGCAGTTGAAGGAAACAATGAGCCGCGAGGTGCTTGAGGCTCTTGACCATCGATTCTTGAACAAAGAAGTGCCCGAATTCTTCACCAAAATTCCGACTACGGAGAATCTTGCAATCGCCATCTGGCAACGCCTCGCGCCGAAATTGCAGGCTGCGCAGTTGCATCGCGTGCGAGTGTACGAGACATCCGAACTGTTCGTCGATTTCTACGGGGAAGCATGAAGGCATATTTGACCCGCCGGTACATGTTTTCGGCCTCGCATCGCCTGCATAACGACGACATGTCGGAAAGTGAAAATGCCGCGACCTATGGAAAGTGCAACAATCCCTATGGCCATGGGCACAATTATATTTTCGAAGTCACCGTCAGTGGTCCGGTCGATCAGAGCACGGGCATGGTTTGTAATCTGACTGATCTGGATGGTTTCGTGCACAAAGAGATATTGGACCGCTTCGATCTGCAGAATCTGAATACGCTGCCCGAGTTTGCGGAGAATGTGCCCACCACGGAAAACCTGTGCATCGCTATCTACGATATTTTGCAGCGTGGCTTCCGGAAAGCTCATCTGCAAAAGGTACGATTTGAAGAGACCATGATGAATTCGTTTGAATACTGGGGAGAGAATCGAGCGATTGAGTAATCGGGTGCGGGGTGACTCAATCCTGAAATCAGGAGACCATGACGCCATCGGTTGAAACTGCGACGTTGACCGGAGCCAGCTTTGAAGACCTGGTGCGCGAGATGATCGTGCGACTGGGCGAAGATCCAATGCGAGAAGGACTGGTGCGTACGCCCAATCGGGTGCATCGCGCCTATGAACACCTGACCAAAGGTTACAAAGAAGACGCCGAAGCGATGCTCAAGAAAGCATTGTTCACCGTGACCTACGACGAGATGGTGATCGTCAAAGACGTCGAGATGTTCAGCTTGTGCGAACATCACATTCTGCCTTTTTTTGGCAAGGTGCACGTTGCGTATATTCCGAATGGCAAAGTGATTGGTCTGAGCAAGATTCCCCGGCTGATCGAGATTTTCTCGCGGCGCTTGCAAATCCAGGAACGGCTTACGACTCAAATCGCTGAGACCATTCAGAAGGCGATCGAACCCCAGGGCGTGGGGGTAGTGATCGAGGCTCGCCACCTCTGCATGATGATGCGCGGCGTGGAGAAACAGCATTCGTCGGCGGTAACGTCGTCCATGCTGGGATGCTTCCGCAACGAGCAGGAGACCAGAACAGAATTTCTATCGCTTATCCGTGACCGTGGAAACGGTGTTTAGCTACCTGGATACCGAACCCTACCAAAACTCAGAAGGCATCAATCCCCGTCACGCTTTGTCCAATGATCAGCGTGTGGATATCGTGCGTTCCCTCATACGTCTTCACTGATTCGAGATTCATCATGTGGCGCATCAAAGGGTACTCGTCGGCAACCCCATTGGCGCCGAGGATGTCGCGTCCCATTCGCGCGCACTCCAGTGCCATCCAAACGTTATTTCGCTTTGCCATGGAGATGTGCTGGGCTCCGGCTTTGTCTAGATCTTTGAGACGTCCCACTTGCAACACGAGCAACTGGCCCTTGGTGATTTCGTTGATCATCCACGTCAATTTTTCCTGCACCAGTTGATGTGACGCGATGGGCTTGTCGTGGAATTGTTTGCGCAACTGCGCGTACTGCAGGGCGCAATCGTAACAGGCCATGGCTGCGCCAATCCCTCCCCATGCAATTCCGTAGCGAGCCTGATTGAGGCACATGAGCGGCGACTTCAAGCCGCCGCTTTCCGGCAGAAGATTTGACTCGGGGATATGTACGTCCTGCATGGACAAGCCCGAAGTAACCGACGCACGCAGCGACCACTTGCCGTGGATGTCTTCGGCGTGAAAGCCGGGACGGTCGGTCTCGACCAGAAATCCGCGGACCTTGTTATCTTCATTCTCGACCTTGGCCCAGATCACGGCGACATCGGCAATCGAGCCAGAGGTGATCCACATTTTTTCGCCGTTGAGGACATATTCTTTTCCGACTTTGCGGGCGCGGGTGCGCATACCGCCGGGGTTGGAGCCGAAGTCGGGCTCAGTAAGTCCGAAGCAGCCAAGTTTGTCGCCTTTCTGCAGAGGCGGCAGCCAGGTTTGTTTTTGCTCTTCGCTGCCAAACGCATAAATCGGATACATGACCAGGGCGGATTGCACGCTGACAAAGGAACGGATTCCCGAATCGCCGCGTTCCAACTCCTGCATTACCAGACCGTATTCGACATTCGACATTCCTGCGCACCCGTAGCCTTTCAGGCTCGCACCGTAAAAGCCGAGATCGGCCATTGGCTTCACGAGTTCGCGAGGGAAGCGGCTAGCGCGGTTGCATTCTTCGATGATGGGAATAAGATTGTCTTCGATGAATTGGCGGGAGGTATCGCGGACCAGCCGCTCGTCGTCGCTGAGCAGCGCGTCGAACCCGATAAAATCTACTCCTCGGAATTTTAGTGCCATGAGAATTCTCTTTCTATTTCGGGCGGTTGAAAGGTGCAATATAGAAGGACGAGGAAACCCTCCAACCTAACAAAGCGATGAGGGTGCGTCAAACTGGGGCGCTGCGGGTGTAGATGCTCCAAGATAATGTCACCCCTTAACTGCAACCAGACTTTGTCACCCTAGAAGGATGGTGACAGTGAGTCAGAAAGAGTTCCAACGGGTGAAAGTGATTGAGAATGCGGTAGGCGGGCG
>Ga0210394_10007637_pt1 | contig 11330 bp, 9 predicted proteins | sample IncBWC12MmetaG_FD_160121 | JGI IMG/M metagenome (GOLD analysis project Ga0210394, IMG submission 160121) | Forest soil microbial communities from Barre Woods Harvard Forest LTER site, Petersham, Massachusetts, United States - Inc-BW-C-12-M | ecosystem: Environmental > Terrestrial > Soil >... | reverse complement strand
GACCGGTTACGATGTGGTGGATGTCGCCTATTGCCGCGAACACGGCATCGCGGTCGCCAACATCCGCAATTATGCGGTGCACACGGTGCCCGAACACGCGTTCGCGATGATTCTCGCGCTCCGGCGCAATCTTCTGGCCTACCGGCAGGATGTCGAGAACGGCCTGTGGCAGAAGTCCGACCAGTTCTGTTTCTTCACGCACGACATCGGCGATTTGCACGGCGCCACGCTCGGCATCATCGGCGAGGGCGCCATCGGCCAGGGCACGGCGGCGATCGGGCGTGCGTTCGGCATGCGCGTGCTGTTTGCCGACCATCCGCCGCCCAAAATGGAGGGCGTGGCCTTCACGCCGCACGATACGGTGATCGCGCAGTCCGATGTGATCTCGCTGCACTGTCCGCTGTTGCCGGCGACGCGCAACCTGATCGACATCGCGGCCTTTCGCAAAATGAAGCGCAATGCCCTCCTCATCAACACCGCCCGCGGCGGGCTGGTCGACGAAGCGGCGCTCGTTCAGGCGCTGGATGAGGGACTGATCGCGGGCGCCGGTTTCGACGTGTTGACCGTCGAGCCGCCCAAGAACGGCCACCCGCTGCTCGACGTGCGGCGCCCGAATTTCATCCTCACGCCGCACGTCGCGTGGGCCTCGGACGGGGCCATGCAGTTCCTCGCCGACCAGTTGATCGACAACATCGAACAGTGGGCCGCCGGCACCCCGCAGCACCTGGTGACTTGATCTCGAGCGTGCGACCCCCCATGATCGCACCCCATGAAAAAACTGCTCTACCAGTTCGATACGGATGCGCTGCCCTCGGTGTTCGACAACGTCGTGGGCTATGACGGCGGCGCCGACCACATTTCGGCCTACGGCGCGGTCGACGCCAAGAACGTAGCCGGCCTGGTCGAGGGCGCGATCTTCACCCGCGGCGCCAAGGACAAGAAAAACACCGCGATTTTCATCGGCGGCGGCAACCTGGTCGAAGGCGAGGCGGTGCTTGGCGCCGTGCGCAAGAAATTCTTCGGCAAGTTCCGCGTCTCCGTGATGTTCGACAGCAATGGCTGCAACACCACCGCCGCGGCTGCCGTGGCATGGATGGCGCACGGCCGCTCCCTGGCCGGCAAGCGCGCGGTGGTCCTCGGCGGCTCGGGTCCGGTCGGGCAGCGCGCCGCGGTGCTGCTCGCCCGCGAGGGTGCCGACGTGACGATCACGGGCCGCAAGCGCGCGGTCGTGCAAGCGGCCTGCGATGCGATCCATGCGCGATTCGGCATCGTGGTGCGGGCCGACGAAGCCCCGACCAACGTCGAACGCGGCGCGGCCATCGAAGGCGCGCACGTCGTGCTCGCCACCGGCGCCGCCGGCATCACCTTGCTGGAAGAAAGACAATGGCGGGACAGCGCCTCGTTGGAACTGGTGGCCGATGCCAATGCGTCGCCGCCGGCCGGCATCGAAGGCGTGGGCCAGAGCGATCGCGGCGAGCTCAAGCACGGCAAGATTCTGTTTGGGTCGTTGGGCTTCGGCGCGCTCAAGCTGGCGCTGCATCGTGCCTGTATTGCCCGCCTGTTCGAACAAAACGATGCGCTGCTGGATGCCGAAGAGATTTACGCCATCGCCAAGACCATGGTTGGCTGACGAGCCTTCGAGCCTCACAACCTTCCCGACACCACATCTGGACATCATGATCACCGACAGCTCCATTGAAAAATTTCTGGACGACCTCGCCAGCGGCAATCCCACGCCCGGAGGCGGCAGCGCCGCGGCCATCATGGGCGCCATGGGCGCCGCGCTCGTGTCCATGGTCTGCAACGTCACCATCGGCAAGAAGGGCTACGAAGCGGTCGAGCCCGAGATGAAGGCCGTGCGCGACGAATCCGAAAGGGTGCGCCGGCGCCTGACGGCCATGGTCGCCGAGGACATCGCCGCCTTCGACAGCATCATGGCGGCGTACAAGCTGCCCAAGACGACCGATGAGGAAAAAGCCCGGCGCGCCGCAGCCATCCAGGCAGGCCTGCGCCGCGCCACCGATACGCCGCTGGACTGCGCACGGGTCTGCGCCGAGGTAATCGCACTGTCGAGGCGCGCCAGCGAACACGGCTATCTCAACGTCATCAGCGACGGCGGCGTCGGGGTGTTGGCCGGATTCACCGCACTGCGCAGCGCGGCGCTGAATGTCTACATCAACGCGCCTGCCCTCAAGGATCGGGCCTTCGCGGAAGCTGCCACCGCCGAGCTCGAAAAGCTGCTCGAGTCCTGCGCGGCCGAGAGCGAGGCGGTCTACAGCCTCGTTCGCAACAAGTTGGGATAGGCTCCTGCGGCGGCGCGCGCTGCGGGCATTCAGGCGCGCATTGCGGGCATTCAGGCGCGCACTGCGGGCATTCAGGCGCGCACTGCGGCTATTCAGGCGTGCGCCCCCGCTGCTGCAGGTGTCGATTATTCTGACGGTGACCGTCATCCTGTGGTTCGTCCTGAACTGGACCTACCAGGTGGTTCGCAAGCCGTCCGAACTCTTCTTTCCCGTCAGCGGCACGCTCAACAAGGCACCCGCCGAAACTTGGGCAAGCTACGCCCCGCTGTTCGAGAAATATTCCACGAGCGTCATGACTCCCGAGCTGCTCGCGGCGCTCGCGCAGATCGAGGGATCGGGCAATCCGGTGGTGCGCACCTATTGGCGGTGGACGCTCAACGCCAAACCCTTCGACGTGTACCGGCCGGCGTCGAGTGCGGTGGGAATGTACCAGATCACGGACGGCACGTTCGCCGAGGCGCGGCGCTTTTGCATTCACCAGCATGCCGTTGCCGAGGATGGCCCATGGAACGACTGGAAATCGTGCTGGTTCAATCGACTGTACACGAGGGTGCTGCCTTCGCACGCGGTGGAGCTCACGGCGGCGTATCTGGACCGCACGGTCGCAAGCATTCTGGAACGCCATCACGTGAACGCAGCGACGCTCGAGCGCAAGCAAGAGTTGGCGGCGGTGGTTCACCTGTGCGGCGCGGGCGCCGGGGATGCCTACGTGCGCCGCGGACTGCGCTTGGGTTTGGGTGAGCGCTGCGGCGATCATGGGGCAGAGGACTACGTCGCGCGTGTGCAGGCGATGAAGCGGGTGTTCGAATCGTTCGCGGCTAGCGGCTCTCGATGAGGATGGCGCGGAAATCATTGACGTTGGTCAGGGTCGGTCCCGTGATCACCGAGTCGCCGAGCGCCGTGAAGAAACGGTGACCGTCGTTGTTGTCCAGCATGTCCTTGGGACGCAAGCCCAGCGACCAGGCACGGGCGAGAGAGTCGGGTCCAATGCACCCGCCCGCGATCTCTTCCTGCCCGTCGACGCCGTCCGTGTCGCCGGCCAGTGCATGAATGCGTGGATGGCCCTCGAGTGCCACGGTGAGCGACAACAAATACTCGACGTTGCGCCCGCCGCGCCCGCTGCCGCGCACCGTTACCGTGGTCTCGCCGCCGGACAGCAGCACGCAGGGTGCGCTGAAGGGCTGATTGCGGTCGGCGACCTGGGTTGCCATGCCCGCAAACACCTTGCCCACGTCGCGCGCTTCGCCTTCGATCGCGTCGCCGAGAATGTGCGGAGCCACGCCCGCCGCGCGCGCCACGGCTGCGGCCGCCTCGAGCGCCATTTGCGGAGCGGCAATCATGCGAACCGTGGACCGCGCCAGCCGCGCGTCGCCGGGCTTCACGGATTCACCGCGCCCGCTCTCCAGCAACTCGCGCACCGGCCCCGGTAGTTCGATGCCATAGCGGCGCACGATGGCGAGCGCGTCGGCGCAGGTGGTCGGATCCGCCACCGTGGGGCCCGACGCGATATCGATCGGCCGGTCGCCGGGCACATCGGAAATGAGCAACGTGAGCACCCGCGCCGGGTGGCAGGCAGCGGCCAGACGGCCTCCTTTGATGGCGGACAGATGGCGGCGCACGCAATTCATCTCGCTGATGGTGGCGCCGCTCGCCAGCAGTGCGCGGCTCACCACCTGCTTCGAGTCGAGGTCGAGTCCGGGTGCGGGCAGCGGCAACAGCGCCGAGCCGCCGCCGGAAAAAAGGCACAGCACCAGGTCGTCCTCGCTCAAGCCCGCGACGCGCTCGAGCATGCGCTGCGCTGCGTGCATGCCCGCGGCATCCGGCACCGGATGCGCCGCTTCGACGATGTCGATGCTCTCGCACGGCACGGCGTAGCCGTAGCGCGTGACCACCAGCCCCGACAGCGGCCCGGACCAGTTCTGCTCCACCGCCCGCGCCATGGCCGCGGACGCCTTGCCCGCTCCGACGACGATGAGTCTGCCGCGCGGCGCTGACGGCAGGTGCGGCGGTACACACAGCGCCGGCTGCGCCGATGCAATCGCGGCATCGAACATCCGCCGCAGCAGCGCTCGGGGTGCGGGCTTGAGTCCGGGATCGCTCATCATGCGCCGGGGGACAGCGCATTCATCAATGAACCGATGCCGTCGATTGCCACTTCGACGCGGCTGCCGTCCTTGAACGAGCCGACGCCGACCGAGGTGCCGCACGCGATCACATCGCCGGGCAACAGCGACATGTCGTGGGATATGCGGCTCACCAGTTCCTCCGGCGGCATGATCATGTCCGACAGCGGATAGTTCTGGCGTTCGACGCCATCGACCCGGGTGACCACGCTTGCCCGAGACCAATCCAGACCCGTGGCGATCACCGGACCCAGGCAACCGAACGTGTCGTATCCCTTCGATCGGCACCACTGTGCAAAATCGGCATTTTCGTCGATGACCTCCGCGGCCGTCACGTCGTTGACGCAGGTGTAGCCGAAAATGCAATCACGCGCGGCCTCGCGCGCGATGTCCTTGCATCGTTTGCCGATGACGATGCCGAGTTCGCCCTCGTAGGCGATCTTTCCAGAGTAGCCGGTCGGCCTGCGTATCGGTTCGTTCGGCCCGTTGACCGACGTGCCCGGCTTGATGAGAAACAGCGGATGCGGCGACGGTGCTTTGCCGAGCTTGATGCTGAGCGCGGTGAAGTTGTTCCACAAGGCGACGATCTTGGATGGCGCGCAGGGGCTCGCCAGCGCGAACGATCCCCCCGCGAGCGTGCGCCCGGTCGCGCGCGGCGTGTCGAACATGTCGCCGCCATACTCGATCATGTGCTCGCCGTCGAACACCCCGAACCCGGTGCGGCCGTCGTTCGACCGGAACCGGGCCCAGCGCATTCAAAGAACCGACTTGAGCAAAGCCGCCATTTCCGCAGGGTTGCGCGTCACCTTGATGCCGCACTCCTCCATGACGGCCAGCTTCTCGTTCGCAGTGCCCTTGCCGCCGGAGATAATCGCGCCCGCGTGGCCCATGCGCTTGCCGGGCGGCGCCGTGACTCCGGCGATGAAGCCGACGACCGGCTTTTTCATGTGATCCTTGATCCAACGCGCGCAGGTTTCCTCGTCGTCGCCGCCGATTTCGCCCACCATGATCACGGCGTCGGTCTCGGGATCATCGTTGAACATGCGCATGACGTCGATGTGCTTCAAACCGTTGACCGGATCGCCGCCGATGCCGACGCAGGTCGATTGCCCCAATCCCAAGTCCATCAGCTGACCCACGGCCTCGTAGGTGAGCGTGCCGGAACGCGAGACGACTCCGATGCGTCCCTTCTTATGGATGTGCCCGGGCATGATGCCGATCTTGATCTCGTCGGGCGTGATCACGCCGGGGCAGTTGGGTCCCACCAGCAGAGTCTTCTTGCCGCGCATCCGATAGCGCGTGGCGATCATGTCGCGCACGGGCACGCCTTCGGTGATGCAGATGACCAGGTCGAGTTCGGCATCGACCGCCTCGTCGATGGCGCTCGCGGCAAACGGCGGCGGCACGTAGATTACGGACACCGTCGCGCCGGTTTGCTGCTTGGCTTCCCGCGCCGTGGCGAAGATCGGAATGCCTTCGAAGTTCTCGCCGGCCTTGTTCGGATTGACGCCGGCGACGAAGCATTCCCTGCCGTTCGCGTAGTCGCGGCATAGGCGGGTATGGAATGCGCCGGTCTTGCCGGTGATGCCCTGCGTCATCACCCGGGTATGCCTGTCGATCAGGATGCTCATGGTTGTCTTCCTATTTTCCGGCGACCGCGGCGACGATTTTCTGCGCCGCGTCCGCCATGTTGTCGGCGGAAATGATCGGCAGCCCCGACTCGCGCAGCCTGCGACGGCCCAACTCCTCGTTCGTACCCCTCATTCGCACCACCAGGGGAACGTTCAAGTTCACTTCCCTGGCGGCGGCGATGACGCCTTCGGCAATCGTGTCGCAGCGCATGATTCCGCCGAAGATATTGACGAGGATGCCTTTGACGGCCGGATTCTTGAGCATCAGCTTGAATGCTTCGGTCACTTTCTGCGTCGTCGCGCCGCCGCCGACGTCGAGAAAATTCGCCGGCTCCGCTCCGAACAGCTTGATCACGTCCATGGTCGCCATCGCGAGGCCCGCGCCATTGACGAGACAACCGATGTTGCCGTTGAGCGAAATGTACGACAGATCGTACTTCGACGCTTCCACCTCGGCGGGATCCTCCTCGTCGAGATCGCGCATGGCGACGATCTCCGGGTGCCGAAACAGCGCGTTGGAATCGAAGTTGAGCTTGGCATCGAGCGCCAACACCCGGCCGTCGCCCGTGATGATCAACGGATTGATTTCGGCGAGCGACGCATCGCATTCGACGAAGGCCGAGTACAGCGCCCGCATGAATTGGCGCGCCTGCGCCACCGAGGCGTCCGGCACGCCGATTTTTCGTGCGATCGCGTCGGCCTGCGCGTCGGTCAAGCCTGCGCCCGGATCGATGGCGACCTTGTGAATCTTCTCCGGCGCGTGGGCGGCGACTTCCTCGATCTCCATGCCGCCTTCGGAACTCGCGATCAGCATCACTTGCTGGCTGACGCGGTCGACCACCATGCCCACGTAGAGTTCCTTGCGGATGTCCGCGCCCTCCTCCACGAGGAGCCGCCTCACCAGACGCCCCTGGGGTCCGGTCTGATGGGTGACCAGCGTCATGCCGAGGATTTTCGACGCGAACTCGTGGACCTCCGCGAGCGACTTCGCCACCTTGACGCCGCCGCCCTTGCCCCGGCCGCCCGCGTGTATCTGGGCCTTTACCACCCAGACCTTGCCGCCCAGCTCGTGCGCGGCCGCGTCCGCCTCCGCCACCGAAAAGCAGGGGAAACCGCGCGGTGTGGCCACGCCGTACTTGCGGAGAATTTCCTTGCCCTGATACTCGTGAACGTTCATGTGTCGGCCTCGTCGATCGAATCAGAATTGATGACCCAGGGCGTTCATCGCCAATGGGATAATCGGCCGCATCGGCGGCGGGCAAAAATCAATCAATTCCCGGACGAGCTCGCGCCGGCCGGTGTCTTGTCCTCATCCAGGGTCTTCGCCAGAAGCTTCGTCAACGCGTATACAGTATCTATATGTGGAGTCGGCGTGTCGGTCAAGCGCGCGAGCTCGACGACCGACCCGAGCAACGCGTCGATTTCCAGAGTGCGCGCGGCCTCCACGTCCTGCAGCATGGAGGTTTTGTGATGACCTACCTTTTCCGCACCCGCAATGCGCTTCTCGAGGGACACCCGGAAGGTAATTCCCAATTTGTCCGCCACGCACTGTGCCTCGGTCATCATCGCCGCCGCGATGGCGCGGCTGGGCGGATACTGGCAGATGCCGGCAAGCGTGGCCCGCGATAATGCGCTGATGGGATTGAACGTCAAGTTGCCCCACAGCTTGAGCCAAATCTCGGCGCGAATGTCGCCAAGCACCGGGGCCTGCAACCCGGCACGAGTGAAGCACTCCGACACGCGCAGAACCCGCTCGCTCGACGTGCCGTCCGGTTCGCCGACCGGGAAGCGGTTGCCTTCCACATGCTTGATGACCCCGGGGGAAATCAGTTCGGCGGCGGGATACACGACGCAGCCGATGACGCGCTCGCACCGAATGTGCTCGCCGATCACTCCGGTCGGGTCCACGCTCTGCACCCGCGTGCCTGCGAGTTTGCCGGCGTGCCGGTGAAAATACCAATAGGGGATGCCGTTTTGCATCGGCACTACGACGGTGTCGGGTCCGAACAGCTTCGGCACTTCGCGGGCCACCGCTTCGACTTGGTGCGCCTTCATCGCCAGAATGACCATGTCTTGCGGCCCGGCGGCCGCATAGTCATCGGTCGCCCGGACCTTCGCAACGGCCTGCTCCTCCCCATCGGCGGTTATCAGCCGAATGCCGCGGCTACGCAGTGCCTCAAGATTCGCCCCGCGCGCGATGAAGGTTACGTCTTCCCCGGCAAGCGCGAGCTTGATCCCGACGTAGCCTCCGATCGCACCGACACCGATGATCGCTATCTTCAATGAGCGCACCCCCCGGCTTGCGGAATCCGACGAAAGCGGCCAAGGACGCAATCACGTCCCTGGCCGCATCGCATTGTCGTAACTACTGCCGCCCTCACGGCAGACCGGCAGCCGCTCTCGCGGCCTAGAACTTATAGTTCAGGCCGGTGGAAAACCCGATCTCATGACATCCGCCCCAGGTCGTGGGACCTGCGCTGCTGTAGTCGATGAACGCCTGAGTCGTACCGTCGTGGCAGTCCGTCGTCACGCCGCGGCCGCCGGCGCCGAGATCGTAGTGGGCGTTGGTCGAATTGACCGTGTCCGCCGCATCGACGTACCAGTACAAGGCCTTGTCGAAATGATGCTTCCACGCGGCCGTGTACATGTTCGCGTAGTTGTTGTTGGTGGTCGGATCGTAGTTATGCTGCCCGCCCGGATCGCCCGGAGTCCGACCCGCATGTGCCCAGCCGAGGCTGACATTATCCTTCGGCGAGAAGTCCTCGGAGAGCGCGAACCACAACCCGTTTCTCTGCCGTTCGTTCTGGAACTGCAGATTGGCCGGCAGATCACGCTTCATGTACTCGTAGATGCCGCTGACCGCCAGTCCGAAATCGAACGTGTACTGCACGCCGACCTTGAACGCCGACTCGTTGGCAACGTCATTGGCGTATTCGGGCGTTCCGAATGGCGCCGCTTGCGGATACTCGGCGGCGAACGCGTTAAATGCACTCCAATTCAGCAACGGCGACACACCGACACCCGTCGCAGGATTGCCGAGACTCAGCAGGTAGTTGTAGTACGGATTGTTGGCGCCGACGCCGTCGCTGTTGCGATTCACGGACTTGTGCAATTCGTAGGCCGCCGTGATGTAGACCGGTCCGGCTTCGAATTTCAGGTCGGCGCTGTAGGCGTTGTCATAGCCGCCGTCGTCGCAGGCGATCGGTAGATTGCCGCTGCCCGGCTCGTTGCCGCCGTTGCAATCCGGCGAGCCCGACGATTGCGCGATGCTGTCCGGAGTGCGGTTCTGGCCGGGCGAGAACAAGACGTCGAAGCTGAACATTCCGCCGAACTTGGGCGACTCGTACCAGAGCGAGTGATCGATGCGGGTGCCGAACTCGACCCGGTTGTCGCCGCCGGTATTGCCCATGATGACCGCGTAGTCGCCGAGCATGCCGGAGAAGGGATTCATGCGGTCCGTGGACTTTTTGTACGGCGTGTACGTGGTGCCGGCCTTGATCTTGCCCCAGGAGTTGCCGGACAGACCGACGAAGCTGTCGCCGTAGCCGATGCCGGCCTTGGTGGTGTTGGACTGCGCCGTATACGAAGTGGACGCGCCGGGCGCCGAGGTAATAGCCGGCTGCACTTCGATCTGGTAGATGAAATCGACGCCGGACTTGTTGATGGCATGCGCACCGCGCCAGCCGATCACCGACTTGTTGGTCGACAGATCCGCCTCCCAGCCGACGCGTCCCACCGGGCCTGCGCCGCCGCCCTTGGCCGGGCCCTTCACGTAAACGCCCGGGTCGGCCGGATTGTATGCGGAATAGGGATATGCCACGAACCCGTTCATGCCCTTGGTCGAGTCGTCGATGGAGACGTCAAGCGTGCCGTAGAAGCCCTTGGCAAACTTCTCGAACAGCGGCTCCGCAGGCGCTTCTTTCTTGGCGACGCTCGGGCCCTCTGCCGGTGCTGCCGCTGCGGGCGGCGCCGCCTGCTTCTTGGACAGCGCGTCGATCTGGTTTTGCAGCTGCTGCATTTGCTGCTGCATGATGCGCATCTGATCTTTCAGCGCTTGAGTCTGCGCATCGTCCGCAAAAACGACGCCATTGAAGGCGACACTGGCGGCGCATGCCGCAAGCGCCACCAGCATAGGCTTTGCCAATTTCAATTTAAGCATTGTATGAATCCTCATGAAACGCGTTTGTTTGAATCATTGTCGCTCGTTGCTGCCCACCCTCACATGCATGACCCGGCCGGACCTGTGAGGCAAATCCGCCGGTCTCCCTCCCTAGAACGATTGCTCACCCCCCTGCAGCGTGGCCAATCTCCATCTTGCTTTTCTTCAGCTGCGTATGATCCCTGCTGGCTGCGGTTCAGTCTGAGAAGTCCGTCGCACGTCCCAGAGTTGCCTAGAGTTTCGGAATGAGTCCGGCGCCCCGCGCCCACTGGTACTTTGCACCCAGAACGGCCACCGGAATTTCCGTGGAATAGGCATAGGCCGGGATGCCGTGCTGATACAGGTACTCGGCCGCCTCCTCCACCTCCACGTCGCCGGCGAGCGAAGCCACCACCGGCTTCTCGATGCCCTTCGCGCGCATCTCGGCTACCACCTCGACCATCAGCTTCGCGAACACCATGGGGGGCGTGATGATGGTGTGCCAGTAGCCCAGGATCAGCGCGTGAATGCGCGGATCCTGCAACCCCAAGCGCACGGTGTTCTGATACGTGCTCGGCGGCTCGCCGCCGGTGATGTCCACCGGGTTGCCGGCGGCGCCGAACGGCGGAATGAATTTGCGGAATGCCGCATCGAGATCGGCGGGCATGGCCATCAGCGACAGGCCATTGTCGACGCAGGCATCGGAAAGGAGCACGCCGGAGCCGCCGGCGCCGGTGATGATCACCACGTTGTTGCCCTTCGGCGTCGGCAGCACGGGAATGCCGCGCGCGAAGTCGAGCAGGTCGCGCAGACTGCGCGCCCGGATGACGCCGGACTGCTTGAACACATCCTCGTAGATCTTGTCGTTGCCGGCGAGGGCGCCGGTGTGCGAGCTCGCCGCGCGCGCGCCCATGCTGGTGCGGCCGGCCTTCAGGACCACGATGGGCTTTTTCTTGGAGACGCGCTTCGCCACCTCGGCGAACGAGCGGCCGTCCTTCAAATCCTCCAAGTGCTGGGCGATGATGGTCGTGTTCTCGTCCTGTTCGAAGTAGGTGAGCAAGTCGTCTTCGTCGATGTCGGATTTGTTGCCGAGCCCGACGATAGCCGACACGCCCATCTTGGCGGAGCGCGAGAA
>Ga0210394_10007636_pt1 | contig 11331 bp, 7 predicted proteins | sample IncBWC12MmetaG_FD_160121 | JGI IMG/M metagenome (GOLD analysis project Ga0210394, IMG submission 160121) | Forest soil microbial communities from Barre Woods Harvard Forest LTER site, Petersham, Massachusetts, United States - Inc-BW-C-12-M | ecosystem: Environmental > Terrestrial > Soil >... | reverse complement strand
ACGACACCGTCGAGTGTAAAGTAGCCGCCGCTGCCGGGGTTCTGTCCGAATACGGCATTGACTCCAGTGTTACCTGCGAAGGTGAAGATGGCTCCCTGGGGCGTTACCGACTGAATTACCGTCGGCGCACTCGAGCTACCCGAAGGAATGTGCAGAACCGGGTGTTGGTAGTCGCTCGGCTGGGACCCGCTGTGCATCCCGGCGACGTTGTAAGTGCCGCTCAACAGGCCCACACGCTTGCCGGCCATCTTCGAATTGTTCGCGTTGGTATCCTGCAGCGACGAGATCCCCCAGGGCGACGCCTGCGTGCCGGCGTTCGAGTCCGACCCCTCGGGCGAGATGTAATAGTCAAAGGTCGGTGTCGTCTGGCCCCATGCCGTCGGCCGCAGAAGAGCCGGCAAAGCCACCACCGATAGCACCTGAGCGCCGCGAGACAGCACGTCGCGACGCGACAGGGAGTGGCCTCCAGCCTTCGGCGTGTAGATGAAACGAGAACTCTTCATCAACTTCTCCCTGTACTACTTGCCGCTCCGGCATTGCGAAATCAAAATTGCCGCGTCGCTTTCCACGTTCAAGCGAGCGATTTAGCTGTCGAAGGCGTGGCACGAGCAACCCGCCTGCGAACATTCTGGCGGCAAAGGGTGGGAGAAGTGAATCTGTCCCTGATCGCAGACACGGTCCCGGGCGCTGGGCGCGTGAAGACCGTGACCGAATTCACAACCCGAATGCGCAGCAGCGAGGGCCGCTCGCGGCCGCAAGCGCGTGCCGCGGCAAGGCGCTGCAGCGCGAGTGCAGCGCATAATCGTCTATTCTGTTTGTAACTCAGCGCTTCCAAAAAGCCAGCGGCACTTATCGAGAGCCATGTACGTCTGCCCGCAATGCAAGGGTGAGCTCAGCGACTTTTTCTGTGCGCGCTGCGCAACCCGCTATCCGCTAACGGATGGCATCCCCTGCTTCATGCTCGCAGAGACAGCAACCAGTGATCGACTGATTCGCGAGATCTACGACGATATCTACCTGCATCACACGGATGTCTGGCTCGATCAAGGCCGCTCCGACCGGTTTCAGGACTTCTTCGGGGCTCTGGTGCGCGATGGAGCGCACCAACGCCTCCTGGAGGTCGGCTGCGGCGAGGGGGCCCTGCTGGCGGCGCTGCCTGCGGCACGCAAGTTCGGCATCGACCCCTCTGCGCAGGCGCTGAAACGGGCACGAACTCGATCCGACGCCGAATGCGCAGTGGCCCGGTGTGAGCAGCTGCCATTTCCTGCGGGCGCTTTCGACGTGGTCGTGGCGGTCGGTGTGATGGAGCACTTCGAGCTGCTCGACGCCTCGATTGCCGAAATTCACCGAGTGCTCGCGCCGGGCGGTCGCTACCTGACCTTGATTCAGACCGACATGACGCGAGCCGAGCGCCTGGCTCTCAAGATTCGCCAGTACGTGTTTCCTCAATTCCGACCGGTGGAGTTGCTGCGCTGGTTCGGTAAGTGGCTCAAGAAAAAGACACGCCATCCCATCGTGCAGCCGTTGCGCAAGTCCTACACCGCGGACTCCGCCCGCCAGTCCCTGCAACGCAACGGGCTGCAGGTGGTGCGAACCATCAGCGAGGACACGGAGCCAGCGGCACCGCTCGGCGGGCCGCACGTCATCATATTAGTTGCCCGCAAGAGCTCGGCCTGAGGTCCTGCCTGCCGCTTGCGGCCGCTGCCTCGAACACCTCGCACAGCCGCCTGCCGATCTGCGCAAAGGAGTAATGCGCCACGACCAGTTCGCGTGCAGCTTTGCCGATGCGCTCGCGCAGAATCTGATTCTCCAGCAGGGTCTGAATGCAGTCAGCGAATTGCGCGGCAGAGTCAGCCAGCATCACGTTCCGCCCCGCCGCGACGTCGATCCCCTCGCACGCGATCGGGTGCGCAACGACGCATTTCGCCATCGCAAACGCGTCGAGCAGTTTCAACTTCGTGCCTCCGCCATCGCGGATTGGGCACACGTACAGCGTTGCTGCGTCCATGAATGGGCGCACGTCGTCGACGAAGCCGTGTACCTTGACGTCGGCGCGCGACGCGGCCAGCCGCAGGATCGACTCCGGCGGCGCAGAGCCCACGACGTCCAGCCGCACGCTCGGCACCCGGCTCTTGAGCAGTGGCCACACCTCACGCAGCAGGAACGACACCGCGTCCACGTTCGGATACCAGTTCAGGCTGCCTACAAATACCAGCGTGTGCTGCTGTGCCGCCCGGCCCGCGGGGCGGAAGTACTCGACATCGACGCCGTTCGGGATGGCGACCGCATGGATCTGCGCGGACAGGGCACGCAGTCGCTCGCAGTCGAGCTCCGAGCAGGCAATGTGCGCGGCGAAGTTGCCCGCCACCCTTGTCTCGTAGCCGCCGACGCTGCTGCTCTCCTGGAGGAAGTACCAGCGCTTCAGCCAATCCGTCTCGCTCTGCGAGCGGCGTCGCAACATATGCGACTCCACATTGTGGTGTCCCAGGGTGGCCGGGGTCCGCGCAAACAGCGGTCGAAATGGCGCCAGACTGATGGTGTCGAAATGTGCCAGGTCGTAGGCGGCGCCCCGGGCGCAATCTGCGAATGCCTGCCGGGCGGCGCGACTCTGCAGCCACCTGACGGTGTAGCTCTGTCGGGAAAGCACACCCTCGATCGCAGTGCGTACCTTGCCGAACGGGCGAGTCAGATTGTCTATCGGCAGAAAGCGCACCGACGCGCATATGTCGCGCAGGTGTCGCGTGCAGTCCTCCAGGGCCTCCTCACGGGAGGCATAGAAGATCTTCAGCCACGGCTCCTGAATGAACGCGAGCAGGTCGACGTCGTTGTGCATGCCGGCCGCACGCAGCAGATGGTAGCTGCGCAGGTGCACACCGGACTTCGGTGGATACGGAATGACATGGGACGCCCACATGATGCGCATATCAGCTGCGCTCGCCGATCAGGTGCGTTCGCCGACACTGCTCGTCTGCGGCGCGCCCGCAGGCGGCGCCACGGACGCGACCGTGCCGGATTCAGCGGTCGTGATTCTTACCAGCGCGGCGGCCGTCGCCACCGTCATCCACAGCACCGGAGAATACGCATTCGACAGAAAGAACCCCGCCCCCAGGTTGCCTGCGAGCGCCGTGCGCAGCGCGCGGGCGTAGAGCCCCGCTTTGACTCTCTGTTCACTCGCGCCCGGAACCTGTGCGCCGGTGACCACGCGCGCCAGATGCTTCCAGCACGTAAAATAAACGTACAGGTAGAGGATCAGCCCCGGCGCTCCCAGCTCGACGAACGCCTCCACCAGGCTGTTGTGTGCTGTGCGGTACTGGCCGCCGTTCAAGCCATCGACTCTCTCGGCCGACCCCAGGCCGTAACCTATCGGACGCTGCAGCGCCAGATCCACGTCCCGCCGCCATATTACCGTGCGACTGGCGTTGAGGGTCGGATCTGCATTGTAGTCACTGCCCAGATCCAACAAGGTCGCCATGCGTTGCTGGGTGGCCGTCGGCAGGTATCCCCAGGCCGCGGCAAATACCGCCAGCAGCAGAGCGCAACGCAGCAGCGTTCGCCCAAGTGAAAAAGTCCGCAGCGCGCCACCGCGGTCGCGGCTCAACGGAAAGGCAATCACGGCAACGGTGACGATAATCAGTCCGATGGCCCCACCCCGCGACCCCGTGAGCACAACCGCCACGACCATCATGACCGCGAGAGCGCTCATCAGCAGCGTGCCGAGGCGGGACTGCCGGTGGCGCAGCGCCAGCACGATGGGCAGCAGAGTATCCAGCGCATAGGCGATGTCGTTCGGATCGAAATTGTCGTTGATGTCTGCGCGCCCGCCGTGATAGCTGAGGAGCAGCCCGAGAGTGAGAGAGGCACCCGCCGCGGCGTGCCCTGTCAGGATGCGCTCGAAGTCGCGCGGCGTCTGCGTGATCTTCAACAGCAGCGTAATCGAGAGTAACAGGATGACAATGAGCTCACTGGTGATAAGAGTGTTCGATTTGTATATCGAATAAATAACACTCACGATCGCCAGAATCATGAAAGCGATTGCGGGACGGGCGATGCTCAGGGATCTGACTCTTACCGCCGCCAGAGCGTCCCGATTCAGATAGGCCGAAACGGCGACAATCAGGAAGGCGATCTTGGCGAGTGGAATCGACCCCAGGCCGGGAACCCATTCGGCCACCTTGCCCACCATGACGACGATCAGCACCGCCATCCAGGTGACACATGCCAGCACGCGGCGGTGCACAGGGCCGTTGGCGGCGGGCGTGGTCGCAGCTGCAGGACCGGCCGCAGGCGCCTCTGCCTGATCCGGCTGGCTCGACGGTTGCGGGGCGTCAATTGCCATGGTGTGCCGGGTCCACCGCGACCGGGAGTTTGCCGAGACGAATGTCATCAATCAGTGTGGCGTAGCGCTCGTTTTGTATGGCACGCGAATAGCGCATGACCGACGACGCAGCGGGCGGCGACATGTGGCCGGCGACGACGTGGCGGCGATAGAGCGTGCCCAGCAACTCGTCGAGTTGTGCGCTGTCGGCCGAGTACACGCCGAAGACCCCGTCCAGGCCGCGGATGATTCGCGCCGTGTCACTGTGCGGCTCGCACATCACCAGGATCTCGCGGCCGAGGGTCAGCAGTTCGAACGTCTTCGCCGGCACCTGTATCGGCTGGCCTTCGGCGAAATTCAGCAGCAACGTTGCCTGCTGGTAGATGGGCTTGAGCTTGCTCGAGTCGAGACGAGGATGGATCGCGAGAACGCGTCCGCAAGGTCGCGTGGCGGCCCAGCCGCGCAGCGACACTCCGCGATAAGAGTCACACTCGCCGGCAAACACGATCCTCACCCGCGAGGCATCGACTCCGGGTCGAGCCAACAGCCGATTGACCGCCTCCAGGAACGGGAACGGATTGCGGTTCAGGTAGAGCTCGCCGGCATACACCATGACGAGCTCATGCCCGGTATCGGTGCGCCTGCCGCTCGGATGTCCGTCGAACCCGTTCGCTATGCAGACGATGCGCGTGCGTGCGCCAGGGTACCGGGCTGCCAGCAGATCCCGCAGCCCGGCAGAAGTCGTCACCACCGCTGCGGCGCGAGCGATCACGTATCTTTCGAGAACACGCAGTGTCGACCATCGGCGTGTAAATGGCCGGCGCGCGTCCGGCGTCGCCGTATCAGACACCGGATCCCGCAGGTCGACAATGAGGGGAAGCTGCAACCTGCGGGCGCTGCGCGCGACGCAGTACAGTGGCGATATGGGCGGGGCAGAGACGATTACCACGCCAGCGGGGTGACGTCGTGCCAGGATCTCGAGCTTGCGCGCGGCGCGCCATGACCAGCTCTTCTTGTCATCGACAATGCGCAGCACCCCAAACAGCACGCGGTGAAATGCCGACGTGCCCGCCGCCGGCGCACGATCGCCAGCAGCACTCGCTGCCGCCGGGTGACCAGTCACTCGCCGCAACAGTCTCTTGGTGGACACGAGAAAGGCTACCACCGCGCTGGTGCGGTCGGGTACGTGCTCGACGTCATAGGCGGCGAGCGCGGCTCGTGCGGGATCCTGCGCGCCGCCGCACGCAAGCCCCGCGAGAGCACTGACTACCGCCACGGTCCAGCCGCGTGCCTGCAGCAGGCGCGCCAGCGCGGACATGCGCCGCGCGCCAATCTCTGGCGACGGATAGAAGTGATACGCGACCACGATGGCTGCAGGGCCAGCGCTGCTGCTGCGAGTGGCGGACGCCGGGTCGGGCTGTTGAGCCAGGTCGTTCATGTTCGCTGGGTGCGGAACGCAAAGCGTTGCTTGCGCCTGGCGCCCGCAGAGAACCGTCTAGCGCCGGCAAGCCGCCAGGCGCGGTAGTGCGCAGATCCTAGCGGGCATCGGACGTCTCATCGCTGCTCGCACCATAAGCCGGATAGCCGTAATAGTCGCCTGCCCCGGCAAGGCTGGCTTGGTTGAGGATCAGGCCCTGCAGCTTTCTCTTATCCACGTACGCCGCGGCATCCAGCACCGCCTGGCGCGGCGTAAGCCCGAAGCGTATCACCAGCGCCACCTGGCCGGGTATCCGCAGCAGCGCGCGCGCCTCGCTGGATACCAGCAGCGGTGCCGAATCAAACACGATCAGCTGCCGCGGGTTGCGCGCGGCGAGCGCCGCGGCGATCTGCTCCATACGCGTACTAGCGAACAGCTCCGGAGCGCTTTCGACCAGCTTGCCAGCGGGGAGGATTTCCAACCCGGGGACGTCGGTCTGCACGATCAGCGATTGCACGTCGAGGGATTCGTCGCTGAGGGCATCGAGCAGCCCGCGCTCGCCGCGCAGTCCCAGCACTTCGCCGATGCGCGCGCGCGGCGCGTCCGCGTCCACCAGCAGCACCGAGACATCCCGTTCCCGCGCCATGCTCAGCGCGAGATTGATGCTGGTGAACGTCTTGCCGTCGCCCGGCAGCGCACTGGAAACGAGTATCAGGCGCATGTTCGCGTCGCCGCCGCTAAGCGCCTTGTCGATGAGCGGGCGCTTGATCTGCCGGAAGTGATCGGCAAAGCGTCGCTCGAGTCCCTCCTCGGGGAGGTAGCCGGCGCGGCGCAGCGCGTGCATGTCGATGCTGATGCGCTTGAGCAGATACTCCCGTGCTGGCGCGGGTGGCGCCACCACCGCTGCCGGCTTCGGCGTGCTCGCCGCTGCCGCCGGTGCCGGCTTCGGCGTGCTCGCCGCTGCCGCCGGTGCCGGCTTTGGCGTGCTCGCCGCCACCACCACGCCGCGCGGCGGCGCCACGGGTGGGAGCGTCGTGTCGCTGTCGCCGCTACGACGCAGCTTCGCGAGCGCGCTCTCGATGAGGCTCACGAGCCCACCATCTGCTTGAGCGCCGTGATACTCAGACGATAGCCCTGCAGGGTCATGAATACGGCGAACAGGAACGCGACTGCCAGGCAGCCGCCCGCCAGCGAGAACCGCAGCAGATCACGGCGCCGCACCGCGCGCGCCCGCTGCGGGAAGGCGATGCCCACCAGGCCGAGCACCGGAACCCCGACCGCCTGGGCAATGGCCGGCGCCGAATTCACCACCGGTCGCAGATAGTGCAGTCCGTAGGCGAGCGCCCCGCCCGCCGCCAATGCCGCGAGCAATGTCTCGGCCAGCAGCACCGTACGCAACGGCCATACCGGCCGCAAGCCCGAGTTCGGGGGTTGTACGATCTCGAAGCGTACCGAGCCGGCGTTGTCGGCACGCTCCCCGAGCCGCGCCTTCTGCAGGTTCGCGAGCAGCGCGCTGTACTGCGCCTTGTTCACGTCGTAGTCGCGATTGAGCTGCTGATATTCGGCTTCGACCTGCGGTGCCGTGTCCAGCAGACGCCGCAGCTGCGCCACTTTGGCCTGGTGCTCGGCGAGGTCGGTGTTCAGATCGGCAATGTCGACGTCCGCCTGGTTGAGCGCGAGCTGTACGCTCTGATACACCGGGTTGCTGCTGGCGCGGCTGCTGGCGGCCGCGGCGGCATCGCCGGTCTTCAGGCCCGCGATCTCCGTCGCGCGGCGCTTCTTGAGATCTTCCAGCGTCTGGCGGGCCGCGATCACGTCGGGGTGCCGATCGGTAAATCGCAGCAGCAGGTCGTCGAGGTGAGCCTGCGCCTCGTCGATGCGCGACAGCGTATCGAGGCCACCGTTGTTTCCGCGCGCAGCGGGCTGCGCGGCGGCCGCCGCGACCGCCACGTCGCCGTGCAGCTGCCGCGTCAGTGTAGCGCGGCGCGATTCGGCCTGGGCCAGCTTGGTCCTGAGATCCGTGACCGTTCCCTCTTCGCGCTGCAGTTGCGCGAAGTAGCCGCCCTGCTCGGTCGGCATCAGACCGAGGTGCCGCGACTTGAACTGTGCCAGCCGCTCCTCGGCCGTGCGCAGACGTTGCTCGTAGTCCTGGATCTGCGTCTGCAGGAACTGCTGGGCGTTCTCCGCGCCTTCGCGCTTGCCGCCGAGCGTGTTGTTCACGAAGGTATCGAGCAGGATCTCGACCACCCGCAGTGCGCGGGCGCGCTTGCGGTCCTGGTAGACGATGCGGTAAATGCTCCCCGCGGTGCGCAGGTCCTCCTGGCGGCCGTTGGCGCTTTCGACCGAAATGTCGATGTGCTTGCCCATGTTGGCGACGATCTGCTCCTGCACCCGCGGATCGACGATGTACGGCGCCAGCACGCCGGCCTCGCGAGCGATGTGCTGCAGCGTGGGACCTGCCAGCAGCGACTGGCGCACGAAGTTCAGCTCGCTGTCGACGTCCTGCTCGACCGTGAGTCCCTGCAACGCGGGCTTCAGCGACGTGCGGGTGTCCACGAACACGCTCGCCACCGCCTCGTATCGGTCCGGCAGCGAGAACACGATGAGCCAGGCGCCGACGGCGAGCGCGCTGGCGGTGATGAGCGCCCACCAGCGAAAGCGCCACGCGCCGCGCACTTCGTCCAGCACCTGGTTAACCAGCGGATTCATGCGGCTGCCCCGCAGTGCCCGACAGGCGGCCCACAAGCCCGTTCGAATCGTTGGTGTTGGCGCATCGTGGGTATTTGAATGGAGGTCAGCGATCCCTTGCCCAGCCAGGGATGTTATCGCACGCCACTGTCGTAGATCCGCGACCGCCCCGCGAGTGTGAAGTGCCGCACGTCGGCGCGCTTTACAGTGGCCGTGCCCGTTCCCTCGGGGCGCGGCTCTGATGCCGCGTGAGACTTTGTGCGGAACCGATTGATTTTGCAATGCAGCCAGTACCTTAGGCCGCATCGCCCCTGGCGGTTTGTCTCGCGCCGGGTTAATGGGTATATTTACACCCCAAGTGGCAGGTCTTCAAGAATCATAGAAGAATCAATCGCTTAAAAATTGGCCCGATACTTGCTTCAGTTAGGGTGGGTCTCGGAGACGCCTGATACAGGCTAGGACACACGGTCGTGCAAAACATGCGAAGAATGGCTTGGATGCTGGCAGTGGCGACTGCCGTCACGATTTCCGCTGCGGGTCCGGCGCAGGCCGCGGTCACCTGCAGGATCGTCCCGTCTCTGTGCCCGCCCGAGCCGCATAAAGGCGGCAAGGGCGACTCCGTACCCGAGCCTGCCACCCTGGCCGTGCTGGCCGCGGGCGCCGCCGCCGCCGGGCTCGCCGCTCGCCGCCGCAGGAACAAAGACAAAGACCAAAAGTAGCGCGGTTCTAGCGCTTTCGGCGCGAACCCCCCGCACGACGCTCTTCCTCGATACGCTCGCGCATAGCGAGCGGTGTCGCCCTTCCGCGCCGCGGAACGACATAACATCCAGCGCGCATCGCCGCACCGGCGCCGCGCCAACTTCCCAACCCTAACGCTGTCGGTGGGCAGAGACATATTGCGCGCTTGCGCGTGAAACGTTCTACTGCCCACACGCAAGGGCAAACCCGTCGCGAGACGGGGACGCAAAGCTTCCGGTCTCAGATCAATTCGTTTGCATGATCTTGAGATAGCGGAGTTGCCGGTATCGCGGCTGCGCCGCGTACGTCAATACAACTCTGCGAAGGGTCTCTGTCGCTCTTGCAACTTTGAAGTCGACAGCAGGGGGCGTTGCAAGAAATGGGCTTTTTGGGCTCGGCCGCTGTCCGCCGTTTGCGGGCGTGCATCGTTGGCGTGATCTGCGCGCTCGCGCTCGTCGCCTGCGGCCAGGTCAGCGTTTCGGGCTCTAACGCGCCGCTCAGCACCGGGACCAGCTCGCCTTCCTCCACCGGCGGCGGCGGCTCGGGGCCAACGCAGCCCGGTACGCCGCCTACCATCTCCGGCACCCCCGCCACCAGCGTGGTAGCCGGGCAGAGCTACAGCTTCACACCGACCGCCGCCGATGCCGAAGGTGCCGCGCTGACCTTCGCGGTCGCCAACCTGCCCCCGTGGGCGAGTTTCAGCGCCAGCACCGGACAGCTGTCGGGAACTCCGACCGCGGGGAGCGTCGGGACTTTCGCCAACATCCAGATCACGGTGAGCGATGGTGAATCGAGCGCGACGCTGCCGGCGTTCTCGATCACGGTGGTCGCACCGCTGTCGATTTCCGGAACCGCGCCAGCGTCGGTCACCGTCGGCTCGGGATACGCGTTCCAGCCGACCACCAGCGACCCGCCCGGCACGGTGTTGACGTTCTCCGTGCAGAACCTGCCCGCCTGGGCGAGCTTCAATGCCGCGACCGGTCAGCTCGCGGGCACCCCGACGCAGACCGGCAGCTTCCCCGGCATCGTCATCAGTGTGAGCGACGGCTTCCAGTCGAGCGCCCTGCCCGCCTTCACCATCACGGTAACCAGCCCGACGGCGCCCAACGGACCCACCATTTCCGGCGCGCCGGCGAGCAGCGTGACGGTCGGATCGGCCTATAGCTTCACCCCCAGGACGTCCGATCCCAGCGGTCAGCCTTTGACCTTCAGCGTCCAGAACCTGCCGGCATGGGCCAGCTTCAATTCCGCCAGCGGCACGCTGAGCGGTGCGCCGACCGCCTCGCAGGCCGGGTCGTATCCGGGTATCGTGATCAGCGTAAGCGACGGCACGCAGTCGGCCTCGTTGCCGCCGTTCGCGATCAAGGTCGTCGCAGCGCTCACCATCTCCGGCACCCCGGCAACGCAGGTGGTGGCCGGCAAGAGCTATGCGTTCCAGCCGACGACCAACGCGCCGGCGGGCAGCACGCTCACTTTCTCGATCCAGAACCGCCCGGCCTGGGCGACTTTCAGCGCGAGCAGCGGCCTGCTGTCGGGCACACCGACGGCGAGCCAGAGCGGCACTTACCCGAACATCGTCATCAGTGTGAGCGATGGGGTGCAGTCGGTGGCCCTCGCGCCGTTCGCCGTCCGGGTGACCTCGGCGCTCAGCATCTCCGGCAGTCCGGCCACGCAGGTGACGGCCGGCAGCGCCTACGCCTTCCAGCCGACGACCAATGCCCCCGCGGGAACGGCGCTGACGTTCGCAATCCAGAACAAGCCGGTGTGGGCCACCTTCAGCGCCAGCAGCGGCGCGCTCAGCGGCACTCCCGCGGCCTCGCAGGTGGGCACCTACGCGAACATCGCCATCAGCGTCAGCAGCGGCACGCAATCGGCCGCACTGGCGGCATTCTCGATCAGCGTCTCGAATGCGGCGAAAGTCACGATCTCCGGAAACCCGCCCAGCGCGGTGAACGTCGCCTCGCCGTACAGCTTCACGCCGACGGCGAGTGGACCGAGCGGCGCGACGCTCACCTTCAGCGTCCAGAACCTGCCGGCATGGGCCAGCTTCAATACCAGCAACGGAGCGCTGCGCGGCACTCCGGGCGCCGCGAGTGCCGGCACCTACTCGAACATCGTCATCAGCGTAACTGACGGCAGCGCGAGCGCCTCGCTGCCGGCGTTCACCATCACC
>Ga0210394_10007635_pt1 | contig 11331 bp, 10 predicted proteins | sample IncBWC12MmetaG_FD_160121 | JGI IMG/M metagenome (GOLD analysis project Ga0210394, IMG submission 160121) | Forest soil microbial communities from Barre Woods Harvard Forest LTER site, Petersham, Massachusetts, United States - Inc-BW-C-12-M | ecosystem: Environmental > Terrestrial > Soil >... | reverse complement strand
CGAGCAACCAGGCGAATCCGGATGCCAGGCCGGACAACACCGACGCCATCGAGAACACAACGGTTGCGGACACCAGCATCAGCTTGCGGCGCCCGAACCGATCCACCAGGCCTCCCATACCGAGCCCGGCAATTGCCCAGCTGAAGGAAAATGCGGAAGCGATATTGCCGATCTGGAAATTGCTCAGATTCAGATCCGGCTGTATGAACGAGGTCAGATAGCCGAAAACATTGCGGTCGAAGAACACGACGCCGAAATTCGCACTCAGCAGAGCGACCAGCAGCCACTGGTAACGGCCCATTGAAATTGACATGAATTTTCCCCGGGCAGTGTTATCAGTGGCGGATGGTACAGAGTGCGCCGCCGTCTACGGACCAGGCCGCGCCATTGACGAAGCTGGCCGCGGGCGAGAGCAGAAACGCCACCGCCTCGGCTACTTCGCGCGGCTGGCCGATGCGCTCCTGCGGCGCCACCTTGCCCAGTGTCCGCTTGCCAAGCTCGACGTCGCCGTTGAACAGGGTCTTGATCATCGCTTCCAGCAGCGGAGTTTCAATGACACCCGGCATCACCGCGTTCACGCGCACGCCGCGGCCGCCGACGTCGGCGGCTGCGGTGCGCGTGAGCCCGATCACCCCATGCTTGGTGGCGTTGTAGGCGCAGGCTCCGGCAAGCCCGCGTTCGCTGGCGATCGACCCGGTGTTGACTACCGCCCCGCCGCCCTGCTTCAGCATCACCGGAATCACATGCCGCATGCCTAAAAAGATGCTGCGCAGGTTCACGGCCATCAGGCGATCGAATTCGGCCTCGTCGTAGTTCTCGATGGACGCAACCTTGCCTTCCGTGCCGGCGTTGTTGAACAGCCCGTCGATTCGGCCGAAGGCCTTGCAGGCGGCGGCGACGTAACCCTGCACCGCGTCGGAGCGGCTGACGTCCGCATGAACAATTTCGACTTGCGTGCCGAAAGCCGCGACCGCGGCGCGGCGCTGTTCGAGCCCGTCGCGATTGATATCGACCAACAGAATGTCGGCGCCCCTCGCCGCCAGCACGCAGGCCGTTGCATGGCCGATGCTGCCCGCGCCACCGGTTACGATGATCTTGACACCCGCAAAGTCCGTCATTGCAGCTTCCCCAGAATGAGATCCGTCGCCCGTTCGGCCAGCGCCGTGACGGGAATATTGCTGTTGCCCGCGATCACCGTGGGGATGACCGAGGCATCCACCACACGCAGAGCATCGCTACCTTTGACCCGCAGCGAACTGTCCACCACGTCGCCCATGCGGCACGTGCCGCAGGCATGATGCACTGTAACTAACGAACTGCGGATGTGCGCTTCGATCTCGCCGCGCTCACGCACCCGAGGGCCCGGCGAAATCTCCCGGCCGGCAAGCGGCGCGAATGACGGTGCCGACAGAATCGAACGCGCGATCTCGAAGCCCCGCACCAGTACATCGAGGTCATGCGGGGCGGCGAGAAAATTGAAATCGATTGCCGGTTTGTCGTGAGGATCACCGCTCTTCAGCGTGACGCTGCCGCGGCTCTCGGGCCGCAGGTTCACAAAAATGATGCCGTAGCCGTGTCCGCGCGGCAGCCAGTGGCCGCTGGCATTGCGATGCGCCGGCATGAAAATGATCTGCAGATCCGGACGATCGGGTTCCGGCCCGGAACGCATGAATCCATTGGCCTCGAACACATTGCTCGCCAGCGGCCCGGAACGCAGCAGCAGGTATTGCGCGGCGATCAACACACTGCGCGGCACGGTGCGCCACGATAGGCCGTAGGACTCGGTATTGGCCGTGCGCACGGCAACCGAGGCGGCCGGGTGATCATGGAGATTCTTGCCCACCGCAGGCAGATCAATCACCGGCGCTACGCCTAAGGTTTGCAGGGCCGCGGCATCGCCCACGCCTGAGAGCTGCAGCAGCTGCGGCGAACCGTAGGCGCCGCAGGCAACAAGCACTTCGCGCCGGGCCCGTACGATGCTGCGCGCGCCGCCCTGCTCGATCTCCAAACCCGTTGCGCGCCTTCCGTCGAGCAACACGCGCGTGACCAGCGCGCCGGTGACGATCTTGAGGTTTGACCGATGCCGCACGGGGTTCAGATACGCCGTGACGCCGGACTCCCGCCGCCCGTTGCGAATCATGGCCTGCCGCGGGCCGAATCCTTCCGGATCGCCGCCGTTGAAATCGGCACAGCGTGGCAGGCCGAGCGAATCGGCGGCCGCGAGGAAGCGCCGCACCAGAGGATTGGGATTAGGGATATCGAGAACATTGACCGGACCGCCCCGCCGGCGCTGCGGTGTATGTGCGCTCTCGTAGTTCTCGAGTCGCTGGAAATACGGCAGCAGATCGGCGTAACGCCAGCCGGGCTGCTGCCATTCGTCGTATTCGCGCGGATGGCCGCGGAAATACACCATGCCATTGATCGACGAACAACCGCCGAGCACGCGGCCGCGCGGCACCGGCAGCACGCGGTTGTCGACGTGACGCTGCGGCACCGTCTGGTAGCCCCAAGACTGGCGCGGATTGCCGATGGCTTTTGCCACCATCGCCGGCACACGAATCGCCGGGTCCTCATCCGGCGGGCCGGCCTCGATCACTGCGACCGTGACACCCGGTTCGGCCGACAGCCGGTTGGCCAGCACGCAGCCGGCAGTACCGGCGCCGGCAATCACGTAATCGAAGCCATCGTTACGACCGCTTAGCTTCACCGAGGCAGTCAGGCGCCGCCGCCAAACAGGGTCGCGACGTAGTGACTGTCCATGTACTCGCGGATGGCAAAGACTCTGCCGTCCCGCACGTCGATGCTCCAGGCGTAGCGATTGTTGTACTCCCGACCGTCGCGCAGCTTCCCTGAGCCGCGCGATTCGCACATCACGGTGTCGCCCGTCGACACCATGCGATCGACCGTGGTCTTCGGATCGCCGGGCACAAACAGGCCGCGCACCGGGGCCAGAAATTCATCGACGATCTTGTCGCGCGGCCCATGAACGCCGGCCCCCGGCACGCCCTCGACCATCGGCCGCCAGGTGGCATCAGGATGCAGCGTCGCGCGGATGGCCTCGAGATCGCCGCTGCTCAAGATGCGGAAGAAATCGAGTACCAGCTGTTCCTGCGGTGTGCGTGCGGTCACCATTGGTCACCCCCGATTCGCCTGATCGAGTTCGGAGAATGCCTCGCGCGCGATGCGCACACTGTCGATGCCGGCGGGCACGCCGCAATACACGGCCACCTGCAGCAGCACCTCGCGAATCTCCTCGCGCGTCACCCCATTGCCGAGTGCCGCCTTGACGTGCAGTTTCAGCTCATGCGGGCGATTCAGCGCGCTAATCATTGCGATATTGATGAGACTGCGATCGCGCAGCGCCAATCCCGGCCGGGTCCACACGTAGCCCCAGCAGTACTCGGTCGAGAGCTCTTGCATCGGCATGCTGAACTCATCGGCGCCGGCCATCGAACGTTCCACATAGTCTGCACCCAGTACCTGCTTGCGCAGCTTCAGCCCCTCGTCGAATCGATCCTGTCCCATAGCCTTACTCCTTTTTGCCGCCGATCTGGCAGCCCGCCCAGTTTTCTACGACTCTCACCAGATCGGTGCAATCCGCGGCTGCACCATGAATCTGATGGGTAATGGATAACATCTGCCGCACGGCCGCACCAACCACCATCGGCACGCCCAGTGCCTCGGCTTCATCGAGACACAGCCGCACATCCTTGAATGACAGTGCATTGGAAAATCCGAAATCGAATCTGCGATTCAGTACATGCTTAGGAATCTTGTCCTGGGTGGCGCTATTGCGCCCCGAGGAGGCGTTGAGCACGTCGAGCATCGCGGCCGGATCGACGCCGGCCTTCACGCCCATCGCCAGCGCCTCCGCGGCAATGGCGAGCGACGCCGCCGACATCAGATTGTTGGCGAGCTTGACGGTCTGGCCGAGGCCCGGCTTCTCGCCCAGCCAGTAGACCGTGCCCAGCACCTCGAGTAGCGGGCGCACGCGTTCCATCGCCGGTGCGGGACCCGAGGCCATGATCGCGAGCTTGCCGTCGGCCGCCCCCTTCACGCCGCCTGACACCGGCGCATCAATCGCGGCGATTCCGCGCGGCGCCAGCAGCGCCGCAATGGCTTGCGCCGCGGCCGGGCCGGAGGTGGACAGGTCGACAAATACTTTGACCGTGGCTGAGTCGGCGATTGTGCGCGCACAGTCGCGCGCCTCGGCGGGACCGGGGACACTGGCCATCGCCGCGGTGCATAACGCCGCAGCGTCGGACGCAGAGCGTGCGATCCTCGCCCCCAGCGCTGCCGCCGGCGCCATCGCCGACGCCACCGGATCGTAGATCGCGAGCTGGTGCCCGGCCGCAATGAGCCGCGCCACCATAGCCGAACCCATGCGGCCCACGCCGATGAAGGCAATCTTTTCGCCCACCAGAGTCCCCTAATTCAGCCCCGCAGCTTTCAGTCTAGCTCGGCTGCGTCAACCGCGGGGATCGAGATCCACACGCACCGCATTGGCGAGGCCGGCACGCGCCGCCGGATAGAGCGCCAACACCTTTGGATCGTGACCCGGAATGACATGCTGCGGCGAACTGGCCAGCGATTCAATGGTCGCCAAGGCATCGAGATAGGCCGCGACGTTGTCGACAATCGGAAATGGCCGCCGCTCGAGCCAATTGGCGTAGAAATGCGCGGCGTCCGAGGCCAGCACCACCCAACCGCGCTGCGTGTGCACGCGCGCCACCTGCAGGCCGCGGGTATGCCCGCCGACGTGGTGGAGCGTGATGCCCGGCGCCAGTTCGGCAGCCCCGTCGTGATACACCACGCGCCCGGCAAACAGTTTGTCGACCATCGCCTGCACATCGCCCGCAGCATACGGCGCTCGCATGAGTGCGTGGCACATCGCGCTGCCGGTGCAGAAAGCCATCTCCTCGGTCTGCAGGTGGTAGCGGGCGCGCGGAAACAGCTCGTGGTTGCCCGAGTGATCGTAGTGCATATGGCTGATGATGACATCGGTCACGAGCGCTGCATCGACACCCACGGCCGCAAGCCCCACCTCGACGGGCTGCACCAGCCGCCGGCCGCGCGCGGCGCCCGTTGCCGCATCGAATCCCGTATCAAGCACGAATGAGACCCCGGGACCCCGGATCGTCCAAACGTAGTAGTCGAGCGGCATGGGACCGTCGTGCTCATCGCCGTCGATGAAATTGTGGCGGGCCGTGCGCTCCAGATGGGCATAGCGGACGGCGCAGATTTCATAGAAAGGAGCCATAGCGGTATGCTCGCGGGATCTGCCGCAACAAGCAACAGTGGAAATACACATTACTATGACGAGCGCCGACATCGTAACCGTGGGCTCGGGTCACAATGGCCTGGTGGCGGCCGCTTATCTCGCGGCCGCCGGCAAGAAGGTGCTGGTGCTCGAGCGCAACGCCTGGTTCGGCGGCGGCGTCGTGTCGCGCGAACTCACGCTGCCGGGCTTCCGCCACGATCAGCATTCCATGAGCCACATCTTCATCCAGGCCAATCCCCTGCTGAAGAACGACGAGCTCAAGCTCAAGTCGCGCTATGGACTCGAATACATCTTCCCGGAAGTGCCGATGATGTCGGTGTTCGAGGATGGCAGCACGCTCAAGCTGTATCGCGATCGTGAGCGGTCGGCGGCCGAAATCGCGAAGTTCTCGAGGCGCGATGCCGAGGCTTTTCGCCAAATGTCGCTGCAGGCCGCCGCCTGGCTGCCGATGATCACCGCCTCTTTGTATGCGCCGCCGGCGCCGGTAGGCGCCACCCATGCGATGTTCGATTCGAGCCGCGAGGGGCGCGAGCTGTGGCGCATCATGCAGATGAGCAGTCACGATCTGCTGTGCGAATTGTTCGAGCACGATCAGGTGCGCATGCACTTCGCGCGCGTGGCCGGCGAGAACCTGGTGTCTCCCGATGAAAAGGCCACCGCCATCGGTGCCTACGTGTTTCTCGGCTTTCTCGAAGGATGCGGCTTCGGTGTGGCGCGCGGCGGTGCGGGCAGGCTCACCGATGCCCTGATCGCCTGTGTTCGCGACCACGGCGGCGAGGTCATCGCGAATGCCGATGTGGCGCGCATCAAGGTCGCCAATGGCCGCGCCACCGGCGTCGAGACGGTTGACGGTCGGAGCTTCGCCGCCAAGGACGCCGTCATCGGGGCCATTCATCCACAGCTGCTCGGCAGCATGATCGACGGCATGGATGCGCGCGCGCGTGCGGCTGCAGAAGCCACGCACATCACCCCTGCGGCCTGCATCACGGTGCATGCCGCGCTTGCTGAGCCACTGAAGTTTCGCACCCGCGACACGGTCGATGCGGTCATGGTCGAGATGCTGCCGATGAGCTACGAAGCCCTGCGGCGCGACTTCGACGAACTGCGCTACGATCAGTTCATGCCTTGCCCGCTGCTGGGCTTGGGCTCGCTGTCGCAGTTTGACCCGAGCCGCGTGCCTCCGGGCAGGGCCATTCTGCATTTGTGGGACTATGTGCCGTACCGGCGCCCCGACGGCCGTAGCTGGGATGAAACGAAGCAGCAGTATGCGGATCACATGCTCGCCCATCTTGCGAAATTCGTCACGAACATTCCGGGCTGTGTGCTCAAGGCCCATATCGACAGTCCGGTGGACATGGAGCGCACCAGCCCAAGCTTTCGGCGCGGCGACCTGCACGGCATTGCCACCAGCACCTATCAGAGCGGCGCGCATCGTCCCACGCCGGAACTTGGGCAATACACGGTGCCCGGCCTCGAGCGCTTCTATCTGGTGGGTCCGTTCCAGCATCCCGGGGGCGGGGTGTTCGGCGCCGGGCGCGCCACGGCCATCAAGATGTTCGAGGCGCTCGGCATGGATTTCGAAAAGCAGGGGCGCGTGAAGTGAAACTGCAATCCACCGACGGCAGCGAACTTCTGACGGTGAACGCACTGGAGCGTGACGGCAACTCTCTGCTCATCAGGGGCAAGGTGTTCGGTACCATGCCGTTGAACGCGCGCTTGCAGCCCGAGGCCGCGCGCGCGGCCCTGAAACTGCTGACGCCGCGGCTCTTCCTGTTTCTGCTGACACTGCCGTTTCGCAGAGGCTCGTGACGATCGACGCCCGATTCGATTACGTCATCGTTGGTGCAGGCACCGCCGGGTGTGTGCTCGCCGCGCGTCTATCGGAAGACCGGACTACTCGAGTGTGCCTGCTCGAAGCCGGCGGCCCGGCACGCCACCCCTTCATCCACGTGCCGGCATTGGTGGGCGCGGCGATCGCGCATCGCGGCCTGACCTGGGGCCTCCACACCGAGCCGCAGACCGCGCTCAACAACCGCCGCGTGCCGCTGCCGCGCGGCAAGGTGATCGGTGGCTCCGGCTCCATCAATGGCATGGCCTACCATCGCGGCCAGCCGAAGGATTACGATGATTGGGCGGCCGCCGGCAACGCCGGTTGGAGCTGGCAGGAGGTGCTGCCTTACTTTCGATTGTCGGAAAACAATGCCGACCTGCGCGACGTCGATGTACACGGCATCGACGGACCCATCCACGTGACTTACATTCCCAAACCCAATCGCTTGAATCAGGCATTTCTCGACGCCTTCGCGGCGCTCGGCGAATATCGACACTGCAATGATTTCACCGGCCTTGATCCTGAAGGCTATGGACTTCGCCAGGGTACGATTCACCGCGGCCGGCGCGATTCCACCGCGAGCGCGTTGTTGTTGCCGGCGTTGTGTCGCCCGAATCTCACCGTGCTCACGCGCAGCGCTGCGCTAAGGCTTCGCATCGAGGCGGGTCGCGCCACCGGCGTGGATGTGTCGGCCGCCACCGGCGGGCACGTGGTGCTGGCTTCACGCGAGGTGCTGTTATGCGCCGGCGCGATCCACTCACCCCAGCTGCTGATGCTTTCGGGTGTCGGTCCGGCACAGCATCTCGAATCGCTCGGAATCAAGGTCAAGGCCGACCTTGCGGGTGTCGGCGCGAACTATCACGACCACCCGGCTGTGCCGATTGCGCTCGAGATGCGCGACACGACCTCTTACGGATTGTCGTGGCGCACACTGCCGCGCGCGCTGTGGAACGTCGCGGAATATGCGCTCACCCGTGGCGGGCCACTGGCGAGCAATGTGTTCGAGTCGACCGCATTCATTCGCAGCAGCACGGGCGCTGATCGCCCCGATGTACAGATCGCGTTTCAGCCGGCGCGCCGCAATCCTCATGCATTTCCGCTGCCCTTGGGTCATGGCTTCGCGATGAGCGTGGTGAATCTGTACCCGCACAGCCGCGGTGAGGTGCGGCTCGCGAGCAGCGATGCGCGAGTTGCGCCTCGGGTGAATCCGAATATCCTGACGGACCCAAACGACTGTGCGCCGCTGCTGCGCGGCCTGCGACTCGCCCGGCAACTCTGCGATGCGCCGGCTTTTGCGCCCTATAAGGCCACCGAAGTGCGCCCCGGCCGCGGAACGCGCAGCGATGCCGAGCTTCAGGCGTATCTGCGCGAGGCGACCGCCACGGTGCATCACCCGGTTGGGAGCTGCCGCATGGGCAATGATCCCATGGCGGTGGTGGACCCGACCCTGTGTGTCCGCGGCATCGCGGCCTTGAGGGTAGTGGACGCCTCGGTTTTTCCGAGTATTGTGGGCGGCAACACCAACGCACCGATCGTGATGGTGGCCGAAAAAGCCGTCGATTTGATCACGGGGCGAACCTTGCGGGGCAGGCATGGCGGCTGAACACATCCGGCACTGGCGCATAGGCGATGTCGATATTGCGCGCATCGTCGAAGTCTATGGCTTTGAAGATGACATCAGCATGCTGCTGCCGGAGGCCACACCCCAGTATCTGCAGCAGTTCACGTGGTTGGTGCCGCACTTCGCCACGCCTGATGGACGCATGATCATCTCCTTCCAGTGCTTCGTGCTGCGCTCGCAGGGCCGCACGGCGATGATCGACACCTGCATCGGCAATGACCGGCGGCGTGAATTCGACGTGTTCTGCAACATGCAGAACACCTTCCTGGAGGATCTGACCCGCGCCGGCTTCCCGGCCAGCCAAGTCACCGATGTGCTGTGCACGCACCTGCACTTCGATCATGTGGGCTGGAACACGCGGCTCATCGACGGCAAGTGGGTACCGACCTTTCCGCAGGCTCGGTATCTGTTCGGGCGGCGCGAATGGCAGCACTGGAAGCATCTGCGCGAGACCAACGGTTATCATCACATGGACCATCTGCAGGATTCGATCGACCCGATTCTCGCCGCCGGGCTCGAGCAATTCATCGATGCGGACTTCCGCCTCACCGATGAGGTCTCGCTCATCGCGACGCCGGGCCACACGCCGGGACATGTCAGCGTGCTGATCGATTCGCGCGGCCAGCAGGCCGTCATCACCGGTGACTTGATGCACAACCCGGTGCAGATTGCCGTGCCCGCCACCGAAGCGCGCTTCGATATGGATAAGCCCCAAGCGGCGCGCACGCGCTGCGACTTCGTGCAGCGCTTTTGCAATAGCGGTGCGCTCGTCATCGGCACTCATTTTGCGGAGCCCACTGCAGGCCACATCGTGCCCGATGGGGCGGCGTGGAAGCTTAAGGTATGAGCGGCGCGCAGGCTTATCCCGATCTTTCCGGTCAGCACGTCTTTGTCACCGGCGCCGCGCGCGGCCTGGGCCGATCAGTGGCCGAAAAGTTGGCGAGTTGCGGCGCCACCGTGGCGGTGGCGGATGTCGACGCCGGCGGCTGCGATGCGGTCGTGAAAGCCATTCGCGCCGCAGGCGGCGCTGCGTTCGCGTACCTCGTGGATGTCGCCCTGCGCGCCGAGTTCATGCAGGCCGCAGCACAGTTTGCGCAGGCTTGCGGCCGCATCGATGCCATGGTCAACAACGCGATGCTGCTGCGCTACGAGCCGGTGGAGAAAATCACGCCCGAGACGCTCAATCGCATGACCGCCATCGGCATCAACGGCAGCATCTGGGGCGCGCAGGCGCTGCTTGAGCACTACGATGCGGCGCGCGGCGGCGCCATCATCAACATGGCCTCGCCGGTGGCGGAGAAGGGTTTCCCCAACACGGCGGCCTACAGCCTCGTGAAAGGCGCCATTGTCACGCTCACCAAAGTGCTGGCTGCCGAACTCGGCCCGCGCAATGTGCGCGTCAACGCCATCGCACCCGGTTCGGTGCCCACGCCGGGCGCACTCGGGCTCAACGACAAGGCCGAATACGAGCGCCGCATGCACTCCATTCCTTTGCGCCGCCTCGGCCGCGAGCAGGACAATGCAGAGGCCTGCGCATTTCTCTTGAGCGGCGCCGCGTCTTTCATCAACGGCGAAATTCTGCATGTCGATGGCGGCATTGCCGCCGCGGGGTAGGTACAGATGCCTAAGGCCATTCCGGAATTCGACACCGACCCGTTCTCGCGCGAATCGGTGCGCAATGCGCGGGCGGTGGACGACCGGCTGCGAGAGTTGGCGCCGGTCGTCAGGCTGCCGCGGGAAAACATCACCATGCTGGCACGCTTCGAGCACGTCATCGCGGGCCTCAAGGATTGGAAGAGTTTCTCGTCTACCTCGCGCCCCTGGCACGATCCGAATTCCGTGCGCCCCGAACTATTGCTCACCGACGACCCGCCCAAACACAGCCGCGTGCGCGCGGTGGTGGCGAACGCGCTCTCGCCGCGGGCGCTGTCGCATTTGCCTACGGCCTTTCGCCGCGACGCGGCGAGCATCATCGATGGTTTGCGCATGCGCCAGGGCGAGACCCTTGATGCGGTCGCCGATATTACGCAACCGTTTGTCTACAAGGTGCTGCCGGATCTGATCGGCCTGCCGCAGCAGGGGCGCGAACACATGTACGCCTTCGGCAACATGGTGTGGGCCACGATGGGGCCGATGAACGAGCTGTTCCATGAGGCCATGCAGAACACCGAAGCCGTCATCGCCTGGGCGAGCCAGTGCTGCAACCGGGAAAACCTTTCGCCCGGGAGTCTTGGCATGGCCATGTACGAGGCGGCCGATCGCGGCGAGGTCACGCCGCAGGAAGCCTATCTGCTCGTGGGGATCCTGCTGTCGGCGGCCGCGGACACCACGGTGCTGACCCTTGCCAACACCATCCGTGCGTTTTGCGAATTTCCGGACCAATATCAGCTGGTGCGCTCCGACCGCCCGCTCATCAGGGCCGCGTTCGAGGAAAGTCTGCGCTGGGACTCGCCCTCGCGCATGGCCGGACGCATCGCCATGAAGAATGTAGAGATCGACGGCTACGTCATTCCGGCGGGCGAACGCTGCGGCCTGATGTTCGCGGCCGCCAATCGCGACCCGCGCCGCTGGAATGAGCCGGATCGTTTTGACATGCGC
>Ga0210394_10007634_pt1 | contig 11333 bp, 5 predicted proteins | sample IncBWC12MmetaG_FD_160121 | JGI IMG/M metagenome (GOLD analysis project Ga0210394, IMG submission 160121) | Forest soil microbial communities from Barre Woods Harvard Forest LTER site, Petersham, Massachusetts, United States - Inc-BW-C-12-M | ecosystem: Environmental > Terrestrial > Soil >... | reverse complement strand
ATGGTTCGACGCAGGTGCTTCCCGGCCAGGTCGCGCTCGATCCGACCAAGCGCTACTACATTTCGATCCTGCCGGGCGATGCGGCAAATCCGTTCGCGGCTGGCTACGCGGGCGGCGGTTGCCAGTACGGATCGACCGCCGCGCCCACCGGCGCCACTTGCGGTCACGGCATGGGCGGCGCACCGATCGCCGCGGGACAGGCTTCGGTCACTGTGCTCACGCAACCCTCGCCCTATCCGCCGGGCAAGCTGTCGGTGTTCGTGTTCGAGGATGACTCTCCGCTGAACGGTGAACAGGACGGCGGCGGCGGCGTCGATGTCTTGTCGCCGATCGAGCCCGGCCTCGGCGGCTTCCAGATCCACCTGTGGGATGCCATGGGCGGCAACGGCGATTTCACGGGACAGATGGGCTTCGACATGTTCAACCAGCCGCTGACCAACAGCCTGGCGGGAACGTTGGATCCGAGCACCGGCAACGATGCCTGTCCGATCAGCGCGCACCCCAATGTCGGCACGGGGCCCAATGGTGAGCTCTATGCAACCACGGGCTCGAACACGACGACCCTGCAGACCGATCCGACCGCGACGGGCATCACGGGCTTCATCGTGACCTGCCCCAAGTATGAATCCGACGGCAAGACGTTGTCCCCACTCGCCGGTCAAGCGGTCATCGCCAACCTGATGCCGGGACGCTGGGGCGTCATCGCGACTCCAGGCGCCGACCGTATTGCGCGGGGCGAGGAGTGGCTGCAAACCAACACGCTCGACGGCCAGAAGGCGCATGACGTCTTCACCAGAATCGGTGAGCCGAGCTACTTCCAAGAATTCGGGCCGGCCTCCTATCACGTCAGCATTGGCTTTGCGAACCCCGCGATCATCAATGCGCGGCGTGCGTACGTGTGCAACGGCACCGACCCCAACTTCCCCGGCGGGGTGGGTGCGTGCAACAACACCATCACCGGTAAGGTCACAGGCGAGCACCTGAGCCGCACGCCGGACGAGCGGCTCTATAGCACCGGTTCGCACGACACCTATTACTGGTCGCAGTGCTACGTGAGCTTTGGCGACCCAGACGGCGAGGACTTCGCGTTCACCAAGTGCAACGGCGATGGGACGTTTACCCTCACGGGGCTGCCCGCAGGCAACTGGCGGGTCACGGTGTTCGACCAGTGGAACGATCTGCTGGTGGATGGCCTGTCGACTCCTGTCGGAATCAACCCGGCGACGCCGGGAGCGCCAACAACGGTCAACATGGGCGACATCGCCTCGACCCAGTGGGAGGCGAACCTCTACACCCGTACGTTCATCGACGACAACAGCGACGGCATCTCCCAGGCGAGCGAAGGCGGCATTCCGTTCGCGAACGTGGCGGTGCGATTGCGCGACGGCAGCCTCGAGAACCTCTTGGTCACGGATTTCACCGGTACCGCCAATTTCAACGAGACCTTCCCGTTGTTCAGCTGGTACGTGGTCGAGACCGACGTCACCCGCTACAAGAACACCGGCACGCACGTTGTGTATGACGTCGGCGGTCCCGTCGACGGTTCTGCGGCTTGCGGTACGGTCGGCTACCCGCCGTGCGGAACATCGACGATCGGCAAGAACCTCGCGAGCACCGCCGAAATGATCTCGGTGCCGGCGAGCCTGCGCGTTCCTGGTGCGGTGTATTGCGCGGATGCTGACTGCAGCACTCACCCGGCCGGCATCCTGGGCGGACCCGCCAGCAGCGATCCGCCCAGCGTTTGCACGACCAATAACGCCGTCAACCCTCCTACCACCACATGTTCGACGCAGCTGTCCTCCGGCCGCATCGATCCGCCGTGGGTCGGCACCGAGGGCTGGCAGGGCTTCCCGGGCCAGAACAATTTCCTCGAGTTCGGCAAGGAGCCGTACGCTCCCGGCGAGAACGGCGGCATCAAGGGCCACGTGATCTACGCCTCGACGCGTCCCTTCGACGATCCGCAGCAGCTCGTGCAGACGCAGTGGGTGCCGCTGGTCCCGAACGTGACGATGAACCTCTACCAGGAGGGTTTTGCCGCGGACGGTATCACGCCGACCCTGACGCTGGTGGACACCACCAAGACCAGCAGCTGGGACGATTATGCGCAGGGCTTCCGCCCCGATGGCGTGACGCCCAACATGAACTGCCCCGGCCAGGGCTCGAACTCGGGCGCCATTCCGGACCTATTCTATTTCTCGCTGTATAACCAACCGAATTATCTGAACTACTACAACTCGGTGCATGGCGGGCCGGCGCTGCCGCAGCTGCCCGACAACTCGCAGTTCAAGTGCTATGACGGCATGCACAATTGGAACCAGATCCAGCCGGCGCCCTACGACGGCATGTACAAGTTCCCCAGCGTGACCGCCGTCGATGCGAACGGCAAGCCGACCTTAGCCGGGACCAACTGCAAGATCTGCACGGCGAATACCGCGGTACCGACCACGGATCTGTACTACGGGATCCCGCAGCTGCCTGCCGGCAAGTACGTGGTCGAAGTGGTGCTGCCGCCCGGCTACGAGCTCGTCAAGGAAGAGGACAAGAACATCCTGATCGGCGATAACTTCATCGCGCCGGTCACGCAGCAGTTCGGCGGCCTCGGGAACATCTTCATCATTCCCGACCAGGCATCGGTCGCCGCGAGCCAGCAATACGCGGGCCCGGGCTACAATGCCAACAACGCCCAGAATCCGACCCAGAGCCTCGGCGCGAGCCCGAACAATAGCATCGTGCCTGCATTTGTGCCGGAACCCACTTGGCCATGTGTCGGCGAAGCGCGCATCGTGCCTGACTACATGAGCATATTCCCGCAATCGAAGCAGGTCGCGCCGTTCGCGGGCGCCACGCGCAATCTCTGCGATCGCAAGGAGGTGACGCTGGGCGATCAGATGGGCGCGATCGCGAAGTTCTACGTCTACACCTCGACGCACATTGCGTCCAAGTTCACCGGTGGCATCACCGATGACTACACCTCGGAGTTCGATCCGTTCTCACCGCAGTTCGGTGAGAAGTTCGCGCCGCCGAATCTCCCCATCTCCATCAAGGACTGGGCCGGCAACGAGACCGGCCGGGTATACGCCGATCAGTGGGGCGCTTACAACGGCATGACCTACTCGACCTGGGAAGTCAACCCGCCGAACCCGACCGGGTACTCCCCGACGATGATGGTGTTCTGCATGAACGATCCGGGTCCGATTCCCAACCCCAACGGGAACGGGACCATGATCCAAGATCCGCTGTACACCCCGGGCTACAGTCAGTTCTGCTACGAACTGCCCTTTATGCCCGGCACGACGCAGTACCTCGATACGCCGGTGGTGCCGACCTCGGCCTTTGCGGGCGCCGGCTACAACAATGTCGATTGCGCTTATCCGGCGGCGACACCGGCGATCGCCGAAGTCGACGGCGATTTGATCGGACCCTGGGTCAGTGCCGCCGGCAACACCCTGACGATCACGGCGCTCGGCGACCAGCTGGTGACGAACCATGCCTACAGCGGGCCGGCGGCCACCACCGCGCCGTTCAACCAGAAGACGATTACCCGTCACTATGGCTTTGGAAGTCAATGTACGAGTCCTACGGGCACCGCGACCTGCAATACGCTCTCGAGCGTGACCGTCGGCGGGATCAACGCGCCCGTCACGGGCTGGAGCGACACCTCGATCACCGTCACGGTACCTTCGGGCGTGCCGGCCTGCGCCGTGCAGCAGCAGGCGCAGTATGGCGGCTCGACCGCGCAGTGCGGCCAGCTCGTGATCACGGCCGGCAACGGCAAGCAATCGATCGATACCGTCAATGTCACGATCGGTGGCAAGGCGCCGACCCACGTCGCCGCTACGGCCTCGATCCAGTCCGCGATTGATGCGGCCGCACCCGGCGATTTGATCATCATCGATCCGACGTGCAACGCCGCTGCCGGGACAGTGGCCTGCGAAGTCACCGTGGGCACAACCACCGCCAAGAACTCAGCTGTGACCGGTACAACGACCGCCGCGCATAGCGAGCTTTTGCTGATGTGGAAGCCCGTGCGGCTGCAAGGCGTCGGCTCGGCCTCGAGCATCATCAATGCGAACACGCAGCCCGCAGGCAAACTCGATCCGTGGCGCCAGAAGGTCAATTGCCTGTTTGGCCTGAACATCGCGGGCACGCCCATCCCGCCAGGGGGGGTCTTTGATCCGAGCGGCGCGACGAGCTGCCCGTGGGCAGGCACGAACTATTTCGTGGAAACGGTCAACAACGCGCAGGTCGATCCGCTGGTGTTCGAAGCCATTGTCGGGTGGGACGCCTCGGTCAACGGAAACCTCGCGCAGCTTCTGCAAGAGCCGAGCTTGATGGGCGCGCTCGAAGGAGCGGGAATCACCGTGCTCTCGAAGGGAGTCAACTTCCCCTCGCCGCTCAACGGCGGCGGCGCGGCTGCGGGCCTCGAGGGCGCATTCCCGACCGGCACGACCTTCCTCACCGGTCCGGTGGCTGCCAACGGTGTCTACACGACGGGCGATGCCAATCCGAACTGCAACGCGAACGCGACCAATCCGTTCCCGAGCAATTTCTCCTGCAACCCGTCGAGCATCGACGGGTTGGGGATCACGGACAGCTCGCAGGGCGGCGGCGGTATCTTCGTGCACGCCTGGGCGCATAACCTGCAGATCGCCAACAACCATATCTTCAGCAATGCGGGCACGCTCTCTGGCGGTATCAACCTGGGCCAGGGTGAATTTGCGCCCTCGAGCATCCAGGGCAGCACCACTAACCAGCCCCCGGGCTCGTGCGTAACGGACGGCAGTATTCCGACCAATGCGATACTGCCGTATTGCAATGACCTGAACGTCAATATTCATCACAACGATATTTCGCTCAACTCCTCGACGGGCGACGAGCTGTTCTCCGGCACGCCGGCCGGCGCGGGTGGTGTTAGCGTCTGCACCGGCGCCGACTACTACAAATTCAACTACAACTGGGTTTGCGGCAATCTGAGCAGCGGTGACGGCGGCGGCTTCGCCCACATGGGCTTCAGCTACAACGGGGATATCGAGCACAATACGATCCTGTTCAACCAGAGCCTGAATCCGACCATTCCGGCAAACGGCGGCGGCCTGCTCGTGATGGGCACTCCCGACGTCGATACCACCTGCGGCGCCACGATCGACATCGACTGCGTGGATCCGGCCGCCCTGCGTACGCCGAGCGACGGCTCGGGTCCGGGTCTCGTGATCAATGCGAACCTGATCATGGGCAATGGTGCGGAAGCCGGCAGCGGCGGCGGCTTGCGCCTGCAGCAGATCAACGGTTCGGACGTGCTGGCTTTCCCGACCAAGCCCAGCCAGTGGTACTCGCCCACGATTACCAACAACATCATCGCGGACAACGTCGCGGGCTGGGACGGCGCGGGTGTCTCGATGGTGGATGCGTTGAACGTCAACTTCATCAACAACACCGTGGTGTCGAACTCGACGACGGCGTCGGCGGGGATCCTGTTCCAGACCATCGGGTATCCGATCGCGAGTTCCGAGGGAAAAAATTGCGTCACGAGCCCGACAACCTCGTGTCCGCAGGTCGCGGGACTCGTCTCGATCCAGAACACCGCCGGTTTGCAGGCGAATCTGCCGGCGTCCATCACCTGCCCTGCAGGCCACTACCAGGGCGGTACTGCCCACAATGGCACTTGCCGGAAGTTCTCCTACCCGATGCTTGAGAACAACATCTTCTGGCAGAACAGCGCCTACTACATAGGCGTGGGTGCCCTGAGTGCGCAATTCCAACAGAACGTAATTTCCTTGTACAACGCGTTCACGACAGCGCTGGCGCCTACTCAGCCGCAAGCCGATGCCAGCATCAGCAACGGGGCTGGGTTCACCATCACCGGCGGCACCGGCGCCTGCGTAGCCGCGAGCTTCTGGGACATCGGCGTGCGCGGCGACACCGGGCCGACCAACCATTCATCGGGAATCACCCTTAGCCCGAGGCAGTCCATTTTGACCAGCGTCACGGGATATGCCTCCAATGGCAACGCCGCCGGCAACCCCGATTTCATCAGTCAGTACTGCGACGGTGCGCGCACGCCGCCGGAATTCGGGGCCTCGGGCTGGGCGGTGCCGCCGGGTATCGCAGATGCCACGGTACCCAACCCGATCTTCAACCTGGCGCCCGTGGCCACGGTTGACGAGGGCAACAACTGGATCAACCTGCGCTGGGGCCCGCTGTCGCTGGTGAATCCGACCACGAATGTGACCCTGGGCAACTACGGGCTCGCGGCGGGTTCGCCGGCGATCGATTCCATCCCGCCGACTGCCGGGACTTACGGGCATGCGCCGAGCACGGACTTCTACGGCAATCCGCGGCCGGATATGGCCGGCTCGAGTATCGATGTCGGGGCCGTCGAATTTCAGCGTCCCGCAACCGCTCTGGCGGAACTGAACCCGACAGAGCTTGGTTTTGGTAATCAGCTGGTTGGTACCCAAAGCGGTCCCCAGACGGTCACCTTGACCAACTTTGGCGGTGGAACGGGAGCGGTGACGATCACCAACATCGCCATCAGCCCTCCATACATTCTGGGTGCGGCCACCTCGTGCACCGTCGGCACGGCTCTGCCCGCGGGTTCGAACTGTATGTTCAGAGTGCGGTTCGCTCCCACTGGGACCGGCGCACAGGCCGGGACGCTGTCTGTCACAACCAATCCTGGAGCGGTGGTACTCACCGCCAACCTGACAGGCACCGGCGTTGGGCTGACGTCGATCACTCCCAACAGTGCCTTTGGCGGCACGGCCGTTCCGGTGACCATCACCGGTGTGGGCCTGACGGGGGCCACCGCGGTTAACGTGTCCGGTGGCGGTATCGTTGTCAGCAACTTTGGACCGGTGGTGAGTGACACGAGCGTCACGGCAACCTTCACCATCGCCCCGACCGCCGGGGTAGGTGCGAGGAACGTCACTGTCACCCTGGCGGGCGGCGTAACGAGCAACGCTGTGACGTTCACCGTGCAAGGGCCGACACTGACCTCGATCGCTCCCAACACGGGCGTGCGCGGCACGACGGTCCCGGTGACCCTGACCGGCACTGATCTGACCGGAGCGACGACAGTGAACGTGCCCGGTGGGGGCGTCACCTGCCCAATCACCGGGACGCCGACCGCCACCACTGTGACGGCGAACTGCACAATCTCGGCGACCGCTGCACTCACGGCGAGGGACGTCACGGTGACCACGCCAGCCGGGACGAGCAACATCGTGACGTTTACCGTAGCTGCTCCGCCGCCACCGACGCTGACCTCGATCGCTCCCAACACGGGTGTGGAGGGCACGACGGTTCCGGTGACCCTGACCGGGACGAATTTCACGGCGACCGGAACTACGGTGGCCGTGTCCGGTGGCGGTGTCACCGTGAGCGGCGTGACTGTGGTGAGTGCGACTCAAATCAACGCAACCTTCGCCTTCACCTCGACCGCCGCAACAGGTGCGAGGAACGTCAGCGTGACCACGCTAGGCGGGGCGAGCAACATTGTGACGTTCACTGTGCTCGGGCCAACGCTGGCCTCGATCACTCCCAACACGGGTGTGCGCGGCACGGTGGTTCCGGTGACCCTGACCGGCACTAGCCTGACCGGAGCGGCCGTGAGCGTGTCCGGCAACGGTATCACGGTCACCAACGTTACAGTGGTGAGTGACACTATGGTCACGGCAACCTTCACGATCACCTCCGGAGCCACAGTAAGTGCGCGGAACGTCACTGTCACCCTGCCAGGAGGCGCAGTGAGCAACGCCGTGACGTTCACCGTGCAAGCGCCGACGCTGACCTCCATCGCTCCGGCCTCGGGCCTGCATGGCACGACAATTGCGGTGACCCTGACCGGCACTAACCTGGCCGGAGCGACGGCCGTGACTGCGAGCGGTGGGGGCGTAAGCTGCGCAATCACCGGGACGCCGACCGCCACCACTGTCACGGCGAGCTGCACAATCACGACTGGCGCGGCACGCACGGCGAGGAACGTCACTGTCACCTTGGCAGGAGGCGCAACGAGCAACCCGGTGACGTTTACGGTGCAATGACGATGACGGTCAGCTAGGCAACGGCAACAGGCCGGACGTCCCCTCGGGGATGTCCGGCCCCGCTGGCCGGTCGCCGGTGCCACAATAAGATGCTGCCTTCGCGCAGCACCGGTTTTTCCAGGGGATTGTGTTCGTGCTGCCAAATGCGGGAACATAGGGCGGCGGACGGTGAATCCGGGCTGATACCGATTCAACGAGGCGGAGGAACGATGAGGACGATGTGTCGCGTGGCATGGTTATTTGCAGAATTCGCGCCCGGCGCGGCGCAGGCCGACGAGCCGACGTCGAATGCGGAGTCCCGCGGCACGATCGAGGCGATCCTCGGCAAGTTCGCGGCTTTGGGTTCCCTTGCGCCGGGTCAATAGCGCGCCACATGCAAGGGCGCCTCAGCCGATGAACCCAAGGTCACGGTTATTCTCGCCGCCGGCGCTGGCCGCCGTGCTCGCATGCGCGAGCCTTTCGGTGGCCTCAGCACAGTCGAGCCCGCCGGCACAGTCTAGCCCTCCGGGCCAGTCGAGCCCGTCGGCACAGTCGAGTCCTCCAGGCCAGTCGAGCCCGCCGGCCCAGACGAGCCCTCCAGCCAAGAAAACGCCCGCCGCGCGCCCGGTAAAGCCCGCGGGCCCGCCATCGGGCTCCACGCCCAATCGATTCTCCCGTCATGCCGCCGAGTACTACAGTTCCGTGTGGGGCGTCGATGCCCTGGGCGTACGCATCGTCGAGTCGGGCCAGATCATCCGCTTCTCGTGGCGCGTCGTGGACGCGGACAGGGCCGTGGCGCTCAGCGACAAGAAGGCAACCCCTTCGCTCGAAGACCCGCAGGCCGGCGTGAGCCTCGTGGTTCCGACCATGGAAAACATCGGCCAGCTGCGCCAGACCGAGGCGCCCGAGGTGGGACGCTCCTACTGGATGGTGTTCTCGAACAAAGGCAGGCTGGTTAAGCGCGGCCATCGTATCAACGTGGTCGTCGGCGCGTTCCGCGCCAACGGCCTGGTGGTCGAATAATATTGGAGCTTGACGGGGATGTGTTCTCTTCACCAAACGGACCAAAGGTTTCCCATGCCAATATTCTCCAAGCTCCCCGCGCTGAGTGCGGCGGGCGTGTCCCTAATTCTCGCGTTGGGCTCATCGCTCGCACAGGCGGCGCCCGCGACGCTGTCGGCCGCGCAGATCGTCGACAAGCACGTGGCGGCGCGCGGCGGGCTTGCCGCGTGGCGCGCCCTGCAGACTTTCTCGATGAGCGGCAAGATGGACGTCGGCAGCGGCGACTCGACCGCGCGCAGTCTGAATTTCGTGCGCAGTGAAATGCCCTCAGCCCACAAGAAGGCGATGTCCGCGCCGACTGTTCCTGCGACGCCGGCGGCCAAGCAGATTCAGCTGCCATTTACCCTCGAGGCCAAGCGTACCAACAAGTCGCGCATCGAGATCGTCTTCCAAGGCAAGACGGCGGTGCAGGTCTATGACGGGGCCAGCGGCTGGAAACTGCGCCCGTACCTCAATCGCAACGACTACGAACCGTTCACCGCGGAGGAACTGAAAACCGAGTCGCAATCGCCGGGCATCGACGGCCCGCTGGTCGATTATGCGGCGAAGGGAACCAAGGTCGAACTCGCCGGGATCGAGCCGGTCGAGGGCCACGACGCCTACAAGCTCAAGCTCACCCTGAAGGACGGCACGGTGCAGCACATCTGGATCGATAAGAAGAGCTTTCTCGATGTGAAGATGGAGGGCACTCCGCGGCGCATGGACGGGCGCGTGCGCACCGTGTGGATCACGCAGCGCGATTTTCGCTCGGTGCAGGGCCTGATGATTCCCTTCGAGCGGGAAACGTCGGTCGACGGCTATCGCGAGTCGCACAAGATGATCATCGAGAAAGCCACCGTCAATCCGCCTCTGGCCGACGATCGCTTCACCAAGCCCGGCGGGGCCTAGCGGCGCCATGAGGGCCGAAGGTGCCGGGTGCTCTCGCGCCTCCATGGGGCTCGGCGCGGCCTGCGCCGCGCTCGCCCTGGTCTGTGCGGCGTCGGGCACTGCGCTCGCTGCCGGCGCCAAGCAGCCCTCGCACGCGGCGGGACTGTCGGCCGAGCAGATCGTCGCCAAGAACGCGGCCGCCCGCGGCGGGCTCGAGGCCTGGCGCAAGGTCGACACGATGGTCTGGAGCGGTCACCTGGAAAGCGCCCACACCCCGGCGCCGAGCCTGCCGTTCCAGCTCGAACAAAAGCGCCCCAACAAGACGCGCTTCGAGATCCATGTGCAAAACCAGCGGACCATGCGCATGTTCGACGGGACGCGCGGCTGGAAGTCGAAGCCAAGCCCCAGCGGCCGCGTGGATATTGTGCCGTACACGCCCGACGAGGAGCGTTATGCGCGCGACGAGCCGGTCATCGACGGTGTGTTGATTGATTACGACGCCAAGGGCAGCGCGGTCTCGCTGGCGGGAGTCGAGAATCTGGACGGGCGCAAAGCCTATCATCTGGCCGTGCGCCTGGTCTCCGGTCAGAGACAGGACGTTTGGGTCGATGCCGAGAGTTTTCTCGAGGTCGAGATCAGCCGCATGATTTACGGCCCCGGCGGGCCGCGCATGGTGCCGACGTTCTATCGCGACTACCGGACGTTCGAGGGACTTTCGATTCCAACCACGATCCAGATCGGCGACAACTCGATGGGCATGCCGGACCTGATGCACATCGAGCGGGTCACGCTCAATGCGCCGCTGAGCGAGCGGCGGTTCTCCCCGCCCGGCGGTGGGCCGCCCCGCGCATCGCCGCCGCAACTCAGTGCGCCGCCCCCGGCCGGTACTGATCCGGCACCACCGGTACCGGTACCGCTGCCGGTGCCCAGATGATGAGCGCGCGAGCCCTTGCCGGCTTGCTGTGGCTGGGACTCGTGGGCACTTCGGGTTGGGCGGCCCCATCCACGGCCCCGGACGCAGGCAAGACGATCTACCGGCGCGGCGTACTCTCCTCGGGCGCGCCGCTCGAAGGGACTCGGCCGATCGGCGCACTCGGCCTCAAGGGCGCAGATGCGGCCTGCGTGAACTGCCACCGCCGCAGCGGCTTGGGCTCCACCGAAGGGGTCCTGACCATTCCGCCGGTCACCGGCCAATATCTGTTTCACGCCCGCGAGGCGACCACCCGCGAACCCGCTCTGCACTATGTGGAGAACGCACACGGCAACCGGGACCCGTACACCGACGCGACGCTCGCGCGCGCGATCCGCGAGGGTCTCGACTCCCAGGGGCACCCCTTCGTCGAGCTGATGCCGCGTTTTGCGCTCGGCGATGCGGACATGGCC
>Ga0210394_10007632_pt1 | contig 11336 bp, 4 predicted proteins | sample IncBWC12MmetaG_FD_160121 | JGI IMG/M metagenome (GOLD analysis project Ga0210394, IMG submission 160121) | Forest soil microbial communities from Barre Woods Harvard Forest LTER site, Petersham, Massachusetts, United States - Inc-BW-C-12-M | ecosystem: Environmental > Terrestrial > Soil >... | reverse complement strand
GTAAGTGGCGTAACTGCTGCTCAGCCGCGTCGCCGAGCGGTTCGTCAATAACGGACAATAAATCGTTGTGTTCAAATCGTTGGCCCGAACTAAGCAGTACCGCCGTGATGCAGGCTGCGCGGCCCACGCCGCGGTCCATCGCCGCCGCAATCATGCGCGACAAGCGTGGATGAAGCGGGAGGCGCATCAATTTTCGGGCATCTTCATCCGTGTTGACCAATTGCTCAAGCAACTCTTCAGCATTCTTGATGGCCATTTCCGGTGGAACATCGAGCCACTCGATCTGGCTTGGATTGAGGATGCCCATGGCGCGTAACGCGAGGCAGAACTGAGCGAGATCGCTGCGTAGAATCTCCGGTACGTCATATTCCTCGCGAGCCTGGTAGTCCATCTGCGAATAGAGACGAATGACTCGGCCTCGGGCTGTCCTTGCAGCGCGGCCGGCCCTCTGGCGCGCCGAAGCTTTGCTGATCCGCCCCATGTGCAGAGTGGGCAATCCTGTCCATGGCGAGTGGGCGGCAATGCGGGCCAAGCCGCTGTCGATTACGGTCGTTACCCCATCGATAGTGATCGAACTCTCGGCGACGTTAGTGGACAAGATCACTTTTGGCCGCAAGGCAGGCGCCACAGCACGATCCTGCTCGGATAACGTCAGATCTCCGTGCAGAGGCAAGAGGATCCGATTACATTTACGTGCCAACGGTTGGCAGACTCTGGCGGCGCAACGAATCTCGGCCGCACCTGGCAGGAAGACGAGAACCTCGCCGGTCTGCTCGTCGTGCAAGGCCATTTCCAATGCGTCTCTCACCTGCTCATGGAGCGGAGCGGGGGAGTACGGCCTATGCTCAACGGACAGATCAAACAGCCTTCCCACCGACCGCAGTACTGGACAATCGCCAAGAAAGTGCGCTATTGGCGCTGTGTCCATCGTTGCCGACATGACGATGATGCGCAGATCGGGCCGCCTGCGTTGCAAGCGCTTCAGCAGTGCCAGGGCAAGGTCACTCTCCAGGTGCCGTTCGTGAAATTCGTCCAGAATAATGGCGTCCACACTAACCAACTCGGGATCGGAGAGCAGACGGCGGGTGAGCACGCCTCCAGTCAGGAAATGCAGGCGGGTTCCCGGGCCCGACACCCGCTCAAACCGCACCTGGTAGCCAACCGTCTGGCCGAGTTCTTCAGATAACTCAAAAGCCACGCGTTTGGCCGCCAGACGCGCTGCAATGCGCCGCGGTTCGAGTACCAGTACCTGGCCTCTGACTGCGCCGAGTAATGCTGGCGGGACGCGAGTTGTCTTTCCGGCGCCTGGCTCGGCTTCGATAACGAGATTCGAGGTCTGCTTCAGAGAAGCAAGGATATCCGGAACGAGGGAGTCCACGGGAAGCGGTGGTGGCTGTCGGGGCACATCAACTATCCAATCGCAGGGATGGAACTGAGTCAAATTCTAGAACTCTGAAGGTAGTGACCACAAAATGGGCGGTCGCGAGGCCGCTTTCGCAAACAGGCTGCGCGACTCTGATTTCAGGTCACGCGAGTCTAGCGCAGGAGAAAGTCAAAGTCGCAGCCCTCGTCGGCTTGCAAAATGTGATCTTCGAAGAGTCGGGCATAGCCGCGCGTGGGGATTGAGCGGTGTGGGGACGATGTGGGGGAAGCATTCGCGGCTTGCCATGCTGCCATTCGCGTGTTGAATTCCGGGCCGTCGATGAGGAGATCGATACGCCGGGCTTTTACGTCCAGAGTGATGCGGTCGCCGGTTCGTACGATGGCGAGCGGTCCTCCGATGGCTGATTCTGGAGCGACATGAAGAACAACGGTTCCGAATGCGGAGCCGCTCATGCGCGCATCGGAGATCCGGACCATGTCTTTGACGCCCAGGCGCGCGAGACGAAGAGGGATCGGCAGATAACCGGCCTCAGGCATGCCGGGGCCGCCTTTGGGACCTGCGTTGCGGAGGACGAGAATATCGTCGGGCAAAACGTCCAGGTCAGGGAGGTCAATGCGTGCCGCCAGTTCCTGGAGCGAGTCGAAGACCACAGCGCGGCCGGTGTGGCGAAGCAATCCTGGCGAAGCGGCCGAGTGCTTGATGACCGCGCCCCGCGGGGCGAGGTTGCCGTGGAGGATGACCATCGCGCTTTCTTGCTTATGTGGCGTGGCGAGGGTGCGGATGACGTCCTGGTTGGGGACTGCTTCGGCATGGGTGATGGAGTCGGCGAGCGGCTTCCCGGAAACGGTGGGTGTCGACGTGTCGAGGTGCGGGGCGAGTTCGCGCAGGAGCGCGGGCAGGCCCCCGGAGTAGTGGAAGTGCTCCATGTAGTGGACTCCGGAGGGCTTGAGGTTGAGTAGAACGGGAATCTCGCGACCAAGCTGATCGAAGGCTGCGAGGTCGAGCGGAACGCCGGCGCGCCCGGCAATGGCTGTGAGGTGGATGAGTCCGTTGGTGGATCCGCCGATGGCCTGGAGGACGATGCTCGCGTTGCGCACGGAGGCGCGAGTGATGAGGTCGCTGGGACGTGGCGAGTCGGCAATAGCCATCTCGGTGGCGCACCTGCCGCTCGCTTCGGCAATGCGCCGGCGATCAGCGTGCGTGGCTGGGGCGGTGGCGGACATGGGCAAGGAGAGTCCCATCGCTTCGATCAGGCACGCCATGGTGCTGGCAGTGCCCATCACGCAGCAGGTTCCAACTGTGGGACAGAGGCGCCCGCTGATCAGTTCGACCTCGTTGACGTCGACGGATCCGGCGCGGTGCTGTGCCCAAAAGCGGCGGCAATCCGTGCAAGCGCCGATCACTTCTCCGTGATGATGACCAACGAGCATCGGACCGGTGGGGAGCACGATGGCGGGGAGGTCGACGCTGGCCGCGGCCATGATCTGGGCGGGGAGGTTCTTGTCACAGCCAGCGATGAGAACGACCGCGTCCATCGGCTGGGCGCGGATCATCTCTTCAGTGTCCATGGCGAGGAGGTTGCGGAGGAACATGGAGGTAGGGTAGGCGAAACTTTCGGCGATAGAGATGGTCGGGAACACCATGGGCAGTCCGCCGCCGAGCATGACACCGCGCTTGACGCTTTCGATGAGGTCAGCGATGTTACCGTGGCACGGATTGTAGTCGCTGTAGGTGTTGGTGATGCCAACGATGGGGCGCTCGAGTGCGTCGTCGGAGAAGCCCATGGCCTTGATGAAGGCTTTGCGCAGAAAGAGCGAGAATGCTCCGTCGGCATAGTTTGTCAGCCCCTTGTACAACCCTTTTGGCATTGCCATGTTCCTTTGGAGAACGGGTATCGGTTTTTTAGGCATCCACTGATTCCGCAAAGATCGTCGCGATGATCAGGATAGCCGAACCGTGTCGGTACTCCCTCCGGATCGGTTTTCCGGTCTAAAGCGCCGCGGCGCAGTTTGACAGGGGCTCGGGCCGACGCCGTGTGAAAGGGATCCTAGCTATCGCTAAGCTAGGATTGTTCCTGCCGGCCCCTACCTCCGCAGACGCCAAGCCGCCGACTCACTCACCCAGCCATGAGGCTAGGTAACGCTCCCGGTTTCGGTCGCGGCGGGATTACCGCCGACTCGGAGATAGCCCGAAATTCGGGCTACTTCCCGGTTGTCCATAACCGCTCATTGCACCGATGCCCGGCCCCGATCGGTAGGCATCGAAGGTCGGGGACATCACTGTCATATCGGATGCGGAATGACTTTCGAGCCTTGTTGGCTGCGAGGGCGCAATCGGTCGCCTTTTTCGGCTCGGCCCGCGGCGCTACCTCCCGCAATCCAGCGCGTTCGGACCGGCCAGTTGCCGGCTTTGTTTCTCCAAGAGGTCGGCCCCAAGGCCATTGTTCTGACCAACGGCATAAAACGTCGTGGCGAGAGCAAACATCAGCGCTATTCCCCGTTAGCTCCGTTACGCAATAGACGAGGAACGAAAAACGCGCCAACGCTCGATGAAAATTCGTCCGGAGGCTCATTGCCGAATGAGCGAGGGTCGCCGCCTCGTACAGTGGCAGTCGAGGCTGAGGAGAAGAAACGTCAAAGCGGAGACTGGGCAACACCCATGTTAGTAGTTTGTCAGGAGAGAACGCGAGCTCTCAAGTCGCGCACCGGAGCGCGCGCACTTCTCATCGAACAGGATCTTCGTCTAAGATAAAGATCCGAAGAAGGTCGTGCGCGAAGCCTATGGCAACTGTTCGAATCTCCGGAGGAGTCGTGCATAACCTCCCGGCTGATCTGCGAAAGGCGCTCGCGTCCGACGCGAAGGCACGAGCGGCATGGGAAGATATAACGCCCCTCGCGCGCAACGAGTGGATCTGCTGGACCATCTCCGTCAAGAAGGATGAGACAAGGCAGCAGCATGTCGAAAGGGTGTGCTCGGAGCTTAAAGAAGGGATGCGGCGGCCGTGCTGCTGGCCCGGCTGCCCGCATCGATGAAAACCCGTGGTCTGATTCGCGACTCGAGCAGATGTTTGATGTCACCCGATTTCCGATTTCGACGCGAGTTCACGAAAGATCGGTAATTACCGGTGAGATGAATCATCAATCCACCAGCCATCGGCCCGAGAATGTCAAGATCGGGAACTTCGAGCATTGGCCCTAATGGTGGAGTCTATATATTGCGCAGATGAACACAAGCGGGGGTCCACTGCACGAGCTGGACCCCGCAAAACAATTAGTCTCGCTTGAATGGCCGTCAATCGTCGCAACCAGCGCCGCCGCCGATCGAGATCAGTTTCTGCGCCTCGGCAGTAAGCGTGCGGTCCCAGCAATGCCCGTCAGTGTTCTGCAACCGGTAGGTCTGCGTGGTCTTGCTTCCGGTCGGTCCGAGGAAGGCACCGCTTGCGTTCCAGTTGAGGACGTCGGTCGCGTGGACCTCGTTGCTCTCGTTGCTGACAACGGCCGGGCCGCTGCCCGTGTTGCTGACTTCGCGGACCAGGAACTGCTGATGGCTGGTCACGGTCTGCGTCTGGCTGAGGTCGGCATTGATTAAGAACGAATAATCGATCCTGAGCGGATATGAGAAGTGCCGCTCGACCACGCCTGCGTTCGGCCCTCCGCGCGTTGTCGTTCGCGAATCCACCGTGCTCGACTGTTGCGCATTCTGGATATCGGGTGAGAAAGTCGCTGGGTCCACATTGAATTCCTGTGTGCTCAGAAAATCCACCGTCTGGTCGACCGTGGTCTCTACTCGGCCATGCGACGTGTTGACGTAGCCGCTGATCTCAAATCGGCGGTTCGAGCCGACTGTTTCCCTGCCCGTATACGTCGAATTCGCACCAAGCGTGATGTTCTCGGTCACGGTGGGCGACGGCGCGGCGCTCAGCGTGTTGCGGGTGACAGCGCCGGTGACCGTAGTTGCGCCGTGATCCTCATAAACAAGCAGGTTGGCCGTGGCCAGGAAATAGCCGTTGGCGTTATACACGCTGACAGCGACCGTGTGCGTATTGCCGTCCGACAGAAGTCCGGCAAACGGCGTCAGGTCGACGCGATAGGGTTTGAAGTCGAGCGTCTGCACACCCGGAATCGGCTCCCATAGGTACGGGTCAATGCCGCCGGTATAAATCCACGGAGAGACGGGAGCAACCCCGGCCGGCTGGCCGTCAATAGAGATTTCGGTTTCTCTGAACGCTGTGTTGCCGCAGCTCAAAAGGTTCGCGGCCTCGTCATTGGGAACGCAGAAGTACCAGAACTCATCGCCGATCTGGCTCTGCGCGATCACGTCGAGGTACACGCGCTCCACGTTGGTGGGCAGGTTCAACACTTGTGTGATCTGGTCCGATGTCGTATTCAACGTTCCAGCATCGCCACCGGCGCCATTGACCGGAACAACGATGTCCGGCGCGATCGGGGAGTGATCATCGTCGCCGGCGGAATAGAACTCGAGCGCCGCGTTGGCGTAGATGATGCCGTTGTAAGTGACGCCTCCGGAAACACCGACGAAATTGCCGATATTCGCTTCGCCGGTCTGCGCGGACTCAAACATCGCGGTCAGGTCCGTCACGTCGTGCTCCACGTGCCACGAGGGGCTGAGCGCCGAGCGCGGCTCGGCCGTGGTTCCGTAGTAGATGTTCGCATGCCCCAGGTAGAAGGCGGCAGTGCGATCGAACTGGCGGCCGGCGGTCACGGTGAAGTCTGCCGTGAAGACTACCTTGGCCCATGGTCCCGGGCATGCTGATGGGGGCGTGTAGCTGAACACCTTGGGCGTGAAATCCGCAAATGCCAGATTGTCAAAAAGGTGCACCACGCAGGGTTGAGTATGCGGCCGCGGCAGCGGCGGCTCAGCGGTTATGGGGTTGGACGATCCCACCTGCGGAGCAGGCGGCACAACCACAACCTGTGCCAGGGCCGCATTCGTACCTGCAAACGAGAAAACGGTGGCCAGCCAGGCCAACCGCAGCCAGGGGGAAGACGTTAATGTCATAGGGTGATTTCCTTTCGGGGGCCTTCCAAAGATGCCGCTCAATATACACGACGGCTGGCGCTGAAATCCACAAAAATGATCGTTTCAATCATTTTTGTGGACTATTTATTCACTTAGATGTAATGTTGCTTCACTGCAAAGGAGACGGCGGACGAGATCGCCGCGGTTCCACACAGATGCACAAGACAAGAAGACGGACGCCAAATTTGCTCCTTGCTATCGCCGCAGCGCTATCTGGATAAGAAGGTGGCTCCAACCATCCCTTCATCGAGTACGGGCCGGCAACCCCGAGTTGGGGACTTTGAAGTAATTCAGGTGAGGTCAGAATGAAATCGAATTTCTTTCGGATCAGCTTCCAATGCGCGCTCGTCATGCTGGCGTGCGTCCCCATCGCCTTCACCCAGACGGACACCGGCTCGATTACGGGAGAAGTTACCGACTCAACCGGCGCAGTGGTGGCCGGGGCTCACGTGATCGCTCATAACATCGACACCGGAGTCGACACCGCGACTACCACCAACCTTTCCGGCGTGTACACCATTCAATTCCTGACTATCGGCCATTACCAGGTCACGGTGCAGGCCAATGGATTTGAAACCGCCCTTGTCCAGGCGTTCAACCTTGAGGTTCTGCAGACCGCGAAGTTCAATGTGGCCCTGCGGGTGGGCAGCGCCGCCAGCACGGTGAACGTGTCATCCGCCGCTCCCATCCTGAATACCGAGGAGCCCTCGGTAGACAGCACCTTCACGGCCAATACGATTGCGAATCTGCCCTTGAACGGCCTCGACTTCTCGGCGCTGACGCTCTATGTGCCGGGCGCGGTTGATACTGCGGGCACGTCAGGGCCGACCGTGTTTGAGCGCAGCACCTTCTACACCGATACCCCGAATATGAATGGGAACCGTGCCCAGGCGAATAACTACACGCTCGACGGCATTGATATGAACGAGACCTATAACAACCTGATCTCCTACAGCCCCGCGCCGGAGGCGCTGCAGGAGGTTCAGGTAATTACGGCGAATTCGCCGACCGGCTATGGGAACGTGAATGGCGCCGCGGTTGTGAGTGTGCTCAAGAGCGGCACCAACCAGTTCCACGGGTCGGCGTACGGCTACGCGCAGGATTACCGATTTGACGCAAACTCCTACACCAACGGCCTCGCCAATCCAGTTATCCCGATTAACCCGTTCTCTTTCGCGCAATTCGGGGGCGCAGTCGGCGGCCCGATCCTGCATAACAAGTTGTTTTTCTTTGGCGATTACCTGGGGTCGCGATGGCATCAGGGCGGAATCGGCCATGCTAGCGTAATGACCCAGGCCATGCGCGGGGGCGACTTCTCGGTCCTTCTCGCCGGGTCCAATCCGATTCAGTTATACGATCCTGAAAACCACTTCGCGCCCTACACCAACAACCAGAATGTTCCGATCCTCAATCCGGTAGCCAAGTACCTGTTTGCAAATACCAAGTACTACCCGCTTCCCAACGCCACTGCGCAGGACGGAATTGCGCAAAATGACTACCAGGCGCCCTCGCGCAGCTACAGGGCCAACGATCAGGGCGACGTGAAGATCGAGTACGATCCTCGCGCAAACGACAAGATTACGGGATTCTATTCGATTTCCCACGCTTACGATGGCTCGACCGCCGTTCTGCCCATTTCGTTTCCAGCGATCAATCTTTATCCCACATGGATTGTGGGTTCCAACTGGGTCCACACTTTCTCGCCCTCGCTGGTCAATTCGGCGCGCATCGGATTTACCCGCACAGACTGGAACCAGGGCTATCCGCAGGACCCAACCGGAGCATTCGGGACCTCGGGCAACGCCAAGGTCGGCATCCAATTCCCTAACCAGAAGTTCAACGGATTTACCTACCAGAGCATTAGTGGCGGCATCAGCGGTTTGGGAACCTCGGCCTACAACGGCGGCGTCATCGACAATACCTACAGCTACATCGACAACCTGACCTGGCAGCACGGCCTGCACTATCTCAGTATGGGCATCGAAGCGCGCCGCTACCAGAATAACTACCCCACCGGCAACAACGACGGCTACCTGGGGTCGCTGAACTACACCGGCGGCTTCACCTCGAATGGCAACGGGTCCAGTGGCTACGGTGGCGCTGATTTCGTGCTCGACCGGGTATCGTCGGGAGGGGTAACTCTGGCCAGCGTCAACGTTGGTCAGCGCCAATGGCGCACGGCGGGTTTTGCCCAGGATAACTTCAAAGTGCGCCCCAACTTGACCCTGACCTTCGGCCTGCGTTACGAATTCGATGAACCTTGGGTCGAGGAGGCCGACAGGACCGGAAACATCGATCTCACGACCGGGCAGATTCTTTATGCCGGCCACCTTCCCGCAGGGGCTCTTCCAGGCGCCGGACTGTGCCGCAACCTTGCCTGCTACCAGCCGAACTATCGACAATGGGTGCCGCACATCGGGTTTGCCTATCAACCGACCAGCCGCCTCGTCGTTCGCGGCGGATACGGCGCCACCAGCTTCTTTGAAGGCAACTCGTTCAATCAGCGCCTGACAGCTATTGCGCCCTTTTTGCAGGCGGCCGGCTTCACGGTAAACGCGCCAACGACCACCAGCGTGTCCATACCCAACACCGCCGAAGCAGGCTTCACTAATCCCGACACATCCGTTCAATACGGTAGTTCCAACTTCGGCTACACCGCATATCCGCAGAATATCCAACCCGCCTATGTGCAAGAGTGGAACCTGACACTGCAATATGCGCTTACGCAGACTACTTCACTTCAGGCCGGCTACGTTGGTGAGAAAGGCGACCACATCGAAGACTACGGCAACGTCAACCAATACACCGTCAATGGCGATCAGACCTCGGCCCCGTTCTACAACAGCCAGTACATTGGTGTGAATGGGATTGACTCCGCGCTGGGCGTCGGCGGCAATGGTGGGCTGCTGATCACCGAGTCGCGCGCCTTGATGAACTACAACGCGCTGCAGGTGGTTCTTCGCCAGCGCCTGAACCACGGCTTCGAGTTCACTGGCAACTACACCTACGGCCGGGCAATGACCAACAGCCTGGGCAACTATTTCCTCAATGTAAGCGGCTTCAGCGGCGCTTTTCAGAACTACTACGACAGTAAGGCGGATTACGGTTCGGCGGGCTACGACGTCCGGCACAACTTCTCCGCCACGGGAGTCTATGCCGTTCCGGTTGGCCGCGGACAGGAATATCTTTCCGGAATCAATCGTGTGATGGATGAAGCTATCGGTGGTTGGAAGCTCTCTACGGCCATCGTCGCTTACTCGGGCTTTCCGGAAACCATCACCGGCGGGTCGAACGGTTCCAATAGTTACGGAAGTAATCGGGTCAACCAATACCGCCAGCTGAAGATCGTCGGCCGCAGCAACAAAAATTGGTTTGGGACCGATCCCTCCGCCACTCAATGCGAGACCGCCGGAGTCGACAACACCTTCTGCGCCTTCGGCGTGCCTGCGAACAATGTTTTTGGTACTTCACGCAATGGTGCGGTGCACGGTCCGGGTTTCTTCAACACGGATATTTCTGCATTCAAGGACTTCCAGGTCACCGAACGGCAGTCGGTGGGTTTCCGCTTTGACGCCTTCAACGCGTTCAACATTGTCAGCTACGGCAACCCCGATGTCGGCATAGGCGACTCCACCTTCGGAAATGTATCTCTCCAAACTCCTCGGTCGACTGAGCGCCACTTGCAGTTTTCGGCGCATTACAGGTTTTAAGCCGCACACTGGCTCGGCTGAGGCATTTACGGTCGTGGCAGCCGAACTTTTTGAAGCCGCATTCATCACCGGACCCCTCAGTTGGGGATATGTTCCAATGGAACAGATCCTTCTCGGATATATGGGACGCAGTCACTATGGAGCTTGAAATCTGTGTGGATTCAGTGGAGTCAGCCGTCGCAGCTGCGGAAGGCGGTGCGGAGCGCATCGAGTTATGCAGCGCGCTCAGCGAAGGCGGCATTACGCCCAGCGTCGGATTGATCGATACGGTCCGCGCGGCGGTGAGCATTCAGTTATTCGTCATCATTCGTCCGCGCGGCGGGAACTTCGTGTACTCCGATCACGAGCTAGAAGTAATGCGGAAGGACATCGTGGAAGCCAAGACCCGCGGAGTAGACGGCGTGGTTCTTGGCGTTCTGACCGACGAAGATACCGTGGACCGCGAACGCACCATGGACTTGATTGAATTGGCGCGCCCGCTCCAGGTTACATTTCACCGCGCGTTTGATGTGTGCACGGATTTGCATCGCGCCCTCGAAGACGTGATCGCCTGCGGAGCCGACCGGCTCCTGACTTCCGGCGGCAAAACGGACGCGGTAAAGGGCGTGAAGACGATCGCCAGCCTGCGGCAGAGAGCGGCGGATCGCATCCGTATAATGGCTGGCGGTGGCATTCGCATCTCCAATGTGCGCCTCGTCGCTCTTCGTACCGGGATTCGTGAGGTGCATACATCGCTCAGCACGCCCGTGACAAGCACCGCCTACGATAGCGGCGCCGAAGTGAACGCGCTGCTCGGTAGATTCACCCGCTTTCTGGTGCGGGAAAACGACGTCCGGGCCTTCAAGTCTGCTCTGCATGCGATTCCGGCGGGAGACTCAACGGGCACACCGGTACAATAGTGAAGCTCCATCAAATTATCCTTATTGCGCGGAAAACTCCGACCTTCAGGGCGGGGATGCAGAGCGCGGCGAGCGCAGCTCGCCTTAACTCGGCTTCTGTTGCTGCTCGATGTACTGACGAATGATGGAAGTGGCACCGCCGCAACTTCCAGCGAAGTAGCTTGGCGACCACAATGCCCCACCCCAAAGCCTCTTTCGGATGCTTGGGTACTTCTTCTGGCGAATCATGCGGCTTGACACCCCTTTCAGGCTGTTGACGAGGTTAGAGACGGCCACCTTCGGGTGGTAGTTCACGAGAAGATG
>Ga0210394_10007631_pt1 | contig 11338 bp, 6 predicted proteins | sample IncBWC12MmetaG_FD_160121 | JGI IMG/M metagenome (GOLD analysis project Ga0210394, IMG submission 160121) | Forest soil microbial communities from Barre Woods Harvard Forest LTER site, Petersham, Massachusetts, United States - Inc-BW-C-12-M | ecosystem: Environmental > Terrestrial > Soil >... | reverse complement strand
CACGTTCTGCAGGTTCTCGACGCGCTTCTCAGCCGTGACCACGACTTCTTCCAGGCCGACGGTGGTCTCGGCAGGCGCCTGCGCCGGTGGGGCATTCTGTGCGAAGGCGGCGGGCACGGCCGCCAGTAGCGCGGACGCAACAGGCACTCCCTTGCGCACGATGCGGCGCGAACTCAGTGCCTGATCACGCGCTATTTTCCGACGTCGACTACGAGTCATTGCCGCCCCTCTTTTTAATAGGTAGTTGTGGTAATCGCGCAGCTGCCCCCTCGGCCCCCCAAGCCTACGCGAAGCCCATCCATTTTAAAATGTGTCCGGCACCCGCGGGTACGCCGTCAGCACCGCACCCAGCGCGGACTTGAGGGGGTCGAGCCAGGGCTCGTAGTGTCGCCACTGTTCAAGCGCGTCACGGAAGATGGGCTGGCGCACCTGCTCGGAGCTCGCCGTGCGCACCGCGCGCTCGTTCTCGTAGAACCTGAGGCACCCGTCTTCGAACGGCAGACCGCAGTACTCGAGCAGCCGGCGCACCTCGGTCTCGGTGTCGCCGATCATGTTCTCGTAAAACACGCGGTGCACCCGGCCGGGGAGCACCGCATCAAAGTGGTGCATCAACCCGACGTAATCCCGGTAGTAGGACCCAAGATCCCCGAGGTCGTAGGTGAAGCTCTGGCCGCGTGCGAACTGCTGCTTGAAGCAGGAGAAGCAGCAGCCGAGCGGATGGCGCCGGGTGTCGATGAATCGGGCGTTGGGCAGGATGAGTTGAATGAGCCCGACATAGAGCCAGTTATTCGGCAGCTTGTCGACGAAGAAGGGAGCGGGGCTGCGGCGCAGGGCCCGCGTGCGTGCCAGGTAGCGCTCGCCGAGCTCCCGGAGCTGCGCCGGCGCCAGTGTCGCCAGCGCCGGCAGGAACCCGGCATCGCCTCGTTCCTGCTTGCCGTGCGCGGCGATCCGCCGAGCGAGCAGCGGGATGTCTGGCAGCTCCATGGTACCTTCGACCTGGGAGTGGCTCGCGAGGATCTGCTCGACCAGCGTCGAGCCGGAGCGCGGCAGCCCGAGAACGAAGATCGGGTCTGCGGCGACGCTGCCGCCGCCGGTGTGTGCCGCGAAGAACTCTCGGGTGAAAAGCGCGCGCGAACGCTCCACGAAGCGGGTGTTCTCGGTCGCGCTATAGGGATGGAGGGAGCGCCGCAGCGTGTTGCCTTGCGCGTAGTGGGCGAAGGATTCCTCATAGCGCGCGGCGTCCTCGAGCGCCTTGCCGAGCGCGAACTCGAAATGCAGCCGGTCGTCGTCCGGGAGATCGGTGCGCGTGAGCGCCGTTCGCAGCGCGTCTACGTCGGCGTCCGTGAAGCGGAAGGTCTTGAGGTTGGCAAGGCTCCAGTACGCCTCGCCGAGCGTCGGCTCGAGCGCAATCGCGCGCCGGTACGCGGCGATGCTCTCGTCCTGGCGGCCGGCGGTGCGCAGCGAGTGACCGAGGCTCATCCAGACGCGCGACTGCGCCGGAAATTCCTTCAGTACCGCCTCGTAGATGCGGATCGATCCCAGGTAGTCGCCGAGGTTGGCGAGCACCGCCGCGTGGAGATTGCGGTAACCGGGATGGCGCGGCTCGCGCGCCAGCAGCTGCTCGACCTGCGGCAGGGCGAGGTCGGCCTTGCCCTGGCGGTTGAGGACGAGCGCGTAGTTATGGCGGGCCGCATCGAAGCCCGGCGCGAGCTCGAGACAGCGCTCTAGCAACTGCTGCGCATCCTGATAGCGGGTCAGGCGCCCGGCCACCTCCGCCAGCATGCGCAGCGCCGCCACGTCGGTCGGAAACGAGTCGAGGTGTGCACGCAGCCGCGCCTCCGCGAGCGGCAGCTCGTTGCGCACCAGCGCCGCGGCCGGCTCGAGCAGCCGTGGGTCGTGCGTCGCGGCCTCGAGATAGCGCGCCCGCGCCGTGTCCGCGGCGTCCGCATCGCCCTGTGCGTCGAGCGCATCGGCGAGTGCCCGCCAGGCGTCGGCGGAGTCGGGTTTCACCAGCAGCGCGCGGCGCAGCGCCGCGGCGGCCTCCGCGGGCCGGCCGGCTTCGCCGAGCGCAATGCCGAGCTCGAGCTGCACGGGGGCCGCGCGCGGCTGCGCGCGCGCGAGCGGCTCGAGTATTTCGAGCGCCGCGTAGGTTTGACCGCGGATCCGATGCGCGGCGCCGAGGATCAGCAGGGCGAGCGGGTGTCCCGGCGCGGCCTTGAGGATCTCGAGCGCCTGCCCGGCGGCCAGCTGCGGATCCTTGGCGAGCAGCTGCCGGGCATGCCCGAGCGCGACCTCGAGGGTACCGACCGGCGGCGAAGCCTCACCCACTCACTGTTTCCCCACGGCTGTCCTGCTGCGAGTGTAGTGGCGCCCGCCGCGATGTTCTACGATAGCCCCAGAAGAAATAAGGAGCCCCGTGGGTCTGTCCCGGCGCCAAATCATCCCTCTCGCGGCTGTCCTGGTGCTGCTCGCCGCGTACGCGGCCGCCGGCTTCCTGGCCGTGCCCCATTTCGCGCGCCAGGCGGCGAGCGACTTCGTGCGCACCCACTATGGGCGCACGCTCGCCATCGGCGATCTGCGCTTCAATCCTTTCACGCTCAACCTCGACGTCTCGCAGGTCGCGTTGCCGGATGCGGACGGTGAGCCGCTGCTGTCCTTCGAGCATCTGCACGTCGGGCTACAGCTCGCGAGCCTGTGGCGTCTCGCCCCGAGCTTCGGTGAGATCGTGCTCGAGCGGCCGTACGTGCGTGCGGCCATCCGCCCGGGCGGGGAGCTGAACCTCGCCGACCTCGGCAAGGGCTTCCCGCCGGCGCCGCAGCCGCAGAAGCCGAGCAGCCCGCCGCGGCTCTACATCGGCCGCCTGGCCGTGATCGATGGCGCCACTACCTTCGAGGACCACACCCGCCCGACGCCGTTCCGCGCGGACTTCAAGCCCATCGCGTTCGAGCTGCGCGACTTCAGCACTACGGCGGCCACCGGCGACAGCTACACGCTGCAGGCAGCATCCCCGCAGGGCGAGCGGCTCGACTGGAGCGGCACGGTGCATCTGTCGCCGTTCGCCTCGCACGGCGCCTTCGCCATTACCGATCTCAAGGCGCGCACGCTGTGGAGCTATCTCTCGGGCACCGTGCCGTTCGAGATCGACTCGGGCGTCATCGCGCTCAAGGGTGAGTACGATGTGAGCGCCGCCGCGGCCGGTCCGCTGGCCGTCGGGCTCGACGTCCACTCCGTCTCGGTGAGCGGCTTCGGAGTAAAGCCGCAGGGCGGTGCGCAGGACTACGTCAAGCTCGCGCAGCTCGAGGTGGACGGTACGCACGTCGATCTCGGCAAGCGCTCCGTCACGGTCGCGAAGGTTGAGCTCACCGGCGGCGACGTCGAGGCGTGGCTCGGCGCCGACGGGCGCGTCAATCTCCTGGAGCTCGCGGGCGTCGCGCCAGCCGCCGCGCCGGCGCCGACGTCCGGGCAGGCGCCGACGTCCGGGCAGGCGCCAGCGGCAGCATCGGCTCCGGCTCCGGTGCCTGCAGCTGGGCACTCGGGCGCAGCGGGCGCCCCCTGGTCGGTGTCAGTGCCCGATGTCACCGTGAAGGGACTGAGGATCTCGGCCGAGGACCGGCAGGTGAAACCCGCCGCGGCCGTCGTCCTCGATCCGCTCAACGTACACGTCGGCGGCTTCAGCTTAGGCCGCGATGCGACGCTCGATATCCAGCTCGATTCCGCCGTCAACACCTCGGGCAGGATCAGCGCGCAAGCGAAGGTGGCGCCGCACTCCGGGGCGGTGACCGCGCACGTCGAGGCGCAGCATCTCGGGCTCGCGGCCCTGCAGCCGCTGCTCGCGCAATACACCTCGATGACACTGCTGAGCGGCGAGCTCGCGACGCGCGTCGACTTCGAGCGGCAGGCCGACGGCGATCTCGGCGTGAAGGGCGAGACCGAGATCGGGAACCTGGCGACCGTGGATGACGCGCTGAAGAAGGACTTCATCAAGTGGCGCTCGCTGCGCATCGCGGACGTGACCTACCGCTCCAAACCCGCGAGCCTGCGCATCGGCAGCATTACTGCCGTCGATCCCTACGTGCGCATGATCATCGCGCCCGACCGCAGCGTGAACATCAAGGCGGTGCTCACGGCGCCCGGGGCGAAGCCCGCCGCGCCGCCGCCGGAGGCCGCGTCTGCGGCATCAGCGACTGTGGCCAAATCCCGCGAGGGCAAGGCCGCGCCCGCGCCGGCCGCGGCGCCGCCGGCGCCCCTCACGCCCTTCCCGACGTCGATCGGCACCGTGAAGATGGTGAACGGCTCGGCGGACTACACGGACCTGTGGATCAAGCCGAGCTTCGCGCTCGGCATGCAGGCCCTGAACGGCTCGGTGACGGGACTCTCCTCGGATCCCAAGTCGCGCGCCAAACTCACGCTCGACGGCAAGCTCGCTAGCTACTCCCCGCTGCACATTGCCGGTGAGCTGAACCTCTTGTCGGCCGCGCTCTACACCGACGTCACCTTGAGCTTCAAGAACCTCGACCTGACCGTCGCCAATCCGTACTCCGGCTATTTCGCCGGCTACAAGATCGACAAGGGCAAGCTCTCGGTCGACGTGTCGTACAAGATCGAGCAGCGCCAGCTCAATGCCGAGCAGCACTTCGTCGTCGACCAGCTCGAGCTCGGCGACACGGTCGACAGCCCCGAGGCCATGCACCTGCCGCTGAAGCTCGCGGTGGCGCTCCTCAAGGACCGCAACGGGGTCATCGACCTGCCGCTGCCGATGTCCGGCTCGCTCGACGATCCGAGCTTCAAGATCGGACCGATCATCTGGAAGGTATTCGTCAACGTGATCGAGAAAGCCGTGACCGCGCCCTTCGCGCTGCTCGGGCGCCTGTTCGGCGGCGGCGAGCATATGAATGTCGTGGAGTTCGCTGCGGGCAGCGCCGAACTCAGCAAGGCGACGCAGGACCAGCTCGCCTCGCTGGAGAAAGCGCTGCAGCAGCGCCCGCAGCTGAAACTCGACGTGCCCATCGTCGCCTCCGCCGGGCTCGACCGCACGCAGCTCGCGCGCGCGCAGGTCGAGGCCTCGCTCGCCGCACGCGGCGCACCCTCCGATCCGGCCAAGCGCTTCCACGTGCTCGTTGAGCAATTCCGCGCCGACCTTGGCAAGGACGCAACGCTGCCGGCGAGCGCCCTCGCGGTGCAGGCGGCCAGGAAAAAGGAGCCGGACGCACTCGCCGCGGCGAATGCCGATCTCGAGAGCGCGCTCATCGGACACGCCGAGGTTCCCGATACCGATCTCGACAAGCTCGGGCGCGCCCGCGCCGCGGCCATTCAGAACGCGCTGCTCGCGGACGGACAGGTCGAGCCCGGGCGCGTGTTCATCGTCGAGGCGCAACCCAAGCCCGACAGCGGCGATACGGTAAAGGTGGAGCTCGCCGTGCACTGAGGATGTGCGGGCGCAGACACAAACTGCTCGTGGCTGCGGGTGCCGCGTTGAGCTGCGCGCTCGCCGGCAATGCGGCGGCTGCCGCGAATGACGGCATCGAGCAGCTGGCCGCAACCTACGAGTATCTGGTCAGTGATCGCGACACGCACGGCGGCGCCCTGTATCGGGTCGCCGAGGGCGCCCTGCAGGGTCTGCTGCTCCCCTACAGCTTCTCCGATTCCGAGCGCTACTGGGGCGAGTACGTCTGCAGGCTCCCCGGCGTGGATTGCACGGTCTCCGACTACTACGACCCGAGCGACTTTGGCGTCAAGGCGCGCAGCGGCGCGGGGGCGCTGCTGCAGACCGAGCGCATCGACGTTCACAACGGCACCAACATCTACGACGCCGCAACCTGGCAGATTGCCGTCGTGCTCGGCGCCGTCGCCAATCACTTCACGAACCTCCTCGATCTCGATCCCTACCAGCTGGCCTCGAACCAGAATCGGGCTCTCGCCCGGGCGGGCGGCCGCGCGGCGACGCGCGGCTCCGCATACGTCTACAACGGCACGCGGATCAACGACCCGGCATCGAGTTATGCATTTCGCATGAGCGCACCAGCGTGGCTGGCCCCGGATCCCCTGAAGGACTCGCCGTTCGCGCGCTTCATCACGGTGGGGGCGCTGCCGGGCGACAATCCGCTCTACACCTTCGGCCATGTCTCGTGGAGCGACTGGAAGCCCATCACGGGAGACAACGCCTGGGCGTTCCTGGTGGGACCGCTGCAGGCGGCCTATCTGCACTATGTGGTGGTGCGAGGCGGGAAGTGCGTCCCCTTCGCCGAGCCAGCCGTACAAAATGCCATCGCCGTGCTGCGGGCGTTCGCCGCGATGCAATCGGCGGCCGGAGCGGTCTACTACGCGCCGGCGGGCACCCTGCAGAATCAGGGTGCGGCCGGCGTCAGCCCGTACTTCGTTTCGATCGAGAACAACCTGTCGCTGTTCGCGGGGCTCGGGATCCTCAGGGCCACCCTGGCCGCGGAGCTCGCCGCAGCGCGGCTCAGCGCGGATGAGAAAAACCGCATCGCGAGTGCCGCACGGCTGATCGACGCCATGCTGTCAGGCGGGCGGTTACCGGATGGGCGCCACACCAAAGGACTGCGCGAGTTTCTGCGCGCCGCGGCGTGGCGGCAGGGCGAATTCGTAACGGCGGGGTTTGCCAACGAGCCCGGCGCGCAGGACGAGTGGCGGCCCAGTCCCGGCCCGAGGGCGGTGGACGTGAACACCTGGGGCGTGGCGGCGCTGGGGGCGCGGCAGATCGACGCGTGGTTTGGCTTCGGGGCGGCGTATCGGCTCTGGGAGCGGCTCAAGCAGTGGGGGGGTTATGGCGAGGGGCGGACCCTTGCGGGCGTGGGATATTCGGACGCCGATTCCAACGGCCGCACGCCCGAGGGGAATTTTCGCGCGGGGGTGCTCTCGGCCGAATGGACGGCCGGGGCGATCGTCATGGTGCGGAACATGATTCAGCACTATCGCGCCACGCCCGGGGCGACGCCCCTGGTGGCGAAACTCGCGCAGGATGAGGCGCGCATGCTGGACGGCATCCAGCAGCTGCGTTTCGGGCGCTACGTCGCGGCGAGCATCCCGGGGAAGCCGCCCGACTACGCGAATCTCATCGTGGAGCCGGCGACGCCCGCCGGCAGCGAGCCGTATCTGTACGCGAGCAGGCGATACTTCATTCCGTTCGGTTGGTACGGGAATCCGCTGCCGAGCACGGCGGCTTCCGCATGGGTAATCCTGGTCGCCGACCGTTATGATCCGTTCGGTTACGCAGGCAGGCCGAACCCATGAGCGTCACCCAGTCCGAGAAGGCCGCGCGCTTGCGCGCTCTGCACGAGCGCCCGGGCGCATTCGTCATTCCCAACGTGTGGGACGGCGCCTCGGCGTGCCTCATGCAGGGTCTCAAGTTCGAGGCACTCGCCACCTCGAGCTCGGCGTGCGCGGCGACGCTCGGCAAGCTCGACGGCGGCATCACGCGCGCGCAGGCGCTCGAGCACGCACGCAGCATTGCGGCGGCAAGCGACCTGCCGCTGTCGGGCGACCTCGAGCAGGGATTCGCGGATGCGCCCGAGGCGGTGGCCGAAACTATCCGGCTCGCGGCCGCGGCCGGCCTGGTCGGCGGCTCGATCGAGGATGCGAGCGGCGATGCGCGCGCGCCCATCTACGACTTCGGATTCGCGGTCGAGCGGGTCGCGGCGGCAGTGGCGGCGGCACGGCAACTGCCATTTCCGTTCACGCTCACGGCGCGCACCGAGAACTACTTCCACGGGCGCCCCGATCTCGATGACACCGTGCGGCGGCTGCAGGCCTTCGAGCGCGCCGGCGCCGACGTGCTGTTCGCGCCCGGGCTGCCGGATCTCGCCGCCGTGCGCACGGTGTGCGCCGCGGTGGCTAAGCCCGTCAACTTCATGGTCGGCATCCGCGGCCGCTCCTTCAGCGTGGCGGAGCTCGCCGCTGCCGGTGTGCGGCGCATCAGCCTGTCGACCTCGCTATACCGGGCTGCGATCACCGGCCTCTACGCCGCCGCGCGCGAGGTGCGAGACTCCGGGACCTTCGGCTACCTCGAGACCATCATGGGTGGCGGCGATCTCGAGGGATTCCTCAAGAGGCCGCGCGCCTAACGCGGTGCGCGCTCTGCGGGTGCCGCCCGCCGCGCCCACTCGAGGAAGCGCGCGATCGCCGCGAGCTCGCCCTCGGCCGGTGCCCAGGGCGCGAATTCGGATGCGGTGGCCGGATCGTAGGGTCCCTGCTTCACCTCGAGGAAGGTGGTGGCGTCTTCCCTGACTACCACGGTGTGCCAGATCCCCGGACCGTTCTCGTAGGCGAGGTTGCCCGCGCCGGCACTGAAGGCGTGGCGCGCCGTCACGCCACCTGAATCATCGAACACGATCAGGTCGAGAGCGCCGCGCACGACGAGCGCGAGCTCGGCGCGCGTCGCGTGACGGTGCGGGCGGAAGTACGAGCCGCGATTCGCCACCACCAGGTAGCGCTGCACCAGGTCGGTGGGCGCCGCGTGCAGGTTGTAGTGCGTGCGGCCGCGCGGGCTCGCGCTGGCGGCGGCGGCCAGCTCCTCCAGCAGGCTCGAGGAGATCAGCTTCATACGCTAAGGCGCGCTCGCTTCCGCGGCGGGCTCGACCTGCGCCGGCGGCCCGCGGTGGTGCTGTACGTCGGGAAGGAGGCCGGTGAGCAGCCCGATGAGCGGCAGGAAGGCGCAGATCTGGTAGACGGTATCGATGCCGAAATGGTCGGCGAGCTTGCCGAGCACCGCGGCACCCACGCTCCCCATGCCGAAGGCGAGCCCGAAGAACAGGCCCGCCACCGCGCCGGTGCGCCCGGGCAGCAGGTCCTGCGCGTACACCACAATCGCCGGGAATGCCGAGGCGATGATGAGTCCGATCGGCACCGTGAGCACGCTGGTCCAGAACAGGTTCGCGTGTGGCAGCAGCAGCGTGAAGGGCAGCACGCCGAGGATCGAGATCCAGATGATCTTCTTGCTGCCGATACGGTCGCCGATCGGGCCGCCGACGAAGCCGCCGACCGCGGCGGCGGCCAGGAACACGAACAGGTGCAGCTGCGCGCTGCGCACCGACTGGTTGAAGTGCTCGATGAGATAGAAGGTGTAGTAGCTGGTGATGCTCGCGAGATAGAAGTACTTGGAGAAAATCAGCGCCAGCAGCACGCTGATCGCGCCCGCCACGCGCTTTGGCGAGGCCTCGATGGCGCGCGTGCGCGCCGCGTGCTGCAGGCGCGTGATGCCGTGGGCCTTGTACCAGTGCCCGACGTTGAACAGCACGAACATGCCGAGCAGCGCCACCGCCGAGAACCACGCCACGCTCGACTGACCGTAGGGCAGCACGATGAAGGCCGCGAGCAGCGGCCCGCACGCGGAGCCGAGGTTGCCCCCGACCTGGAACACCGACTGCGCCAGGCCGTGCTTGCCGCCCGAAGCCATGCGCGCGACCCGTGAGGACTCGGGATGGAACACCGAGGAGCCGGTGCCGATGAGCGCCGCCGCCACGAGCAGCAACGGGTAGCTGCCGGCGAAGGCGAGCAGCAGGAGCCCCGCGAGCGAGAAGGCCATGCCGGTCGCGAGCGAGTAGGGGCGCGGGGTGCGGTCGGCCATCGCCCCGACGATGGGTTGCAGGAGCGACGCTGTGAACTGGAAGGTGAACGTGAGGAGCCCGATCTGCCCGAAGCTCATGTGGTAGGTGCTTTTCAGCATCGGGTAGAGCGCCGGCAGGAGCGACTGCATCATGTCGTTCAACAGATGGCAGAAGCTGATGGCCGCCAGGATGGTGACGGCGGTACGGCCGGCGGACTGGACGCCGGCGAGGCGCAGAGCGGACTCGTTCATACGAGGGGAGAATCTGACCCAATCCGGGGCCGAAGCCAATCTCCCGGAGGGGGCGGAACCGCTGCGCCATGCCCGCCGCGGCGTTCAGGGGGCGGTGGGGCGCTTCAGACACGCGACGATCGCCGTGGGAGCACCGTAGCCACAGCGCCTGGGCTCATCTAATGTGGCGGCGCATATACGGGGGGAGCGATGAAGGATCTGACCCAGGGCCCGATCACCCGGCAGCTGATTGCGATGGCGGTGCCGCTCGCCATCGGCATGCTGTTCCAGACCCTCTACCTGCTGGTCGACATGTACTTCGTCGCGGGGATCGGCGAGGCGGCCATCGCCGGAGTCGGCTCCGCCGGCACCATCATGTTCGTCATGATGGCGCTGACGCAGATGCTCGGGGTCGGCACGGTCGCGCTGGTCTCGCACGCCGTCGGCCGCAAGGACCAGGCCGAGGCCAATCTCATCTTCAACCAGTCGGTGCTGCTGTCGGCGCTCTGCGGCGTGCTGACGCTCGCGACCGGCTGGCTGCTCGGCGGCATCTACGTGCGCTCCATGGCGGCCGATGCCGCCACCGCCGCCGCCGGCACCGCCTTTCTCTACTGGTACACGCCGGGACTCGCGCTGCAGTTCGCCATGGTCGCACTCGGCTCGGCGCTCCGTGGCACCGGCATCGTCAAGCCGACCATGGTGGTGCAGGTGCTGACCGTGGTGCTCAACACCATTCTCGCGCCGATCCTGATTGCCGGCTGGCTCACGCATCGCCCGCTCGGCACCGCTGGCGCGGGACTCGCGAGCAGCCTCGCGGTGGCCGCCGGAGTGGTGTTCCTGTGGGTCTACTTCGCGCGTCTCGAGCACTACGTGAAGCTCGACCCGCGGCAGTGGGCGCCGCAACCGGCGGTCATCCGCCGCATCCTCAACGTGGGACTGCCCGCGGGTGGCGAGTTCTTCATGATGTTCGTGATCCTCGGCGTGATCTACTGGGTGATCCGCGGCTTCGGCCCCGGGGCGCAGGCCGGCTTCGGCGTCGGCGGGCGGGTGATGCAGGCGCTGTTCCTGCCGGTGATGGCGCTCGCCTTCGCGGTGCCGGCGGTGGCCGGCCAGAACTACGGTGCGCGCAAGTTCGAGCGCGTCCGGCAGACATTCTGGAGCGCCGCGGTCATTTCCTCGGTGCTGATGCTCGGGCTCACCCTGTTGTGCCAGTGGCGGCCGGAGCTCTTTATCCAGTTCTTCAGCCGCCAGCCCGAGGTCGTCACGGTCGGCGCCACTTACCTGCGGGTGATCTCACTCAACTTCGTCGCCACCGGGCTCATCTTCACCTGCTCCGGGGTGTTCCAGTCGCTCGGTAACACCTGGCCGTCGCTCGCGAGCTCGGGCTCGCGTCTCATCACCTTCGTATTGCCCGCGGTATGGCTCTCCACCCAGCCGGGGTTCTCCCTCAACCAGGTCTGGTATCTGTCGGTGACGACGGTGACGCTGCAGGCGCTCACCAGCCTCGCGCTGTTGCGCTGGGAGCTGCGGCGCAAGCTCGGTGGG
>Ga0210394_10007628_pt1 | contig 11342 bp, 11 predicted proteins | sample IncBWC12MmetaG_FD_160121 | JGI IMG/M metagenome (GOLD analysis project Ga0210394, IMG submission 160121) | Forest soil microbial communities from Barre Woods Harvard Forest LTER site, Petersham, Massachusetts, United States - Inc-BW-C-12-M | ecosystem: Environmental > Terrestrial > Soil >... | reverse complement strand
GATCAGCATCATCGCGCGGACCTCAGGGATTCGCAGCGGAACGCCCACGCCCACCGAATGCGATCGTACGACGTTTCTTTGAAGGGCGGCCAGATCCGCCGGCGGGACTCGAACGTCGGCCAGCATCCCGACGCCGGTATTCACGGCGTAAACCGGATCGTCGCCGGCGGCGAGCTTTTCCACGATAAGGCGGGATCGCAGCATGGCTTCGATTGCCCCGCTTGGAATAGAGACCTTCTCCCCACGCCGCGCCACCGCGCACACCTGTTCGATCGTCAGATCGTTGCCACTCAGCGAAATCATCTCCTCTACTATATTGAGTTGGACCGTCTACCATACAGAGCCACGCAGCAAGCCGCCGCCTACGAGCATATTTCGAAGCTGCCGGTGAGCGTGCTGCTCGATAACGTGCGCAGCGCCTACAACGTCGGCGCATTCTTCCGTGCAGCCGATGGCGCGGGCATCGCGAAACTACACCTATGCGGCATCACCGGACATCCGCCGGCCAACGCGATCACGAAAACGGCGCTGGGCGCGGAAGAAACGGTCGCGTGGGATCATTCCTGGGATGCGGTCGCGCTGGTGAACGATCTGCGCGCGCAAGGCCACGAAATCGCCGCGATCGAGACGACGGCGCAGAGTATCGACATCTTCGACTGGACACCTCGCTTCCCGGTGTGCGTTCTGTTTGGCCACGAGGTCGACGGTCTGCGCCCGGAGTTGGCGGGGCTCGCCGATACGCATATTCGCATTCCGATGCTGGGCGTGAAGCACTCGCTGAACGTCGCGACGGCGGGTGGGATCGTGATGTATGAGTTGCTGCGAAAATATCGAATGCTCAGCGTATGATTGAAATAGATGCAGGTCACGGTCGAATTACCTGATTCGGTGGCGGAACAGCTCCGCGCGAGCACGCCCGACATCGCGCGGCGCATGCTGGAGGCACTCGCGATTGACGGCTACCGCTCCGGCACGCTAACTGGCCGGCAGGTCCGGGAGATGCTCGGCCTCAAGTCCCGCTTCGACCTCGATCCGATCCTGAAGCGCGCCGGGATCTTCCGCGAATACACCGCCGAGGAGCTTGAAAGCGATTTTCAGTCGAGCCGCGGAGCGCGCACCGTCCCTCTAATTCGTGACCATTCCCAGACTCCCGCGCGCTAGCGGAATTCGAGCGTTCGCATGTCCAAACTGCCCTTCGTCGGACGATCAGGCTGGGGCTCTGGGTTGAATGGGTCGACCGATCCAGAATAGTTGACCACCGAAGGCGAGGACCATGTGAGTTGCTGTATCCGGATGACGCCATCGTTCGGTGTGAGGCCGTACGGAGGATGGGCGATGCGCCGGTTCCACAGGTCCATGACCTCAATCGCATCGCTAGGGCAATGGCCTTGCATTCCCGGACTACAGTGGAACACCTGGACGTACGCCAAGTACTGGCCAGAAGATGAAACCTCGCCCTGTCCTATGTTTGTGGCGAACGTAGAGCTGAACCGAGTCACGTGGCGCGTCACAAGGTTGTAGTTGAAGACCGTCCATGGCCGCGCCTGCCACCCTCCGCTCCCGATGACAAAGTATAGTTTCTGACGATGCTGATCCCAGGCGATGACTCCGACCATCCTGGGACATGCGGGACACGGCGATTTCGCAGGGCCCGTGCAGATTTGCTCGCTTCCGTCGCCTGTAAAGTTCCCGTAGCAATCATTGACTCGCAGCAGGTGGGTGACATCTATGTGCCATTCCTTTCCTCCCTGCCGGAGTTGAATCTCATTGGAATCGAACTGCGAGATTTCAAGAGAACCGACCTGCATGGTCTGAGCCGAGATTGACGACACAAACAAGAGGCTGAGAAGATGTCGAATTGCGGACTTAGCTACCACTGTTTGCCAATTTAAGCACACTTTTATCCTCGGACCTCTGCGCCTCTGCGTGAAATCCGTCTGCATGCGACCATATTCAAATGAGCACCCCCAGACTCGCACTGCTCCTCCTCGCGCTTCCGCTTGCCGCGCAGAATCCGCATACGATGTTTCCCGCTGTCCGCGGCACTCGCGAGATGATCGGCGCCGGTAACAGTTACGAAGTCGAAGCCGGGTACCGTCTGCTCGAACAGGGCGGTAACGCGGTCGACGCCGGGGTCGCCGCTACGCTCGCGGCCACCGTTACCGAGCAGGATCACTTCGGGCTGGGCGGCGAGATGCCGCTGCTCGTCAAGATGAACGGCAAAGCCGTGGTGGTGGTCAGCGGCGTCGGCGTGGCGCCGAAAAAGGCGACCCTTGAGTATTACCAGAATCGTCCCGTCGAGCCGTGGGAGCAGCCCGGCCTGCGACGTCCGCCGATTCCCGGCCAGGGCATTCGCGCCGCCATCACGCCAGGCGTCGTCGACGGCCTGCTGCTGGCGCTGGAAAAATTCGGCACGAAGTCATTCGCTGAAGTGGCTGCGCCCGCCATTGAGGACGCCGACGGGTTCCCATCCACCGAAATTTTCACCAACACGCTGGGCATGTTCCAGCGCATCATCGCCCTCTGGCCCGCCTCGCAGCAGTTTTATTTTCCCAACGGCACAGTCCCGAAACCGGGCGAGGTGGTGCACATGCCGACCCTCGCCGCGACGCTGCGCGAGATGGTCGCCGCCGAGAAAAAGGCTCACGGGAATCGCGTGGCGAAACTCCACGCCGTGCACGACGTTTTTTATAAAGGCGACATCGCCAGGCGCATCGCGTCGTTCAACGAAGCCAACGGCGGCTTGATCGCCTACGACGATCTGGCGAATTTCCACGCGGAGTTGGACGAGCCGCGCAGCACCACCTATCGCGGATTTACGGTCAATAAGCCGGGATTTTTCACCCAGGGACCGGTCATGATCGAGGCGCTGAACATCCTCGAAGGCTACGACCTGAAGGCGATGGGTCACAACTCGCCCGAGTATTTGCACACGGTGATCGAAGCCGTGAAGCTCGCCTTCGCCGACCGCGACCGGTATTACGGCGATCCGAAATTCAGCAAAATTCCAGAGGAAATTTTGCTCTCTAAAGCCTACGCGGCCGAGCGCCGGAAGCAGATCGATCCGGGACATGCCTCGATGGAATCGCGGCCCGGCGATCTGGGCGCGTCGGCTCCCATGAAGGGCGGCGGCGGCTCGTCCAAGAATCGCGACACCACCTGCGTCAACGTGTTCGACAAGTCGGGCAATGCGTTCTCGGCCACGCCCAGCGGGGCATGGCTGCCTTCGGTCATCGCCGGCGACACGGGCATTCCGCTCTCGATCCGCCTGGCGTCGTTCGTGACGATTCCCGGCCACGCCAATCAGCTCGCGCCGGGAAAGCGTCCGCGTGTGACGTTGAGCCCGACACTGGTGACCAAGGACGGCGAGTTTTACATGGAGCTTTCGACGCCCGGTGGCGATAATCAGGACCAGGCGCTATTGCAGGTGCTGCTGAATATTTTGGACTTCGGGATGACCCCGCAGGAAGCCGTGGAGGCGCCGCGCTTTCAGACCGAGCACTTTTACGCGTCCTTCGATTTCCATGAATTCACGCCCGGCGGGGTCAGCCTGGAGGGCAGGCTTTCGCGCGACACGATCCAGCGCATGATCGCCCTGGGCCATCGGGTGCAGGTGAGCGGCGAATGGAGCAACACTTCGGCTCCGGTAGTGATCCAGAAGAAAGACGGCGTGCTGAACGGCGCGGCCGACCCGCGGCGCGGGCGGTTTGTGTTCGGGAAGTAGCCCTTGTGTGTCCGCATGCTGACGCATGGCGGTTCGGGGAACCGCGACCGTCCGGGAGCGGACAGACGCTATAATGGCAGTTGTGAATCTAGGAAAACATTTCCGGCTTTTGGCTCACATTCAACTGATGCCGGCGCTCGAAAACGGCGAGGAAACGACGCTGGTCGGCGGCCAGGCGGTGATGGAAGGCGTCATGATGCGCGCGCCGCACAGCTATTGCACGGCCGTGCGCAAGTCCAATGGCGAAATCGTTACCGAACAATATCCTATCCACCGGATGTCGGAAAAATATCCCCTGTTTAAGCTCCCCGTGCTGCGCGGATTGGGATTGCTGGGGCAGGCGATGACGCTGGGTGTGAAAGCCCTGAAGTTCTCCGCCAACGCCGCGCTCGATGAAGGGAAACCGGACGAGAAGCCGGTCGAGATCACCTCGAAAATGATGGCTGCGAACCTGGCGGTGTCGCTGCTCGGATTCATCGTTCTCTACAAGTTCATCCCTCTGTTTCTGGCGACGAAGCTCGGCCACGCGGTGCCGACGTTGGGGAGCCGCTTCGCGGTCAACATGTCCGACGGCGTGATCCGCATGGTGATGTTCTTCACCTTCCTGTTTCTTCTGTCGCTGATGCCGGATATGCGGCGCGTGTTCCAGTATCACGGCGCGGAACACAAGGTCGTTTTCAATTTCGAATCGGGCAAGCCGGTAAATGTCGAGAACGCGCAGAGGTTCACGACCTTCCATCCACGCTGCGGAACCAGCTTTTTGTTCGTGGTGCTGGGGATCGCGATGATTACCTACGCGCTTCTGCCCATCGACGGATTCTGGATGAAGTTTGTTGCGCGCATCGCGCTGCTGCCGGTAATCGCGGGCGTCAGCTACGAAGTAATCCGCTTCGCCGCGCGGCGCCAGGGAACTCTCATGGCCGTGCTGACGATGCCCGGCCTATGGCTGCAACGGATCACCACGAAGCCTCCGGACGACGGGATGGCCGCGGTGGCGATCCAGGCCCTGGATGGCGCGATGGCGCTCGAAGCCAAGCAGGGCGGCGAACTGGTTATCGCTTAGATCGCTCCCTGCGGTCGCGGCTCGGTAGAGATCTGCTTGCAGGCGTCTGAGCCGCGGGCAGCATCGAAAGTAGTTTCTCCTGCATCTATAATGAAGTAGCCGAATGCAATATCAGCAAAAACTCGACGACATTGAACGCCGCTTCGACGCGTTGAACGCCCAGATGGCCGACGCCGAGGTCATTAACGACCCCGCGCTCTACCGCAAAGTGTCCAAATCGCACAACGACCTGGCGGAAATTGTCGCTAAATATCGCGAATGGAAGGATGCGACTCGCAACCTCGCCGAGGCTCGGCCGATGCTGGCCGAATCCGACCCTGAGCTCAGGACCATGGCCCAGGAAGAGGTCGCGAAACTGGAACCGGAAATCGCGAAAATCGAGGAAGAGCTGAAGGTGCTGCTGCTACCCAAGGACCCCAACGACGAGAAGAACGTCGTCCTCGAAATTCACGCAGGAACCGGCGGCGACGAGGCGACTCTGTTCGCCGCCGAGGTATTTCGCATGTATGGGCGATTCGCCGAAACACGCGGCTGGAACGTCGAGGTAACCTCGTCCAGTGAATCGTCGGTCGGCGGATTGAAGGAAGTTACGGCGCTGATCAGCGGGCACAAGGTTTATAGCCAGATGAAGTACGAAGCGGGTGTGCATCGCGTGCAGCGCGTGCCTGCCACCGAGCAGCAGGGCCGCGTCCACACCTCGGCGATCCGCGTGGTTGTGCTGCCCGAGGCCGATGAGGTCGAGATCAATATCGACCCCAAGGATCTGCGCATCGATACGTTTTGCTCCTCCGGTCCCGGAGGCCAGAGCGTCAACACGACTTATTCCGCGGTGCGCATCACACATCTGCCCTCGGGCGCTATCGTTTCCTGCCAGGACGAAAAGTCGCAAATCAAGAATCGCGCCAAGGCGATGCGCGTGATGCGTGCGCGTCTCTACGAACTGGAAGTGCAGAAGCAGCAGGATAAAATCGGCGCGGAGCGCAAGACCATGGTCGGCTCCGGCGACCGGTCGGAGAAAATCCGCACGTACAATTTCCCGCAGAACCGGCTGACCGACCATCGCATCGGCCTGACCCTTCATCAGCTTAACCTGGTGATGGAAGGCAAGCTGGATCAGATTGTCGACGCGCTGACCACTCACTTCCAAACCGAAAAGCTCAAAGAGCAAGGCGTCGGCGAAGTCGCAGCTTAAACTCGCTTGGCCGCGTGAAAACAGCGCCGGTTACCAACCGGCGCGCAGGCTGCCAGCCTGCCCCACATGACCATCCAAACTGCACTCAAGCAAGGCCAAAAACTCTTGGAAGATGCTGGAATATCAGCGCCTCGCCTGACCGCCGAGGTTCTGCTTGCCCACGCCATCGGCTGCTGCCCCCGATCCTGGCTCTACGCCCACTCCGACGAAGAATTGAAAGAGGTCTGGTGGGTCCACTACGGCCGCTATCTTCATCAACGCCTGTCCGGCATGCCGACGCAGTACATCACCGGCACGCAGGAATTTTTCGGCCGCGATTTTCGCGTCACGCCGGCCGTCCTCATTCCGCGCCCCGAGACCGAGCACGTCATTGAGGCCGCGCTCAAATACTGCGCGGCAACAGCCCTCGACATCGGCACCGGCTCCGGGGCCATCGCCGTCACGCTGGCGCTCGAAACGGAAGCGCGTGTGACCGCCACCGACATCTCATCGGCCGCATTGAAGGTCGCCCAAAGCAATTCGCGCAGCCTGGCCGCACTGGTCGACTTCCTCCTCTGCGACCTCGGCTCCGCCCTCGCCGACGAGAGCTTCGATCTGGTCATATCGAATCCTCCCTACGTCCCCGAAACCGACCGCGACACGCTCGAACGCGAGGTCCGCGACCATGAGCCCTCTCTCGCGCTCTTCGCAGGGGCCGACGGCCTCGAAATCTATCGCCGGCTCATCCCCGAAGCCGCGCGGCTGCTAAAGCCGGGCGGTCGCCTGATTCTCGAACTGGGATACAACTCGCTCGAAGGCGTCCGCCGGATGCTCGATGATGCATGGCACGATATCGCGATCATCCACGATTTCGCACACGTACCGCGCGTATTATCTCTATCCCGCTTGAAGTAGTAGTTTAGCAGTATACGAGTGATGAGGTAGTATGCCAAACGGCCATGTACTACGACTCTTTCCTTAGTCGAAATAGGGGAACCACCGCAGCGTGGGTCGAAATGCAAAAATGGTACGATCTATGTGAAGCTGTTCTGTTTTCAGAACGGGAAGCATGGATACGGTCCCATATTCTTATCGAACGATACTGATGATAAAACAAGGCCTTGATGGTTTCTGTTCTGATATCAGAACATCATTGGCCACAACATCACAGTTTATCAGCGTTCTCGCTTTCACGGCGATGACCTCTTTCGCGTCCATCAACAATTGCCCGGTGACCACCGGCTCACTCAGCAGGACGTTCACGGGCGGCCCTACCTATAGCGGTGTAGTCGTCCCAGGCAGCACCACTGGCACTCCGCTCGCCAACAGTTTAAGCGCCTTGGGTACCGTCGGCTGCACTGCAATCGATCTGAACTTTAGCAATTTCGCCGTCTCCACGACCGGTACGAACGAGAACGCGCTGGCATCCCTGGCCGGAACCTACCTTTCAGTCACGCCCACGGGCACGACGCAGACAGGCCCCGACACGCTTTTGTTTGCGACCCTTCAGGGAGACGGAACAGGCGCCGACAATGCCCAAAACGACGGCGTAGACAACTACAAGGTGAACAACAGTGAAACATTCACAACGACGCAGTCCTACGCGGTCACCGATAGTGCGTCGAGAGGGATTTTTGAGGTTCTGCTCACGGTAAATGACATCACCATCGCCACGGGCGGCAGCGGTTCCTTCGGCATCGACACTTGCTTAAAGGGAACGGGAACGAACAACCCTACCGGTAACATTACCAGCCAGGCCGCCTGCAACAAGGCGGTGGGCGGAACCGGAGTCTTTCAGACGTCCACCATCACGCTCGCGCAACTGGCCTCGCAAACGGCGTCAATATCCTTCGCGAGTCATCCCACCTACGTCAATGTAACCCAGGTGATCACGCTCACCGGCGGCACAGGGATCAACGAGACCGGCTTCCTGACGTTTTCGGATCAGTTCGAAGAATCGCCGGAGCCATCCACGTTCGTGCTGATGGGAACAGCCCTCGCGGCCGTAGTCTTCACGCGGTTTCGCGCTTCTTTTGGTGCGGATAAGAGGACTTGAACCTCCACTCCCTTGCGAGAACATGGACCTGAACCATGCGCGTCTGCCAATTCCGCCATATCCGCACGAGGCGACTATTACCATTGTCTTAGACTGCGCGCCCGGAGTCAATTTTTATAGTGTCGAGGAACGCATTTCCAGTATCAACCGCATCACCAGACCCTCGATCTGCTCGGCCACCGTTTTATAAACCGCGTCCGTCTGCCCGATCGGGTCGCGCACCAGCCAGTCGCGCACCCGCACGCCGGGTGCGACCGGCAGCTTCTGGCCGCTCATATTCACGATCACGTCGAACTGCTCCTTGGTCAGGATTTCCATTCCTTTCGGAAACTGCTCGTCGATGGAGACGTTCCGTTCGGCCATCACCTGCCTGGTCTGCGGCTGCACGATAACCGCGGGAGTCAGCCCGGCGCTTTGCGCCGCCATGATATCGCCTCCGTAGGCGCGCGCGAACCCTTCGGCCATCTGGCTGCGGCAGGAGTTGCCGATGCACACGAACAGCACCCGCTTCCTGGTTCTCTGAACAGGCGCTTGCGGACCCTGCGCCTGCGGACGAGGCGCGGCTATATCGCTTTGACGCGGCCCGCCCATGCGCGGCCGGCCTCCCCGGTATCCGCCGCTCATGTCTTTATTCATAAGGAGCCCTTGTACCAGTCGAGCGTTTTTTTGAGCCCGGCTTCGAGCGTGAATTTTGGCGCGTGGCCCAACTCGGCCACGGCCGCCGTGGTGTCGGCCATGGAATGGCGCACATCGCCCGCGCGCGGCGGACCGTATTTCGCAGGGATGTCGACACCTTCCATCTTTTGCAGCATGGCCCAGATTTCGTTGAGCGTATAGCGCCCGCCATTGCCTGCGTTGAACATTCGTCCCGCGACCGTCCCCGGCGCGTTGGCGGCTTTCAGGCACAGCGCCGCGACGTCTTCGACATAGGTGAAATCGCGGGACTGTTCTCCGTCGCCGAAAATGGTCGGCTCGGTGCGCGCGATCAGGTGCTTCATGAACAGGCTCAGGATGCCGGAATACGCGCTCGAAGGATCCTGCCGCGGGCCGTACACGTTGAAAAATCGCAGCGCCACCGTTTCCAGGCCGAAGCACGATGCGTAGACCGACGCGTAGAGTTCGCCCACGTACTTTTGCACGGCGTAAGGCGATTTGGGCTTCGCCGGCATCGTCTCGATCTTCGGCAGCGTCTCGCTATCGCCATATGCCGACGACGATGCAGCGTACACCAGGCGCCGTACTTTGCCGCTAACCGCCGCGTCGAACACTTCGAACGTGCCGTCGATGTTCACTTCATGCGACGGCCTCGGCTGGTCAATCGACCTCGGCACCGACGGAATCGCCGCCAGATGGAATACGGTATCGGCGCCCGCAATCACCGGCCGAATCGCAGCGCCGTCACGAATGTCGGCCAAGTGCAGCGTGACTCGATCGCCAACTTCTTCCAGATTCTTTTTGTGACCGCTCAGCAGGTTGTCGATTACGTGAACTTCCCCGCCGGCGTCCAACAACACCCTCACCAGAGCCGACCCGATAAAGCCCGCGCCGCCCGTCACCACATATTTCTTCATTCTTGTTTAGCCATCTCCGCATTCAAATAATCGATCGATTCGCGCGCGATTCTCTCGGCGCCAAAGGAAAAATCAAACGCCTCCAGCGACACCCATCCCTGGTATTTCAGCCGCTCGAGCGTCCTCAACACCGGCTTGAAATCGTAGTCCCCCATGCTGGGATGTCTTCCATCCATCTCGTTCACATGCACATGCCGGATCAGGTCGAAATATTTCTCGACCAGGGCCGCGTGCGGCTCCGTCTCGTCCACGGCGTTATGCGTGTCGAACATGGTTTGAATCGCCGGACTGCCGATCTGCTTCACGATCGACGCAGCCTCGGCTAGCGTGTTCACCACGTTTGCCTGTTCGATCGGCAGTGCCTCCACCAGAATCGTAACGCCGCGTTCCTGCGCCTGCGCCGCGACACTCGCCAAGCCATCTATGTATCGCGCGGTTGCTTCCGCAACCGACGCGCCGTCCACCGTCGAACGCTGAACGGGAGATCCGAAAACCATCACGCCATTGGGCCCCAGGTCGGCGCACAATTCGATCAAATCGCGAATATGTTTCCAGCTCCGTTCGCGCAGCGTATCGTCGGACGTGGTGACGTGCAGGCCCTTCGGAGAAACCATCAACCAGTGCAGGCCGACGAACGCGAGGCCTTCGGATTTCAGAATGTCTTTATAATCCGCGCGCGCGGCTGGCGTGATGTCGGACGGTTTTTCAGCGAGCGTGAACGGAGCGATCTCGAGGCCGGTATAGCCCGTCGCCCGCACAAACTTCGCCGCGTCGGCGAAGGACCACCCTCGAAAAGCCTCATTGCAGATCGCATGGCGCATGACTATTCTTCAGTGTAGTGGGGCAGGTTGGCAACCTGCAGCGGGTTGTTAACCGGCTTGGGCGCCGAGGGCCGATTGCCAATCGGCCGCAGGATGCCATCCTGCCCCACAGCGCCTCACAAGACGTGAACCACCTTCGGCGCCACTGAAAAAGCTGCTGTAAGGCTCTTCTTCAAATCCGAAAATCGCGCCCGCGTGATCAACGCCGCCAGCGCGCGCCGGTCGAATCTCGCCAAGTCCTCCACCGCCGCGCGGAACGCTTCGCCGTCCGCGTTCACGCTGCCCACCACCGTCTGATTGTTGACGATCATCCTGAGGAACGGCACCGGGCCCGCGCCATTGGGCGCTCCCAGGACCACCATCACCCCCAGCGGCGGCATCTGTTCCAGCGCGAACAGCGCCGCTTCGGTTGATCCTGTCGCCTCAATCACGATGTCGGCCGAGCCGGTCAGCGCCGCCTCGTACGGGATGTCCTGGAGCCCTAGGATCGCCGCGCGTGGATGGTCGGCGGGCTCCAGAGATTGCACTATAACGCCGTATCCACGCGTCTTCAACGCCATCGCCGCCAACATCCCAATAGGCCCCAGGCCGAGCACGATGGCCGTTCGCGGCTCGCCCTCATGCACCGCCAGCGCGCGCATGATCGCTTTTTCCGCTATGCTCAGCGGTTCCACCAGCACTCCGAAATCGACCAGTTTCAGAGGCACGCGCACCAAGTCGTCTTCCGAGTCGACGGCCTGCTCGGTAAAATAGCCGTGCAGTCCGAAAATCCCCCGCTCGGTATATTTTCCGCTGATGCAGAGGTCGCGACGCCCTCGCGCGCAGGAGCTGCACGGAGGCTGGCACGCCCGCCGCACCGTGGGTGCAACCCAATCGCCGCGATTCAGACCCTTCACTCCCGCGCCCGTGTCGATCACCTGCCCCAACGCCTCATGT
>Ga0210394_10007627_pt1 | contig 11345 bp, 9 predicted proteins | sample IncBWC12MmetaG_FD_160121 | JGI IMG/M metagenome (GOLD analysis project Ga0210394, IMG submission 160121) | Forest soil microbial communities from Barre Woods Harvard Forest LTER site, Petersham, Massachusetts, United States - Inc-BW-C-12-M | ecosystem: Environmental > Terrestrial > Soil >... | reverse complement strand
CCAGGCGCTGCCATCTGCCTTGCTGTGGTCGGGCTCAACCTGTTCGCCGACGGGCTGAACGAAGTTGTCGATCCGCGTATGCACGGTCGACTCGCAGGGCTCCAGTCATGAGCGCCGCGAGTGTTGAAGGCGCCCCGCTCCTCAGCGTTCGAAATCTTAAGGTACATCTGCGCGTGGGCGAAGCGGTCGTGCGCGCCGTCGATGGGGTCGACCTTTCGGTCGATCAGGGCGAGAGCATCGGTATCGTTGGCGAGTCCGGATCGGGCAAGAGCACGTTTGCGCGCGCCGTACTCAAGCTACTCCCCAATGTCGAAATCGCGGCTTGCCAGGGCGAGGTCAATTTCCGTGGATTAGACCTGGCCCGCATATCCGACCCGGCGCTCCGCGACCTCCGACGTCATCACGGCTTCTCAATGATTTTTCAGGATCCGCTTGGCTACCTCAATCCGACGAAGCGGGTGGGAGCCCAGGTAGCCGAGGCGATTGGCGGAAAATCTTCAGCCTCGATTGGGGATAGGGTTCAGCAGCTGCTCGCCGAGGCTGGTCTTCCGTCCCCCTTGCAACTGGCGCGGCGCTTTCCGCATGAGCTTTCCGGCGGCATGCGGCAGCGTGTCATGATCGCCATAGCGCTTGCCAGCGAGCCCGCGCTGTTGTTCGCCGATGAGCCGACCACCGCGCTCGACGCGACGGTACAGCTCCAAGTTCTAGAAACACTGCGTAGACTGCATCGCGACCGCAAGATGGCGATGGTCATTATCTCGCACGATCTGGGCGTCATCGCAGAACTGTGTAATCGTGTCTTTGTCATGCGCGACGGCAAGGTGCTCGAAAACGGTGACACCGTGGAGGTGTTTGAGAACCCGAAGCATCCCTATGCCGCGCAGCTCATCGAGCTGAGCACGCGCCATCGCCATGCAGCACCCGTCGGATCGAAGGCAGCACCATGAGCGAATCTATCCTGCAAATCCGCGGGGTCACGCGTCGCTATCTGAGCCAGATCCCTTCCAGTTGGCGCCGTCGTGTCCTGAACGCGGTCGACGGGGTCGATCTCGACGTCAACGAGGGCGAGACGCTTGCTATCGTCGGCGAGTCGGGGTCGGGCAAGAGCACGCTCGCGAGGCTTATGCTGCGTCTCGAGCAGCCTTCCGGCGGCGTTGTGCTGTATCGAGGCGTTTCTTTGACCGACTTGAATCGCAATCAATGGCGCGCTTACCGGCGCGACATTCAGGCGATCTTTCAGGACCCGTCGTCTTCGCTCAATCCGCGTATGCGCGTGGAGCAATCGCTCGCCCACGTCGCTCGTCGCCACGGGCTTGCTGAGCCTGCCAAGCTGCGCGCCTTCCTTGCCCGTCATCTCGCTTCCGTCGGTCTCGATCCGCCTGAGCAGTATCTGCCACGCTATCCGCACCAACTTTCGGGCGGGCAACAGCAGAGGATCGCGATTGCGCGCGCGATGATGCTGGAACCAAGGGTGATCGTGGCGGACGAGCCGCTCTCCAGTCTCGACATATCGATCCAGGCGCAGGTGTTGGATCTCATGCGCGAGTTGAGCTGCCGCAGGAGCGTCGGCTTCGTGCTCATCAGCCATGATCTCAATGCCGTACAGTCGATCGCCGACCGGATAGCAGTGATGCAACGCGGCCGGATCGTTGAGATCGGCCGAGATATCTTCGACGCACCCGCCCATCCCTATACGCGGCTGCTGCTGCAGGCTCGTCTGTCAACAAATCCGAGGGAAATACGTACTCGCTTGGCCAATTTATCAGGGGCCCAGGTGAGTAGCCAGACGACCGAACTGCCTGGCCTTCAGGTGTAGGAGAACAGGATGCTCGCGCTCGGTACTCTTAATCGACCGCAATTTTATCGTTGCCTTCTTGGAGCCGCATGCGCAGCGGGACTTTCAGCGCTGCTCGCTACGGGAACAGCCTCTTACGCGGCTGCAGCAGAGGGCAGCCCCGTCACCGGTGGGACCGTGGTAACGGGAATTGACCCGGGTCAACTCAGCACCTTCAACACACAACTAACTTCTGTAACATCATCCCTGGTCGTCGCCGATGTCTGGGCCGACGGGCTCATGACCTATGACCGGAATGGCGACCGTATCCCGCGCTTGGCGGAATCTTGGCAGGTTTCGTCGAACGGTCTGACATATACCTTCAAAATCCGCAGCGGGGTGAAATGGTCCGACGCTCAACCGTTCAGTGCCGAGGATGTGGTCTTCACGCTCATGAATTTCGGCAAGTACAATACCTACCTTACGAAACTGATGCCGCTCATCGCCGAGGCGCACGCGCCCGATGCGACGACCTTTGTGCTTAAGCTGAAGCAGCCGATGACGGCGACCCTGGACCTTTTTGATAAGGAGGTCTTCCCGCTCTTGCCCAAGCACGTCTATGAGGGAACTGATTTATTAACCAATCCGGCTAACCGTGCGCCGGTAGGGCTTGGACCGTTTAAATTCGTTTCCTGGGAAACTGGCCGGGCAATTACCTTCAATCGCAATCCGAACTATTGGGAAAAAGGAAAGCCGCACGTCGATTCAGTTGTGTTCGCGTTGATCCCAGACCCCCAACAACGGCGCAATGCGCTTGCTCGCGGCGAAATCGATTGGACGTGGCTTGAGCCAGCTCAGGTTGCGGCTGCAGAGGCAGCGGCCAAGGGCGGGGGTTTTCGGGTCATCGAGATCAAGACCAATGCGCCCGAACGGGCCGTCGTTGATTTTAACTTGCGGCGCGAACCCATGAAGAACCTGAAGGTCCGCCAGGCGCTGTTTCAAGCGATCGATCGCGACCGCGTCGTCCAAGATGTTTATCAAGGCATGGCAAACAAGGAACTCAACGCCATCCCGGCTCAGTTCCGGAGCCTGCATGACCCATCGATCGACTACAACAAAATCTATCCTTACGACCCCAAGAAGGCCGGTGCTCTTCTGGACGCCGCTGGTTATCCGCTAAAGAATGGCCAGCGCTTCAGCATCGAGCTTACCTACCCTGCGGTGCCGCCATTTGAATGGGTCGCGAGGGTCGTCCAGTCGGAGTGGACCGCGATAGGCCTCAGCGTCAAGATGGCCGGGCTTGATGGACAGATCTGGACGGATAAGGTCTACAAGCGACATGATTTCGATGCCTCCATCATATCGTTGACCGCCAGGACCAATCCGGTCCTCGGCATTGACAGAAGCTACCTGTGCAATCAAGGCAGCGTGCCTTACGCCAACCCGACCGGCTACTGCAATGCGGAACTCGACAAGCTTATCGCCGAAGCCGCCGCAACGCCGCTCGACAAGCAGCGGGCGGTCTATTCCAAATATGCTGAGATTGTCGCGCGCGATATCAATGAAATCATTCTTACCAATGCACGCTCCTTCGAGGCCGTCTCCACCAAAATGAAAAACATCGACGCCCAGTTCAATGTAGCGTTCAACACACATCCGAACTGGCAGGAGGTTTGGATTCCCAAAGAACAGCAGAACTAGCAGGTAAACTTCTACGATTTCTCGCATTGTCAGCGTGCGCATGAGCGCCCGCTCGATTGTCCGTTCTCAAAAAAGGTGCCAAATTGATCCGCGACGTCTCTCCTCTTGTTCGGCCGAAAACGGTCGCTGTGATCGGCGCATCTGCGAAGCGCATGTCACAAGGCAATGTCGTCATCGAAAATCTGCATAAATGGAAGTTTCCAGGGACGGTCATACCTGTTCACCGTTCTGCTGACATGATCGAGGACCTGCCCGCTGTGCGCGCCATTGGTGATCTTCCTCCCGATGTGGACACGGCGGTCGTGGCGATCCCGGCGGCGAGCGTACTGGAAAGCCTAATCGCGCTGGAACAAGCCAATGTGCGCTCCGCAATAGTATTTGCGAATGGCTTCGCCGCCGAAGAGGAAGCAAGGATTCGCGCTTTCGGCGCTACGAGTAAAATTGCTATTCACGGCCCTAATTGTATGGGGTTGGTCAATTTCCCGGACTCAGTTCCGCTTTATCCCGCCCGTCCTTCGCTGCGTATTCGTTCTGGACGCTGTTCGCTCATCGCCCAATCCGGTTCGGCGGCTATTTCTGTGATGAATTCGATTTCGGTTGGGCTTTCGAAAGTCGTTACCGTCGGCAGTGAATTCCAGCTTGCAGCAGCCGATTACCTTGCCTGGCTCGCCTCCGACGAGGCGACGGACACGGTAGGCATCGTCGCCGAATCAATTAAGGATCCCGTGGACTTTGCCGAGGCCGTGGAGCGCATCCGCGCAGCAGGCAAAGGGCTCGTCGTCCTCAAGGTTGGTATCTCCGAACTTGGCTCGGCCGCAACGAAGGCCCATACCGGCGCGCTCATAACCAGCCGCGATGCCTACGACCGCTTCTTCGCCGAATGCGGCGTTGCCGTTGTGCATGACTATGACGAACTCATCGCTTCCATGGAGTGTTTTAGCCACGCAAGACCGAGCGGAGGAAAAGGAGGAGTGGCAATCGTTGGCATTTCAGGAGGCCAGACCGCGCTCGCTTGCGACATCGCAAATGAGGCTGGTGTGAAGCTGGCGCGGTTTGAGGCTCAAACCAGCGCGGCTGTTCGGTCGTTCCTGCCTGGTAACAGCGGCGAGAATCCGGTCGACATCGGTGCCACGCCCGAGCGCGAGCTACGGAGAATCCCCGAAGCGCTTCGCGCCGTGCTTGCGGACAGCTCCGTTGGCGCTCTCGCACTTCTCCAGGATGCGCAAATCAGTCTCAATCCGTACGGGCTAGAAAGTTACAAGGAAGTGATCGAGATATATGGGGAGGTCGGCAAGCAGGCGGCAAAGCCTGTAGTGGTGGTGTCGCCAACATCCGAGGCCCTTCATGAACGCATCGTCACAGTTTTGTCAGAAGCCGGCATCCCGCTACTACGAGGACTGCATGCCGGTTTAATAGGGATCGGGAATCTCGGCATCGGGCAAATTGGCAAGGCCGGGCGGTGGGCGCGAGTGCATAGCCAAAACCGCCCTCTCTACAACGCCGCCGCGGACGATTTGCGGCAGGAACTTTCCCGCGTTTCAGGGACATTGCCGCCGGAACTATGCGTTCGCGTCCTTAAAGCCTACGGCTTGCCTTTCGTGCGCTCTGTGGTGGTAAAGGACGGCGGGGAAGCGATGGAGCGGGCGCATGAAGTGGGCTTTCCGATGGCGGTGAAGATCGCGTCGCCGGATATCCTGCATCGTTCCGATGTCGGTGGCGTAATGCTCGGCATAGGCAGCCGCCCGGAGTTGGAAAATGCCACAGCTCGAATTGCAGCGAATGTGGCCGCCGCGGCGCCGCAGGCACGGATCGACGGATTTGAACTTCAGGAACAATTCCAAGCAGATGCAGAAGCAATGATCGGCTTCGCGGCTACGCCTCCGTTCGGTTCCCTCGTCGTTGTCGGCACCGGCGGGATTATGGTGGAGCTGCAGGCCGATAGAGCGGTCAGGTTGGCGCCGATAGAGATAGACGACGCGGCAGGGATGATTGCAGCGACTCGTCTCGGCAAGCTGCTAGCCGGCTATCGCAACCTGATGCCCGAAACCGACACCAGCAAGCTAGCGGATCTGGTGGTCCGCACGTCCAGGCTTGCGGCGGATCTAGGCGACCTGGTGACCGTGTGCGATCTCAATCCCGTATTGGTGCGCAAAGGATCGGGCGCGGTGTGCCTGGTAGACGCCCTGATGCTGTCGGGCGCGTCGGATAGACAGTGAGAACCCAGGCGCTTCGCGATGCTATTCGGTCTAGGGGCGCGCGACTCACGGTTCCAGCCATTGAAGCAGGAACTATGCGCGTTCGATAAACGGCAGTGTTGTCGTGCGTTTGGCCAAACGACCACGTTAGCGACCAGCTTTGAGTCGCTGATACGTGTTGTTTGCGTGATTCCATGAATGGCAGAGGGGGCATGGTATGCGATGTCCCGGCCTATCCTGACATGCTATATTACTAGTTACTATTACGGTATTGGAAGCAACGTATGGCAAGAAAGCTTAGCGCGGCTCACCAGAGAGTGCGGGTGTATCGGGCGAAGATGAAGCAACAGGGGTTTCGGCAAATCAGCATTTGGGTTCCGGACACCAAGTCGCCGAAGTTTCGCCAGGAATGCCGACGTCAATCGCGGCTCGCGAGTGCTGCCGATCAATCAGTGCGGTTGGACAATTTGCTCGATGTTGCCGCGGGCTCCGTGGAAGGCTGGACTTGAAGCGCGGCGACATCGTGACCATAGCGGCGCCGGGCGACTACGGGAAACCTCGGCCGGCCTTAATTGTCCAGGCGGATGTTTTCAACGATATTCACGCCAGTATTACAGTGGTGCCGCTAACCAGCACGATCATCGACGCGCCACTTTTTCGGATAACTCTCGATCCAAGTCGGCAAAACGGCCTCAGTCGGGTATCTCAGATTATGGTCGACAAAGTACTGACGTTGCCACGCGAAAAGATCGGCAAGCGGGTAGGGCACCTGGGCAAACCCCTGATGATTCGAGTCGGACGCGCCCTGTCGGTTTGGTTGGGGATGTCCTGACTTCGAGATTGAAGTGATGACACCGAGCGTTATGCTCTAGAAGAAACAGGAAATGAGCAAGAACGCCTATCCGTTGAAGCTTTCCGCGTCAGTGAAGAAGGCTGCCGCAGAATTGCAGGATTCTTGAATCAAACAAAAGAGATACGAAAACGAGCTGTTGCGATTAGTCTGCCGCCGTCATCCAAGATCAGCATTCTGCATCCCGTAGATGTGCTCACGAGTCGACTGAAAAATCTCCAACATTTACCCGAAAAGCAAAATGAAGTTGGCGTAGCTCAGGCGCAGCTTGCAATTAAGATCACATCAGCATTTCTCGGGACTTTGCTTGCCGCACCTCATCGTCGCGAATTGCTAACGTGGGTCGAACATATCGCTGGAGTCGCGCTGGATAAATCTCTCGGCAACACACTAGATCGGTACGGGCTTGATCCGCTCAAATCAATTCCGGCCGGGGAGATTGAAGTATTTTCTAGATGACAATCAGAGACGCTAAACATACTACCCGCTACGCGAACTTAGCCCACCCCGGCGGCGCTAGGAGCGGCCTCGATCCCACAATCAATCGTGGCCCGAAATAGAGGCGAGGATGAATTTAGAGTCGAGCCAATTGAGGCGTCTATTTTTCCTTTGTTCGCTAGCGGTATAGTTCGCCGACTCTGACCCCTCTCAGACGAGTGTGGAAATACTGGAGAGGATCACTTTATGCGATGTTTTCAGCGATCACCGCGGCGGCGTTGGGCGCGCAAGCCTAGGGCGCGAGCGTCGAGATGCAATTGTGAGTGAATGCACGTCGACGCTCGGAGGTCAGCACTATGAGCGCTAAATTCCTAATAGTATCTGCGGATATGCATTCGGGCGCGCCTCCGGGCGCGTATCACGAATATATCGACCCGGAATTTCGTCCCATGCTCAAGGATCTGGAGGTGGAGAACCAACAGTTTCTTACGCGCGGCATAACACAGGAGCGCTATTCACAGGGTCAGCTGGAGCTTGGGCTTTCAGTTCCTTCACCTCGCCCGGAATCCCAAGCAACAGGCGAAGTTACGCGCCAACCCCGAACTCATTCCCCAGGCGGTCGAGGAGCTGCTGCGCTTCTACTCAATCGTCAATCCGATCCGCACCGCCACGAAAGATGTGCAGATCGGCGAAGCGCAGATTCGCAAGGGCGAGTGTGTGTTGCTTAGCCTGGAATTGGCCAACTTCGATTCGACTGAGTTCCAAAATCCAACCAGCGTTGACTTCAATCGTGGAGCAAGCCGCCGACATTTCTCGTTCTCAGCTGGACCGCATCACTGCATTGGCTCGCATCTTGCGCGGCGCGAATTGATCATCGCCATACAGGAATGGCTTGCTCGTGTTCCCCGGTTCGAGGCCACAGATATGGACAAGATAGAAATACGGGCCTCAGGCGTCTTCGGGCTCGAGAATCTGCACTTCAAATGGACGCCGTCCGATGGGTCATAAGATCTCTTGGGGTACGGGGATCTATGCGAACTCTGAGATCAGTGTGGCGGTCGCGGATGCATCCAGTGCTGCTGCAAAAAATCTGCGAAGGCGCGCACTTTCGGCAAGAGCAAGCGGTTGCGCAAGGTTAGGATGCTCAATGGCGTGGGCGGCCGCTGATAGGCCTCGAGCACCACCTTAAGCCGTCCGTCAGCAAGATAATGCGCAACCTGCCAGGACGGCACTCGGACGAGCCCGGCCCCTGCCAAAGCCGCACTAACCAAGGTATCGAAGTCATTGGCGCAAAGCCGCGTTGGAATGCGCAAAGATCTTCGCACTGCGCCCTCTTGGAAGCTCCATTCCGCCACGCCTGGTACATCGCCGAAAGCCAGGCAGTCCAGCTCGACCAGGTCGTCCGGCCTCGCCGGCTCGCCACGCTGGCGCAGATAATCCGGCGCGGCGCATACAACAAGCTGAATATCGTCGAGCTTGCGGACAATTAGCCCTGAGTCTTCCAGCAGTCCAATGCGAAGCGCGACATCGATGCCTTCCTCTGCTAGACGCACCGGCCGATCCACCAGCATCAGATCGATCGAGACCTGGGTCTGCTCTGCCAGAAAGCCGGGCAGCATTGGCGCCAAGCGCAACCGACCGAGCAGCGATGGAGCGCTTACATGCAACCGGCCGGACGCGACTCCCGTCTGCATCGTCAGGCCGCGTTCCGCCTCGGCAACCTCCTCTAAAATCTGCTTGGCCCGTTCATAGTAGAGTCGACCGGACTCAGTTAACGAGAGATGGCGCGTGGTCCTCTCGACAAGCGTGGCGCCGAGAACCTCTTCGAGTGCGATGAGCTGGCGGCTGACGGAGGTCAGGGACAGACCCAACTGACGGCCTGCGGCCGACAGGCTTCCCGCATCCGCAATCCCCACGAACACCCGCATCGCCCCGAATTTGTCCACGGGCGTATTATCGCGCAAAACGGGAAGATGTATCGCCAAATCTTCAGATACTCAACAAAACCGGGAGACAGTATATTTCGCTCATCGGAGGACAGAACAGAGGAATCTATGAAGATCTGCGTATTCGGCGCTGGCGCCATCGGCGGTTACATGGCGGGGGAGCTCGCATTGGCGGGCCATGAAGTGTGTGCAATTGCCCGCGGTGCGCATCTCGCGGCCATTCGGAGCCACGGGCTCAAGTTAATCGTGGAGGGACAGACGCGCACGGTAGCCTTGCCGGCGAGCGACGACCCCGCGGCGTTTGGCCCGCAGGACGTCGTGATCTGCGCGCTGAAGGCGCAGCAGGCCCACGCAAGTGCGGACGCCTTCGCTCCGCTCCTCGGTCCACGTACCGCCGTTCTCACAGCGATGAACGGCATTCCCTGGTGGTATTTCTACAAGGAGCGCGGCCCGTTAGACGGCCATCACTTGGAAAGCGTCGATCCAGGTGCCGCGCAATGGAATGCGATTGGACCAGAGCGCGCCATCGGCTGCGTCGTCGATCCCGCCTGCGAGGTCGTGGCGCCCGGGGTGATCGAACATCGCCTGTTCAAGCGATTCACTATTGGCGAACCCGACGGCTCCACCTCGGATCGCATCGTGGCTCTGCGCGATGCCCTGGTTTCTGCCGGATTCGATGCGCCGATCCGCGACGCGATCCGCTGGAACATCTGGCTCAAGCTCTGGGGAAACGTCTGTTTCAACCCGATCAGCGCTCTTACCCTCGCGACTTTGGATCGCGTAACCTCCGAGCCCGGTCTTCGCGCCGTATGCAAGTCCATGATGGCCGAAGCCCAGGCGATTACTACATCGCTCGGTCTCAGCATTCCAGAAAAAATGATGGAGAGGCGACTGAACGCAGCCGGTTCCGTCGTCGGTCACAAAATTTCGATGCTGCAAGATCTCGAACGAGGTCGATCCCTAGAGATCGATGCACTCGTCACCGCCGTCCAGGAAGTGGGCCGCCTCGTCAAGGTCGCAACACCAACGATCGACACGGTGCTTGCGTTGGTACAAGAACGTGGTCGGCAAGCTGGACTCTACGGCCATGATGACCAGCGAGCGCTAAACCTGGGCTTTCCTGAGCCAAACAGGGCAGGCCTCGCGCCGCAGCTATCGCCCGCGCACTAGAAAAAGTGGGGAAGGCAATCATCATGGACAATGCGACTTGCGGTCGGGCGAGGCTGGTGGCAGACAGCCCTCTATCGTCCTCGTCGATCAGCTTTGGCATGACGCCGATGCGACCAGTGAGCACACCGTCGATAGGCAATACCTCCGTTTACATCATTGTTTAGGGGCCACGTCATGCAGACTGATTCTTTCGCCGGAATGTTCGATCAGAACGCAGACCAGTGGGCAAGGCAGGAGCCAATGATCCTCTCGGATTTCACTGCCAGACCGCTCGTATTGCATGAACTCGCGCCCGTTAAGGCCGCGCATGTGCTGGATCTGGGGAGCGGAGAAGGATACGTTGCTCGTCTGCTGGCGCAGGCAGGGGCTGCGTCAGTATTCGGCATCGATATCTCGAGCGAGATGGTCGCGCGTGCACAGCGCGCCGCGAGCGGTGCGCCGTGTCCGATGATTTTTAAGATCGGCAATGCCGCAAATTTTCAGGACTTTCCGCGGCAGCAATTCGACCGGGTGATCGCCGTGTTTATGCTCAGCTATTTGAGTCGCGCTGAGATGACCGCGGTATTCCGGAGCGTGCGTTCGCGCCTCGCTCCGGGCGGTCGATTCGTTTTCACGGTACCGCACCCATTTCTGCCCTATATCCGTCCTCTCGAGAAGCCGGTTTACTTCGACTCCAAAGGACGAGACTACTTTGCCGGCGTCGATGAATCCTATGAAGGGTACATCTGGAGACGGGACGGCAAGGCCGTGCCCGTGAGTTACATGCACAAGACTTTTGCCGACTATTTCAACGCCTTGGCCGCTGCCGGGTTCCAAACACTCCCCAAAATCATTGAACTGAAGGTAACCGAGGAGCATCTGGCTCTGGACCGTGCGTTTTTCGAAGGTGCCGTGGGATATCCACTGCAGGTACTATTTCGCATTGACGCGCAGTAAGCATCCTCGCAACACCGCAGTTTCGAGCCGGTGGCATTTCCTCGGCCATGCTCAAAGATTCTAAGGACGCGGGACTCTGAAGAGTGCCAGCAACCAAAACGGCAGAACCGTGAACATTCCCACCAGCGCGGTCACGGCCCGAATGTCCCGTATTTGCCACGCGTGCCCGGTTGCGTCCAATACCGCGCCCGATGCGGAACTTAAGGTCAGGCTCAAGATTGGTGCAATCACGATCGAGGAATAGGCGAGCAATGGCTTTGCCCAATAGCCGGGAATGTGGTCGCGTGTGGGGGAGAGACGTTGAGCATACAGCGCAAAGGCCTGCAGGAACACAT
>Ga0210394_10007626_pt1 | contig 11346 bp, 2 predicted proteins | sample IncBWC12MmetaG_FD_160121 | JGI IMG/M metagenome (GOLD analysis project Ga0210394, IMG submission 160121) | Forest soil microbial communities from Barre Woods Harvard Forest LTER site, Petersham, Massachusetts, United States - Inc-BW-C-12-M | ecosystem: Environmental > Terrestrial > Soil >... | reverse complement strand
AATCGCCCGGATCGTCCATCACCGAGTACATCGGGCGAAGCGTCAGTCCCGAGGCATGGTTGCTCGGCGCCGAATCGCCATAGACACCGAGGTCCCAGTAGTACGGCGTGCCGCTCGTGGGCGCGCCACCCGTCACGCTCTGGGTCAACGCCGGGCTCAGCTGCACCGGTCCTCCCGAATTGGGCGTAACTCCGCTAACAGTCGGCGTCGTGATGTTGAACGCCCGGTTCTGCCAGAAGATGTTGCCGCGCATGTTCGGGATCGAGTACTTCGCGCAGGCACCGCTGGCCGGAATCGTGTCGTTACCATCCGGGCACGCCGCTGCCGAGGCGGCGGTGAACGCCGCCAGGAAGATCGCGGTGTGCGACTGAGTGGCCAACCCAGCCGGCTCTGGCACCGAGGTCGTCACCTGGAAGCCGACGCAGTTCGGATTGGTGCTCGGGTCGCAGCCCGGCGGCGGGAGAGACGCCAACGGGGCTCCGACGGTATCGAACAGTATTCCCGCGGAGGCCGTGCTGTCGTTGGCGATCAGCGAGTTGTTGCGGAAGGTGACCTTCACCGAATCGTGCAGCGAGACCCCGCCTCCGTCCCAGCCTGCGACGTTGTCCACGAAGATGTTGTTGGTAACGGTGACGTCGTTCCACGGGTCCGAATTCCCCGGATTGCGCTCCACGTCCGTGCCGTTGACGTGCTGCAGCTCGAGGCCACCGCCGCTGCCTTCTTCCGCGGTGTTGCCCTGGAAGAGGTTGGCGTTGACCACGAGACCGGGACCGGAGCCGTCGCTCAAGCCCGGGATGCAGTCGATGTCGGTGGTGGAGCCGCATTCGGTCGCCACCCCGGCGTTCGTGAACGAGCCATCCGGGAACGCACCCTCGATGACGGCTCCGCCACCATAGGTAGTCAGCGTGGGGTTGACGCTCTGGTTGAAGACGAACGAGGTGTGTTCGATGTCACCGTTGTAGCTGAACCCGAAGTGGGAGAAGCCGCCGCCGTTGCCACTGCTCAGATTGCCGCAGACGAAGTTGTAGTTGTACTTGTAGTAGTCGGAACCCGGGCACAAGGTCGTACCGCCGGCGGCTGCCGGCGTATTGGAGCCGAGCTCGTCACCGTAGGAAGCGTTCAAGGTGATCGAGTTGTTGTGCACGTTGACGTACTCGTCGAAGAAGTACGGCGTCTCGACTTGCGTGCCATCTGGCTCCACCACTACGAAGGCCGTGCCGGTCACCGGCGGAACGTCCTCGGGCGTGCCCGGGGTACCGACATCGGGTACCTCCGGCTGCCCGATGGTGATGCCGCCCGAGAGCGTGCCACCATTGTTGTAGATGCGGTTGTTGGCGATCTCGATGTAATGGTTCCAGCCATGCACCCAGATCCCGCCGCCGCCGAGGGAGCTGTTCATGAAGGTCATGCCATCGACCCGTGACGGGTTGCAGAGGTAGTTCCCCGGGTAGTTCAGAACGCTCCCCGCGTGATTGCTGGTGCCATCAGTGTTGCCGCAATCCGCTGGATTGGCCGGAACAATGTTGCCGGCGCCCATGCCGGCCGGATCATTCCCGTTGGTCAGCAGAACGGTGCCGGTCGGATAGCTGCCCTCTTCGTTCTGTGCCCCGGCCGGGATGCGCACTCCCTGACCCAGAACCGTAATGCCCGCGCCTTCGTACGCGCCCATCAGCGTGGGCTCCTGCAGCAGCTCTGCCAGATTCCCGTTCAGGTCCGCCTGCCAGCCGACCGTAGCCTCAAAGGGCAGCGGCTGCACCATCCCTTGCATCGATGCCGGGCAGCTGTACTGACCGGTCGGATCATAGGGCACGCCGGGAACGATGGTCGTTCCCGTGTCTCCGGTAACCACGGTGGGCGTGAGGGAGCCGCCGTTCAGAGACAGGCCAAAGAGACAGTTCACCTGCCTGCGCCAGCCCTCGAGCACCTTGCCTGCGGGACTCTGGTTCCCATTGACCTGCACCGAGGCCGCACCGACGCCCTGCAACCGAACCGGCTTCCACATCAGCAGCATCGTGTTGTAGATGCCGGGACCGACGATCACCAGGTCACCCGGGGTGGCGTTGTCGAGCGCGAGCTGGATCGCGTTGTAGCTTGAGACCGTCTGGCCGCCATAGGTGGCCGCCCCGTTGACGCTCGTCGGGGTCACGTAGGTCGGGGCCTTGCCGCCGATGGTGACGGTGACGGCGTCGATGGATTGCCGGGCGTTCGACGGCTGGCCGGCCGCGGCCGTGTTGGCGGTCGTAATGACCAGCGCGCCGCAGCGCGAGTGCGTCGTGCCGGCCGGTACATTCACCTGCTGAATCGGGCAGGTCGAGACATTGGCCGGGATCGTCGGCACCGTGACCACGATCTGCGCATCGCTCCACGAGGTTACCGTCGCGGCCTGACCGCCGATGGTCACTGTTCCGGTCCCGCTGCCGAAGCTGTAGTGGCGGTTGACGGTCTTCAGGTTATAGGGAGCCGAGCTCGCCGCTGGACCCGAGTAAGCGTTGTTGAGTACCGGGATTCCGGAGCCCGCCACCGGCGCCAGTGCGTTGATGGTCAGGCTGTGGCCCGCCGCGCTCACCCAGGGCCCGGCGCCGCCGTTGCTCGTGTCGCCCAGTACGGTGGAGACGGCCGGGGTCGTGTCCGGGTAGGCGCAATCCGGCGGGTTGTAGCCGTCGGCAAAGGCCGAGACCGGCACCACCGGTACGTCCAGGTAAGCGGTGTCGCCCGGCATGAACGGATCCTCGTAGCAGAAGATGCTGTAGGCCGGGTTGTAATAGGGATCCGTGATCAGCGTGCCGCCGGGACCCGGAATCGGACCCGGATCGTTCATGCAGTTGATCATCATGTTGGGCGAGTAGCCCGTGATATTCGGCGGGTCGACTTCCCAGGTCGAGTACACGAGCCCGTTGAACGTGCCGAACTGGTCGGTGTAGACGCGGGACACCTCGACGCCGTTGAAGTCGCGCGTCGAGACCGGCACGTTGGCGACCGCGAACTTCTCGCCGTAGGAGGGCGAGGCGGGATCGAACTCGGAGGAGAAGTCATCCGAGACGAAGCCGACGAAGTTCGGGTCTTGGGCGTGTGGGTGTAGATGTAGAAATCCACATCCGCCTGCATCTGGTTGTCGAGCGTGATCTCCTTTCGATCGCACAGCGGCCGCAGTGATCCCGCGAAGGGCGCGATCTCGCCCGATTCCGGCGAGATGCTTAGGTAATCCGGCACGATGCGCATCAATCCCACGCACGGAGCACTCTGGACGATGAGCGCGGCGGGACCGAAGTCGCCGAAAGTGCTGCGCCCGATATCGGTGCTCGGCTTGCCGTTATTGGTCACGTTCGGATTCAGCGTGCAGGCACCACCCGGAGTTGAGCAACTCCATGGCTGGTTGTAGGCCCCGGAGCTTGCATTTGCTGGGGTGCCGGAGGTGTAGGGTCCCGTGTAGGACGGATTCACGGAATCGATCGACGCCTGGTCCGGGACGATGAAGATGTTGCCAAGTCCCACGAACTGCTGCGTCACCGGCGCGATGTACTGGTCGCCGATCAGGAGGTTCAAGTCCTCCTCCTTATTGAGCTGCCAGCCCGGCGGCAGGATCACTTCCGTTACGTACTTGCCGGGGGGCAGGATCTTCGGCGCCGCGCCGGTCTGCGGGACGCCGTTGATCGTCGCGGGACCCGTGGTCGCGTAGGCCGGATTCGCAACGGTATTGCAGCTGTGAGGGGTCTGAGCCGGGTCGGTCGCGACCGTGAAGGTCGTGCTCGTCGTACACGCTGCGCTCGGGAACGTGAACAGGCCGTCGTACGGCATCGGCTGCGCCTGGTTCAGGTTGTGATAGCCGTCGTAGCACTTGAACTGCGCGGCATTCGGCTGCGCCGTCGGATAGAGGTAAGCCGGCGTGTTAGCGAGCGTATAACCGTAGAACGGATCGTTGACCGGATCCTGGCCCGGGCAGCTGATGTTGGGGGTAACGCCGTCGGCGCGGAAGCCCTGCGCCCAGGAGTCGAAGCTCGCAGTCGTTGTGCTGTCGACGAGCGTCAAACTCTGCGTGCCGTCGGGGGCCGTGCCCTCGGCATAGAGGTTGATGGTGACGTTCGGAACCAGCGGCTCCCACAGGTTCTGGAAGAGCATCCGCGGGTCGTCGAAGGGACGCGTGGTGGCATTCACGACGTGACCGCGGATGCCGCCGTTCTCACCGACCGCCGCATTCGCATAAGCGGTGTTCGCGCCCGCTGCGAGGTACGGCATCTTGCCCCAGTCCATCATGTCGTACTCGCCCACCCCTCCCTGCCAGCCCTCGACCGTGATGGCGCCCGGATCGATGCGCCCGGTCGAGAGCCCGGTGCAGGTCACTGTCCCGGCGGGATTCGTGACCGTGCCGGTCGTCGTGCCGCAAGTCCCCACGGTCGCCGCGTTGCCGGCCGGGTTAGTCAGATAGTTCGTTGCCGCGCACTGCGCATCGGTCGGGCCGCAGTACACCGCGCCCGGCACGCGCAGGGCGGGTGGCAGCGAGAACGACTCCTGCGAGTTCAGGATCGCCTGATACGGTGTGGTGATGTTGCCGTTGCCATTCCCGAATGTCGTTGGGCCGTCGAGCTGACCGCCGGCGTCGTTGACCACGTGTACGCCGGTTGAGCGGAAGCGCGTGGTGTCCGACTCCACGGAATACCAGGCGAAGGCCGGAAAGGTCTCATCGAAGTTGGCCGTGCCGCTGATGTCGGTCGAGAGCGTGTTGAGCGGCTTGCCGTTCACCTGGCGGATGCGCACCGGCACCTGGATCAGGCCGGGGCTGGTCGCCGGGTCAAGCGAGATGCTCCCATCCGGGTTCGAGATCAGGTTCGGGGTGCCCTTGCCCTGCGTGTCCATGTAGGTCTTGGTCCACAGGTGCGTCTGCCAGGTGAAGCTCGGGAATTCGAGATTCAGCGTCTGGCCGCCGCTCACGTTCGCGGGGTGACTCGAGCCGTCCAGGATGAAGTCATCCCAGTTGTCGAAGATCACGACGCCGTAATTGCCGTCCGGCAGCCCGGTGAATTGGAAGTTCCCGTTGGGATCGCACTTGGCAAAGCCGATCGTGGCGCCATCGCTATCGCCGATCGTGGCGAAGCACTGGGTATAGGTCAGCATCGCGTAATTGCGCGGATCGCCCTGGGGGAACACGCCGCTGCCGTAGAGGTTCTCGCTCGGCGAACGCGGCTGATGCAGGTTCGTGACCTGACCGTTGATCGTGTTGCGGCAGGGCGGGCCGAACGGAATCGTCGTGTCGGTGCTGGTTCCGCTGCAGATCGCCGCCAACCGTGAGTTGATGATCTTCGGGTTGGCCATCGCGAAGAACACGTGATAGCCGCCTGGTCCGTACTCCTGGAAGTAGGCCGGCTCGCCCGACTTGATGAAGGAGTCGAGAAAGTGACCGCCGTCGAGTGAGTTGGTCTGCACCCATTCCTCACCCCGCGCCTCGCGCGCCTCGCCCGGGTGGATGATGATGCTGAATTTGCCCTGCATCAGGTTCCGGACCACCACCTGGCCGACGAGCGGCGAGGGCGTCTTGCCATCCGCCTCGTAGGTCGGACACACGATGATCGTGCCGGCGGCCACTTTCGTGCCGCTGATGGTCGCGGTCGCAGCCGCGCCGCTGCCGCCGCCGCCCGAAAAGGTGATGGTCGGCGTGCCCGTGTAACCGCTACCCGCGTTGGTAATGGTGATACCGGTGATGCTGCCACCGCTCACGGTCGCCGTCGCCGCAGCGGTCGTGCCACCGCCCGTAGGAGCCGAGATGGTGACGGTCGGCGCGCTGGTGTAGCCCGCGCCGATCCCGGTGATGATCATGCCACTGACGCCCCCGTTACTTGTCGCCGTGGGGGAGATCGGGCAGGCGTCCAGGCCCGTACCGGGGTCGATGGTGCCGTTCAGCGCGTTGGTGAGCGGCATGTTGAACATGTCGTAGGTCATCTGCCCGGTGTTGTCACCGATGCCGCCGGCGGTATCCCAGATCTCGATCTGGAAATCGCCCAGTCCCGGCTCTATCGTCGGCAGCACGTCGATGCCGCCGCCGCTGTCTGGCTCACCGTTCGTCGGATAGTCGTCCTCAAACACCCAAGCAGTGACGGTCGCGGTCTTCAAGGGCTGCGGCTCGAGGTTCACCGTCACCTGGGTTGGCAGCGTGCACACCGCGGTCGAGCCCGAACCGGTACAAGTCTGCTGGATCTCCGTACCACCCATGGTGTGGCCGCACGCTGAGGCTTCGCTGATTCCCGACGCCTCCCTGCCGGCCCCATAGGCCGTGTAATTGTTCGGATTGCAATTGGCCGTAACGGTCGGATCGGTCAAATTGCCGTAGGCGAATGGATTCTGCGCATCCCCCGAGAGGATCGAAATGTAGTAGTTGGAGGGGCTGCCGTCGGGATTCTTGGCACCCAGCACCGCTTGGGACGGTAACGTCGCCGGCAGTTGCGAGGCGCCGATGGTGCAGATGCCGTAGCCGTCGCACGCCGCCGCGACGTGCTGGTGTCCCGTCACGCTGCAACCGGCCGGGACCCCCGCGCTCGTGCAGAGCGGGGCCGGATCGTAAACGGTCTGGCCCTTCTCACAGCTCTGAGGACCCGTGCAGCCTTCGGCGATCACGGGCATGTAGCTGACATGGAAATTCGTCGCCACGGTGAGCGGCACGCCCGCCGGACAGGTCGAGGGTTTGGTACCGCCAGGGCCATTCTGCTGGCATGCGGGATTCACCTGCATGGTGAGGTCCTGCTCGATGATCCACTTGTAGTCCGTGATCGGCGCGCCGGTGATTGCATCCTGCACGAGGACCTTCAGACCGCTGCCGGCCGGGTAGGTGAGCGTCGCGGTCGTAGGGGCGCTGAGTGAGCCCTGCGAGTTCTTCGCCTGATAGCAGAAGTAGTAAACGCCTCCGGTAGTCCCGGTGGTGCCGAGGTTGGCGGTAAAGCTGCCGTCGGCTGCGAGGTTGACACCCGTCCCAGTCGAGGTCGGCGCGGTAGCCGTGCCCGTCGTCGGGGCAGAAAGCAGTGTCGCGCCGGCGACGGGCGAGGCGCAGGTTGCCAAAACCGCCGTCAACGGATAGCCGTTGGGATCAGAGTCGTTGACCAACACGCCGGGCGCGCCGATGCGGAGCAGCCCCGAGTTGGAGGCGGTGTAGGTATCGGGATTCGCCGTTGGACAATTGGTACTACCGGCTGTCGCGCAGACGGTGGAGGATGCTGTGAACGTCACGCTGCCCGTGAGGGTCGTGTTGCCATTTGCATAAAACGAAAAGGTGTCGCCGCCCGCTGCCGCGTTGAGGTAGGTAAAGGTTCCGTTCGGATTGAGTGTCAGGGTGCCGCTATGAGTCCCGCCGGCAACCAGCTCGACGCCGTACACGTTCGTGGTGCCGCCGAGAATCCCTTTGCCCGGATCGGACACGTTCAGCGTGATGCCCGGCGCGTACTGGTAGGATTTGCTTGCGCCAACAGAAGCCGTGGAATTCGCCCCCAGGGCGCTCCCGCTCGCTGTGTCGGCCACGTCGAGGAAAACCTGCATGCCGCCGTCGTGCTCGCTGCCGGTCGACAGGCGCAGCGAGCGGTCGTAGATGAGGTAGGAGCCGGTGGCGTAGGTGCCTCCAGCAGCGCAGGTTCCGGTCACACCCGCAGTCGCCGTCGTGCAGGGCGGGCTGACGATGACATCCGCGACCTTGCCTGCCGCCTGCCATACCTCGTTGCGCAGCTGCAGGCCGGAGGGCGCGACGCCCGTGGCGGATGGAACCGCGCTCAGGGTGTTCCCCGAGCCCAGTCTCAAGGCGACATCCGGAAGCAGGTAGGCGTCCTCCGTCACCAGGAGCTCACTCAGTCCGTTGACGGATGGAATGTGCATGTGCGAGCCGGCGTTCACGTACCGTACCAGCACGTTGCCGGTGGTGGCGGCCGCGGGGACGGGCAGCGCCGATGCCTGGCGGTTGTCCTTGCTGAAGGCCGTGCCGTTGATGAGGAAGTACATCGGCGTGTAGTCGACCGCCGGCGGATAACAGGTCGCGGGAGTACCGGCGGGGGTGAGGCCGGTCGGCCCCGCACCGCAGGAACTGATCCATTTGGCGGTCTCGCTGAAGCCCGCATTGGCGGTGGCCGCGCCCGTCGGCAGCGGACCCGCCGTGGTGCCGCAGGCGGCCACCGGCACGCCTGCCGTCCCGGTGCAGGCCGTCGGGAAGACAGCCGCCACCATGTTGTTCTGCCGCGGGTCGATCTCGCTCTCGAGGGCGACCACGTCGGCGTCGTACGTAACGGCCAATGCCGTGGCAGTGCCCACCGCCCGCGGAGCCGGGTAGGCGGTTCCCGCAGCCGTTGTAGTCGGCGCGGTCGTCACCACCAGCACGCCGTAGAGGCCCATCGGCCCCTGGATTGAGGGATAGGTCGCGGTGCGGATGAGATAGGTGCCCGGCTGCAGATTGGCCCACGAATAAGTACCGCTTGTGGCCGCGGCCCCGACCGTGGCGACTCCGGCCACCTCGGTGCCGACGAAGGTACGAACCCGCGACTCCTGGGCAGGCGGCGTGAAACTGCCCGGCACCACCGTGGTCCAGGTGGTGGAGGTCTGACTCTGATGGGCGCCGTCCGTTCGCGGTGCGGCTTCGCGCACCGGAGTCCCGAGACCCGCGTTGCCCGCGCTCGTCGGGGACGTCGCCTGACCGATGATCATGATGGAGGTTTCGACCGGCAGGGCGTTGGTCAACGTGATGGTCAGGGAGTTGCCGGCTGAGTTGTAGGGAATCACAATCAGGGGCGGCTGCCAGAGGGTTCCGCCGAGCTGCTTCTGCGGAGCGGTTCCGACGGTGGTGCTGGTCGTCCCTGTCACGGCGTAAGAGAGCGACGAGCACGTGGCATTCACGCTCGCCACGGCCGCCGGGAGGGTGGCACCGTTACTCGGCACGGGGGGCGCGGCGGCATCCCCGCAGGTCCAGCCCCACATCGGCACCGCGTTGCCGTCGGGGAGCAGAGTGCTCTGCTGGGAGGCGGTCAGGCTGACCGTACTTGCCGTCTGGGCAGACGACACGCCGGGCAACCAGAGAAGCGCGAGCGCCGCGAGTGTAGCCGCGCTGAGAGTTGATTTCACGTAGTTGGGTCGCATGGCTCTTCTTCCCCTGGTGCTCACAGCGTTTCGTCGATGTTCCACACGTACGGATCGACCAACATGATCATCAGCATCCCGCCCGGGAATACGTCGTTGGTCGTGATCTCGCGCTCGTTGTGGGAGTGCCACATGAAGGCGATGCCGGATTCGGCCGGCGGGTTCTGCAAGGCGCTTCCGGGAGGCAGGGGCGCCGCACCGCGCGAGCGGTTGACCGCGTCCTGGCTCAGGTACGGCGTGCCGTTAAACCACAAGCCGTTGGTGACGATCAGCGGATCCATCAGCGTCATCGGCCCGCCGCCACCCACTTGCCCGAAGCCGTAGGTGTGTCCGGCGAAAGTCGTCGCACCGCCGACGGTGGTTGGAAAAGTCGCCCCCGTAGTGCTGCCGGTGATACCTGTCCCCGCATTGCTGGTGATCGGATTCGACTCCAGCGGTATCTCATGGTCGGCGCACCACTCGTAGTAGTTGGGCGAGCCGCTCGTCATCGTTCCGCCGGTGTACGTTGGGGTCAAGGCGCCGCTTGCCGTCGTGTAGTAACCGTTGACGTCGGGAACGCACGGCGGATCGGCGAACTGCGCGTTCGTCGCCGTGTTGGCCTTGGTGTGCCCGAAGATGTCCCAGCCGAGTCCCTTGCCCGACCAATAGAAGATCCCGTCGAACGCCTGGCCGGGCGTGGTGTCGGTATCAAACTCCAGGCGCCCGGCCAGGAAGCTCGGGGTGGCGCCATTCCAGGTCGCGCTCGTTGGATTGTTGGCCTGCGCGAGCATCAGATTCCCGTCGCGCGCCAGGATGTGCACGTGGTTGCCGTGCTCGTGGAAGGTATGTTGCCAGTGGCCCTGGCCGATGGTGCGAATCAGTACCAGCTCACCCGGATGCATGTGCGGGTTGCCGTTGTAGGGCTGGTTCGGATAGTTCGGGGCGTAATCCGGATCCATGTCATCCGGCATCGAGCGCGCGTTGATCAGAAAGTAATTGGGGTGATAGGGCTCGGTCGGCACGTTGAGCTGAGTCGGGCAGGAGGAGGGGGACGCCCCGCCACTGGCGCACGCCTGAATCGCCGCGATCTGGCTTTCGGCGTTGCGGTGAATGCTCGGATCGATCTCCGACCACTGCCACAGGTATTCCCGGTCGTAACAAGTGAGCGCGTTGTCGTAGGCCGACGGCGCCAGCCGGTAATCCTGGCGGGAGGCGCTCCAGCTGGCCGTGCAATTGGCGTAAGTGGCTGAGGGAAGGACGATGACGGCGCCGAACAGGCCCATCTCGATCTGTAGATCCGGCTGCGTGCCGCTCTGGTAGTTGTGCGTGCCGGCGCTGCCCACGGGGATGCTCACGGTGTACGTGACGGCGCAGCCCGGGGCCGCTTCGAGAGTCATCAGCCCCTGCGAGGTGGGCGTGGTCGCCGTGCACGTCGAGGGCTGAGAGGCGGCCGGCGCCGCCGTGACGGTCAGCCCCGGAAACACGATCGAGGTATTGCCGGCGGGCCCCGGCAGGTTGTTCGTGAGGGTCACGCTGAAGGTGACCCCCACGCCCTCCTTGACGATCAACGTCGGACCCGGGAACTGCACTGCTGGACAAAATCCGATCGAGGTGAATTGCGCCGGGGCATAGGTGGGCGTGAACCCGGCGGCGCAGCCGTAACCCCAGGAATAAATCAGCTCTCCGTCGGGCTGGCTGTTGTAGGCCACGCCCGCATTGAGACTGAAGGTCGTACCGGTGATGCCCGGAGCGGCCGCCTGGGCGGACGGTGTCAGCAGCACCGCCGCCGCAGCGAGCGAGAGCAGCCCAGAGACGGTGCCGGACGTTCGCGTATTCAGGTAGCTCATGATTGCTTTCCTAATTGGTCACGACGACTTCGGCCATCAGCCCGCCGAAGTTCTCGGCATCGTTCGAGAGATGGTCAAGCTGCGGGGTGTAGAGAAAGTACGTCCCTGCCGGGATCCCCGTGGCATCGATGATCACGTCCAGCGACTCACCGCCCCCGAGCGTGATGGAGTTGGTCTTGATGTAGAGATTGTTCCCCGCCTGGTCGCGCAGCAGCTTGGCCTGATAGGCGACGAACAGCATCGGGATACCCACGGAGGAGAGCGTCTGGTATTCCACGACGTCCAGGTCATCGATGCGCAGCGCCGCCCGTTGGCCGCACTGCGAAGTGCCGGTCCCCTCCGAAAAGGGCGTCGTACCGCAAGTGGTCGGAGTGCCGAGGCCGGCAGTGCTGCCGTTGGCGAGCACGATAAGCAAGGACGCCGGCTG
>Ga0210394_10007625_pt1 | contig 11348 bp, 7 predicted proteins | sample IncBWC12MmetaG_FD_160121 | JGI IMG/M metagenome (GOLD analysis project Ga0210394, IMG submission 160121) | Forest soil microbial communities from Barre Woods Harvard Forest LTER site, Petersham, Massachusetts, United States - Inc-BW-C-12-M | ecosystem: Environmental > Terrestrial > Soil >... | reverse complement strand
CAGGCTGTCATTTTTTTCATTCAGCGCCCAGACGATCTCACCCATTTTCCCGATCATGTCATTGGCGTATTGCCCGATGCTTCCCACCTCTTCTTCGATGGGTTGGCGCATTTTGGTCTTCATGCCGATGGTCTCGCTGAGGAATTTAATGCGGGACAAACCCGCGCCAAGGTCGTCGTGCATGTCCGTGGCAATCCGGGTTCGCTCCTTCTGCAAGGCCTGTTCCCTTTCAAAACGACGACGATGCTGCCCCAGGCGGAATCGCCAATAGGTCCGGACCAACCCCCAGATGCCTAGGCCGAGGACCAGGAGCGTCAAGGCCAGAAATCCGCTCGTCTGCCAGAAAGCCCGGGCGATATGAATTTCGAGTTTTTTGACATAGGGGCTGAATTTTCCGTCCGCCTGGCGCACGCGCAGCAGGAACGTATAGTCCCCGGGGGGAATCCGGCTATAACGCGTGCTGTGGGATGTCCCGTTGTCGATCCACTGGTCATCGAAACCTTCGAGCCGGTACGCAAAACGCGCCCCCGACGCATGCTGAAAGGCAATGGCGGAGAACTCGAGGGCAAAGGTATTTTCGTCGTGTTGCAGGTTCACCCGGTCCAGCTCCTGGGGGTTGGGAGCAAAATCCTTAGGCAGATCGTTGACATATATGTGGGTGAGCTGGACGCGCGGGGGGTAGATTTTTTCTGCCGCATGAAATGGGGAAAAGGAGACCAAACCGTTTTGGGTGGCAACCAGGTAATTTCCATCCGGGGTCCATTCGGAGGAAGGATTGAATTCATTGGAAGGCAGGCCGTCCTCGGTAGTAAACAGGCGAAAGCTGCCGTCTGCAAGGGAGAGCCGGAAAAGTCCGCGCTCCTCAAAAATCCATAGATCAGCATCCCGGATCAGGAGCCTGCTGATATTTTGCAGCTTCAGCGCGTCATTAATGGTCGGGCGCTCCAGCGTTAAATCCTGGAGATGCAAAATGAATAATCCAGCGTTCGTTCCGATATACAGGCGATCCGACCGGATGTCTTCTTCCATGCACAATAAATCGTCGAGAAAAACCACACCGTGCACCTGTTGGTATTCCCGACCGGATCCGGTTTGCCTCAACACATGAAGGCTGTCTCCGTTATCGCGGACAAATAGATTTCCGCGGGAGTCCTGGAAGAGGGCGTCGTAGTTCCGGTAAGCCCTGTCATTCAGCAGCGGAAAGGGCTCGATCCGATCCCTTCCGCCCTCGCGCCAAATCTGGTATAAGCCGTCGAAGGTGGAGAACAGGACCGAACCATCGTGCAGACGGATCATGTCGTTTATCCAATAGCTGCCGAAAAGGGTTCGGGAGAATGCCCGGTAGGGCACGGCCTGCATGCGGTTGGTCCGGGTATTGTATCGGAAGAGGCCATGATTTGTCGTGCACCAGGCCCAAGGATAGCGGTCGAATAATAAACTGTATGCCGTTGCTCGAAATGCCGAGCCGTCCGTCATTCGGGGATTGAGGTATTGGCTGATTTCTAGCGAAGAATCAAGGATCCAGAAACCCGGTACGTCGCGGAGAATGCACCATGTCCGCCGGGAGCGGTCGGATCCCAGCCAGAGTACGGAATTCGAGCGCCTCCAGGGCATCAGGGATTGCTTGGAAAGGTACTTGGAAAACCTATTTTCATTCACCTGAGCATAACTGACCCCGTAGCCATAACTCCCGCACCAGAGGTTGCCTTCCCGGTCCAGGCAAAGGGACACGATGTTGTTACTGCCAATGCATTGGGGATCGGATTCCACATGAACAAAGTGGTCGAGGAATCGTCGGCGGATCAGGTCAAAGCGAAAAATGCCGGATTGTCCCGTGCCCACCCAAAGAATGCCTCCGGAGCCTACCAGGCTGCAGCGCAATTCCCCGAGTTTTTCAGAACCGGCCTGGTCATAGATCCGAAACCGGCCCGTGAGGGGATTAAGGTCAATCAGGCCCACGCTGCAGGATAGCCACGCCGAAGAATCGTTTTCTGGACATACGTGAAAAATTTGCAGGGGTCTTTGCCCATGACCACCGGCCTTGCCAAAAAAATGTTGCTCCCGCAGGAGAGAGTCATGAAGAAAGACCAGGTGGGTGGCACCGATACTCAGGTAGGTCCATACCTCCACGTGGCCCGAATGGGAATCGTACACTAAAACCCCGTCGGCCGCATCCGCATGGCCGATCCGCCGGAACAGGCCCTGTTTCGAATCCAATGCCTGGATTGACCAAGATCTGGTCTCGATGAACCACAGGTCGCTGTGGGCGACTATGCCTAAAAGGCTGCAATAGGCTTTTTCCGGCTTCCCATTTTGTCCCGTCAGCTGGTAATGGACAAAACGGTTGGCCAGCCGGTCATAGCGGTCGATGCCGGCATCGGTGCTTATCCAGATCCTGGCTTGTTCGTCTTCCTGGATGCCCGTGATCAAGTTACCGCTAGGCGAAGCCGAGTCCCGTTCGTCGTGACGGAAGACCAGGGTTCGGGTACCGTCATACAGGCTTAGTCCGTTTCGGGTGCCCATCCACATGCAGCCCCGACTGTCCTGGAGGAAATGGTAGACGATATTGTCCGCGAGTCCGTTTTGAATGTTGAGCTGGCTGAAGCTGTATCGGGGATTTACCGGCTGTGCCAAAGCATGACAGGACCAGGCGAGCAGCAATAGCCCGGCGATGGTATGGGGATACCGGTGATGCATAGGTAGCGTTTGCCGCTTAAATGTACTCAATCTGGAAAGAAGAAGAAAAATGCGCCTCGGATCAAGGCGAGTGCTTCACCTCGAGCTTATGGCTTAGCATTTTTCGGGCCGCCTGCGCGATGCCCGCCGCATCGTAACCGCATTCGCGGTTCAGGTCCTTGAGGGTTCCATGCTCTACGACCAGGTCGGGAATGCCAAGCATCACTACCTGAGCCTGGTAGCCATTCCGCGACATGAATTCCAGGACCGCGCTTCCGAATCCTCCGGTTAGCGCGCCATCTTCTACGGTCAAGATGCAGGAGAATTTCCGAAACACTTGATGCAGGGCTTCTTCATCAAGGGGCTTGGCGAATCGCATATCCCAATGGGCCGGGTTCAATCCTTCCGTCCGCAATTCGCGTATGGCCGAGCTCGCAAAATTTCCCGGGTGGCCGAAGGAGAGTATGGCGAGGTCTTCGCCGTCCTTTAGTTTTCTCGCTTTGCCGATGGCAATTTCCTGCATCGGCGTCTGCCATTCGGGCATCACCCCTTCGCCCCGCGGATAGCGGATGACAAAGGGCTGATCGGTAGAGGCTAGCTGGGCGGTGAACATGAGATTGCGCAGTTCGGCTTCGTTCATGGGGGCGCTTACAATCATGTTTGGCACGCAACGCATGTAGGCAATATCGTAGGCTCCGTGGTGGGTTGCGCCGTCTTCGCCGACCAGTCCGGCCCGGTCCAGGCAAAAGATGACCGGCAATTTTTGTATGGCCACGTCGTGGATGACCTGGTCATAGGCCCTCTGCATGAAGGACGAATAAATGTTGCAGAAAACCTTCATGCCCTGAGTGGCCATGCCCGCACTGAGCGTCACGGCATGCTGCTCGCAGATGCCCACATCGAAGGCCCGATCCGGCATTTCCTCCATCATGAATTTCAGGGACGAACCGCTGGGCATTGCCGGGGTTACCCCGAAGATCTTATCGTTTTGTTTGGCCAGCTCAATGATCGTTTTGCCAAAGACGTCCTGGTACTTGGGAGGCTGCGGGGTCTCGTAATGCTTCTTGTAGATCTCTCCGGTAATTTTGTCGAATAGTCCCGGGGCATGCCACTTGGTCTGGTCGTTTTCGGCCAGGGCATAGCCTTTTCCTTTAACCGTTACGATGTGGAGCAGTTTGGGTCCGGGGATATGCCGCAGGTCATTGAGGGTATCCACCAATTTGGTGATGTTATGCCCGTCAATGGGCCCGAAATAGCGCAGCTTAAGGGCCTCGAATAAGTTGCTGCTCTTGCTCACGAAACTTTTGATGCTGTGCTCAACCTTGCTTACGATCTCCCGGCTGAAATGGCCGCCGACCGGCAACTTGCCCAATGCTTTCCAGATGTCGTCCTTGAGTCGGTTGTAGGTTACGGAAGTTGTTATGTCGGTGAGGTATTCTTTGAGGGCGCCGACATTCGGGTCAATGCTCATGCAGTTGTCGTTGAGTACGATCAGCAGGTCGGCGTCTGTCACGCCTGCGTGATTCATTCCTTCAAAGGCCAGTCCGGCGGTCAATGCCCCATCGCCGATGACGGCCACTACCCGACGATCTTTCTCCCCTTTATATTGAGCGGCCATGGCCATACCCAAAGCGGCGCTGATCGAGGTGGATGAATGTCCGACCCCAAAAGTATCATATGGGCTTTCACCCCGGTTGGGGAAACCACTGAGTCCTTTGTATTTTCGATTGCTGTGGAATTTATCCCGTCGTCCAGTCAAGATCTTGTGGCCATAGGCCTGGTGACCCACATCCCAAACCAGGAGGTCTTCCGGTGTATTCAGAACATAGTGCAGCGCCACGGTTAATTCTACTACGCCCAAGCTGGCGCCGAAATGGCCGCCGTACATGCTCACCACGTCAATTATATACTGGCGCAGTTCATCGACAACCTGTTGCAGGGATTCCCGGTCCAGCTTTTTGAGATCGGCTGGCGAGTTCAGGGTTCCTAACAATGGTCCGGGGACGATGTCCATTTCTACGGGATGCTTGGTTTCAAATTGGTCTTCCAAATGTACAAATTATAATGGTTTGGTAAACGCTAGAAGCTGTTCTTCCGTCGTTTACAGGCAATGCCGCCGATTTTTGCCCGTTTCGGCACAAAATCCTAAATTGACCGGGCTCAAGGAATTTCTTTCCGGCGCTGTTTCGCTGAACCGATGGACGCCTTCCTTTAGCCATTAATACAAAAGGCCCCCCAGCCACTTACGGAAAGAATTAGTTTTGGGGATTGTCTATGTCCAGAAGTATTTCTAAATATTACTGGTGGTGCCAGATCTCGGGTTGGAGCCTCGTATTTCTTTCTTCCGCTTTTTACGCTTATACCTGGCAATTCAACCTGTCCAGCAAGATTCTGGAAATTCAGGTCGTGTTTATGGCCTTGGGTATTTTTATGACCCATTTTTTCCGCGTGGTGATCCGCCGCTCCAACTGGCTGATCCTACCCGTAGAAAAAGTCCTGCCCCGGTTGGTCATTGGGGTCATCGTAACCTGTTTGGCCATCACGCTGCTCCAGATCTGGTTCATCGATTACTTCAACCTGACGGATAATAAGCACAAGTTGACTTTTTCCACAAGGCTGCTTACGCATACTTTGGATAACGGAATGTATATCATTCCCTGGACGATGATCTATTATTTCATTCATTATATAGATAAGAGCCGGAAACAGCAATTTGACACACTCAAGCTGGAATCCCTGGTCAAGGAACTGGAACTGAAGACGATCAAGTCACATATCAATCCTCATTTTATTTTCAATTCCCTGAACAGTATCCGGGCCCTGATCGACGAGAACCCCGGACGTGCCCGCACGGCCATTACGGAGCTGAGCAATATCCTTCGAAGCAGCATGCAGACAGAAAAGCAGGAGACGGTCAGCTTTGAAAAGGAACTAGATATTGTCAAGGACTACCTGGCGCTGGAACATATCCGGTTCGAGGACCGGCTCAAGGTGGAATACCACATTGACGAAGACACCCTGGATCAGCCGATACCGCCCATGATGCTGCAGACCCTGGTTGAAAACGCGATCAAGCATGGAATCAGTAAACAGGTTGATGGCGGGACGGTAAAAATCAGCTCCGAGTTCAAGGAAGATTTTCATGAACTCGTGATTCGCAATACCGGACATCTCAACGGTTCAAGGAACGCTGATGGCTTTGGCCTGGCGAGCACCCGCAACCGACTGCAATTGTTATTTGGCGACAAAGCCAACTTTGACATCCAGGAGGTGAATGACAATACGGTGCAGGCCACGGTACTAATCCCCACTCATGCTAAATAAGGACATATGATTAAAGCCGTGATCATCGATGATGAGCGACTGGCCAGGAATGAGCTGAAGAAATTGCTGCTGGAATACCCCGAGATCGAAGTTATTGCCGAAGCGGCCAATGCTAAGGAAGGAGTTGAAAAAATTGACAGCCTTAATCCGGATCTGATCTTTTTGGACATCCAGATGCCGGGAAAGACCGGATTTGATATGCTGGCGGAATTGGACAAGGCACCGGACGTGATCTTTACCACGGCCTATGATGACTACGCCTTGAAGGCATTCGAAGTGAATGCCCTGGATTATTTGCTCAAACCAGTTGAGCCCAAGCGGCTGGCCGACGCGATCCAGAAACTGCACCTGGAAGAGGAAAAGGATGCGGTATCCGACGAAGAAATACCCGTTAACCGCAGTTTGCTTCATGAGCAAGACCAGGTTTTTGTAAAAGACGGAGAACGCTGCTGGTTTGTCCGGCTTTCGGACATCAGACTTTTTGAGAGTGTGGGCAATTATGCCAAAGTCTATTTCGGAACCAATAAGCCGCTCATCCTGAAATCGTTGAATGCACTGGAAGAGCGCCTGGACGAAAAGGTTTTTTTCCGGGCGAACCGGAAGCATATTGTCAACCTCAGGCTGATCGAAAAGATTGAGCCGTATTTCAACGGGGGACTGCTCCTCGAACTCAAAGGGGGGGAAAAAATAGAAGTCAGCCGCCGCCAAACCGTGAAGTTCAAAGAAATGATGAGTCTTTGACCGCAGGACCTTCCCACTCCGACTGAATATTTCCCACATGAAAAGAATTGCCGTTTTCTGCTTTTTCTTGTTTTTCGCTTTTTTTCTCCTGGCTCAATCCCCGGACAGCGTCTTCAGCGCCGGGCATGTGGCGGGAATAGAAAGAATTCTGGCGGCCGACGATATGCAGGGCAGGGCAGTCGGTACTCCGGGGATAGAAAAAGCGGCCGCATTCATTTCGGGACAATTCAAAATCGCAGGCATTCATCCCTGGAGCGGGGACAGTTACCGACAGCCCTTCTCCATGATCCGCAACCGGATTATTTCCGCTGAGGTAACCGTTGATGGCAACCCCCTGGATTCCCAGCATATCATAGTCTTCAGCAACCAGACGGACCTGGAACTGTCGGATCAAAGCGGATACGGAATTGAATTCATACACCCTGGGGAAAGCCTGGGTCGGGGCATTGCGCGCCTGAGTGAAGGAAGCAAGGACCTGATCGTCCTCGTTGATCCATCGCTGGCCTCAGGCTTTGGGCGCCTCTCGCGCAGACCCCATATGCGGCAGGACCATAATTTGATCTTCCTCCTCTATAAGGACAACCCCAAGACCTACAGCATTAGGGTGCACCTGGAAGCGATCGAAACCCGGTTGGCAAATATTGTTGGGATCCTTCCCGGGAAAACCCGTAAAGACGAATTCGTGATCTTCTCGGCCCATTATGACCACCTGGGCATTGGCCCGCCCAACGCGGCTGGGGATTCGATCTTCAACGGCGCGAATGACGACGCATCCGGGTGCACGGCTGTCATGACACTGGCCCGGTATTTCAGCCAGCGAAAAGACAATGAACGGACTTTGGTCTTTGCGACGTTCACTGCGGAGGAGATTGGCGAATACGGTTCTCAATATTTCTCCCAGCAAATGGACCCCCAAAAGGTGGTCGCCATGTTCAACATTGAAATGATCGGAACGGAAAGCAAATGGGGAGCCAATTCAGCGTATATTACCGGCTTTGACCGGTCCGACATGGGAAATATCCTCGAAAAAAATCTGGCGGGCAGCGATTTTCGATTTTATCCGGATCCATATCCCGAACAACAGTTGTTTTACCGATCGGACAACGCCAGCCTCGCGCGCCAAGGCGTTCCAGCCCATACCATTTCGACCTCCAAAATGGATAGCGAAAAGTTTTACCATACGTTAGGCGATGAAATCGGAACCCTGGATATGGAGAATATGGCCCGGATCATCCGCTCCATAGCCATAAGCGCCGTCTCCATCGTCGAAGGGCGCGACACGCCTTCTCGCGTGGATAGCAGCCAACTCCGGTAGGAGACCAATTATTTTCCTACGGCGCGCAGGTACCCCTGGTATGAAATTGGATCCCGCTTTATGCTGGTGATTTGCAGAGAAGCATTGCCGTCCGAAAATGCGCTCAGCATGAGCGTATAGCTGTCCTGCGTCAAATCTTTAGTCTTGATCCGGATTTCCCATCCCCCTTTTTTCCCGGGCTTTATTTGGTAGTCAAAGGAAAGGCTTTTGAATTCCATATCCCCGTTGGTCTGGCTCGGGTCGGTGCTGTATACTCTCCCGAAATAGGGAAGGTAAGATTCCAAAGTATCGGCTTTGAGTCGGAGGAAGTAATCGGTGGTTAGGATGCGCGTGGCTCCGCCGTTGGGAAGGACCTGTCGGGCAACAAATTCAAAATGGCGCGATTCGATCCATCTTGTAACGGTCGATTCCCAGTCCTTTTCCTTGCTGGAGGCACTCGCCTGGGCTTGCAAGCCCTGGCCATGGAGAAACAGCGAAATGCATGCCACCACGGAAACCGTCCAACGAATAATCGGGCTTTCCATTTTCTTGGATTTTGTTCTACAAAATTAATGCAGATGGGAAGCCAGCCAATACCGATTCTGTGAAAGGACTGTTAACCGCTGTGTGCCGGCATTGACTTGCTCAGCCGAACCGATGCAGGACCAGCTCCATTTCGGCACGTATCTGATCGTTCGCCAGGCGGTGAATGCTTCCTTCGTGCGTATGTTGCAATCCCTTCCGGTAGTCGAAGGCAAACTTCTTTTCATTGATCTGGTTTCCAACCTGCCGGTACGCCTCACGGAAGGGAACTCCTTCATTCACCAGCGCATTGACGGCCTCCACGCTAAATATGTAGCGGTATCGGTCGTCTTCGAGAATATCGCTGCGCACCTGCACCTGGGACAGCATAAAACCGGTCATCCCGAGGCAGGATTTCAATTCTTCAAGGGCAGGAAAAAGAATTTCTTTGGTCAGTTGGAGGTCGCGATGGTAGCCGGATGGAAGATTATTGATCAGGATCGTCAATTCGTTGGGTATTGCCTGAATCCGGTTGCACCTGGCGCGGATGAGTTCGAAAACATCCGGATTCTTCTTGTGCGGCATGATGCTGCTCCCCGTCGTCAATTCGTCGGGGAATGCGATAAAGGCAAAATTCTGGCTTAGGTAAAGGCAACAATCCATGGCCAGCCGGCTTAGCGTGGCAGCGACGCTGCCCAAACCGGAAGCGACCGCCTTTTCCGTCTTTCCGCGGCTCATTTGGGCATAAACCGAATTGTAGTTGAGGGTCCTGAATCCTAAGAGCTCGGTAGTGAATTGGCGGTCCAGGGGAAAGGATGAACCATATCCAGCACCACTGCCCAACGGGTTCTTGTTGACGATCTGGAAGGCGGCACCTAATATCTCAAGGTCATCGACCAGGCTTTCGGCATAAGCCCCAAACCAAAGGCCGAAAGAAGAGGGCATGGCCACCTGGAAGTGGGTATACCCGGGCAGCAGGTGGTTTTGATAACGTTCACTGTGAGCCAGGAGCAAATCAAAAAGTTCCTTAACCAGCTGGACCAAGACCCTGATTTCGGATCGGAGGTACAATTTGATATCCAGAGCCACCTGGTCGTTGCGGCTTCTTCCGCTATGTATTTTTTTGCCGGCTTCACCGATCAGACGCGTGAGTTGGGTTTCCACTTGGGAGTGCACGTCTTCCGCCTCCGCCTCAATGCGGAAATCGCCCCGCTGAATTTCCGCCTGGATCTGATTCAGGCCCCCTTCGATTTGTGTCCATTCTTCGGAGCTCAGCAAACCGACCCGCTCCAGCATCCGGCCATGGGCCAGCGAGCCTTCCACGTCGAAAGCGGCCAGGATCAGGTCAAATTCCTTGTCCCGTCCGGTCGTGAACGCCTCGACGATGCGGGAAGTCTGGGTGCTGTCCTTGTTCCAAAGTTTCATGGCGCACCTCCCGCATGCGGTTTCCTGGAATTTGAATTTGGTGTGAATTCGGGATTCATGAATCAGCAGGTTTTTAATGAGAGGAAAGGAGCAAGGATTCGATCAGCCGGATATAGGTTTCGATTCCTTCACGTATCTCCTCCAGGCAAATATACTCATCCGCCGTATGGCTCCTGGCCGAATCGCCCGGACCCATTTTCAGGGTAGGAAATGGCATCAGCGCCTTATCCGAAGTGGTCGGCGAACCGAATATCCCCCGGCCCAGGGAAAGTCCTGCCTGCACCAGGGGATGGTCCTGGGCGATGGAGGTCGGCTTCATCCGCGTGGTCCTGGGCTTAAACTGGCTTTTCAGGTTGACCCTGAGGGCGTCCAGGATTTCCTCAAAACTGTAGAGCTCGTTGACGCGTACGTCGATCACGAACTTACAATGGGAAGGCACGACGTTGTGCTGGCGGTTTTCTGTTTCTATGACGGTGACGGTCATTCGGGATTCCCCGAGCAACGGACTTATCCGATCGAACTGGTAAGACCGGATCCAGAGAATGTCTTCTATTGCCTTGTAAAGAGCGTTTTCCCCTTCGTTGCGTGCCGCATGTCCCGACCTCCCCTGCGCGGTGCAATCGATTACCATCAACCCCCGTTCTGCAATGGCCATCTCGAGGCGGGTAGGCTCTCCCACGATGCCAAAATCGATCTGGCCTAGGAAAGGCAGAACGAGTTCGATACCATTGACGCCGCTGATTTCTTCTTCAGCGCTCGCCGTGAAGACCACGTTGTGGTTCAGGTCATCCCGTTCATAAAAATGGAGGAAGGCAGCCATCAGACTGACCAGGCAGCCACCGGCATCATTGCTACCCAGCCCGTATAGGCGGCCTTCGCGTTCCACCGGCGAAAAGGGGTCTAGGCTGTAGCCCTTGTTTGGCTTGACCGTGTCGTGGTGCGAATTCAGCAAAATGCTCTTCCGAGCCGGGTCATAGCTTCGGTTCTGGGCATAGACATTATTTCCCACCCGGAAATGGGCTATGCCATGGCGCTCGAAAAAGTTGGCTATGAGTTCGGCCGTATCATTTTCCTCTTTGGAAAATGACGGTGTCGCGATTAGCTGCTTCAGCAAACCGGTGGCATCCTCCAGGAGAAGGTCTATGTGGGGCTTATCCATTGGTTATAGTTGTTCCGGCAGAATGATTGATCAGTTCCGCCAATTGCTCCGCCCTCCCGATGGTTACTTTTTTCACGCCTTTTCCCAACGCGGCGAATGCATTGTCCAGCTTGGGGATCATTCCGGAGAAGATTTTTTTCTCCGCTTTAAGCCGGGCATAATCTTCCGGTTGGATTCGGGGGATCACCGTATTTTCATCGTCGACGT
>Ga0210394_10007624_pt1 | contig 11348 bp, 10 predicted proteins | sample IncBWC12MmetaG_FD_160121 | JGI IMG/M metagenome (GOLD analysis project Ga0210394, IMG submission 160121) | Forest soil microbial communities from Barre Woods Harvard Forest LTER site, Petersham, Massachusetts, United States - Inc-BW-C-12-M | ecosystem: Environmental > Terrestrial > Soil >... | reverse complement strand
AAGACAAGCTGGCGGCGATTAAAGGCTGGGCGGTCAGCGACAAGTTCGCCGACGTCGAGCGCGCCGTGATGCAGGCGACCGATGAATTGGTCGGGCGTAATCTGGTCGAAGACGAAACTTTCGCCGCGCTCAAGAGTCACCTGGCCGACGAACAGATCATGGAGTTGTTTTACGTGATCGGGCTGTGGCGGATGCATGGAATGATCGTGCGCGCGCTGCATCTCGAGTACGACGCGGATACGACGGCGCGCATGACGGAGGTGCCAGCGCCGCCCGCGGCGGCGGGGGCGCAGGGTCCGGAAGCGGCTCCGTTGTCGCCGCGGAAGGCGTAAGACTCGCGATGAAGTTATACGACGAACTTGCGGCATGGTGGCCGCTCTTCTCGGCGCCTGAAGACTACGCGGAGGAGGCGGCGTTCTTCGCGCGCGTGCTGACTGAGGAGTGCTCGCCTGCGCCGCGCACGGTGTTCGAGCTCGGATCGGGTGGCGGCAACAACGCGCTCTATCTCAAATCAAAATTCGAAATGACGCTGGTCGATCTGTCGCCGCAAATGCTCGCAGTCAACCGCAAGCTGAATCCCGAATGCGAGCATCGCGAAGGCGACATGCGCACGGTGAACCTGGGGCGCACGTTCGATGCGGTGTTTGTCCATGACGCGATTGCGTACATGACGAGCGAGGCTGACCTCAGCGCCGCGATACGCACTGCGTACCGGCATTGTCGCGCGGGCGGGGTCGCGTTGTTTGTTCCGGACTGCGTGCGGGAAACTTTCGTTGCGGATACCAGGCACGGCGGACACGACGGCGACGACGGCCGCAGCCTGCGCTATCTGATGTGGTCTGTCGATCCTGATCCGACCGACACGACGTATCGAACCGACTTCGCGATTGTGTTGCGCGACGCTCGCGGCGACACGCGCGTCGTGCACGACTCGCACATCGAGGGTGTTTTTCCGCGCGCCGAGTGGATGCGCCTGTTGCGCGCAGCCGGATTCGAGCCGAGCATCCTGAATGATGAGTGGGGGCGCGATGTGTTCGTTGCTCGACGTGCCGGCTAACGCTCCGGCGCGGGTCGCACTTCTTGAAGAAGCAGAATCCTGAATCGCCGCAGGGCGCTGGATAAGGACCCTCACCTTGATCCTCTACCTTCCAGGGAGAGGGGAAGAAAGATGCGCAGCTAGGTGGCGGATGTGAGGCGGATGACTTCGGCGCGGCCCCATTCCACTTCGGCGCGGTGCCGATTCGCCATCGCGGTCAGGTAGTCGTGGATCGGGCCGTCGGCGGGCGCTAGCGCGAGCGCGACTTCAGTTTTGCGCGCGGCCCATTCTTGGCCGCGTGACAGCAGGTTCAGGCGATCGCGAATCGAGTCGAGCGCGGCGACCTTGCGGGCGAATGGTCCGACACCACTCGAAGGCTTGCCGCCGTTGCCACGAATCAGGGCCTCGAGTTCCTCGGCGTTGCGCTGTTCCATCGCGCGCGAGCCGGCCAGGAACTTCTTCAGCTCTTCCTGCTTGACGTCGGCGATCAGCTTGTCGAGCGCGAGCACTCCGGCGCGCTCGGACTCGAGCAAAAGGTTGAGTGCTTGTTCGAGCTTGGCGTCCACATCGCGAACTTAGTAAGGGCAATAGTGAATCGCAAGGCGTCGGATTTATTTGTATAGCATCCGAAGCGAGGTCAGCAGCAGGAACACGCCGAAGATGCGGCGCAGGGTAGATGCGGGCATTTTGACGGCATAGATCGCGCCGATGTAAGCGCCGATCAGCAGTCCCAATCCCAGCAGCAGCGCGTACGTGACGTTGAGATGGCCGTGCTTGTAGTACTCGTACGCGCCGAGAATTCCGACCGGCGGTAGCAGGGCGCCGAGAGAAGTACCGACCGCGAGATGTTGATCGAAACCGAGCGCCAGCACGAGTACCGGAACGATCAGGACGCCTCCGCCGACGCCGATGAATCCGCCGAGGATGCCGGCGGCGAGTCCGAGTGCAAGAACGATAGCGATTTCGCCCATAGTCGTTTTGTCTCCAGCGCTCACAATTTCGCGAGCGTATCAGAACGCAGGAGCAGGATTGAAGATCGAGACGCGCGCGGCTAATCGATCGCTTCGCGTTCGAGATCGTCGTCGTAGTGCGGCTCGACCAGCTTGAGCCGTGCGGGCGCCTTGCGGAAACTGCGGAACCAGTTCTCCATATCGTCGAACAGCGAGAAGGCGACCGGCGTGAAGAGCAGCGTGATCAGCAGGCATAGCGTCTGACCGCCGATCACGACCAGCGCGATTGCGCGCACCGAACTGTCGCCCGCACCCTGCCCGATCGCGACGGGAATCATACCCGCGACCAGCGCCGCCGTAGTCATCAGGATCGGCCGCAAGCGATCGCGATTCGCGGTCAGAATTGCCTGGCGGCGAGGCAGTCCCGCGCGAATCAGGTTGAGCGTCTGATCGAGTTGCAGGATCGAATTCTTCTTCACGATGCCGAATAGCAGGAGGATGCCGAGCGTCGAGAACAGCATCAGGTGCTCGCGGAACACGAACAGCGAGATCAGCGCGAACGGGACGGCCAGCGGCAGCGACAACATGATCGTGATCGGATGGATGAAGCTTTCGAACTGCGCCGCCAGCACCATGTACATGAAGATGATCGAGAGCAAGAACGCGATCACGAAGCCGGTAACCATTTCGCCGTAAATCTTGCTCTGCCCGCCGAACTCAGTGACATAGCCGGCGGGCAGGTGAATCTGTTGGACTTCGCGGGTGACGGCGTCCATCACTTTGTTCATCGCGAATCCGGGGGCGAGGTTGAACACGATCGATATGTTGCGCTGGCGATCCTGCCGGTCGATCTGCACCGGGCCGGTCCCGTGGGTCAGCGTCGCGACGTTGTCCAGCCGCACCTGGCCGACTCTGCTGGAAGGAATCGTCAGCCCCGCGACCACCACCGGATTGTTGCGATCCTTGTCCGCCAACTGCAGGCGGACGTCGTAGGTATCCTGGCCCTCGCGGAAGCGGGTGATCACGTCGCCCTGCACCATCGTGCGCATGGTCTGCGCGATATCGTCCACCGACACGCCGAGATCCGCCGACTTGCTGCGATCGATATTGACCTGCAGCTCCGGCAGGCCGCCCTCGTAGCTGGAATCGAGATCGACGATGCCTGGTATCTTGCTGAGCCGCGTCATCAGGTTGTCGGCGTAGGTGCGCAGTGTGTCGAGGTCGGGACCGCGCATGTCATATTCGACCGCGACCTCGCGATATCCACCCTGCTCCCACGGCTTGATCGGATCGACGCTGACGCGCAGCGCCGGGAACGCGTCCATCAACTTGCGTGCGTCGGCCATCACGAGTTCCTGGCTGCGGCGTCTCTGATCGAGCGGGAAGAGTTTCGCATCGACTTGCGCGACCGTCACGCGATCGTCGCCGTTGGTGTCGCCGACGGTGGTGAACAGGTCGCGAACTTCGGGGATCGTCCGCAGGCGATTTTCGATCTGCGCGACTATCTGATCGGTATGCGCGAGCGAATATCCGGGCGGCGTGCGGATGTTGACCGCGAATTCGCTCGAGTCGTCGTCGGGCATGAACGTCGCCCCGACCAGTTTACCCAGGAAAGGAATCGAGATGATCAGCGCGACCGCGATGACAACCAGCACCCATCGGTGGTCGAGCGACCAGCGCAGCGCGAGGTCGTAGTAGTCCTCGATCCAGCGGAAAATTCTCCAGTCCTTGGTGCTGTTGTGCTTCGCGCCGCCCGCGCCCTTGGCTTTCAGGTAGCGCGAACAGAGCATCGGCGTGAGCGTGAACGAAACCAGCAGCGAGACCATGATCGCGAACGCCATGGTCAGGCCGAACGAATTCAGGAAACGGCCCATCACACCGTGGATGAACGCGACCGGCACGAAGATAACCGCGAGCGACAGGGTCGTCGCGCTGACGGCGAGGCCGACCTCGGCAGTGGCCGCCTTTGCCGCCGACATCGGGTCCATGTTCTTTTCTTCGATGAAGCGGAAAATGTTTTCGAGCACGACGATGGCGTCGTCGATCACGATTCCAACCGCGAGCGTCAGCGCCAGCAGGGTCATGCGGTTGAGCGTGAAACCCATCCACAGGATCAGCGAGTAAGTCGCGATAATCGAAACGGGAATCGCGACCGCGGCGATCAGCGTCGAAGTGATCGAGCCGAGAAAAAAGAACACCACGATCGCGGCGCACAGCCCGCCGAGCCAGAGATGCTCCTGCACGGTGTCGACGGCGGCGCGGATAAACGTGGACGCGTCGCGCGTGAAGATCACGTCGACGCCCGGCGGGAGAGTACCCTTGATCGTTTCGTAGCGCTGCTTGACGCGATCGACGATCTCGATCGTGTTCTCGCCAGACTGCTTGCGCACGATCAGTGACACCGCGTTCTTGTTGTCCCATCGCGACAGCGAGCGCGGCTCCTTGACGCTATCCTCGACCGCTGCGACATCGCCGACCGTGACCGGCCGTCCATCTACTTCACTGACTATGATTTTTGCGAAATCGGGAACCTCGGTGATTCGGCCGAGCGTGCGCAGCATCTCCTCGGACATGCCCTGCTTCATGCGGCCGCCAGGGTACTCGACGTTTTGCCGCGAGAGCGCAGCGCCGACTTGCTGAATCGTCACGCCGGTCGCGTGCAGTTTGTCGGCGTCAACATCGACGTGAACTTCGCGCTCGCGTCCGCCGACGATGTCGATCGAACCGACGCCGTCGACCGATTCGAGCGGTTCCTTGAGGCGCCGGCGCGCCAGCTCGGTGAGCTCTTTCAGGCTCTGGTAGCCGGTGAGCGTGATCGTCACCACCGGCACCGCGTCGAGGTCGAACTTCTGCACCAGCGGCGGCTTGGTCCCGTCGGGCAGCTGATCGAGCACGGTCCCAATCTTGTCGCGCACGTCCTGCACGGCGGCGTCGAGGTCGCGCTCGAGCTTGAACTGGATGGTGACGCGCGAAACGCCTTCGAGCGTGGTCGAGCGCATCTCGTCGATTCCGCTGACGGTGTTGACGGCTTCCTCGATTGGCTTGGTGACGCGCGCCTCGGTTTCCTCCGGCGCGGCGCCGGGCAGGAAGGTCGTAACCATCACGGTCGGTACATCGACCTTCGGAAACAGATCGACGCCGAGGCGCATGTAGGAGAACCATCCGAGTACGACCAGCACGCCGACGAACATCGTCGCAAAGACCGGACGGCGCACGCAGAGGTCAGCGAGAATCACGACTGCTCCTTGGCGGTCACCGCGGTGCCGTCGGCCAGGCGATCGACGTCGCTCACCGCGACGTGCTCGCCCTCCTTCAGCCCGACGGTGATCTCGGTCTGGTCGCCAACAACGCTGCCGGTCGTCACCTCGCGCGCACGCACGACGCCTTGCTCGACGACGAACACTCGCGCGACGCCGGCGTAGCGCAGAACCGCGGCGCTCGGTACGAACAACGCGCGATCGTGGCCGAGATCCATCGTCACGTGGGCGAAAAATCCGGGCTTCAGCGCGCCGTCGGGGTTGGCGACCTCGGCCTCGATCAGCAGCGTGCGGCTGCTTTCATCAAGCGCCGGCGCGATTCGCGTGATCTTCCCCGTGTATGACGCGCCCTGGTTCGCGTCGATCGCGAGCTTCACCGGCATGCCGACGCGCGCGAGCGGGACGAACCGTTCGGGCATCGGGCAGCGCAGCTTGATCGGATCGGTCGCGATAAGTTCGTAAATTTCCTTGCCAGGCGATACGTACTCGCCGAGCGAGACCATCCGCTTTTGCACGGAACCGCTGAACGGCGCCTTGATTTCTGTGTCGCCGAGTTTTTTGCGCGCCATCGCGACCGATTCACTCGCCGACTCTGTGTCAGCTTGATCGACGCGCAACTGCGACGCGATTTGATCGAACTGCTCGGCCGAGATGCTCCCTGACTCCTTGAGCGTCCGCGCGCGATTGTAGCGAGCGGTCGAGTTGGCAAGCTTTGCGCGCTCCTGGTCGAGCGCCGCCTGTGCCGTTTCGACCCGCAGCTCGTATTCGCGCGGGTTGATTTTCAGCATCACCTGGCCCGCCGTGACCTTGTCGCCGAAGTCCGCGACGACTTCAGCTACTCTGCCTTCGACTTCCGACGACATCACCGCGTGCTCGCGCGGAAAGAGCGCGCCCTGGACCTCGGCGGTGCGATCGAGACTCTCCTGATGCGCCGTGGCGACGGCGATCGCAATCGGCGCCGGTCCCGACTTGTTTTCGACTTCCGCCGCGGCCGGCTGATGGCATCCCGCAAGAGCGAGCGCGCCGAGCGCAGTTGCCAGCATGGAGAGCGCTGGAACATTGAAAAACTTCATGGGAGCGCCGCGATCCCCCTGAGAAAAAGTTCCACGACCGCTTCCGCGTCCGATTCGAGCGGACTCGATGCCAGCTTGAGCAACCGCCGCCGCAGTGAGCCGGTCAGCATCTCGCCGAGCATGAACGCAGCGAAATGCGGATCGATCTGCCGAATCGCGCCGCGATCGATCGCGTCCTGCAGCACCGACGCCATGAAGTCGAGATGGCCGGCGTAAACCCGCATGTATTCGCGGCCGGCCTCCGATTCGAGCTCGATATCGAGCGAATTGCCGATGATCAGCGTCTTCAAAAAATCCTGGTTCGATGCCTGGATTCGGAACTGGGCCAGGATCAGCTTCCGGATTCGCTCGAGCGGCGGTATCGACGCGTCGTCCGACGCGATCGTCTCCGCCACCATCTCGCGCAGACCCTCGAGGACCGCCGCGTGGACCAGCGCGTCCTTGGTATCGAAATACAGGTAGATAGTGCCCTTGGCGACCTTCGCTTCCTCGGCGACGCGATCGACGGTGGTGCCCTGCATACCGTATCGCGCCATCACGCGGCGCGCGGCTTCGAGGATCTCGCGGACCCGATATTCCTTGATTACCTCTTCTTTGGTCATGGCGAACTGGACAGTCAGTCAAATGAACGTACAGTCAGTCTAGGCAAATCGCCAGATTTGTCGCAAGGGCAATACCGACTAAAAAATGTAAGGGAAGTGACTACAGCGAGCTCTGACAACGAGGGTCAGGTTGCGGGTTTTTCGAGCTGATCGCCCAGAATTTCGGCCAGCCGCTCGGCTGGTACACGGCGCAAATCAGGGATCATCAAGCCCGAGGCGGCCGCGTGCCCGCCGCCGCCGAAGTGCTGCGCGAGAACTGACAAATCGACCTCACTGTCGGAGCTGCGCCGCAAGCTGACGCCCTGGCTGCGCAAATCGAACAGCGCGACGACCGTACGGGTTTGCCCCTGGTAGAGATGTGCCGCGACTTCGCTGCTGTACCCGAAGCAGCACGCGGTCCGCACCGTGATTCCGTTGTCGAGCTTGCGATCGACCAATGTCGCGTTGGCCAGTTCGAGACTACGGCGCATCGCGTCCTGACCCGACTCGAACGCGGCGCGCAACTTGCGGCTCATCCGCGGCTCGCGCAGTTTCAGGATCTCGCGATACGACGACGTCCCGCCGAGCGTCTGCACCGCGAGCGCCCAATCGGGCGATTCCGCGATCTTGTGAATCCAGCGATCGTGGTCGTCCGCGATCATCACGAACGGCTCGAAGGCGTCGAACTCGGCGCGCTGGCGTTCGGGAAGATCACGCCCCATCTTTTTGAGAAAGTTGAAGGTCAGGCGCGCCGCCGAATACTGTTCGCTCAGCACTTTGCCGGCAAATGGCACCTTGAACTCGGGGGCATCGGCGCGGGAAACTGCGGTGCGATGGTGGTCGATCCAGTAAATCTGCGCGCCCCGCTCGCTCAGCTCCGTCAGATGCGCGCCGGTCGCCGGTGAATTCCAGGACAAATCGGTGATCCAGATTTCGTCGTTGTTGTCTTCGGACCTGAGCCTCAGATTCCCGATTACACTGTCGGCCTCGTTGTTGCCGGCCAGAGTCGTGAAAACCTTATGGCCATCGTAAAAGCGCGCCACCGCTGCCGCCGCCATCACACCGTCAAGGCATGAGGGGCCGTGACTGACGACCTGAATCGTGCGGGGAGTTCTTCCGGGCATAAGAGTTCAATTGTAGAGCATTCAGCTCCCGCGAGCGAAGCAACCAAACCAGGCGGCGGCCACCTGATGCTCGCGCAGATACCCAACGGACTGAGCGCGCTGAGGTTCGCACTCGCCGCAATCTGGATCGAGCTCGCAACGTACGGGAACCACGGCCGGCTGGCATTCGCGATTGTCGCGCTGGTCGCAGCCGGCAGCGATTTCATCGACGGGCGAATCGCGCGGCGACTCGGCGTCGCGAGCGGGAGCGGGCGATGGCTCGACGGGATCGCGGACGTGAGCTTCGTGCTGGCCGCGCTTTTCTGCGAGGCAAACGCCGGCGCGATTCCATTCTACATTCCGATCCTCATCGCGCTGTCGTTCAGCCAGTACGCGATCGATTCGGTCGTAATCGGAGCGCGCGCCTCGGGTCCAATCAAGAGCCGGCTCGGGCACTGGGGCGGCATCATCAACTATGCGTTGGTGATCACGCTCGCAATTGCACCGCCGCCGGCGCGCCCCGGTACGATCGTGCGCGCCGTCGCCCCGTTGATCGCGGTGTTCTATGTCGCCGCGATCTTAGAACGTGCGTGGCTTTACTACCGCACGCATTGACGCGCCAGCGGGGTTCAAGCATTGCGTAAAGCTCGCAAGCCTTGTCATACCAATAGACAAGCAAAACCTACTAAGTGTAGGTATGGTCCTTGCTGGATCCAGCGCGGGTACGCGAATGAAACCGCAAGCTCACATACCCACAGTCAGCATCGGCGCGCGTGACTGGCGTGCGGCGACGATCGCACTGGTTTCGCTTTTCGGAGGAGCGATGCTGCTGCTGGCGTCAGAATCCGGAGTCTTGCTCAACAATTCGTTGTTCGAGCGGCTGCGATCGGCGCCGATCTCACCTGACCATGCCAGCTTTGCTCATCATGTTTCGCTCGATCTTCACCTATTGAGCAATCCAATCAGTCCGACCAGACGGTTTTCAGTTGCGCACTCGCTACCGGCAAACGTCGCTTCATCGCAACGATTTTCAATTGGCAGCGACGAGCGCGCCGCGTTCGAGCTCTACGGCGACACGGTCCTCAACGGCATGCTGGCAGACGAAAGAACAGTGCGCCAAATCAAACCGCACAATGATCGTCTGATGCTGATGCTGATGTTGCTCCGACTACATACGCATCGCAGCTAACACTCGCGATCAGTGTTTGCCGTAGTCGAGCGGGACGCCTTTGCGCTGCGCCAGGATGTACGCTTCGAGTGCGCGCAGTTTCGGATCGTTCGGATCGAGCGCCTTGCCCTTCACCGGGTTCTCGATGCACCAATCGATCATGTCGCGCAGCAGCGCCACCTTCTGTAACTGGACCTGGTACTTTGGATAGGTCTCGGGATGAGTATTCGATGCGTCCGGATGGCACATGTCGCAGCTCACACCGATCGTGCCGCCGAGTTCCTTGTCGCTGTGGAAAATCTTTTTGCCTTCGGCGACGAAGCTGTCGGTCTCATTCTTCCAAACCTTGTAATCGCGATCGGTGAAGCTGGCGTAGGTATCGCCCTGTTGCATTCCTTTCGCCGCGGCTTTTCCGGTATTTTCCGGACTGGGCACCGTTCCGCTCGGCTTGGCAACGTCGGCGCCTGATGCCGCGGACGGCGCAGGCACCGGCTGCGACGACTCATCGGTCTGCGCCATTTGCCATTTTTCGTTTGGATGCTCGCGCTGCCACTGCGCCATCAACTCGCGCGTGACCTCGACCGCTTGCGCATGACTCATCGACTCTCCAGTCTTCAGGCCCTTCACTTCCATGCTGGTCTTGCCGTCGCAAAGCATCACGACCACGCCGCCGTCTTTCGTACTCGGCACCTGATGAATTGGCAGCGGAGGCTGCGCTTGTTGTGCGCGAAGGACCCGCGGCGCGTAGGCCACGCCCGCCAGTATCGCCGCACATCCCGCGGCCGTTGCCAATGCGATCGATCGTCGCGTCATATTCAGTAGCTCGCGAACTGTGGCGCAGGAGGCCGCGCGGTCTTGCCGTGCGAAACCAGGTAGTCGGCTTTCACCGACACCGGATTGCGATCCCACAGGTTGTAAATCTTGTCAGCCAATCCGTCGGCGCGGACATTCAGTTGGCCGTCGCCCAGTCCGTCGAACTGATCGAACGGGTCCGCGCGGTTCATCTGCACCGTCAACTTCGGCAGCCCCGTCGGCGCGTATGGCCACGGCCACGCCGTCGAGAGCATCCCATAAAAACTGATGTTCCCGATCTGGTTGTAGAGCATCTGATGTGTATGGCCGTGGATCACCGTCACGTGCTTGTAGGGTTTCAGAATCGCCTGCACCTGCTCCGCATCATCGGTCCAGAAATTCCAGTTGCGGTAGTATTTGTAGAGCGGCGAGTGCGAGAAGACCAGCAACGGCGTCGTATGCGGCACCTTGGCGAGGTCGTCGGACAGCCATTTGCGCTCGTCGTCGCCGACTTCGAAGCGCGACTGTATTCCGTTGTCGAGGCCCGCGACGATTCCCATCCTCTCGGCCGGCGTCAATTTTCGCGCCGTCCAGAAATCCTTCTCGTGTACGCTCATCAGCACCACAACATGCATGCCCTTCCAGTCGAACGAGTAGTTAGGCGACCCGAACATGTCCTGCCACGCCTCGCCGAGATCGTAAAACCAGTCATGCTCGCCGACCATCATCTTCACCGGCGCTTTCACCTCGGCGAGGATTTGCCGGCCGAGATCGAGCTCCTCGCGACGTCCGGTCTGGGCCAAATCGCCGCCGAACAGCACGAAGTCCGGCTGCGGATCGAGCGCGTTGACGTCTTCGACCGCTTTGACCGCTCCGCGCACGAAGCGCTGGTTGAGCGTGCGCGGATATAGATGAGTGTCCGAGATGTACGCGAACGTGAACGGCGGCTGACCAGCCATGCCCGTCGTCTCGGTACCCTTGGCGGGAGCGGCGTTGGCGACCTCGACCAGCTGAAACGTATGCGGCGCTATCAGGCTCTTCGCCATCACGGTGCCGGCCGACGCGGCGAGCACTTTCAGAAACGTGCGACGGTCGAGACCGCGCAGTCCGCGCAACGCGGCGTCGCGCTCTTCCATGTATTTCGTTTCGACGCTTTTATGCCGAGCAGCCATCGCGCCTCTGCCTTTTTTCTTTCATCAAGTTTTAGTCGCCGCCGAGCTGAGCCGGATTCTCACTGGTTTGTGCCGGTCCGATGTCGCCGAACGGTCCCGCCAGTCCCGGACCGCGCCCTTTGTCGCCGTTGGCTGCCGCGGCGTCGCGCTGCGGCCTGTCCGTGCGCGAGCGTTTGAACTGCAGGTCGTACTCCTGCTTGGCCGCATCGGCGTATT
>Ga0210394_10007623_pt1 | contig 11350 bp, 7 predicted proteins | sample IncBWC12MmetaG_FD_160121 | JGI IMG/M metagenome (GOLD analysis project Ga0210394, IMG submission 160121) | Forest soil microbial communities from Barre Woods Harvard Forest LTER site, Petersham, Massachusetts, United States - Inc-BW-C-12-M | ecosystem: Environmental > Terrestrial > Soil >... | reverse complement strand
GCAATGGTACCGCCGTTCCGGTCAGTACCGCCGGCTGCTCTCCCACGCTGCATTCCACGATGCGCACCCGCGGCCACTTTTCCGCCACGCTCCGGCTCCAGATCACCCGCTCCCGGAGCTGCTGGAATCCGTCGCGGCTGGCTTGCGCGAAGGCTTGATGCGCCGGCTCGTACAGCTCGCTGCGGTACTCCCCCACCATGCGCTGGCAGTTGAACTGCGCGCTTATATAGGTCAGCGACTGTTTGACGCGCTGCATCCATTCCGTCGGTACGCCCTGTTCCCGGTTCTCATAGTACATAGGTACGATCTCTTCTTCGAGAATCGAGTACAGGCCAGCCGCGTGGGCGTCGTCGCGATCCGGCGAATTCGGTTCGCGGCCTCCGATGGCCCAGCCTCCGGTCCGCTCAGCGGCTTCGTCGAACCATCCGTCCAGGATGCTCAGGTTCAGGACTCCGTTCAAGCCCGCCTTCATGCCGCTGGTGCCGCAGGCCTCCTCGCCGCGCCGGGGCGTGTTCAGCCACACATCCACGCCGCCCACCATTTCGCGCGCCACCTGGATTCCGTAGTCTTCCACGAACAGGATGTGTCCGGCCAGCTCCGGGTTGCGCGAATGCTGCACGATCTCACGGATGAGGGTCTTGCCCGGACCGTCGGAGGGGTGCGCCTTGCCGGCGATCACGATCTGCACCGGCCGCGATGGATGGGTCAGAATTCGCGAAAGCCGCGCCATGTCGCGGAACACCAGCGTGGCGCGCTTGTAAGTGGCAAAGCGGCGTGCGAATCCGATGGTCAGCGCCTCCGGATTGAGTGCTTCCTGAAGGCGCCGGACCTCCGAAGACGCAGCCTTGCGCGCCTCCGCATTGGCCACCGCCCGCTCCCGCACGAACGCCACCAGACGCCGCTTGCGGCGGCGGTGCGCCTCCCACAGTTCCGTGTCGGGGATCTCGGAAACCTGGGCCCAGATTTCCGGCTCGGCGTGCCCTTCGCGCCAGTCCGGCCGCAGGTAATGATCGTATAGATTGGCCAAGTCCCCGTTGATCCAGGTGGGCAGATGCACGCCATTGGTGATGGAGGTGATTGGCACTTCCCAAACCGGCAGCTTGGGCCACAGATCCTGCCACATCTGCTGCGACACCTGGCGGTGAATGCGGCTGACGGCGTTGCGGTAGGCCGAGGTCTTGAACGCCGCGATGGCCATCGAAAACGGCTCCTGCGAATCCGCCGGATTGCGCCGCCCCAGTGCCAGCAGATCCTCGAAGCGAATCCCCACATCCCGGCAGTAATCCTGGAAGTACTCGTACATCAGGCCGGTTTCGAACAGATCGATGCCTGCCGGCACCGAGGTGTGCGTGGTGAATATATTATTGGCGCGCGTGGCCTCCTGCGCTTCCTCGAAGCTCAACTGCGCGGCATCCATCAGTACCCGTATGCGCTCCAGCGCGAGAAACGCCGAATGCCCCTCGTTCATGTGGTACGCCGTGGGCCTCTGCCCCAGCATCTCGAGCGCGCGCAGTCCCCCGATCCCCAGGGCGATCTCCTGGCGGATGCGTTTGTGCTGGTCGCCCGCATAGAGCTGGCTGGTGATGTCGCGATGCGCCGGATCGGAGTTCTGCGCGATGTTGGAGTCGAGCAAATACAGCTTCACCCGGCCCACGTCGATGCGCCAGACTTTGAGGTGCACGCGGGTACCGGCCAGCATCACGGTAACCGTTACATCGCTCCCATCCGCCGCCGCCACGGGCGTCACCGGCAGGGAGTGGAAATCGTTCACCGGCGCACGCTCCTGCTGCCACCCGTCGGGATCGAGGGTTTGCTGGAGGAAACCCCTCTGGTACAGTAGTCCCACTCCCACCAAAGGCATCTCCGCATCGCTCGACGCCTTCAGATGGTCGGCCGAAAGCACTCCCAGACCGCCGGAATAAATCGGCATGCAGTCGATCAACCCGTATTCCATGGAGAAATATGCAGTCAACACGGGCGGCGCTTGAGAGGATACAGCTCCAGAGGAGCTTCCCAGAAGTGGTCCGGAGGAGGAGCTTCCGAGAAGCGCGGCGGAGCTTCCCAGATAGGAGTCGTAGAGATCGCAGGCGCGCCGGTACAGCGCCAGGAAACGGGGATCTCCGGCCGCGCGCTCCAGTGTTTCCTGCGAAACCTGCCCCAACAGAACCACCGGATTGTACCCCGAGTTCCTCCAGAGAGCGGAATCCAAGCGCCGGAACACGGATCGAATGGAATGGTTCCAGCTCCACATCACGTTCAATCCCAGCTCAGGCAGCCGGCGCAGCGGCGCAGGCAGCGCCGGCCGGACGAGGAATTCCTTGATCGGTCGAATTTGAAATGACATCGAGACGGGGTAAGATCAGGACGCCCTGCGGATCGCCATCGGCAACCGCGACTAAAATCTGCGCGTTATCCTAAGAGCTTGCCTAAATTCTATCAATTCGCGGTCGTCGCCGTGGCCGCCAGTCCGCTCGCGCTTTTCTGCTGCGGCTGCGGGAGAGGCCCGAAGCCGATCGTGGTCGGCTCCCAGAACAGCACCGCGCAAGCGGTCGTAGGCGAGATCGTGGCCCAACACCTGGAACGCCGCCTGGACCGCAAGATCCAACGGCGCCTGGGAACCGGGAACGAGCAGATTGTCTATCAGGCGCTGCTGGCCGGGGAGATCTCGCTGTACCCCACCTTCACCGGGTCCATCGAAACCGTGATTCTCCGCGAACAACCCTCCGCCGATCCCGGCGTGGTGTGGGAGCGGTCGCACTCGGAGATGAGCCGCACCGCGCAACTGGAGCTTCTCAATCCGCTGGGGTACGAGAATCCGCCGGCGATGGCGGTCCGCACCGCCGACGCGCAGGAGGCCAAGGCGGCTACGCTCAGCCAGGCCGCGGAAGCGAAGACGCGCTGGAAGATCGCCGTGAGTTACGAATTTCAGCAGCGCATCGATGGGATTCCCGCGATCAGCAGCTATAAGCTTCCGATGGCTCAGGCGATTCGCGGCATGGAAACCCCGCAACTGTTCCCCGCCCTGGAGCGCGGAGACGTCAACATGATCGCCGCCGACCCCACCGATGGACGCCTGACCTCGCCGGCGTACTCCATCCTGGCCGACGATAGGCACGTCTTCCCGCCCTATCAGGCATGTCTGCTGGTGCGCCAGGATGTTCTCTCCGCCGAGCCGCGGCTGCGTGGATACCTGGCGGAGCTTTCCGGCAAGTTCACCACCGAGGAGGTCCGCAAGATGAGCGCGGAAGTGGACCTGAAGCATCGCCAGCCCGCCGCCGTCGCAGCCGATTTTCTGGCTCAGGCCGGGCTGAAATAGCCAAGCAGACCATCTTCGCAAAGGCAGGTCTGTGACCTGCCACTGGAGTTTCTACATTTCGGCGGCCACCGGGCCGGATGTGGAGCAGGCCTTCGGCCTGCCATAGCTGCTTTGATGCGGTCTCTTCCCTAAGTGCCGAATACGTGCCGGACTTCGACCACCCCGCCATATTCGAGATGAGGATGCCCGAGCGAGAGTTCGACGGCGTGGTCGTAGCTGTCGGCTTCGATCAGGTAGAACCCGCCCAGCACTTCCTTGGCTTCGCTGTAAGGGCCATCCGTCACGCGGGGCTTGCCCGCCTCCGGACGAATGATGCGCCCGAAATCCTCGGCCAGCCGCTTGCCGCCCTTGGTGAACGGCTTCTGGGACCACGCCATGTATTTTTCAAGGGCCTTTTGCATTTCCTCCGGGCTCAGACTCCTGAGCGCGGGAGTGTTGTCATAGAGCAATTGCATGTATTGAGGCATTGTTTTCTCCTATCGTACGCGATGTGCGCTTTGATGCCGTGCGACGCCGTACACTCTTATGACGAACCGGGCGTCACGGAATCGACAGAACCGCAAGAAAACCTGTCAGCCCATCCGTGCCTCGGCGATCGCGCAAAAGCCGTCCGATTCGATCTCCAGCGGCAGGTTGATCAGGTTGTAGTAGTTCTCCACCGCGTTGAGCCACGTGATCTCGACGATTTCTCGCTCGTCGAAGTGTTTCCGTAGCGTCTCGAAGGTGGCGTCGGAGACGCGCTTGTGGAGCGTGGCTTCCTCCACATAAGCCAGCGCCGCGCGCTCCCGATCGGAGAAGAGCGGGCTGGTCCGGTATTCCAGCAGCGCGTTGAACTTCTGCATGCCCAGATGCTCGCGAATCGCCATCGCCCGGCCGATGTCCACGCAGAAGCCGCACCCGTTGATCTGCGCGGCGAGATTCGTCACCAGGAACTTGAGCTCCGGCTCCAGCCTGATCCCCTTCATCTCGAACTTCGCGATTTCGTAGGAAAGTTTCACGGCCCCCGGCATACGTCCGTAGACCACCTTCATCGGGGTCATGACTTTGCCAAGCTGCCGGCGCGTCATCCAGTAGGCGATGCGCATCATGAGGCCCTTCGGTTTCTCGATCGGTTCCAGTCTCATTGTCCGCGCACTCCTTTCGTTTATATGATGACGAATCAGCATTCCTTAAATCGACAAGCGCGTACAATTTTACGCGTACAATTCTAATTGACGAGCCCTGCCTTGAAAATGTCTGAGCCGGTGACGGCGCTGCCCTCGGAAATCGACAGTCTTCCCGACCGTCCCGCGGTGTTCCTGCTGTGGGCTGCCGAAGGCGCGCCATACCTGGCTCGAACCGCGTTATTGCGGCGGAGGCTAAGAAGGCTGATCAGACACGTCAGCGGGGCTGAGCAGTCTAAAGACTCCACTTCGAGTGAGGTCCGCTCCGGCCCCGCGCCGCCCAACCGGGACCGAGTCTCGCGCGTCCTGAACCTGAACGGAGTGGCTGAGCGCATCGAGTACTGGCCCACCGGATCGCAGCTCGAATCCGCGCTGGTGCACCTGGAGCTGGCGCGGCGCTATTTCCCCCAAGACTGGCCCAGGATCACGCGCCTCAAGCCGCCGGCGTTCGTGCGGCTGACACTGGACAATCCGTTTCCGCGCACAATGATCACCACCCGGCTGGGACGACGTTTCTTCTACGGTCCCTTCCCGAGCCGCGCCGCGGCGGACCGCTTCAACGACGCTCTGCTCGATCTGTTCCAGATTCGCCGCTGCGAAGAGAACCTCGCGCCCGCGCCGAATCATCCCGGCTGCATTTACGGCGAGATGAACCGCTGCCTGCGTCCTTGCCAGCAGGCCGTCTCGATGGCGGAGTACGGCGGCGAGGCGGCCCGCATGCAGCAGTTCCTCGAAACCGGCGGCGCTTCGCTCAGGCACACCGCGGAAGCCGCTCGCGAACGCGCCAGCGCCGACATGCAGTTTGAAGAAGCCGAGCGCATGCATCAGCGCGCCGCCCGCATCGCCGAGGTGCAGACACTTGCGGGAGAGTTGGCGCGGCCCGTCGACCGGCTCGCCGGCGTGGCCGTCACGGGTTCGGCGGCGGCGGAAGCCGTCGATTTGTGGTTCCTCGCCGCAGGGCGCTGGCAACAGCCGCGGCGCGTGAGCCTCTCCGAGACCACCGGCGCAGGCTCCTCGCTCGATCGCCGCATGCGCGAGCTGATCGCGTCGATCACGCCGGCAGGTGAGCCGGATCTGGAGCATCTCTCCATCCTGGTCCGCTGGCTGGGATCGAGCTGGAGGGATGGCGAGTGGATCGGGTTCGATTCCTTCGAGAAGCTTCCCTATCGTAAGCTGGTGAACGCGATTGGACGCGTGGCCGCCTCCGCTGTGAAGTCCAGGCTCTGAACCGCGACCAGTGGGGCAGGTCTCTGACCTGCCGCTGCCGCCTTGAGTATGAGTGGCATGAAAGTATGACTTCTTTGGAACAGTGGCGCGATCGTCTGCACTTGCCCGCGGGCCGGCAGCAGATGACCGGCGCGGGGATGATGTTTCGCGCCGCTCTGCTGGCGATCGCGGCCGCGGCGTTTCTTCTGGGCAATAATCTGCTGTTTCTGATTGTCGCGGCCATGTTTTCGACGCTGCTGATTTCAGGCTTTGTGACGCGCCTGGGCCTGGCCGGCCTGGAGCTCGACCTGCTGCTGCCGGAGCACATCCCCGCGCGCCGCAAAGTGCACGCCAAAATCCGCCTCAGGAATTTGAAGCGCTGGGCGCCGTCGTTCAGCATTCAACTGGCGGGCGCGGCGGAGAGCGGCTTCAATTCGATTCTGAATTTTCCTTTGATTGCCGGACGCGCGACCATCGAGGAATCGGTGACGCTCTATTTCCCGCGCCGCGGCCCGCAGCGCGAGCGCAGTTTCCAGTTCTCGACGCGCTTTCCGTTCGGTTTCGCCGAGCGGCGCGAGATGGTGACCACGCGCCATGACATCATTGTGTACCCGTGCCTGGACCCGCAGCCGGGTTTTGAGTCTCTGCTGGATGCGGTGAGCGGCGAGATCGCGGCCATGCAGCGCGGGCGCGGCCACGACTTCTACCGCATCCGGCCATACGAGGCCCTGGAGAGCGCGCGCCACGTGGATTGGAAAGCCACCGCGCACACCGGCGCTTTGCAGGTGCGCGAGTTCGCGCGGGAACAGGATTGGCGCGCCGTGATTTTTCTGGATCTGGACGTGCCCGTGGGCTCGGACGCATGGTTTGAGCAGGCAGTGGAGTGCTGCGCGTTCCTGGCCTACCGCTTGACCGAGCGCGGCGTCGAAGTGCGCTTCCGCACGCAGGAGCTGGACCTGTCGCTGCCCGAGGAGGGCGATATTTACACGCTGCTGAAATATCTCGCGCTGGTGTCGCCCTTGCGCGGCAAGCCGCCGCTCGCGGCGGATGAGGCCGGCAGTTTTCAGATCGTGTTCACGACTCAGCCGGGGCGCATGGAATCGCTCGGCTGGGACGTAGGCGACAGCCGCACCTCGCGGTTATTGGGCCCGGATGCGTTCAAGAACTAAGGACGCGTCACGAAATCGCCGGCGCAACCGCTTCCCTGGGTCGCGGCTCGGAAGCCGTTTTAGAGCCGCAACCAGAGGGAGCGGTTGAACGCGGCAAATGGACTGGTTATCTCGTGACAGGCCCTAAGGCGGGCGATTATTTCAGAAAATCAGCTTTAATCCGAACTGAATCTGCCTCGGAGTCGTCGTCAGAGACGTAATCTGGCCCGCCGTCGGGCTGTCTGTGGCGCCCGAGAACACAGTCGCGTTCGGAGCTCCCAGATTCATGTGGTTCAGCAAGTTGAAAAACTCGGAGCGGAACTGTAGATTGACGCGCTCGGTAATAGGGATGTTCTTGAAAACGGAGAAGTCCACTTCCGCCAGACCCGGGCCGCTGTAAACGCCGCGCCCCAAATTGCCCCACGTCCCAGGCGCGGGCAGAATGAATGCCTGGGGATTGAACCACGCAGCCTGTGTGCCGACGATCACCGGGCCCGTAAAGCTCGGGTTCAAAGACGGGCGATCCGGATTTCTCGTATTGCCGTCTCCGGATCGATTCGCCCCGATCAGCGGCGTGAACGGAAAGCCCGAGAGCAGCGTGACGATGGCATTCATTTGCCAGCCGCCGAGAGTTCTCCTTTCGAACATCCCTCCGCTCTTTCCGAAAGGCAGTTGATACGTCCCCGAAAGGCTGGCTTGCTTAGGCGGGTTGAGCGCCGACGGACCCCAGTCTCTCGGCAGGTCGAAGCGATTCATCTCCATTTGCGGCTGGTTACTCGATTGCGCGACGGTCAACCCGGAGTTCATATCGAGATTCTTCGACCACGTATAGTTAAGCCGCAATTGCAAGCCGTGGCTGATGCGCCGCGTAAAATCCAACTGGAGCGCGTTATAGCTGCTGTTGCCTTCCGTGTACCAGAAGAAACCAGCCGATAAATTGGGGTTGGGCCGCACGTTTGCCGAGGGCGCAGCCGGGGACCCTCCGACGGGAATGTATTGAGCGCCCTGAGGCACGAGGGAACACACAGTCGAGGAGGGACTGGGATTTGGATTGCAAGGAGATGCGACGGTTGGGAGGTCGCCGCCGGCCAAACAACCGCCCGAGCTTTGGCAGATCTGCGCGGGAATCGTGTTGGGATCGATGCTCAACAACCCGTGGTATCCGTGCGATCCGACATAGGCCACGCGAAAAGCCATATTGGAGCTGATCTGTTGCTGAACGCTCAGATTCCACTGCTCGACGGTCAGCGTCTGCGCGTTCGGCTGGATGCCCTGCGGAGCGAACGTCGCGCATTGCGGAGAAGGCGGCGCGCCGGGCGTACCGCACGAAGGCGGCACGGGAACATTCGCCGTGATCGGCAGCAGGGAGGGCAAGGAGCCCGTGAAAGTCGCCGACCCGTTCGCCGGAGGGAGCGCGCTCAGCAGGAAGCTCAGTGCGTCGATCAGCGAGTAATAGGTCCCGAAACCCGCCCGCACCGCCGTCTTCCCGTTGCCGAACGGATCCCATGCGAGACCCACTCTCGGCCCCAGCAGATGCGTCGCATTATTTTGCGTGAACGCGGAATTTCCGACCCTCGGATTGGTGAGCAGAACGCCGTTTGAATCGGTGATGAAGTTGGCGGCTCTTCCGGAATCTTCGTTGTATCCAGTGGTGAATTCATCGCGCAGCCCGATGGAAAGCGTGAGATTCGGACGCAGCTTCATCGTGTCCTGAACGAACCATGCGCCGAACAGGCTCCGCCAGCCCAGCGCGTTGTGATCGGGGACAACTTGAAAATTCACCAATGTCCCTTGCAGCATCGTCGTCAACGTGGAGAAGGTCGCATCGCCCAAACGCCGCGAGGCTAAATCCTCGTTGTCCTCCACCCATTGCAGCCAGCCTCCGGCACTGAATTGATGAATGCCTTTGGTGATCTGGATCTCGTCCGTATAGGTGTATAGATTGCGCCGGTCCCACACTCCGTCGTTCAGGTTCCCTCCTCCCGCGGTCAATCCGCTGTTGACGGCAAGCACTCCCGGTTGTGCCCCGGACACGAAAGACAGGCTCGCAGGGAACGTGGCCGATGCCGCGTAATCGTAGTTGAATCCGGCTCGCGAGAATCCCGCTCGAAATGTATTCAGAATGTTCGGCGAGATCACGTGGGTCTCCTCCAGGCTCCCCACCAGCGAAGCGAGTCTGAGCTCCGAAGCGAACAGAGGGTCGGCCAGAGGGATAATGCTGTGCCCTGTATCGACCGTTAGAATCGCGGAAAGCCGGTCCCTGCTGCTTAGATAGTAATCGAGACGCGAGTTCACGAAATCCTCGTGAACCGTGTTCAACGGGTTATAGAAAGCTTCCTGTATCCCTGTGGGGACGCCATTGACAAGTAACTCGGGACCATTGCCCTGCGGCCACAACGCCAAGAACGGCAGCATGGCCGGGTTTGCGACTTGCGTCTCCACGCCCGTCTTGGAATTCGGCACAAATCCCAGGCGCGCCTCCGCGTCCGGAACATCGCTGAAGCTGCTGGTCGCCAGCGATTGGCGATACCCTTCGTAATTGCCGAACAGGAACAGCCGGTTCTTCTTAAGCGGACCTCCCGCCGCGCCCCCGAATTGGTTCCTTCGAAACGGCGGCGTTACTCCGTTATTGAAAATACCGGATGCGTCGAGCGCGCTGTTGCGGAGGAATTCGAATAGCGATCCATGCAGCGCATTTGAGCCCGACTGGGTAACGACGACCACCTGTCCCCCCGCGCGCTTGCCGTACTCAGCGCTATAGTTGTCGCTGAGCAGGTTGAACTCGCGGACGGCGTCGATCCCGAGCATCTCGCCGCTCACTCCGCCCGGAGTAACCGCAAGCTGGCTCGCGCCTGTATCTTCAATTCCATTCATCAGGAAAATGTTGTCCTGGGGCCGCCGCCCGTCTACCGAAAACGTATTTCCATCGCTGGTCGTGGTGTTGGCGCTCTTATAAGCGGAGTAATTGATAGCGCTCGGATTCAGAGTGATCAAATTGTCGTAGCTGCGGCCGTTGAGCGGCAGATCCTTCACCTGGTTCTCGCCCACCAGGCCGGAGACCGAGGAGGTGGTGGTGTTGACCACCGGCGATTCGCCCGACACTGTGACCTGCTGGGCTATGTCGCCGATCTCCAGCGACAGGTTCACCACCGCATTCTGGACCACGGTCAGATCGACGCCGGTGCGGATGGCCACCTTGAAGTTAGTCTTCTCGGCCCGTACTTCCTGCGCGCCCAGCGGCAGAGATAGAACGGAATACTCGCCGGCTTCATTGGTTGTGACGCTACGCGACGCTCCGGTTTCGAGACTCTTCACGGTGACGGTGGCGTCGCTGACGCCCGCGCCCGCGGGGTCCGTGACCCTGCCGGAAATCGCGGCGGTCACTTGAGCTTGAAGGGGTGCAAGACTCGCCGCGAAGGCGAGAGCCGCGATCAGAACGTGCTTCGGAAACCTCACTGTGTGCTGTTGCTCCACGTGGACCTCCCGCCTGGTTCTTCCGAGTGTACAACAGGTTGCGGACGGCAACCACGGGCGGTTTCGGGGCCGTCCGTAGCCGTTACCGCTCCTTCACAGTCGCGGCTCGGTGAGCGGCGCATCCGCTCGACGGCCCATTCCGAGCCGCGACTGTGAAGGAGCGGTAACGCTACGGACGGATTACGGACGGATTACGGAATGCAGCGGTGTCCAAAGCGCTATAATCCGCATACAGGTGCGCTAATGGAAGACACCGGAGAAGTAACCCGACTGCTGGGCGAGATTGGGCGCGGACATAAGGACGCGATGAACCAGCTTATGCCGCTGGTTTACGATGAACTGCACCGGCTGGCTCGCTCCTATTTTCGCCGCGAGCGCGGCGAGCACACGCTGCAACCCACCGCGCTGGTTCACGAAGCCTACATCCGCATGGTGGATCAACGCGCGCCGATCGAAAGCCACGGGCAGTTTCTGGCGGTGGCGGCCACGCAGATGCGGCGCATCCTGCTGGACCACGCGCGCAAGCATCATGCGGCACGGCGCGGAAGCGCGGGGCAGAAGGTGGTGCTCGAAGACACCATGGCCATCTGCGAACAGCAGCCGCTGGATATGATCGCGCTGGACGGAGCGCTGACGCGGCTGGAGGCGCTCGATTCCGAACAGGCGAGGCTGGTGGAGTTGCGCTTCTTCGGCGGGCTATCGGTGGAGCAGACGGCCAAGGTGATGGGACTTTCGCCATCCACGGTGAAGCGGAGCTGGAGCTCCGCGCGCGCCTTCTTGCACCGCGAGATCTCGGGAGGCTCTCTTGACACCGGAGCGATGGGCGCAGATCCGGCGGGTCTTTGAGGGCGCGCTGGAGCGTCCCCTGCGGTCCCGCGCCGCCTACCTAAGTGTGGTCTGCGCGCACGACGGCGAGCTGCGCCGGGAGGTAGAGACGCTGCTGGCGAGCCACGACGAATCCGGCGATTTCCTCAATCAGCCCGCCGTGGACCTGCAAAGCTCATTGCTGCGGATGGAGGACCGGTCCTCCGAGATTCCGCGGG
>Ga0210394_10007621_pt1 | contig 11353 bp, 10 predicted proteins | sample IncBWC12MmetaG_FD_160121 | JGI IMG/M metagenome (GOLD analysis project Ga0210394, IMG submission 160121) | Forest soil microbial communities from Barre Woods Harvard Forest LTER site, Petersham, Massachusetts, United States - Inc-BW-C-12-M | ecosystem: Environmental > Terrestrial > Soil >... | reverse complement strand
CGAATTGCGCGCGGGTCAGACCCAAGGGGTCTTGCACAAATGGGGTTTCAATGGCGTTGCCCACTATCGTCAACTTCGATGTGTCGCTCGGGGCGAGACTCAGCTTGGCATTGAAGAGATTGCGCTGCGCGTCGCTGTGAACCCGATAGCCATTGGTTTGAAAGTGCGAGGTGTCCACCACATAGTTGACCGCGCCGTTGTCTCCCGTGGTCTTCAGGTCGTAGCGCTGAGTGTTGAACGCGCCGTACTCCACTTCGGCCCCGTAAAGGTATCCGGGCTTGGCATCCTCCGTGAATATTGAAATCACGCCGCCGGAGGAGTTGCCGTACAGCGCCGAGAACGGTCCGCGCAGCACTTCGATGTGGCCGGCGGAGCTCAAATCGAATTGCGAGAACTGCCCTTGGCCGTCCGGCATGGTTCCCGGAATGCCGTCCGAATACAAGCGCACGCCGCGAACGCCGAAATTTGAGCGGGCGCCGAAACCACGTACCGACAGCTGCAGATCCTGCGCGTAGTTTTGCCGGTTTTGCGCCGACACCCCGGGCACCGTCACCAGCGATTCCGACAGATTCACTTGCAGCTGACCGCTTTGAATGGTCTGCGCATCGACGCGATTGATCGATATCGGCAAATCGCGGCTGTCCTCGGCGATGCGGGTGGCGGTGACCACCACGGACGACAGTTCCTCCGTGCCCTCGCCCAGCGCGCTTAGCGGCGCGATGAGCCAGGTCAATAGAGCGAGCGGTATCGCCATTTGCCGGCGCGTGATCAATGCGAGCCTTCCCCGGTAGTTGTATTTCTCTTGACAGCGCCCGCCACGTTATGTCAGCAGGCGCGAGCGCAGTCAATCACTAAAGTACCGCGGTTTTTTGCCGCTACTTTAGGACTTGAGCAAATCTTCGCACAATCACGGGTTGAGTGGGGCGCGCATCGCACTCATCGTTGCCGCAAGCGTTGCCACGGCCGGTGCCAAGGACGTGCGTACGGACTTTTCCGTCAGCGCCACGGTACTCGCTGTCGCCAATCTCGAGCTGCAGTCCGCACCGGTGGATTTGCAGATTTCCGCCGCCGACGTCCGGCGCGGTTTCATCGACGTCGCGCAACCGACGCAGGTCGTGGTCCGCAGCAACAGTCAGCGCGGCTTCGCGCTCGAAGTATTGACGGTCACGCCGATGCTTTCATCGATGGTGGTGCAAGGCCTGGACTCCGACCTGGCGCTTGGCGCGGACGGCGGCACCATCGTGCAGCGCTGGCAGAAGCCGCAGGTGGTCCGCTTAAGTTTGAGGTTTCGATTCACCCTCGCGCCGGGCCTCCGCGCCGGCGATTATCCCTGGCCGGTGCGCCTCGCGGTGCGGCCGCTCGAGTCAATCTAATAGGTGACGGTGACGGTGATCACGTCGGAGTAACCGCCGGGCACCACATCCTGCGACGCCGGTATGAGTCCGTACATCGTTCCGGTCGCGAAGTTGCTGCCGCCCGCGGGCACGACGAAAGGACCCGCGGTGCCGGCAAAGGAGCCGCCCGTGCCATCGCCCATGATCTGTGCGTACGCCGTGCTCCAGTAGATGTTGTAGTTCAGGGTGTTGGCTCCCGAGAACATTTCCCGGGTCGAATACTTGCCGCTCATGCCGGTGCTGAGAGTGAGATTGACCGTGACGGTGGCCGACCCGGTGCCGCTGCCGGTGCAGGTGACTCTCAAGGTGCCGGTGGACGCATCGGCCACGGCGTTCAGAGGATTGTAGATTCCAAATGCAATGCCGCCCGCGCTCACGGTGCAACTGACCGTGGTGACGGCTCGCGCGAGCGGCGCAAAGCTGAACGTCAGGCACAGCGCGATGACGATTTGGCGAGGATTCATTTGCGGCATTGAATGGTACCCATGTCCGGCAGCGGATCATCGGGCGGCGGCGGCTCGAGCCGGAAACTGCAGTGCCCGCCCGTCCAGCTCGCCTCCACGGACATGCCGTGATCGTAGCCCGTAACATACACCATGCCGTTCAGCACCACCGGAAACAGCGTGCCCTTGAGCTTCACCACCGCACCCACCGGCACGGGTTTGCCGTCCTCGGTCACCAAGCGAAACGTGCCGCTGCGCACGCGCTCGACCGGGAAACGCGCGATCACGCCGCTGCGATACGGCGGCGCCATGATGGTGCTGCTGGCGCCGATGGTGGTATCGAGCGGCAGATCTTCCGGCGTGATGCTGATGTGATTGGCCTCGTAGGGACGCAGGTTGTAGAGCAATGCTCTGCCGGTGTCGTCGGTGTGCGTTGTCAGTTGGTTCTCCACGTACACCGGAACGTCGGCGAGACCCGCGACATCGACCATCGCAAAGCTGCCGTTGACGGAGCGCGTGGTGTTCAATTGACCATCGATGAAAGTCATTGCACCGCTCAAGGTGGCGCTTTGGCCATTGAGGCCCATATTGCGCGCGGCCTCCAGTTCCAGGTCGGCACTGTGGAACTGCTGCCGCCAGTCGGCGTCGTAGTTGCCGGCAGTCGATAGGTTCAGCCGATAGCCGCTGCCCGGACCCACCGGAGGGCTTTGGGTTAAGGAGGCAATGACCTGATTGGTTGGCGCGCCGGCGCCGCTGCCGCCCACGCCCGTCAGCGAGGCGGCACGCCGGTTGCTCAATGGCACTACAAAAATCAGATAGGCACTGGTGGAATTTTGTGCCGGCGTCGGCAATTCTGCCGCCGTATGCGTGCGCGTGACCGTGAGATTCAGCGTGCCGGTCCGGCCGAAATTGAAGGTTTGCGTCAACCCTAACGTTTGCTGCAGCGGCGAATCCCGGTAGGTTTCACGCACGTACGCCAGCGATAGCGACCCATAGCGACCCAGCCCGATGCCGGTCTGTACCAGATCACGCTCGCGCATCCGCATCGCCGCGTCGAGCGCCTGGCCGACCTGGGCGAAATCCGGACTTGCCCACAGGGCGTTGACGACGAAACTGGTATTGGTGCCGCGATGTTCGAACCCCGCGCCGCTCAGCCAGCCGGAGCCGTTCGAGTCGCCGCCGGCCGCGGCCGTGACATTGAGGATACCGATCTTTCCGATGCCGAAGGCGCCGTTCAAACCAGCCGCATGTGCATCGGTGAAATCCGCGGCGTTGGGGTCTCCCGAGAGATATTCCGCGTGGCCTTCCAGCGTGAAGGTATCGGTGATACCGCGCCGATAGGTGTATTCACCCAGCATCCCTCCGTATTGGTTGCTGTCCAGCGCATAGTTGTCGCGCACGGTGCCCACGTTTACCGAGAATTGCGTCAGACCCTGCGCCAGCAGCGTGGTGCTCGAATAGAAGGTCTGGGTAAGCACCTGCTCGCGCCCCAGCGCATCGCGCACCACCACGCTGACATCACCGGTGCCCGACACCGTCGGCAAACGATCGATCACGAAGGGACCGGCCGGAAGCTGATTGCTGGTCACCAGTTGGTTGTTGACGAAAACATCGACGGTCGACGGCACCGTGGCCGTGCCACCAGTCGTCAGCAGCGGCGTCGTCAAAAGGTCCGGGCGCAAGGAGAAGTTCCGGCTCCAGCGCAGGCCCGCATAACGCACCGCGTATCCCCAGGTGCCTGTGTCGCTGATCGTGTCGCCGACATTCAAGGTCTCGAGCACGTCGGGGAAATCCCGGGTGTAGGTGGTATCGAGCCGCACCAGCGAATTGGCGTAGCCGTAGTCTGCGCCGCCGTAGCGGGCAACCGCGGTACTGGTCACGACGCCCGCAGCTGCGAACACCCCCAGTTCGGTGAAGGCGCCGCCGGTGTCCTGGCTGTCAATCCGCTGCGCCGACAATTGGTAGTTGAGAAACGCCCCCGGCGATGCCGGCGTCACCGGGGGAGACTGGCGCGCCGCCGCGCTCAATCGCGTCGTGTCGAGTGCCGAGGCGGGCGCGCTGATGATGGCCCGCTGCGAGGTCTCGTCGATCGCCACCGTACAGCCTTTGATGGCAGTTGGATCGAAGTAGCGGCGGCCGTCATGCATGTAAGGGGCGGTCTGCGGCAGGTGCAGGCGCAAGCGCTCGAAGTCGTTCTGATCCAGATATAACTGACCTTCCCGGCCGCGCAGCACGATCATCATTTCGCCCGGTTCCTTGGCGCTCAATGTCACTTCCAGCACGGCTTCCTGCAGATCGGGTGCTTCCGCGGCGAAAGCCGCACGAGCCGCAAGATACAGCACCAGCATGGCGGAATATGTCGACAGCGCGCGCGGAATCCGGTTTCGCATTGCGGCGGACACGCGCCAATCCGCGGCTCTTTAAAGATCGCTGGGCGCGACGTCGGCGGAAAAATCGCCTTGGTCGCTATGCCCACGAATCGGAATCGCTCCCTGCCTGGTCGCGTCAGCCGGCGGCGTCAAAACCCAGCTCATCCGGCTGCCCGGAAGTACGTACTTGGATGTCATTCCGCGCAGCGGCATCAGCGATCCCGGAAACTGCGCCTCGAAATCCGTTACCTGCAAATGTGCGCTGCCGCTGTTGGTGGCTGCGACTTCAAGCTGACCATTGGGAAGCCAGCGCGACTGCCAGGCTACCTGAGGACTTGCCTTGCCGTGCGCGGGAGCGACGAACACCGGAATGCTCAGGCGCAGCGCCACGCGCAAGCCGGTAAAATCCTTTGCTGCGGCCTGCGGCACTTCCTCGAAGATCACGCGATAGGTCAACTCCTGGGCCGGGTCCGGATCGCGCCTGAGCGCCACGCGAACGATTTGCTGACCGTTGGCGGGAATCTGCAGCACGGGCGGCGTCGCCAGCAATTCGCGCGTGTCTTCGAGCTGTTCCGTGCCGTCCTTTTGCGACCAGCTGACGACGCGGACCTGCACGACCACCGGGCTGTCGTCCGCGTTGATGAGCGTGAGAGCCTCGGTCTTGTGAGCGCCCGATAACTGCGCGCGAATGGGTGAAATATTGAAGGTGCTGGCCGTCGCGGGCGCGGCTATCGACACAGAGGCCAGCAGCGCGAAGAAAAATGCGCGCATGGCCTAGTAAGTGACCGTGACGGTAATCGTGTCGGTGTAGGCGCCGGGCACGACGGCTTGATTGGTTGCGTTATCCGGCAATTGACCGAAGACCGTAAACGCCACGGCCGTGGCAATGCCGGCTCCCGTGCCCGCTTCGGTCTGACTCGCGCCGCTGCCGTCGCCGAACACGGTGGTGAATGCCGCGGTGGTGTAAAGGTTGTACTGCAGTGTGTTGGCGCCGAAGGCCATCAAGCGCTGCGCCACGGTGCCGCCGGCGGTGGTGCCGCGGTTGAGCGCAACCGTGAAGGGGGAATTTTTGGTGCACTTGACGCTGATCGTGCCGTTATTCGCCACGTTGCCGCCGCCAGGAGTATAGGCGGCAAAGGCCAGTGGCGTGGCGGTCGCTGAACAGGTGGCAAGCAACGACGAGGTGACGGCAAACGTGGTGGTTGTGGTTGCGGCGCCGGCGATTCCGGCGGTCATCGCACCTACGATCAATGTCATTGCATGAAGCTTGCGCATCGAACCCTCAGGGAATGGACATTGCGGGTCGACGATGACTTGCGGCGGCCATTCCAACCGCCGCAAGAGCCTTGGGACCGAGCACCCGTACGGGCTTGGTCACGGGATGCGGCGATTAATACGTAACTGTGACTGTGATGGTGTCCGTGTAGGCGCCAGGAACCGACGCTTGGTTGGTGGCGTTGTCCGGCAATTGTCCGTAGACAATCACATTGCTGGCCGTCGCGATACCCGCGCCGGTCCCGGCGACCGTCGAGGTACCGGCGGTGCCGTCACCGAAAATCGTGCCGAGCGCCGCCGTGGTGTACAGGTTGTACTGCAAGGTGTTGACACCTGATCCCATCAAGCGCTGCGCAAAGGTATCACCCGCGGTCGAACCCACGTTGAGGGCAACCGTGAACGGCGTGCTCTTGGTGCACTTGACGGCGATGGTGGTATTGCCGGTCAGCGTGCCCGTGCCCGGGGTGTAGTTGCCGAAGGCCAACGCAGGGGCCGCCGCCGAGCAGGTCGACTGCACCGTCGCGGTCACCGCGAAAGTCGTGGTGGTGGTCGCGGATTGCGCAACGCCCGCGGCCATCGCTGCGGCGGCCAGGGTTGCGGTGAGAATCTTGCGCATGAAAAAGCTCCTAGAATTTGTCGGTCATTGACTTCACGGGGAATCCCCGAGGCAGCGCTATTCTTGCTGGATATACCGATATCGTTGTGATGTCGTTCGCAGATCGGTCAGCTGGGACTCAAGTTTCGGGGTAATCTGCCGGCCCCATCTCAATTTACCCGGCCGCCGCCCGCTTCCAAGCACGCCTCGCGGCTCTGATGTGAAGCAATCGTCAGTCTCGGCCAAGGCGCCGCAATCTCGGCACCGCCATGGGCATCGTCGTGGTCAAACCGCTACGCGGGCGGCCGGTTGGCGACTTCCACCGTGACATGGGAGAGAGTCGGGAAGCATTTGAGCTGCGATCGGTAGAAGGACGGATCGCGCGACCGTTGCGTCACGATGGTTACGATGGCGCCCAGATGCCCCGGACCGAGGCGCCAGAGGTGCAGGTCGGCAACGCGATCGCCATCCGCCTCGACGCGGCGCCGAATGCGCGCCAGGAGCGCCGCGTCGGGCGTCATGTCGAGGAGAATTCGACCCGTGTCGCGCACCAATGCGTAGGCCCAGGTGGAGATCACCAGAGCGCCGACGATGCCCATCATCGGATCCATCCAAACCCACCCCAGGAACCGAGCGGCCGTGAGACCAAGAATGGCGAGCACGGATACCGCGGCATCGGCGGCCACATGAATGAAGGCCGCGCGCAAATTGTGATCGCGGTGAGCCCCGTGACCGGCATGTTCGGCAGGCTCCTCGAACTTGAGCGCGTGTGTCTCGGCATCTGCACCTGCGCCCAATGTCAGGCGGGCAGCAAATTCGTGCGGCTCCGGAATGATTTCCACGGATTCGAAATAGGCGCCGCGCCAGGTGAGCGAGAATCGGCTGCTGCGGCCGTCGGCCCGCAGCGTCTCGATCGCGACCGGCAGTGCGCGCGCGGCATGTTCGTCAACGCCCGCGATCCGCAGCCGGAAGCGCGGCGGCCCTTCGGCTTCAGCGATTTCAACCGTCGCCGCCCCAAATCGGCTGGCCACATTTTGACCGTCGGAGTCGCCCTCGCCCGCGGCGCCGTGGCCATGACCATGCTCGTGGCCATGATGATGATCATCGCCGCCGCTCAAGAGCCAGGCGCTGACCACATTGACGATAAGCCCGAGGCATGCAATGGGTATCGCCTCCCGGAAGGAGATCGGCACCGGCGCCAGGAACCGGACCACGGCTTCGTAGCCGATCAAAAGTGCTATCAGCGCCAATACGATGGCGCTCGAGAAACCGGCTAGATCGCCGACCTTGCCGGTTCCAAAACTGAACCTGCCATCGACGGCATGCTTGCGCGCAAAGGTGTACGCGAGCGCCGCGATCAGCATGGCAATCGCGTGCGTGGACATGTGCAGACCGTCGGCGACCAATGCCAGCGAACCGAAGGCGATCCCGCCGCCGATCTCGATCAGCATCATGGCCGAGCAAAGTCCGATCACCGCCCAGGCCTTGCGTTCGTTTGCCGCGTGCCCGGATCCCAAGAACACATGCTGATGCTCGTCCCCGGCATGCAATTGCGCATCGTTGGTCATCGTCCGGCCTCGCTTGAGACGTTTGTGCTCATTTGCAACTACAGCTCATTTGAAATAGCTGTGCACGACCTCGATGAGATCATCGGCTGCCGCGGCACGGGGACCGCCGATCCGCGCTCCGGGTGCCGCCAGATGCTCGCGGATATGATCCTCGACGACCTCGGCGAACAGACTGTTGACGGCACCGCGGCAAGCAGCGAGCAGCCGCATGACCTCGGCGCACTCGGCTTCCGTCTCCAGAGCCCGCTCCACCGCCTCAACCTGCCCGCGCAGCTTGCGCGAGCGGTTGATGAGCTTGGTCTTTTCGCGGATTGTGTGGCCCATGAGCATCCGTATACCCTACCGGGGTAGGATACACAACCATCGCGCTGCATGCACCCCGCTAAAGCGCCGGCAGCGACTTTGACAAGCCGAAGAAAAAGCCGCGCCGCGGACCGTACTGCGGGGCGCCGACGCCGACACCGGTGCCGTTACGGATTTGATATTCCCTGTCCAAGATATTGATCACATCGAAGCGCGCAGTGAGCGTGCCGGCGCCGGGGATCGCAAATATATGCGTGATCCCGGTATTGACCTGGGTGTAGTAAGGCAGACTGGTCCCGTTGGGAATGCTCGTACCGCCGTATGGCGTGGTTTCCCCAGGGGGCAGCGGCGCACTGGCACGCAGACCGGAGCCCACCAGGAAATCCGCGCTGAAGCGCGTATCCCGCCATAGGTACGAAACGCCGCCCGAGGCGGTTTTTTGCTGCTCGTGATCGAGATGAATGTAATTGTTCGCGATGTACGCCAGATCCTGCGGCGTGAAGTTGAACTGCGCCGATTCGATATCCTTGCCCTTGGCGCTTTGTGCCGCGAAGTTCAAATACGCCGAGAAATCCTGTTTTGTGTAATTGGCGGTGAATTCCCCGCCGTATTGCTTGCCATAGCGGTAGTTGAACGGCGTCAAAATGATGGGCGCGCCGAACTGGCCCTCGTCGATGAGGTTCACCGATTGCTTGTAGTAGGAATCGAGTCCCACGGTAAATTCCGGCGTGATCTTCTGTTGCACGCCTAAATCGTAGTAGTTGGCTTTCTCGGCCAATGGCGATGTGGCCAACGGCGTCAACGGGGGATTCGTCGTGTTCGTAAACAGGGCGATGTCCTTGCCGCCGACCAGCTCGAAGGGCGGCGGGGACATGTAGCGGGAATATCCCGAGTGGACGGTAGTGTCGGGCAGTGCTTGCCACACCACGTTTACCCGCGGGCTGGTTTGGTTATCGCTGGTGTAGGCGGTAAAGCGGTCGAACCGCAGACCATAGTTGATGGTAACGGCCGGTATGATCTTCCATTCATCCTGCAGGTAGGCGCTGTAGATCCACTCGGTCTTGCTGCCGTTATCGATCAGCGTGGTCGGTATATCGCTCAACGGCACCCCGAAGTCGTCGGTAAGAAGTACCGCCGAACTGGTATCACTGACCGCATGATCGGTCTGCACGAAGAGTCCGCCGCGGATGATGTTATCTTCGTTGAGATGGTAGGCGGCGTCGCTTTGCGCCCCATAGGCCATATTTTGTTTGAACGCATTTTGCGCCACACCCGTGAACAAGAGATCGCCGGGGAAATCCGGGACGAAGGTCAGGCTCGAATAGCGGGCGATGAACGAGGTCTGTACATCGAACGCGTCGGTGGAATGCAACCAGCTCAAGGCGCCGAACTGAGTGACTTCACGCTGGTTCTCGTTCAAATCCTGGCTGGGGTAGGTGGATATGCCGTTGACCGTGTACCCCAGCGACGGTTCGACTCCGTCCAGATTGGGAATTTGGTACTTGCCCACCGCGCTGCCCAGCATCAGGGCGATTTTGTTCGCGCTATCCAAAATATCTTCGAAGTAGCCAAAGCCGTGATACTGCGTGGTGTGGTCGTGAATCGGATTGGAGCTGCCGTCGGGCGACTCGATGCCGAGATCATTGCGCAGAAAATCGCCGGTGACGAAGTAGCTGAAGTTTCCCGCGCCGCCGCCGTAGGTGAAGCTCGGCTCCACGGTGCTGTGACTGCCGCCATAGATCCCCACCGAGCCGCCGGGCGAATCCAGCCCGTTCTTGGTCGTGATGTCGAGAATACCGGCAGTACGCAGTCCGAATTCCGCCGGCAACGCGCCGGTGATCAGGCTCACCGAAGAAACAAAGCGGGCGTCCTGGGACTGGCCGAAGACGCTGATTCCCTCCGGCAGGATGATGCCATTCAGTCGATATTGCAGGCCGTTGTGCTCGCCGCGAATGTGATACTGGCCGAACGAATCCTGCGCGACTTCCGGCATCTGCAGAACCACTTGATTGAACGGCGAGTTTGCTCCGGCCGGCATCGTGGCAATGGCCTCGGCGTCGACGGTGTAAGTGGATGCGCCGGTCTTGGTCTGAATGTGCGAGCGGCCTTCGTCCAGGCGCTGTGAAATTACTACGATCGACTGGATGTCGGTGGCATCGGTGGATGCGGAGGCGTCGGTGGAAACCGCGGCATCGGTGGACGCGGCAGCATCAGCGGCGGCCGAAGCAGCCGTGGATTCGGCGACCTCCGTCGAGCTAGCGACACCAAAAGCAAAGATCATCGCGGCGCTCAAAGCCGCGGCCATAGGGGAAACTCTGAACATAACGGGGGACTCCGCGAAAGCTGAATGACAATGAGCGGCGGCCGATGACTCGGCGCTGCTCAACGCAAGGCAAAACTTCAGCTTAGGGAGGGTGGGCCGCGGTTGCGCGGCTTGGGGACAGAGGCGTCAATCGCGGAAGACGGAAGCTCTGCGGCGCGCAGCAGTGCGGCGCGGCCGAGCAGAGGGGCATGGAAAGCATGGCTAACGGCAGGGGTGGCGACTTGCGCAAATGCGGGGCATAGCGCGCAGGTCGTATCCGCGCCGCTGCCCGACTCGACTTTCAGCTGAACATCGCCCGCATGGAACACATGGCTGAGCTCATGAACAACCGCACCCTGCTGCGCCACCAGCAGCAGGAGCAATAGGCTCAGCGCTTTAAATGCGTGTTTCATTCAGCCAGTCGGGTTCGACAAACGACATCAAACCATAGCAGAACTTCAGGAAGTTTGCAGCAACCGGGTCACACCGCCTCGAGCGCCGCCGCAAGATCCGCGATGAGATCGTCCGCGTCCTCGATGCCAACCGATATGCGAATCAACGCGTCGGTGATTCCCAATCGATCGCGCGTTTGCTTCGCAACGCCGGAATGCGTGGTGCTGGCCGGGTGCGACATCAATGTTTCCGTGCCGCCGAGACTTACCGCGAGCTTGATCACCTGCAGCGCATCGAGCAGCCGAAAGGCCTCCGCTTCTCCGCCCTTGACGGCGAAGCCGAAGGTCGAACCGGCGCTGCCGCACTGGCGCTGAAACAGGGCATGGCGCGCGTCATCAGCGTTGAGAAATCCGAGATAGTTCACGGCGGCGATTTTGGGATGCTGGCGCAGGAATTTTGCCACGACGGCCGCGTTTTCCGCCGACTTGGCCATGCGCAGCGCCAGGGTTTCCATCGAACGCATGATCATCCACGCGGTATTCGGATCCAGCTGGGTACCGAGCGCACCGCGCAGTCTTTTCACCGGTCCGACCGCATCGCGCGAGCCGACCACGCCGCCGGCGACCAGATCCGAATGGCCGCCCACGTACTTGGTCAGCGAATACATGACAAGATCGACGCCAAGGTTGAGCGGGCGCTGGAACACCGGCC
>Ga0210394_10007620_pt1 | contig 11355 bp, 9 predicted proteins | sample IncBWC12MmetaG_FD_160121 | JGI IMG/M metagenome (GOLD analysis project Ga0210394, IMG submission 160121) | Forest soil microbial communities from Barre Woods Harvard Forest LTER site, Petersham, Massachusetts, United States - Inc-BW-C-12-M | ecosystem: Environmental > Terrestrial > Soil >... | reverse complement strand
CAGACATTGAGTACGTACGTACTCTTAGATTGTGCGATACCCACCAGAGCACAAAGCGCAGAACCACGAGAACATCCTTTCGGTAGCCGCGCGCTCTTTCCGCGAGCACGGCGGCGACACGAGCGGCATCGGGACGGTGATGAAGAAGGTAGGCCTGACGAAAGGGGGCTTCTACCGGCACTTCAAGAGCAAAGACGACCTGTTCGTTGAAGCAGTGGCGCGGGCGCTCGACGAGACGGGAAGGGGCATGGTGGAGGTTGCAAAGTCCGCGCCCGAAGGCCAGGCCTTGCGGGCCATCATCGAGCGCTATCTAAGCGCAGGCCACGCGAATTCGTCGGGAACCGGTTGCGTGCGCGCCGCCCTCGGGCCGGAGTTCGCGCGGAAACCAGTAGCCGTGCGGAGAAGGATTGAGGCGTCGTTGGAAGGGTATCGTGAGCGGCTATTGCCATTCATACCCGGTCAAACGCAAGAAGAGAAACGGGCGAAAATCAGGTTGTTGTTCCCCAGCATGGCGGGAGTGTTGATGATGGCCCGGGTCGTTTCGAGCCCTGAAAGGCGTGAGCAGATCTTGATGGAGGCGAGGAGCTTTTTTATAAAGTCTTTCGCTGAAGGGTAATTTTTTTGTCCTGAAAGAGTACGATAGTACGCTTAACAGAAAACGAACCGTGACCAACCGAATCGAGGTAAACCGATGAAATTCATGATCCCTTTTCTCCTTGCAGTGCTACCGGCAGTGTCCGTAGCGCAATCACAGTCCGGGGCCGCCTCGGGCGTGCCCAACGTGGCTATACCTCCAACCAGCGAAGTACTGGTCATTCAGACTCCCCGGCAGGGCGTAACCGCTCAACAGATCATAGCGGTGATGCCGTCAGAGGTTCGGGAAACTGTGAAACTCTACCTCGACGGGAAGATCCGCGAGTGGTATTCGCGCGGCAATGGCAAAGGCGTCATCTTCCTGGTCGACGCGAAAACCGAAGACGAGGCACGAGCCATTATGGAAACGCTGCCGCTCGCCAAAGAACAGCTGATGGATCACGAGTACATTCCCGTCGGGCCATTGATGCCGCTCAGGATGTTGATTGGCCCAGGAGCGCAGCAGTGACTCGCCTCGTTTAGAGAGGTATGGGAATTCTAAAAAGGAGACATTCATCGTGCCAAAGCAGATGATCTGGTTTTTCCTGAGCATCGCATTCAGCCTCATCGGCTGGGGGATAGTTGCCGCTCGATATATCTGGCCAGAACTTCGCCTCCGGGAACGGGCCGAAGCTTTGCGGCCTCTGCTCATCCTGCATAGCTTCCGTTTCATCGGGTTAGCAGTCCTGGTTCCCGGCGTCGTCTCACCCGATCTGCCGCCTGCATTCGCGCATTCGGCGGCCTATGGGGACCTCCTTGCGGTGATTCTCGCATTGCTTTCGCTGTTATCGCTGCCCAGTGCGGCTGGCGTTGTCGTCGTATGGATCTTCAATATCTGGGGCTCAGTCGATCTGCTGAACTCTTTCTACCAGGCCTATCATAGCGGACTAGTGGCGGGGCAGTTGGGAGCGGCATACTTCATCCCGACTCTGGTTGTACCGCTGCTACTGATCACGCACGGGGTCGCTTTTCGAATTCTTCTCGGGCGTCAACCTGAACCCGCAATTGAAGAAAGCCGGCACCTGGCGCGAGGCCCCTCGGCCGGCCGGAGGAGTACGGTTTCAAACTGAGTGGAAGACGCGCACTCATCGCGACTGCTGAGCATCAAGACAATTTCGCGCCGCAGCCCGATGAGGTTGTTGGTCTGAATCGATCGGATCATCCGATCGTCGGGTATCTCCACTGACATGTGGGTCAAGCTCCAAAGGGTATTAAAGCCATCTCATGACAATCAAAAGAAAAATGATTAGAGGCCAGCTGAGAATTCGGCGAAGTGGGATCTTGATGTCGTCGGCATTCCTTTTCCTCGTTCTGGGATTAGTTGGCGAGGCGACCGCGCAGACAACGAAGTATCAGATTCATGCGTTCAAAATCACGATTCTGTCCACAATGCTGGTCGGCGACACGGCCGGCATTGGAGAATGGGGCTTCGCCGCACTGATCGATGTGGATGGCCATCGCATGCTTGTGGATACCGGCGCTCACCCCGATACGGTGACCAGGAATGCGCATGACCTACACGTCGAATTGTCGGATGTGCAGGAAGTCATTCTGACGCATTATCACTGGGACCACGTTCGCGGCCTGCTAACGCTTCGTCGCGGGTTGATGAAGGACAATCCAAAAGCGCTCTCCGTAGTTCACGTATCAGATGGCATCTTCGACAGCCGCCCGTCGGAAACGGGCGAGCGAAATCAGATGATCGCCATCCGCAAAGAATACGAGGCGACGGGCGGCCGTTTCATTGTGCACTCCTCCGGCGCGGAATTGATTCCCGGTGTGTGGCTCTCCGGTCCGGTTCCTCGTGTCTATCCGGAACACAACTGGAGCGGATCCGGAAAGGTTTTGACCGCATCCGGACTTGTTGAAGACAACATCCCGGAGGACTCGTCCCTCGTGCTCGATTCTCCCAAGGGCTTGGTGGTCATAACTGGATGCGGGCACGCTGGCATCGTGAACATCGTGGCGTTCGCAGAGGAGCACTTTGACGACAAGCCTATCTATGGCATCGTCGGTGGTCTGCATCTGTTCGCCGCCACCGATGAGGTAGTTGACTGGACCGCGGCCGAACTGCGAGGGTTTCGCGTGGCAAATCTGTTGGCGGCTCGTTGCACCGGGATCGAAGCAAGTTTCGGCTGCGGCAGGGTCTCGGCCTCAACCGCCAAACGGCGGTGGTTGCGAGCGTAGGATCATCCTTTTCGCTGGCCGATGGTATTGAAGTCGGCCCCCTCGCCAACTCGCGGGCTTGCCAACCCAAGAAGTCGAAGGAAGTGAATCGCCCGCCCAAAATCGTTTCAGTGAACGGGAATCAAAGTATGGAGTGCAGTTTCGCATTGCCCTATCTCGATGTTCGCGCAGCACTGCGCGCTGGGCTTGTTCGTTCTTCCAATCCTAGAGCACGGATATATGCTGGGTTAGACCTACAATGATCAAAACCTATCTGCTCAAGAAGGTCTTGAAATGCTCTTCGGGAGTGTTCCAATGTCGGTCTCGCCGGAAGACGCTTCTCCGCAGCCGCGCTGGTACCAGGGAACTCTGCATACGCAATTATCTCGTCCCAGTATTCTGGCTTGGCAAACGATATGATACCCGAGCGGTTCATCATTTTCTTATACGGCCAGAAGGACCATCCGATCTGGTTAGCCTTGAGCAGCGCCACAAACGATTCGATCCATTTGTCGTCGGTCTCGCCGGATTCGCCAAGCCAGATCGGGACATTGTTCTTGTCGCGAAAATCGATATACTGCTGGATTGTTGTCCGGGTGGGTGCCGTCCAATATTTGTGAAACTCATACAATATGTTCTTTAGAAGGGGAGCGGTGAAAATGCCGAAATTGCCATCCCACTGCGAACCTTCAAGAATGACCATGTGCTGGCCGTCTACCTTACGTATCTCCGTGATTAGTCGTCGATACAAAGGGACGATTGCGCCGTTATACCTCTTAACTTCTGAGAACGGCGGTACGGGCTCATTGAGAAGGTCGTATCCAAGAACGGTAGGCTCGTTCCGATAGTGGAGGGCAATGCGCTTCCAGATTTCGACTGTGAGGTCCTGGTCCCGCTGGCTTTCGAACAGCCAGGGATACCCCCAACTGTCATCAATATTGGTTCCAGTTTGCCCTCCAGGTGCACAGTGCATATCGATAATCACCCATAATCCTTCATCCCGCGCCCATTCCACCACTTGGTCGAGCAATTCGAATCCTTCCGAATCGTCGGACAAGAATAACTTGTAATGCAGAGGTATACGGATGGAATTGAAACCAGCTTTGCGCAGGAATCTTATGTCTTTACGCGTGATGTATTTCTTCCGGTATTCTCGCCAGAACACATCGGCATCCGACGGGCCGATCAGTTCGTTGAACAGGCGCTCAAGCTCGCGCGGCGATGCAGCCCCGCGGTCGAGCATGAGCATATAACCCTCTGGCACCAACCAGTTTCCTAGATTGGTGCCGCGCAAGAGTAGTGGGTTGCCATTGCCGTCGATGATTTTTTTGCCATCAGCATGTACAAATTTGGAGCCAGCCTCTGCTCCAAGGGAACAGGCGCACGCGAGCAGACATAGACTGAAGAGCACATTAAGGGGGGCTGAGGATCTTGCTGGAACGCCCTTGGACTTGCGATTCACAGGGCTCTTTCGGAAATCTCTAGGACAATTGATTTTGCAACCAGGATTGTCAGGTTGACCACACGCGCAAAGAAGAGGTAGCAAGGAAATATCTCCGTAACACAAATTGGGGGGCGATGAAGAGTACAACGCCTCTTCATCGCCTCCGAGTCAAAAGGATGCTCTCAGGCCGAACTGAACCAATCGGGGATTATTTTCCTGCGACGACACCTGACCGAATTGGGAAGAGCCCAGTTGAGGTGCGGGTGAACCGAACTGAACTCTGTTGAATAAATTGAAGAACTCTGCGCGGAACTGCAGGTTGAAGTGTTCACCTCCACTGAACCTCTTCACAACCGCTCCGTCCCAGTTGGCGATGCCGGCCGTACGAATTGCGCTATCTGCACGTGTTTCGTCACCGAAGCTAAATGGTCCGGGTTGCGTGAAGCATTGGGTGTTGAACCACTTCTCCAATTTGGATTGGGCTGATCCAGATTCTGGTCGGTCACAACCCGTGACGAGGTTCGGACGCGTGCTCCCTCCACCAAACGTGGAGGTAAAGTTGCCCTGGGCGACGATAGCCACCGGGAACCCGCTCTGCAATGTTGTAATGCCGTTCACGCTCCAGCCTCCGGCGACTGTGTTGAGAGCGGTTCCGCCATGGCTGAGCCATTTGCCACCATGTCCAAATGGAAGATCAACCGTGTAACCGACCACGAAGCGTTGAGGAACGTCAAACAGCGAAAGGGACCGTTCGCCTCCAGGGTGGTAGTTGTCTTGAGGCCCTGTGTAGGTTGTGGCATAGATGGCTCCCTGTTCCAGCCAAGCAGTTTGGGTGTCGGTACTGCTCATTAGCTTCGCCCAGGTGTATGAAGAGAAGACTGTTCCACCTGAGCCGAAGCGCTTGTGAGCACTGACTTGCAAAGCATCGTAGTTCGAGTCCCGATTGAATGATCCTGCGTCCGAGACGCCGGTAAATTGTGGGTACGGTCTAAGAAGCTGTCCAGCCTGGACTGTTTTGGCTGCCAGTGATCCGTTGGTGATGATCCCATAGAACGGATTAGGAACCTGCTGCAACAATGCAGTGCCTTGAGCGAGATAGTTGTCAGGCAACTGGTCGAGGTTTTGCACCAGACCTGGGAGATGCGTTCCTTTAGCGCCGGCGTAAGAGATCTCGATCGATGAGTCACTACCCAACTCCCGCTGAATTGCAAGATTCCATTGCTGGGCGTAGGGATAAGGCTCATTCGCGACGGGTGCGCTCACTGAAGTTCCGTAGAGGGTACTTTCATATGCAGCACCTCGTCCGACTGGCTTCTGAATGCCATTCGGAAATGGGTTGTCGAGAGTGTTGTAAGGTGTTGCGCTGCCGTTTAACGAAGGCACCCACGGCGTACTCGTGGTATTGATGCTCGCTCCGTAAGGTTCCATGTTCAAAACCGTGTCCGGTGGCAGAAAAAAGATTCCATAACCAGCACGGATCACAGTTTTTTCCCTCAGACGATATGCCAAGCCGACACGGGGAGCGAAGAGGTCCCAGTGTGGATCGGTTTGGCTCCGAGCTGAACGCTGTGGGGAGTCCACCAAGGCAAAGTTGCCCTTCAGCGGTAAACCGGAGGGCGCCGCGAGGGGGCTCGCGGCCGCAGGCTGAAAGGTAATCAGTTGATTGTGGCGCTCTGTCCACGGACCTGGATAGTCCCAGCGAACCCCCACGTTTGCCGTGAGACGCGGAGATGCCTGGAACGTATCCCCGACATAGGCACCAAGAAGGTACTGGTAGCCGAGCGTATTTGAGAGCACATCTGCCGCGCCGCCTGATCCATAACCCAGGAGGAATGAAGCAAACCCGATTCCCGTACCATCGGTGCTTGCAGTTTCAGGATTATCGGCAGTGAACACGTTGTCAAAGGAGAACGATCCGCCTGGATTGTTGTTTTGCACGAAGCTCTGGTCCATACGCCGAAGATCGACCCCAGCCTTCAGGGTGTGCCGTCCTATAACCTTAAACACGCTAGGAGCGACCGAGTAGCTATTGTTAACGTCCTGAGCGACATTGAAATATCCGTTACTGATGTTTTGGATACTCAGATTGGGATACGTATGGAATTGAACCCCATTGGTGAAGGTCGACGGAAATCCCAGAGAACTGATGTCGACGTTCAAGGCTGGCGCACTCTGAAAAGTGAACCTGAGGAAAGCGATGCGGAGATCGAAGACAGTCGTCGGACTCGCGGCGTAACTATCGTCGACCACGATCTGATTCGTGTGGAAGTCAGCCGGCGAGTTAGTATAGCTGCCTGTGCCCAGAGGGTCGATTCCTAGATTGTGATCCCCCCAATACGTGTACCGGCCGAAGAGATGCTGCTTGTCTTTGAACGTATGGTCGATCCTTCCGTTGTATTCTGAGCTGTTCCCACCCGAGGAAGCGTTGCCACTATAGTTATTTGTAAGTCCGGGTAAATTGGGCGATGGCCATTCTCGTAACAATGCTTTGGATACGGGGTTGATCCTCGTCAGAACATTTCCGGCAAACTGCGCCCTGGTGGGTTGGCCCGGTCCACATGCTGGCGTGCCAGCTACGCCACACGTAGTCAAGGGATCGTAGATCTTGCTTCCAAGAGCCGAGAAGTCGCCGTTTCTCATCGCGTTTGTGGGTACGGTGAGCAGAAATCCCTGCCCCTGGCGAAGAGCGAAATTCTCCCAACCGGCGGAGAAGAAAGTCTTGTTGGGAATTATCGGCCCCAACAGACTTGCCCCGTATTGGTTTTGGGTAAATGGCGGCCGCGGGGTACCTGACAAATTGTTGAAGTAGGTGTTTGCGTTCAGAACTTTATTTCTCAGGTACTCATAGGCGCTTCCATGGAAGGTGTTGCCGCCTCGCTTTGTCGCAATGTTTATCACTCCTCCCGCGTAGAGCCCAAATTCAGGACCCAGGTTGTTTGTTTGGACCTTGAATTCCTGAACGAAGTCTTCTGTTGGGATCAGGGCAGTCAGGTGGACGTAATTGACGTTGACGGGTGCTCCATCGATATACGTCGCGCTCTGGTTCGCAGTCCCGCCGCCAATCTGGTAATTGCCCCAGGCGAAGATATTTCCGCCCGTCGGATTTGAAAGTGCTCCCCCTTGCGGGACCACCCCAGGTGACAGCTCCGCCAGGTTGAGGACGTTTCGGCCATTCAGGGGCGCGTCCTGCACCATGCGGCCTTCCACCTCCGTGCCAAGGGAGGAGTCTTCTGTTTGCAGCAGTGGAGAGGTTGACCTCACTTCAACGGTTTGATCGGCTGATCCTGGCTGAAGAGTCACGTCGACCCGTACGATGGCTTGTACGCCGACGATGATCGGCTCGCGGACCAGGCGCTTGAAGCTTGTCTGTTCGACCTCAACTCGATAATTGCCCGGGTTCAGGTCGGGAAATTGGTAGTTCCCGTCTGCGTCTGAGAGAGACGCGGCGCGCTCGCCCGTCCGGGTATTGGTCAGGGTGACCCTTCCTTTTGCAATGACAGCGCCGGAACTGTCGGTGACCGTCCCAACAATCGAGCCAAATGTGGTTTGAGCCTGAGCAATGCCCGGGTCTGAGAGACACGCCAATCCCCATAGAATCGCGAACGAGAATCCCGTCAGGTTCTTCTTCCAACTCTTCATCATGGTCCTCCGAAAGTTCGTGAAAGTGGCGAAAGCGCCGAGGGAAATGCTCGGTCGCCGCCAGGTACCGTCAGTCGGCAGAGCTGTCAGTTGCCCTGCGACCTTGCGCTTGACATTAGCAACGGGATAGATTGGGAGTCCTCATGAAACCCAAAGGCTTTGGTGAGGTTTCTCTTAGGGTTCGCACACCCAACCAGTTGGTGGTTCCCTAGTCTGGGCGATAGAGTTGGGAGGCGTGAATGGGGAGGAGAGGCCATGACCGGGGACTTCAGGCTAGACAAATGGCTTGTCCAGCCTCAATTGAACTCCGTCTCTTCCGGCGACGAGGTGATTCGGCTCGAACCAAAGGTGATGCAAGTGCTCGTGCAGCTTGCTTCACACCCCGATGAGGTTTTGACCAAGGGACAGCTCATCGATTCAGTTTGGCCCGATACACACGTCGGGGAGCAGGTACTGACTCGGTGTATTTCTGAGCTTCGGCGGGTGTTCGGTGAGGACGCCAAGATGCCCCGATACATCCAGAATGTGCCTAGAGTGGGATATCGGCTCATCGCCCCAGTGCTTCCTCCCTCCCCCGATCCCCCTGCTCACGCTCGCGCTAGCCACGCTAGCCCCCCGACTTTAGCAGAAATTCCCCAGCCCGCCGTGCGTGAAGAACCGCGAATCCTTCCGGCCAAGCTTCGACGCCGTAGACTATGGCGAATTCCCTTATGGGCTGCAGTCGTGCTGACGTTGGTGGGGATTGCCGTGGTGGCTTTAGTACACCGGAACAACTCTCGAGACATCACCCTGATGACTGTACCGTTAACCTCTTACCCTGGATCGCAGACGCAAGCTTCTTTCTCCCCAGATGGTAGGGAGGTGGCATTTGTCTGGAATCAGCGAGGAGATGCATCGAACATCTTCGTCAAGCTCATTGACAGTGAAAGTCCATTGCAGTTGACTTCCAGCAAAGGTCTGGACCAAAGCCCGGCCTGGTCGCCAGATGGTGGCACCGTTGCGTTCATCCGCTATGTCGACGGAGCTGACGGCATCTATCTGGTGCCCGCTACCGGCTCGTCGGAACGCAGAATCTATCAGCTCCATCGTGAGATTGATGGTGACGCGCCCGGATTGTCATGGTCACCTGACGGCGATTGGCTTGTGTTCCCGGACAGTCGATCGGCGGAGGATCCCTCAGCGATCTATGCCCTTTCACTTAAAAGTCTGGAGGCGAAGCAGCTCAGTTTTCCCATGAATTCTTGGGACGGCGATTACAATCCGGTCTTTTCCCCCGACGGGAAAAAGATCGCATTCGTTCGTGGAGCCGACGCCGGAGCTCGCAATCTGTATGTCATGAACGCCGATGGGTCCAACTGTGCAAAGCTCACGTCTAAGGGCAGGACAGTGAGTGGCTTGACGTGGACTCGTGACGGTTCCGAAATCGTGTTTTCTTCTGATATCGGAGGGGGCCTCTCGCTGTGGAGGATCCGAAGCGGCGGTGGAACTCCGCGACGTCTCTCTGTTGGTGGGGATAATGCCGTCTATCCAACCATCTCCCAACATTCAGATCGGTTGGCCTATTCGCAGGGCTCAGCTAAATGGAGCATCATGCGGGTCGATCTCACGGCCCTGACTAAACAGCCCCAACAGTTATTTTCCTCAATGGAGAAGGATTCTGCCGCTCAGTATTCTCCGGACGAAAGCTTGATCGCATTCCAGTCGTTGCGGTCCGGAACCCAGGAGATTTGGATGTCAAAATCCGACGGGGACGGGCCAGTGAAGCTGACCTCGTTCAACGGTCCACTGACGGGAAGTCCGAACTGGTCGCCAGACGGCAACAGAATCGCCTTCGATTCTCGGTCGTCGGGGCGCTCCCACATCTATGTAATGACCTCCGAAGGCGGAAATCCCCAGCCGCTGACCGAGGGTGAGTACAACGACGTGGTACCAAGTTGGTCCCAGGATGGCGCTTGGGTGTATTTCGCGTCTCGACGCAGCGGGCGCTGGGAAGTTTGGAAGACGAGCCCGCAAACCCGTGAGATTCGCCAAGTTACAAACACGGGGGCCTTCATTGCAAAAGAATCGCTAGACGGGCAGTGGCTGTACTACACGAAATATCATCAGTCGGGACTGTGGCGCAGAGCTCTCGTAGCTGGAAGCGAAAGCAAGGTCTTAGGCGGCCCTCCCTCAGCGTTCTGGGGGTATTGGAGCCTGACTACAAGTGGCGTCTACTACCTGGACTACACCGGCGCAAATGCCGCGTTGAAATTCTGGAGTTTTTCAGATTCCAAAATCTCGGATATCTCGGTGCTTCCTCACAGACCGCCGCCATTCGCCGGTGTAGCTGCATCGCGAAGTGGTCATTGGCTCTTGTATTCGGAGGGGGGAGACTTGGGACAGAACATTAGAATGGTCGAGAATTTCCGGTAAGCGAAAGATTGTTGCTGTTTGCGCCAAGGCCGTCCTGCAAATCTCGGGTCAGCGTCCCCTCCGCAATAAAACCAAGCCCAAGGTCCGTCCTTCAATATTGAACGTCCGACCAATGGGATTGCTCAAGAATTTGCTGCGGCGCTCACGCCATTTGGACGAAGGAGTTCGAGCGCACTATCACAGCTTGGCCTTGAACCCGCTCACGTAACGGCGCCCATGAAGACGCGTTTCATTACACTCCTCGCCCTCTTCGCGAATGGGCTTCCATTTCTGAGCCCTGTCCGATCGCTATCGAGAACATGACATTTGGCGCGTTATCGGAGAGGGAACGGCCATTCCACTCGGCAAAGCCGAACACGGCTGGAGTGTCGCGCCGTCTGGTGCTCGCCGGGTGGGAGCAACTCCCGGTGATCGGCGTCAACTATTCATTCCGGTCGGGTATTTCGATTGTCGCTGATCATCCCAGGCAACGATCTGAGCAGCCGCGCTTCGATTGCAAAGACCAACTCAAACCAAGCTATAGACTAGCAATTACTAACAGGCTGGGGTAGGCGATTCTTTGTCCTTCACATCCAGAACACTCCAAGGGTCTTTATCTGGGGCCTGCAACTCTTTGGACACACAAAGGCCAAACAGCGTTCGAATGATGCCAGGCGTCGCTTCGAAGTGCGGTGCTGTCGATACCTTCGCCCACAAAGACACATACCGGGACAACGATGCCTTTATACCGACGACCGCGATCAGAACCCGGAGTGCAAAAGTCCCGGTCATCGGGTGAGGCGTCTCAATGAGGACGATGCTTTGCTAGGCGGTAACGCAAGAGCGAATTCGAAACAAGCACAAGGTGGTGGGTCCATTGCACGAATCAGTGGTGTGGCAAGAGCACCATCGGACTGGCGGCATCTTGGTGAGCCAATCGGACCAGGTGTGGCGTGATCTCAATCGCCAATTCCATGATGTCTTTGGTGTCCTGGCGGTTCGTCGCTACCGAGACTCCCAGGATGTCGGTGAGCCCAGGAATGCCAGTCATTTCGCGCGACCCCTGATTCGACAGATCGCTA
>Ga0210394_10007619_pt1 | contig 11355 bp, 9 predicted proteins | sample IncBWC12MmetaG_FD_160121 | JGI IMG/M metagenome (GOLD analysis project Ga0210394, IMG submission 160121) | Forest soil microbial communities from Barre Woods Harvard Forest LTER site, Petersham, Massachusetts, United States - Inc-BW-C-12-M | ecosystem: Environmental > Terrestrial > Soil >... | reverse complement strand
CTTCGGCGTTCCTCGCCAAATTGTCGCATTCGTAATTCCCGCGGGCTACAGCTTCAACATGGCTGGCGGAAGCGTCTGGCTCGCGGTCGCCGCGGTATTCCTGGCGCAAACCGAGGGCATCCCTCTTTCGTTACAGCAGCAATTAATCATGGTCTTTACGCTGATGCTCACCAGCAAAGGCATCGCCGGAGTTCCTCGCGGCTCGCTCGTGGTCTTGATCGCCACGGCAGCATCGCTTCACTTACCGACCGCGCCGATTTTTCTTTTATTGGGAGTAGACGCCATCGTGGACATGGGGCGCACCGCCGTCAACGTAATCGGCAATTGCCTGGCCAGCGCCGTAATCGCCCGCTGGGAAGGCGAACCGCTAACTCCTCAGGAAGGCACGATTGTGTAGCGGCCGCCTTCCGAGGCGCGCGCTTTTCCTCAGTTTATTGTGTGGGCACCAGGGGTCGGACCTTTAGGTCCGACATAAGTTCTTTACTCGCCTTACGGGCTTTAGCCGCTGAGGAACTGTCTTCGCAGTTCTACCGCGCCGTAAGAGCCGGCACTTCCGCCTGCATGTAAGAACGAATGGCCGCGCCCACTCCCGCGCCCGGCGACATCCGGTGCCCTTGATCCAGCAGCGTCTTTTCCAAGGCCGCAAGCAATTGCAGCACAAACGGTTTCTGGCTGCAGTAGCCCATCAATCCCAGTCTCCAGATCTGTCCCTTCAACGCTCCAATGCCGCCGGCGATCTCAATGTTGAATTCATCTAGCAGCTGGTCACGCACCTTCAGGTCGTCGATTCCCGCAGGAATCATCACGGCTGTGACCGTTGGCAACCGATCTTCCGGTTTCTCCACCAGCAGCTTCAGTCCCATCGCTTCCACGCCCGCGATCAACGCAAGCTGATTCAGCCGGTGACGCTCCCAGCGCACTTCCAGGCCATCTTCCATCACAATTCGCATCGCCTCTCTCAGCGCATAGATCAACGAGATCGGCGGAGTGTGATGATACAGCCGGTCTTTGCCCCAAAAATTCATCGCCGTGGAAAGATCGAAATACCAGCTCTGCACCTTGGTCTTGCGCGTGCGAAAAGCCTCTTCTGCTCGTGGGCTTACGGTTATCGGCGACATCCCCGGCGGCGCGCTGATCGCCTTCTGCGAACCGCTGAAGCAAATATCAATCCGCTGCTTGTCGATATGAAGCGGCACCGCAGCCAGCGATGCGACCGCATCCACGACCAGCAGCGCCCCGCATTCGTCCGCCACTTGGCGAAATGGATCGATCTGCGTCAGTACTCCTGAAGAAGTCTCTCCCTGTGCCAGGCCGATCATCTTGATCTTGCGGCCCTTGGCCACTTTGCGTACGTCCTCGGGGTCGACAGCTTTTCCATACGGCGCTTCTACCAGGTGCAGCTTTGCAGGCGTATGCTGTGCGATCACGTGCAACCGCTGGGAGAAATGCCCATTCACGCAACAAATCGCTTCGTCTCCGGCCTCCAGCGAATTCAGCACCGAAGCCTCGATACCACCCGATCCGGACGCAGACAGCGGAAACGTGATGCGATTCTCCGTCTGAAATATCTGTCGCATCAACACCTGCGTCTCCTCCATGCAACCACGGAACCATGGGTCCATATGCCCGACCAGCGGCGTCGCCAACGCCCGATACACCCGCGGGTCAATCGAAGACGGACCCGGTGTCATCATCAGCCGTATGGGAGGATTGAGTTCGCCGATTGGTTTGGTCATGGCTTCACCCTTTCGTGGGATAAGGAATGCTATGTGGGGACGTCCGCGGAACTTCGCGCACCCAAGGTCCGAGCATACGACGGGCGACCGCGAGAAGGAAAGTGTCCAGCACAGGTCGATGTAGCGCAACGGTCAAATTGGACGGATTGCAGCGGTGTAGCGGTTTTGTAGGCGCATGGCTTTAGCCACGCCATTGCAATTTACTCTGCAAACCCATCACGCCGCAGCAGCGTCGATGGCTTGCCCTTCTTCCAGCACACGAACCGGCACTTTGCGCAGTTCCCAAACAATGCCCATCCACGACAGCACTTTCAGCATGTAATACGTAAAATCAATCTCCCACCAGTAAAACCCTTGCCGCGCCGAAGCCATGAAATGGTGGTGATTATTGTGCCAGCCTTCACCCAAAGTCAGTATTGCCAGCAGCCAGTTGTTGCGGCTGGTGTCGTCGGTTTGAAAGCGGCGCTTACCGAAAAGATGCGAAAGGGAATTAATCGTAAACGTGTCGTGCCACAGGATCACCGTGCTGATGCAAAATCCCCACACAAACAATCCCCACCCTCCGATGAGATACGTTGCCACGCCCAACACGGCGGGAGGCACCAGGAAGTATTTGTTCAGCCAGCGAAGCTCTGGAAATTTCGCGAAGTCTCCAATGTAATTGAACCGCGTCTCGTTATACCTGTCCGACAAAAGCCATCCGGCGTGCGCCCAAAAAAATCCGAAAAGTGTGGGCGAGTGCAGATCCTCTTCCTGATCGGAGAACCGGTGATGATGGCGATGATGCGCCGCCCACCACAAAACTCCCTTTTGCGACGATGACGTAGCCATCACCGCAATCACGAATTGAAACCAGCGGCTGGTCTTGAACGAACGGTGCGAAAAATAGCGATGGTACCCCGCGGTCACAAAAAACATTCGCACCAGAAACACAAAAAAGCAGGTGACCGGGTAATACCACTTGAAGTGCACCCAGAACACAGACAGCGCCGCGATGTGCAGCAGCGCAAAAGGGATGGCCCCCAGGAGGGAAATGCGTGCCCCATTGGGCAGAGGGATGGATAAGGCTGTCGCTACGGATGCCATGCAACTTCACTCCTGTGCGGGAAAAAGGCCTTCAGTTGACGCGCGCAAGAGGTAGGCGTGCTCTCCGCAACGAACAACACTACCAGTCTACGGACCGGTAAAGACCCGGTCAATAGCCCTGCGGACCAGTGTTTTTCAATCGGCTGCACTTAGGAGCGGGCCAGCGGATATGTTATTGTGCGGAGGCACGCAAACGATAGGAGCCCGAATCGGCATGACCGAACGCCCGGTGTTGGTTGGATTGATCCCGCAAGTCGTGGTTCTGGATCCCGGCGATCAGATCAGTTGGCTCTCGGATGCCGGCAATCTGCGCGTGGAATTTGATGTGAACCGCTGCCCGTTCTCGTCCAATATTTTTCAGGCGCCGGCCGGCATGCGCCTGCTGAGTGGCCCCCCTACCGTCGGCACAAAGTCCGGCACGTATAAATACCGACTGTGGCTGAACGACCAGATGGTCGGCCGCGGCGAAGTGATTCTGCGCGACAAATAAAAGCGTCAGTGGCTCAACGATTGACGCTTTCCGTGTACCTTCCCAGCCGAAACATTACTGACCTGCAGCGAGTGCTTTCAAATGGTTCGCCATTGTGCTCGCGTCCGGGATCTGGCCGTTCGGGGTCAACTTGTCCACCAGGTGCGGAAGCAGCGTCGACATCATCCCGGTCAGTTGCGTCGGATCCATTCCGCACTTCTGCGCAGCCGCTTGCAACGCGCCGCTGTGCAGCACATTCTGCAGTTGATCCGCGGAGACGGGCTGATTCTGCCCCGACCCGACCCACGAACTCATCACGCTCCCGAGCCCGCCCTGCTGAAACATTTTCTGCAATCCGGCGATTCCGCCGACCTGCGGGCTGTTCACATAATTCATGATCGCCGTAAGTGCCGTGCAGTGCTGGTCCTGTTGCTGAGCGCCAACGCCGGCCATGGACATCACTTCATCGAGTAATCCCATTGAAATCTCCTTGAGATAAATTTGCGAGCACCGAAAAAAGAAGGGCGGCGAAGCTGCGCGGGCCGCCCTCGAAAGATGTAAACCGCTCTACTTCTGTTTCGCGATGATCATGTCCTTGATCTTGTTATAGGTGGCCGTTGGAATGATTTTCTTCCTGGTCAGGTCGGTTTTCTTGGCATAAGGACGCCCGTCAATGATCTTCTGTGAGTACGCCGCGCCAATCCCCGGCAGTGCGTCCAGTTGCTCCTTGGTGGCGGAATTGATATCCACCAAGTCGGTCGAAGCGGCTGCTGCAGCCGGTGCCGTGGACTTCTTCGTGGTCTGCGGTTGAGACACTGCAACGCCGACGCCGAGAATCAGAACCAGCGCGACCAGCAGGATACGGCTAATATTCCTTTTCATTTGCATTTCTCCTCAGTTGTAATTTAACCGCAAATTTGAATTGCTTAGTTCTTTTCCGAAGCGCGGTAACCAGCCTTGATGGCATCCGCCTCGCTCATATACTTGCCTTGTTTGGTTTTCCCGTAATACCGGGTGCCTGGCTTGTGGTAAACCCCGGAGTCCGTGTTCACCCACACCATTCCATTGCTATTCGCCGGCGGCGGGGCCTGTGCAGTGGTGCTGGATTTGGCCGGTGCCGCGGTTGGCGCGGCGGCTGGAGTCGAAGCTGGGGTCGTAGCAGGTGCTGCTGCCGGGGCCGGCGCTGGAGCGGGTTTGGCTGCAGGTGTAGCCGCCGGCGCTGCCGCGGTTGTCGCCGCAGGAGTTGGCTTAGCCGCTGGTGCCGCCGCAGTCGAGCCGGAGTTCGTGCTTGCAGCAGCAGGAGCAGCCGCGTCCGCTGTAGCGCTCTTCTTTGATCGCGACTTCTTGGCCGGTGTTGCCGCGGAATCCGTCGTTGCGGTAGTGGCAGCCGCTCCACTTGCCGGCGCAGTTGTGTCCGCCGCCGTAGCGGTCTTCTTGGAGCGAGACTTCTTCGCTGGTGTTGCATCCGCAGTTGCCGGAGCGGCCGCAGTGCTGTCGGCATCCGTGGTGGTAGTCTTCTTCGTTTTCTTGGACTTGGCCGCCGGCGTAGCTGCTGCGGTTGCAGAGGAATCCGTCGTTGCCGTTGCATCATCCGCGGCAGCGGCCTTCTTCTTTTTCTTCTTCGGGGTAGCGGTAGAAGTGTCGCTCTGGTCCGTAGCAGGTGCCTGCTGCAGGGACGGATACGCGTGAGGCGTTGCGGCTGTCGTTGTGCGCGGGCTGGCAATCACGCTGGCGACAAACAACAGCGCGCTCATCAGTGCCAAAAAAAATGGTTTACGAGAGCTGAACATGTTCGAGGCATCCTTTCGCCCGAGGCCGTCATGCATCACCCAGAAAGGACTGGCTTTGCGCTACAGGGCGGGGTAGCGGGGTGCTCAAAAACGGACTTCGCGGGGCTTCCTTGCGGAACGCGCGCATGATGTCCGAGAACTTGCGTGAAGTCAAGGAAGAATCAGCGGCCGCCCGTGCTCGGGAAGGGTCAGTGATTGTCCACAGAGGCGTAGCTAATATTTTGCTATCTATCCAAAGCGCCTTGCGCTTCAAGTCTCATGGTAGACTCACGCCACCTGCCCTCCCTTAGGTGCGCGACCATGGATCCAAACGATAGCACTGCCGCTAAAAGCGATCCTGCGGCGGATAAAATCACGCGTGAGCCCACCCCCGTTTCTCCCTTCGAAGAAGGCACCACGCTTGGCACCCACGCCGAACCTACCTCCGGTGCCGCGACCGCTGTCTCCGGTACCATCGGCCCGTACACACTGATCCGCAAACTCGGTGAAGGCGGCATGGGCCAGGTCTGGCTTGCCGAACAAAGCGTCCCGCTGCGCCGCCAGGTAGCCATCAAAATTCTCCGTAGCGGTTTCTACAGCACTTCCACGCTGCAACGCTTCCTCGCCGAACGCCAGTCCGTCGCCATCATGAATCATCCGGCTATCGCCAAGGTCTTCGACGCCGGCGCCACGCCCGAAGGCCAACCCTACTTTGTGATGGAGTACGTCCCCGGTATCGCCATCACCGCCTACTGCAACCAGAAGCACATGAAAATCCGAGAACGCCTGCAACTCTTCGTAAAGGTTTGCGAAGGCGTGCAGCACGCCCACCAGAAAGCCATCATTCATCGCGATCTAAAACCCGACAACATCCTGGTCGTCGAAATCGACGGCCAGGCTACTCCGCGCATCATCGATTTCGGTATAGCCAAAAGCATTGCGCCACAACCGGAAGGGGAAACTATCTTCACCCGCGTCGGCGCCTACGTAGGCACTCCGGGTTACATGAGTCCCGAACAGGCGGACCCCAGCCTCGGCGATGTGGATACCCGCACCGACGTCTATTCGCTTGGCGTGGTCCTGTATTCGCTACTCACCGATTTTCTTCCCTTCGATCCCGGAAAGTGGGACCGCAAAGCGATCACGGAAGTAATCCGCCAATTGCGTGAAGACGACCCGGAGCCGCCAAGCAGCAAAATCAGCTCGCATCCCGAAACGCAAAAAATCGTTTCCGAATCACGAAACACGCCGGCCCCGCAATTGGTTACCCAACTGAAAGGTGATCTCGATTGGATCACCATGAAAGCACTGGAAAAGGATCGCGCGCGCCGCTATGGCACACCTTCCGATTTCGCCGCGGATATCGAGCGCTACCTGCAAAATCTGCCGGTTCAAGCACGGCCTGCCAGCACCGGCTATCGCTTGCGCAAATATGTGGCCCGCCATCGCGTGGCCGTAAGCGTCTGCGCCGCGTTCCTGATTCTCCTGGTGGCATTTGCAATCAACGAAGCTCTCCAATTGCACCGCATTACCCGCGAACGCGATCGCGCCGATCGCATCGCCCAATTCATGACCAGCATGTACAAGGTCTCCGACCCCAGCGAGGCCCGCGGCAATTCCATCACCGCCCGCGAAATCCTGGACAAATCTTCCACGGAAATCGACAAGTCCCTCGAAAAGGATCCCGAGCTTCGCGCCCGCATGATGTATCTGATGGGAACCGTCTATCAGGGCCTCGGTCTCTACGCCAAAGCGCAGTCGCTCCTCGAAGAAGCGCTGGAAATTGACCGTCGCACGCTGGGCCCCGGCAACGAACAGACTATAGGGACCATGACTTCGCTCGCCGCCGTCCTCGCTTTGCAAGGGCGGCACGCCGACGCGGAAAGGCTTGCCCGCGAATCCGTTGCTCACGCGCAGAAAGCCTTTGGCATGCGCAACGTCAACACCCTCAAATCCATGCACAATCTGGAAGTAATTCTTTCTACGGAAGGGCGCTATCCGGAAGCCGAAGCGCTGGCCCGCGAAGTCCTCGACAATGCCAAGCCATTTCTAGGTCCAGAAAATCAAGACACCATCCTGTACACCGCCAGCCTCGCCGCCATGGAGACTTCGCTCGGGCGCTATCCCGAAGCCGAACATCTTTTTGGCGATGTCATCTCCATGCAGAAGAAGACCTTGGGCCCGGATCATCCCAGTACGATCCACGCCATGAATAACTTGGCGATGACCCTCTCCGAATCCGGCCACCCGGCCGACGCCGAAAAAATTTCCCGGGAAGTTCTGGAGACGGAGCGCCGCGTCCTCGGACCGGAGCATCCGGAAACTCTTTCCGCGACCGCCAATCTCGCCAACTACATCTCCGACCAGGGCCGTTACGCCGAAGCCGCAAAGCTCCAACAAGAAACCTTGGCAACCGAGCGTCGTGTCTTCGGCCCCGATCACCCGGAAACACTCCGCACCATGGACAATCTGGCGAACGCGCTCTCCGAACTTGGCCAATTTGCGGAAGCCGAGCAACTGGAAAAGGAAAACCTGGACCGTCTGCAACGCCTTTACGGGCCCCATGATCCTTCCACCGCTAGCTCCGCCTACAACCTTGCTTGTATCTACGCACGAGAGGGTCGCCGCGAGGAAGCCCTCACGTTTCTCCGGCAAGCCGTCAACATAGGGCTCCAGGTTCACATGGGACTCGTGGTCGCTCAGGATGAAGACTTGAAATCGCTCCGAGGCGATCCTCGTTTCGAAGCTCTCGCCGACGAAGCCCACAGACAAGCCGCCGCCCAGCAAGCCAAATCCACTGCGCACTAACTCTCGCACGCGCGATTTGGCGAACCAAGGGAGTACTCTCCCCAATTCGTTGCAGATTTAATGTCTTTGGACGTGGAAGGTATCAGCGCTCTTTAGAACGCTCTAGATCAGTCGCCGGTGGCGGCGGCTCGGACCATCTCAACCGATTCGGCCAGCCCGCGGCGGATTGGACCCAGCACGGAAGCGGGGGCCTCCCGTTCCGGCTCCAGGAACAGACTGGCTCCCTTGCGCGGGAATTCGAGGCGCCGATCGATTTGCAGGCCGACTTCTTTCAGGAATTCAGCGGTAAAACCCAGGTCCTCGGCGCGATCCACGCCCCAGAACCACAGCTTCTCCTCGTTCTTCTGGAGGAATTGCAGACCCTGTTCCAGCTTCTTCATCGCGCGATCGAAGGAAGAGGCCAGAAAAAACACCGCGAGACCCCAGCCATGCCGGGGGTATTGAACCCGGATTCGCACACAGTACTTACCCGTTTGGTTCCTCTCCATACTGCAGTTGTAGCCGTTGCGTGAAGTCGATGAACGTACTGGCATAATCTTCCCCAATGAGTTTGAAATGAAATTGAACGGGCGAAAGGGATTGAAACTCTTCAACGGCACCCTGCATTACCGCCAAGTCTCGCGCTGGAATGCCGCCTGAACCCTGCCACCGCACACAAATAGGCTATCGGGCCGGGAAGGGCACGGCAAGGGGGCGTGTCGTTAAAGTTTAACTATCTTATTTACTAAGACTTAGGTAGTCCAAAGTCGCTGGAAGTGCCTAGTTTATCAGGCGTCAGCTTCACCGTTCCATCCTTCTTAAAGCGCTCTTCCAGAGCCACCCGGAAGGAGTCAAAGGCCAGCGTTCGCTTCTCCTGGAGCAGAGAATCGGTAATGGATTTCTTTTGTTTCTCGAAGTCCGCGGGATTAGCTTCCGTTTTTTCCATCACCTGGTACACAACCCAGTTAGAGCCGAGATTCAAAGGCGGCGCGGACTGCCCCTGCTTCAACGAAAACGCTGCCCCGAGCTGCTTTCCGCTCCCGACGCCCGGGACGGCGCCGTTTCGAGCGAACGGTTCACTCGCTTTGGCTTCCAACCCGAGCGATTTTGCCGCGGCATCGAATTTTTCTCCGGCTTTCAGCTTCGTTTCGAGCTCCGTGGACTTGGTATGAGCCAGTTGGTCGGCCTTTTCCTGCTTCAAGGTGGCAATCACCTTGTCACGCACCTCGTCCAGAGTTCCGGTATGCGTCGGTAGAATCTCCTTCAAGGACAACATCACATAGCCACGGTCGGTACGCAGCGGAAGGCTCACTTCGCCTTGCCGCAACCTCAAAATCTCGTCCTTGGCATCCTTGGAATTCCCCAGTTCGAGGACTGCGTCACTGGGTCCCACCGGACGCGTTTCCGCAATCGCCAGGCGGTATTTTTGTCCAATCTCGTCCAGGGTTATCTTTCCGGATTGGCGAATGTCCGCCGCGATCTTGTCCGATAGATCCTGGGCATTCTTATCCGCCTTCTGAAGTAGTAAAGTCGGCCGGATCGTCTCTTTCACCTCATCCAGCGTCTTGGTATGGGCGCTCTCTTTATCCAGCACCTTGATGATATGGAAGCCATACTGCGTTTTCACCAGATCCGAAACATCGCCCTTGTTCAGGCTAAAAGCGGTCTTTTCGAACTCCGGGACAGTTTGCCCCTGGATAATCCACCCAATGTCGCCGCCCTTGGTCTTGGAGCCTGGGTCCTCGGAGTATTTCTTGGCCAGATCCTCGAAATTGGAGCCTTTCTTCTTGGCTTGGGCGAGGATGTCTTCGGCCTTCTTCTTGATCTCATCCACTTCGGCGTCGGTCTTGCCCACCGTGTTCAGCAGGATGTGCTGCACGTGTACTCGGTTGGGCACTTGAAATTGCTGAATGTTCTGCTGGTAGGCCGCTTTCAGTTCGTCGTCCGTGACTGTCGTGTTCTGCCGCATTAGATTCAAGTCGACCAATGCGTAGCGAACCACCCGCTTCTCCGGAATCTGAAAAGTTGCCTTATTCTTCTCGTAATAGGCCTTGATGTCATCGCTGCTCGGCGTAATTTTCTCGGCCAGTTCTTCGGGCTTGATCAGGACATAGTCCAGTTTGACCTTTTCGTTCTGCTGGCGAAATGCCTCTTGAATTTCCGCTGGACTCACGCTGACGCCATCGGTGATCAGCTTCCGGAACTTTTCCTCGACAAGACTTTGCCGAATCAGTTCCTCAAACTCCGTAACCGGCATTTGAAAGCGTTGCTGAACCTCTTGCGCGTAGGCGTCTTTCCCGATGAAAGTTCCGCCATTGAACACGCCAGGAACAAATTGCCGAATGCGGTCCGCGAGTTCCGCATTGCTCACGGTAATGCCAAGGCGCTTGGCCTCCAGCTCGATTTCTTTTTGGAAAACAAGTGAATTCAGGATCTGGCGCGCGTACAAGCCTTCGAGCGCCTTGGGCACCTGGTTGGTTTGCGAGATCTGCGCAAGCTTCTGGCGAATGTCGCCCACGGTAATCGACTCGCTACCGACCTTGGCGACCACGTCGGTGCTGCCCTCCGCCGCACCCGGGCCTTGCGGCACCAGGTACAGCAACATGCTCAACGCGAGCATCCCAATGATTACGCCGAATAGGATTCGGACGCCGGTTTTTTGATTTTCGAACGCGCCTGCCATGACGGGACTCTCCTGATTCAACAGACAAACCTCGTATTATAGAGGATGGGAGCCAAAACGCCCAAATGAAGTTGCCCAGCCTCGACCTCGTGAAACAGTCCGAATTCTACAGCCGCCCAAGGCGGTGGTTCCCTGTCTTTTTCGGACTGCTTGCTTTCGCAGCCGCTGAAAGTCGAATCGCACTCTACTCCCAGGAAAATCCGGCTGTTACCCCGGTCACGTTTTACCGCGACGTATTGCCAATCCTCCAACAACATTGTCAGGTTTGCCACCGCCAGGGCGGAATCGCACCGATGGCCTTCCAAACTTATGCCGGAACGCGGCCGTATGCAGCCGCGATCGCGACAGCAGCGCAAGCGCGAACCATGCCGCCATGGTTCGCTCAAAAAGGCATCGGCAAGTTTTCGAACGATCCTTCACTCACGGACCGCGAAATAGACATGCTTACCGCCTGGATGAAAAATAATGCGCCTGCAGGCAGTCCTACCGATGCTCCGCCGCCGCGCATCTGGTCCGGCGATTGGACAATATCTGCACCGGAACTGAAATTGAAAATGTCCGAACCTGTCAGCATTCCGGCCAGCGGCGACATCGAATACACCTACGAAATTGTGCCCACTCGTTTTTCAGAAGATCGCTGGGTACAAGCCTCCGAAATTCTGCCTGGACTTCCCGAGCATGTGCATCACGCGGTGGTTTACATTCGCAAACCCGAATCAAACTGGTTGCGCCACGCCCCCATTGGCAAGCCGTTCACCGCTTCCATGCTCAACAGCCCGGAGGATCGCCGCGACGCCATGTGGACAGACAGCGACATCCTGCTCG
>Ga0210394_10007614_pt1 | contig 11359 bp, 9 predicted proteins | sample IncBWC12MmetaG_FD_160121 | JGI IMG/M metagenome (GOLD analysis project Ga0210394, IMG submission 160121) | Forest soil microbial communities from Barre Woods Harvard Forest LTER site, Petersham, Massachusetts, United States - Inc-BW-C-12-M | ecosystem: Environmental > Terrestrial > Soil >... | reverse complement strand
AACTGACGGCTCGGCACTGATCACGCTCATGGCGTGAACAACCTGGCCCATCGAAAGACCGGCCTGGGCGGCGTCGCTCTTCTCGCCAGGAGCCATTTCGCCGGCGAAAGCGAGTTGCTTCTCATCCTCGTACTGCTGGATGGCCAGCGCCGCGACGCTGGCACGGCCGGATTTATTGGCCGACAACTCCGCCAGGATTTCCTGGGCGGACGACGGCTGCTCGGTCAAAATCAATTGTAAATGGTGGCCCAGGGCATTTTCCACTGCCGTGACAAATTGATCCGGTACCCGAATGCGATCTGCCAGCGAGCCGAGGACTGAACGCGACTGGCGCAACGCCGCCACCGCTCCGGGATCAAATCCCTCGTGCGAGCCTTCCAACTGCTCCAAAACCGTCAGGCGCGAACGCTTCTCGGATTGCTGGTGCAGATATTTGTCCTGCTCAATGGAAGCCTGTTGCAACTCGCCCTGAAGTTCGCGCAGACGGTTCTGCCGCTGCACGACTGAACCCCGCGTGGTCGCGACATTCAACTTCTGCATTTCGACGCTGGCGGTGAATTCCTGCAGGCGAACCGCCAACCCGGTACGCTCCGACTCCAGTTGGATTTTTTCGGCGGAAAGTTTTTCGAGACGGGAAAAGTTGTTCTGTTTCTGCAAGTCGAGCGCCGTGAGTTCATTTCGTACCCGCGACAAATCCTGGGCCGCGGCAAACGCCGCGGACTGGGCCTGGCGCAACTTCTCCTGCCGCTCGCGCAAGTCGTTTTCCACCTGCTGCAGGGCGGCTTGCTTGGCTGACAAACTTTCCTTGTGCTGCACGAGCGCGGCTTCAGCGGCGGCCAGGCGTTCCGTGACGGCAACCAGTTCGCCCGAGGCGCTGTGGCAGCGTTCTTCGGCCTGGGTGATTTCACTGAGCGCGCGGGCGTTTTGCGATTCGATTTCCCGTAACCGCTCCTCGTTAAACTGAATCCGGCTTTCGTGGCGATCAATCTCGGACTTCAATTGCAGCCCGCGTTGCTGATGCGCCGCCACCTCGTGCTCCAGTTCAGAGAGATGCTCGCGCAACTTGCCAATCTCATTCTCCATGCGGAGAACGTCATTGCCGCCCTGCTCGATTTCACCCCGCAAACCGTCCACTGCCGTTTGGCGTTCAGTAATTTCACCCTGGAGGACGTCAAATTGATGCCGCGCAAGCTGCGTTTCCAGATGTTGCAGTTCCGAGGATATCTGCTTGTAACGCTTGGCTTTTCCGGCCTGACGCTGCAACGAACCGATCTGCCTCTTGATCTCCTTGATGAGATCGGCCACACGCAGAAGGTTTTGATCCGTGTATTCCAGTTTGCGCAGCGATTCTTTCTTTTGGGATTTGAACTTGGTGATGCCCGCTGCTTCCTCAAAAATCATCCGGCGATCTTCCGGTTTACTGGAAAGAATCTGCGTGATATGCCCTTGGGCCAGAATGCTATAGCTGGTACGCCCCACCCCGGTGCCCATGAACAATTGTTGAATGTCCTTGAGGCGGCACGGAGTACGATTGAGAAAATATTCGCTCCCGCCATCGCGAAAAATCCGGCGAGTGAGCGTGACCTCCTCATAGGCCACTTCCACGCCGGCGGCACGCAGGCTCTCTTCGCCCACGCCGCCCAACGTCAGGGAGACTTCCCCCATGCCCATTGGTTTGCGACCATCCGTGCCGTTAAAAATCACATCGGCCATCTCCCCGCCGCGCAGGGCCTTGGCCGATTGCTCGCCCAATACCCAGCGAATAGCGTCAGAGACGTTGGATTTGCCGCACCCATTCGGCCCGACGATGGCCGTGACCCCCGGCTGAAAATTCAACCCGGTTTTGTCCGCGAAGGACTTAAAACCGAAAACGGTAAGATTTTTTAGATACATAATCTTCTGCCCCCTATCGAACCAAATGATCGGCTCGCTGTAAAGAAAAAACCACCATATGTTGTACACAACCCCATCAAAAGCCCAACTAATTGGTGATAGGCCAGGAATGGCAACGCTCAGAAATCACTGATTTTATCGGTTTGTTGGCCCACTTTTACGCTGGCCAGGACAATTCGTCAACCAGAGGTTTTTCCGGCTCACAAAGAGCCCAATAGCGATCCAACAATGTCTCTGGAAATTGATGGTTTTACAAAGACGTTTTCCAACCGGCTATCGATTGGCTTGGAACCTCCTTTTTTTTGCGCACCGCATTGTAACAATTTTGTGGCAAAATCGTTGAAATTGTTAAATCTTCAAGGCGTAGGGCTTTAGGCAAGTAAAAAATGCGCAAAAAGAGCTTGCAACATTTTGTTTACATAGTAAGATCATATTGTCCAATTGAAGGGCAGAAATGAACAATTTTTGTACACACAAGTTATCGACCGAGTTGGAAAAGGTCAAATAACCCTTTTGTTTTATAGATTGTTCACAAAATTGGAAAAACCTAGTCAACCAAAAACCATCAGTATGAAAACCATAAGCCTCGGAATGGTCGCGCTAACACTACTTGGCGCTTCCGCTGTCACAAGTTACGCTCAAGCAAGTTTGGATTTGAACCTTGACCCTCTTTCCGGTTCTCAACTCGTATTCAGCGGACATAGTTTTAATTTTTCGCCGGCATCGCCAGGCACTGGCATTGGGCCGGGTGGGTCAATCCCTGATCAATGGTTTATTTCCTCTGAAGGTGGCAGCGCAAATACCGGCAGTGCGTTGAATCATGATGGCGCTTTCTCCGGTGGGCCATTTAATTATGGCACGATTAACATCAACGGTTCTTCCCAGACAGCCACCGTTTCGAACCCAGGCATGCTTTATATTGCTGATGGCGGCGGGTATTTGCAGGGCACGGTTAATTTTATTGATGTCGGAACCGTCGGTCAGGTCGGTGGTTTGATTAATTTGCAAGTGATGATCAATCTAATGAACGTCATCTACGCCGGTGCGAACCCTGATTTGCAATTCTTGACAGCGAATCAACCGGGAACAGTGGATTTGTCTTTCCAATTTGCCTCAGGGGGAATGAATCTGACGCAACTGTCCTCGGGTCCCACATATCAGACCTCTTACAGCGGCAGCATTTCAGTCGTTGCCGTGCCGGAACCTTCCTCCCTGGCCATGTCTGCTTTGGGTGGTTTGGGGGCTCTGGGATTTGCCTTTCGCAAGCGCTATAGCTTTTGATCATTCAGAAAATACCCGCCAATCCGTACAAAAAAGTCGATATGAAAAACTCAAACCTTGTCATCCTTGCGATCGCAACCCTCGCTGGATCCGCTGTCACTACTTTCGCTCAATCCTCCTTGGTTTTAAACCTTGGACCGCTTTCTGGTTCCCAAATCGTATTTAGCGGGAATAGTTTTAATTTTTCTGCCGCAACTCCCGCAGTCGGGATTGGCCCCAAAGGCTCGATTCCTGATCAATGGTTTGTTTCGTCTGAGGACGGGAGCGCCGCTACCGGCAGTGCTATCAATCTTGATGGGGCTTTCTCCGGCGGCCCATTTAATTATGGTAGTATTACCACCAGCGGTTTGTTTCAGGATGCCACCGTTAATCCTTTAGATACCAGCACTCTTTATATTTCTGATGGGACTGGGTACTTGCAGGGTACGGTTCAATTCTTTGATGTTTCAACCTTTGGCCGGGCCGGTGGATTTGTTAATTCACAGGTGCTGATCAACTTGATGGGCGTCACCTACACTGGTGCGAACCCGGACTTGCAATTCCTGAATGCCAATCAACCTGGCACTGTGGATTTGTCCTTCCAATTTGCAGCCGGGGGTTTAACCCTGCAGCAACTTTCCGACGGTAATACCCATTCTACTTCTTATAGCGGTAGTATTTCAGTCGTTGCCGTGCCGGAACCTTCCTCCTTCGCAATGTCGTTTTTGGGCGGATTGGGTGCCTTGGGATTTTGCTTTCGTAAGTGGAATAATTCGTAATCGCTAACCCCGTTTTCAAGCTGTAATTTTTAACCACATCCTAACACCTCGGCCGGAATTCGGTCGGCCTTTTCACCAAGGCCGACCGTTTTCTTTGGAACATTTGAGGTTCAAGCCGTCCCCCCGGCTTGGCCCAGAGGTTTCGGTTTCCACGAGGAGTCAAACCAAACCAAACACAACACCCAACCACATCCGTGCCTAATCCCCATGAAAAACAAAGTCGTACTCGTATTGGCCCTGATCGCTACCTCATCGACATTTCAATTCACCCAAGCCCAAACAACCTTACAAATCAGTCAAACCAACAAACAGGTAATCCTTTATTGGACAAGTACTTTCGGTGGAACCAATTGTGTGCTGAACAGCGCAAGCAGCACAACTCCCTTCAATTGGGCGGCAGCCACTGACGCCGTGCCATTCAATTACGGTACGAAAACCGCGTTGTCCGTGCCCAGTTCCGTCTCCAACAGGTATTTTCGGTTGGCTCTGATCCCGCCCACAGGTGACGGCATGGCGCTCATCCCTGACGGCTGGTATTTAATCGGGGACGTTGCCGATACCAATGTTAACGGCGATACCGCGCCAACGAACGTTTATGTGTCGGCATTTTACATGGACACTAATCTGGTGTCTTACGGCCAATGGCAGTCGGTTTTTTCCTATGCCACCAGCCATGGCTATTCTTTCACCAACTCGGGCTCGGCCAAGGCGACCAATCAACTGCTGCAGCCGGTCGAAACGGTGGATTGGTATGACACTGTGAAATGGTGCAATGCACGGTCACAACAAGCCGGTTTAACGCCGGTTTATTTTACCGACCCGGGTTTCACCCAGATTTATACCAACGGCGAAACGGACGCGGTCTATGCCAATTGGCAGGCCAGCGGCTATCGTCTCCCAACCGAGGCGGAGTGGGAGAAGGCCTCCCGCGGCGGCTTCAGCGGCCTCCGCTTTCCCTGGGGCCAGACCGTTTCCCAGAGCCAGGCTAATTATTATTCCAGCACCAAATACCCTTTCAGCTTCTATGACTTGGGCCCCAGCGGTTACAACTCGCTTGGAAACGGCGCTTTTTCGCCCTTCACAACCGCGGTCGGGACATTTGCCGCCAACCACTACGGCCTCTACGACATGGCCGGCAATCTGGAGGAATGGTGTTGGGACTGGTATGATTCTAATTTAAGCGACGCGGGCAGCCCATACGCGGGCGGGATTGATCCGCGTGGTGTTCCCACCAACCCGCTTGGAGCCATGGGAGGACGCATTTTGCGCAGCGGAGCCTGGAGTGATTTCGCCATTTCCTTGCGTTGCGCCAATCGAAGCTATGTACTGCCAAATTCTGCGGGCATCAACGAGGGTTTCCGTTGCATCCGAAAGTATTAGCCTGCATCCGGACAAACCAAAAAAATCCATTTGACAGTTTGCTCATTCAATATCAATATATCCGCATCCGTTGATTTGACGGACTCATGACGAGTGGTTGAGGGACTGGCCCGATGACACCACGGCAACCGATTGAATTTAGTTTCAATGTCAGGTGCCAATTCCAGCTCAGGCATCATTGGCTTGGGAAAAATGAGAAGCCGGACAACCGTTTTGTCGCCCCTTCTCGTCATGAGTTGGGGCTTTTTTTATTTATATGCCCCGCGTCAATGCGATTCCGGCGCTCCGCCGCGGGAACCAAAACGGAACTGCCGGCCGAACGCCGGCAACTAGCTGACAATTAATGAACTTATGAGTGAACCGCACGGATTCATGAAAGCGCTCAAGTGCCGCGAATGCGGCCGCGAATATCCGCTGACCGCCACGCACGTCTGCGAATTCGACTTCGGCCCGCTGGAGGTCGCGTATGACTATGATCGCATCAAAAAGTCGCTGACCAAAGCCGCCATCGAGGCGCGCCCGAAATCCATGTGGCGTTATCGCGAGCTGTTGCCGATCGCCGGTGAGCCCACCGTGGGCCGGCAAGTGGGTTTCACACCGCTTATCAAGGCGGATCGCCTGGCCAAGAAACTCGGCATCCGGGAATTGTGGATCAAGAACGACGCCGTCAACTACCCTACCCTGTCCTTCAAGGACCGGGTCGTTAGCGTCGCCTTGAGCCGCGCGAAAGAGCTGGGGTTTGAAACCGTCGCGTGTGCCTCCACGGGCAATCTGGCCAACTCCGTCGCCGCCAATGCCGCCAGCGCCGGTTTGAAATCCTACGTCTTCATTCCCTCGGACCTGGAACAAGGCAAGATTTTGAATTCACTTATTTACGGGGCGAATGTCATCTCCATCAAAGGCCATTATGATGAAGTGAACCGCTTGTGCGCCGAAATCGCCGGGAAGTTCGGCTGGGCGTTTGTGAACGTCAATATGCGCCCGTACTACGCCGAGGGTTCCAAAAGCATGGCGTATGAAATTGCCGAGCAACTGGGCTGGCGCGCACCGCAGCACACTATCATTCCGATGGCGTCCGGTTCGTTGCTCACCAAAATCCACAAGGGCTACCAGGAACTCGTCAAAGTGGGCCTGATCGCCGAGAGCCACCCGAAGATCTATGGGGCTCAAGCGACCGGCTGTTCGCCGATTTCGACCGCCCAGAAGGCCGGCCTCGATTTCTTCAAACCGGTCAAACCGGATACCATTGCCAAATCCCTGGCCATCGGTACGCCGGCGGACGGTTTTTATGCGCTCAAGGTGATGCGCGAAACCCATGCTGCCGCCGAGGACGTCACGGATGATGAGATTCGCGACGCGATCAAGCTGCTGGCCGAAACGGAAGGCATTTTTGCCGAAACCGCCGGCGGTGTGACTGTGGGCGTGGCCCGGAAACTCATTGCGTGCGGCAAGATCCCGCGCGAGGATTCCGCGGTCATTTGCGTCACCGGTAACGGGCTAAAAACCCTCGATGCCGTCAACGGTTACTGCGGCAAACCGCGCGAAATCAAGCCCAGCCTGCGCGAGTTTGAGGCGCTGCTGGACCTGGACGAAAAAGTGCAGGCATGACCCGATGCAATGCTTGATTGCTTTGATCGAATGAAAAGTAGAATCTGAATTTATGTCAAAAAAAGTCCGAATCCCAACTCCATTGCGCAAGTTGACCAACAACGAGGAGCTCGTTGAAATTGGCGCAACCACCGTCGGCGAGGCGATTGTCGAATTGCAGACCCGCTTCCCCGGCATTCAGGAACGTCTCGTGGACGAAAAGGGCGAAGTGCGCCGCTTCGTCAACGTCTACGTCAATGAGGAAGACATCCGCTTCCTCAGTAACCGCGAAACGCCACTGAAAGACGGTGACGAAATCAGCATCATTCCCGCCATTGCCGGCGGCTAGGATTCATTACCATGCCTACGAAGAAGACCAAGAAGGCCATTTCCAAGACGAAGCCCGATTCGCCCGTCCAGCAACGTTTGTGGCTGATGTACCCTCCCAAGCTGATCAAGAAGCCGTTTATCTGGGAGGTCGGCCACAAATTCAAGGTGATCACCAATATCCGTCAGGCTAGTGTCACCGACGAAATCGGCATCGTTTGTCTCGAACTTCAGGGGACTCGCACCGAGGTGGACGCGGCCATCAAATGGCTGGAAAAGAACAAGGTAAACGTGGAACCGGTGGAAATCGGCGTGCTCGCCGGGTAAGGCATTTTTTATAAAAACAAACGGCGCGGAGAATGTTTTCCGCGCCGTTTTGATTTTGCGGGGCAACTTAACTGTGCGTGCGGCGCTTGACCTTGAGCTGCGCGAGCGAGTTGACCAGCGTGGCGTTGACCATCGCCGCATCCTCTGCCGTGATTTTCTCGGCCAGACGGGCCTCGGCGCGTTGACGAGCCTCTTCCGCTTTGGCTTCGTCAATGTTTTCAGCAAGAATCGCCATATCCGTGAGGATGGCAACCCGGTCGCCCGTCACCTGCACGAAGCCGTCTCCCACTGCCAGGAAGATGTTCTGCGAACCTTTTTTGGCGACGACTTCGCCGGCCACCAACTGGGTCATCAACGGCATGTGCTGGGGCAGAATACCCATCTCGCCCTCCGTTCCCGTGAGCGTGACCATGTCGACGTCTTCCGAAAAGGTTTTCGCCTCCGGAGTGACAATTTCAAGTTTGATGGTAGCCATTTTTATTGGGACGGCTTCACGCCATCCCCAAGCGCTTAAGCTTCCTTAATTTCGTCGATGCCGCCCTTCATGTAGAAATTCTGTTCCGGCACGTCGTCGTGTTTGCCTTCGAGAATTTCCTTGAACGCGCGGACGGTTTCCGCCACCGGCACCTGCTTGCCTTCGCGACCAGTGAACACCTGCGCAACGGTGAAGGGCTGGCTGAGGAAACGCTGGATCTTGCGCGCGCGGAACACGATGAGCTTGTCGTCGGGCGAAAGCTCGTCCATGCCCAGAATCGCGATGATGTCCTGCAAATCCTTATAACGCTGCAGCACTTTCTGCACGCCGCGGGCCACGTCGTAATGTTCCTGGCCAACGAATTCCGGCGCCAGGGCGCGGGAACTGGAAGACAGCGGATCCACGGCCGGGAAAATGCCCAACTCAGCGATGGAGCGCTCGAGAACGATGGTGGCGTCCAAGTGCGCGAAGGTGGTCGCCGGCGCCGGATCCGTCAAGTCGTCCGCGGGCACATAAACGGCCTGGAACGAGGTGATCGAGCCTTTCTTGGTGGAGGTAATGCGTTCCTGCAAGTCACCCATTTCCGCGGCCAGTGTGGGCTGGTAACCGACGGCGCTGGGCGTACGACCGAGCAACGCGGAAACCTCGGAACCGGCTTGCGAGAAGCGGAAAACGTTATCCACAAACAGGAGCACATCCTGGTTCTTTTCGTCGCGGAAATATTCCGTGACGGCCAGCGCGGACAAGGCCACGCGGAGACGGGCGCCGGGGGGTTCGTTCATCTGGCCATAGACCAGACCGATACGCGAACCGGGTTCGATGATCGGCAGGCCGTTATCCCCGATAATCGGGTGACCCTTTTCGTCCTTTTTCACCTTGATGACACCGGCTTCGATCATTTCGTTATAAAGATCGTTGCCTTCGCGGGTACGTTCGCCTACTCCCGCGAACATCGAAATACCGCCGTGCAGTTTCGCGATGTTGTTGATGAGTTCCATGATGACGACGGTCTTGCCGACGCCGGCGCCGCCGAACGCGCCGACTTTACCGCCCTTCAGGAAGGGACAAATGAGGTCAATGACCTTGATGCCGGTCGTCAGAATTTGCGGGCTGGTGGACTGATCGACGAGCGGTGGAGCCGCGCGATGAATCGGCAGGTATTTATCCGCCTTGACAGGGCCCTGCTCGTCCACGGGATCGCCGGTCACGTTGAACACGCGGCCCATGACGGCTTCGCCCACGGGCATGCATATCGCCGCCCCCGTGTCGGTGACCTCATATCCGCGCTTGAGACCCTCGGTGCTGCTCATGGCGACGGCGCGAACCCAGCCGTCGCCGAGGTGCTGCTGCACTTCCAGGGTCAGCTTGACCGCCTGCCCCAGCACGGTGAATTCCACCGTCAGCGCATTATAAATCGCGGGGAGCGCGTCGACGAACTCAACGTCGACCACAGGTCCGATGATTTGAACGATTTTGCCTTTGCTCATATAAATTTGCCTGTTCTGCCGTTAAATTTTTCAGCCCACCGCCATTTGGGCGGTGGTGATTTCCAACAATTCCTTCGTGATATTGGACTGGCGCAGTTTGTTGTATTCCAGCGTCAAATCTTTGATAAGCTGCTTCGCGTTGTCGGTCGCATTCTTCATCGCAACCATGCGGGCGCTGTGTTCGCTGGCTTTGGCTTCCAGCAAAATCTGGTGCACCTGAAAATTCAGGCTGTGCGGGAGCAAGGCTCCCAGGACGGTCTTTTCGTCAGGTTCGAACTCAAAAAGATCCGTCTTATCGGCGGGCTTGAGTTCCTCCTGCGGGGCGCCGATCCCCGCCTTGACCGCTTGGATTTTGCCCACCGGCAGAAACGCCACCGTCTTGGGCTGCTGAATCAGGGTGGATACGTAGTTGGTATAGAGAATATCCACCGCGTCCACTTCGCCGCGCAGAAACAAATCCTGGGCAAACCGGGAAATGGCCCGGGCCTCGGCAAATTGCGGCGTATCCTTGTAAAGAAATTCAGCCGCGAGCTGGCGCTTGGTGCGCGCAATAAACTGGGAAGCTTTTTTACCGGCCCCGATATAAACCGTGGTGTCGCGGTCGAACTTGGCCGCCTCGCGCAGCAGATTGCTATTGAGGCCGCCGCACAATCCGCGGTCGGTGCTGACCACGATCACCGCGCGTTTTTTGACCGTGCGCACCTCCATCAAAGGGTGTTCGAACGCCGCTGTCCGCGCCGCCGCCTGGGCGAGAACCTCGTTCATCAACTCGGCGTAAGGACGACCCACCAGCGCCGCCTGCTGCGCCTTGCGCATCTTGGCAGCCGCCACCATCTGCATCGCCTTGGTGATCTGGGCGGTGTTCTTGACCGACTTGATGCGTCGGCGGATGTCGCGCGTGCTGGGCATGAAATAAGGTTAACGGTAGGTCTGCTTGAACTCGCCCACGGCCACCTTCAACTCCGCCCCGATGGCGTCGCTGATGGCCTTTTCGTTACGGACTTTGGTCAGCAATTCCGCTTTGCGGGTATTGATGAAATCCACGAGCTTGGCCTGAAAATCCTTGATCTTATCCACGGCCACATCGTCCACGAAGCCGTTTTGCGAGGCCCAAAGGACCACGACCTGGACTTCGACCGGCATCGGGCTGTATTGATTCTGCTTGAACAATTCGACAATGCGCTTGCCGCGTTCCAGCAACGCCTGGGTTTTCGCATCGAGATCAGAACCGAATTGCGCAAACGCCGCGAGCTCGCGGAACTGCGCCAAGTCGCCCTTAATCCGTCCGGCCACCTGCTTCATGGCTTTGACCTGCGCGGCGGAACCGACGCGGGAAACGGACAAACCGACGGACACCGCGGGACGAATGCCCTGGTAGAACAAGTCGGTTTCGAGATAAATCTGCCCGTCCGTGATCGAAATCACGTTGGTGGGAATGTAAGCGGAAACGTCACCCGCCTGAGTTTCGATGATCGGCAGCGCCGTGAGCGAACCATTGCCGTATTTTTCCGCGACCCGCGCGCTGCGTTCCAGCAAGCGGCTGTGCAGATAAAATACGTCGCCGGGATAGGCTTCGCGGCCGGAAGGACGCTTCAGAATGAGCGCCACCTGGCGATAAGCCACGGCGTGCTTGGACAAATCATCATAAATGATCAATGCATCCATGCCGTTGTCCATGAACCATTCGCCAATGGCGGCACCCGTGAACGGCGCCAGATACTGGTTGGAAGCCGAGTCCGAGGCGGCGGCGACAACCACAATCGTGTACGGCATGGCACCCGCTTCTTCCAAAACGCCGATGACGCGAGCGACGCTGGATTGTTTTTGGCCGACTGCCACATAAA
>Ga0210394_10007613_pt1 | contig 11359 bp, 9 predicted proteins | sample IncBWC12MmetaG_FD_160121 | JGI IMG/M metagenome (GOLD analysis project Ga0210394, IMG submission 160121) | Forest soil microbial communities from Barre Woods Harvard Forest LTER site, Petersham, Massachusetts, United States - Inc-BW-C-12-M | ecosystem: Environmental > Terrestrial > Soil >... | reverse complement strand
ACTGAGCGGTGACCGCGGCGCGGTCGCGGTCGCGGATCGGCGGGCTTACCCTCCGACACGCCCTCCGTAGCGCGGAGCGGAGGTGGGAGCGCGGAGCGCGAAGGAGGGCGGCGCAGCGTTGGAGTTAGAAGAACTCGACGTTCGCGACCGACTCTTGGCGCTTTTCCAGATCGCCGGCTGAAATCAGCGTCTCGTAGCACCGAATCTGGTCGCGCCCGTGTTCCTTGGCGTAGTACAGGGCCGCGTCGGCGCGATCGAAACAGGTCACCGCCGGATCCGAGGCGCCGATCCGCGTGTAGCCGATGCTGATCGTGACCTGCCCGACCTGCGGGAAAATGTGCTCGGCGACACGCCGGCGAAATCGGTCCAGCGTCGCCTCTGCGCTCTCCGACAGTGCGGTCTCCAGAACGATCACGAACTCCTCGCCGCCGAAGCGGAACAGCTGATCGGAGCCCCGGAAGGCCTGTCGCATCAGCCGGGCCACCAGCAGCAGCACGTCGTCGCCGAACAGGTGCCCGTAACGATCGTTGATCGATTTGAAGCGGTCGATGTCCACGATGGCGAACCAGCCGGGCGGCGCGATGCTCGTGTCGCGCGCCAGGCTCCGGTTGCGATCGACGATCTTGTCGAAGCTCTGATCGAACGTGCGCCGGTTCAGCAAACCGGTCAGCGTATCGCGCTGGCCGTAGTCCAGCACAGCCAGGTGATTGCTGAGCAGCTGGACCACGCCGCTGATCATCCGTACATCGCGCGGCTGCAACGAATCGCGGTTCGGCCCCAGTTCGATCTCGATCAGGCCGATCGCTCCGTGCTCGCCCGGCAGCGGAAACACGGTTCCAATCGTCGCATCGGAGCCGGAGCCGGCCTGGTAGTGGACCGCGTCCAGCGTCATGTTGCATTCGTACCAGTGGTTATGGTCGAGCAGCCGGGGCAGTTCGTTCAGGGGCCGGATCTTCGCCCCAAACTCGTGGCCATCGCGGTCGATCAGCACCCGCTGCTGGACGCGGCGCGCGGCGCCGTCATCGATCAGGCGATAGACGACGACGCGACATTCCTCGACGTAATCGTGTAGCAGGCGGGCGACTTAATGATCGATTCGATCGCGATCCCAGTGCGCCGTCGTTTGTGCGAACGATTCGATCAGCTGTGAAATCGAATGCATCGTAGTTGTAAGCGGACCGCCCACCCTGTTATCCGGATCGGGCCTCCGCGTGCGCCTCCGGCCCCCAAGCATGAGGGGCAACGCTTACAAAGTACCGCCAGTACGGGATGGTGATCGTTGGAGCTATCGAACAATTCGCCGTCTTTTGCTGCCTCGGCTTAATGGCAGTCTAGGCCTGACGCCGGGGCAATCAGGGCCGCCTGAATGGCGGACTCGCGTCCCAGCGAATCAGTGGCTTCGAGAATCGTAAGATTGGTCGTGCTGGCTGCTTGCGAGGCCGTCAGCTGTCGTTCAAGTGGCTGGTCGGTCCGCGCGATCACGAGCGCACCGCAGCGGGAAATCAGGTCGCGGTCGATCCAGGGTGCCTGGCGCGAATCCGAGTTCGGCAGCACGGCCGGATGGCCGGGCAGATAGAGCGCGATCGATCCGGCCTCCCAATCGGGCCCCAGCACCAGCCGGATCGGCCCGGCCTGATGCAGCGACCAGTGCCGCTGGGCGAGCGCCGCCAGGGCTCGCGCGGCGAAACGGTGGTGCGGGCCCGGGTCGATCTTCCAGACCGTCACGTTCCAGGCGATCGCGCCGGCATGACACGCCACGGTGGCAGCCACCGCGGCCACGACCGAACGCGGACCGTTCGGCCGCAACCGGCTCACCAGAAGCAGCGGGATCAACAAAGTCGCGCTCGAGCCCCAATGATTCTGCGGTGCCACGCCGGCAATCAGGATCAGAAGCACGATCCCGGTCACAGGTCCCAGCGCCAGCACCGCAAGCGCTCGCATCGCGGCGGAGTTGAAGGGCGTCGGAGGGGGTTGCGCGGGTTCCTGAGGCGGCCGCGGCGGCGCCGCGGCCGCCGCTGGCGGCCACGCCGAGGCGATCAGCAACGCGAGCGCGAGCGCCAGCAGGGCCGGTGCCAGCCGCGCGACCTGCTGGGCCAGGAAGCCGGCGCAGGAGCTCAGTCGCTGCACCGGATCCAGAGCGGCGAGCAGGCTGTGACCGGCGTACTCGAATGAGCTGAACTGGTGATCGGCCAGCCAGATTGCGTGCGGGATCAGCGGCAACAAGGTTGCTGCGCTCGCAAGCGCCAGATGCCATCCAAAGCGTGGCTGCCGGTGCACGCCGGCCGCCAGCAGCGCGGCCCCATTGGCTATCACATTCAGGCCCATCTGGTACTTGGTCAGCAGGCCCACGGCCTGGGCCAGCCCGAGCAGCAGCCACATCGGCCAGCCGGCGCCGTTGACGATTCGCAGCACCGCCCAGGCGCTGAGCACGACAAACGGAAGCATCACCGTGTTGTGATTCAGGAACGAGCCGCGGCCCATCAAGTAATAGTTGGCGGTGGACACCAGCAGCGCGATCAATGCGTGGCGAGGCTCCATCACTTGACGCGCACAGAGCCATAGCAGCAGCAGAGCCAGCGCCACGCAGGTCATCGCGAGCGCATAGGTCAGCGGCGCGCTGGCGCCGAACACGTCGATCGCGGCCCACAGCAGCCAGGTCGGAAACGGCGGATGCTTGAAGTAGCCCCATTGCAGTTCCTGCGACCAATTCAGCTGCTCGACATTGTCGCCGTGCGGTGCCGACAGCAGAAAGGCCGGCAGCACGCTCCAGACCACCGCACAGGCGAGTACCACGCACAGTGCCGCGGCGGTGCGGCGAATTTCGAGAGAATTGCCCCAGGTCAAGACGCGTGCTGCGAGCGCCGGGCCGGCAGGGCCGGTGCCGCCTGCAGGGACAACCGACGCTTGAACTGCTCGACTTCGCTGACGACCGCCGCCCGCACCGGGGGCTCCCACACCGAATGGCCGGCCTCCGGCACGACGATGTAACGGCAGCACGGCCAGGCGCGCGCCAGGTCGTCAGCGCTGACGATCGGGCAGACCATGTCGTAACGGGCGTGGATGATCGAGGCGGGCAGATGGCGGATCCGGTACATGTTCGACAGCAGCTGATTGGGCGCGAGAAAACAGTCGTGCGCGAAAAAATGCGCTTCCAGCCGGGCCAGCGCCAGCGCGTCGTCGGAAAACTGGCGGATCAGATCCGGATTCGGAACCAGCGTGGAGCAACTGCCCTCGTACTCGCTCCAGGCCCGGGCGAACGGCAGATGTATGCGCGGGTCCGGATCGAACAGGCGCCGCACATATCCACGCAACACGTCGCCGCGTTCGCGCTCCGGCAGCATCTCAACGAAGCGGCGCCAGGCCTCGGGATAGACGTGGCGGGGGCCGGTGAAGAACCAATCGACTTCGCTCTGGCGCCCTAGAAACACCCCGCGCAGGATGAAGCCGAGGCAGCGTTGCGGCACCGTCTGGCCGTAGGCCAGCGCCAGCGTACTGCCCCAGGAGCCGCCGAACAGCAGCCACTGGCGGATTCCGAGGTATTCGCGCAGGCACTCCAGATCCTGAATCAAATGCTGGGTCGTGTTGCCCGCGATCTCGCCGATCGGCGAGGAGGCGCCGGCGCCGCGCTGGTCGTACAGCACGATCCTGAAGAAATCCGGGTCGAAGAAGCGCCGGTGTTCGGGCGAGCAGCCGCCCCCCGGGCCGCCGTGCAGGAACACGATCGGGATGCCCCTGGGATTGCCGCTGACTTCCCAGTACATCGTGTGGATGTCGTCCAGCGCCAGCATGCCGCTGTCGTACGGCTCGATCGGGGCGTACAGATCTGCGCGGGCGTCCATCACCAGACTGAGCATGGGTTGATCGGGGGCGTGCCCAAACGTTTCCTCGCGGGCCCAACTCCCTAGATCAGGATTATGCCGGCTCGGCGCCTCGGGCACGCCGATGAATCGTGGTCGCGCCGGCCTCTTTTCCTGCGTCCCCCAGCTTAGCGATCATGGCAGCCGCGCGCGTAGCCACTTTGTGCGGCGAGCGCTTCGGCCGATTGACACCGGGATCGAAGTACGCTCAGCGCCCACGCGGTGGACCTTGCGGTGCAGCAGGATGCCGCTGGTCGATCAGCGCGGACTTTGCGAGACGGGCTGACGGACAATTAGGGCCCGGTTCGGGCGTTTTGTCCTCGCTCGGCCCGAAACACGGGGCGTCGGACGATTCACGCCACGCCCGGGTTGGACTAGGATCGTAGGGGGATTGTCGCTAGGAGCATCGCGATGAAGGTCACCGACATACTGAGAGTCAAGGGCAACACGCTCTTTACGCTGGGCCCGGACCAGACGCTGTGGGCCGCGGTGCAGACGATGGCTGAGCACGACATCGGCTCGGTGGTCGTGATGGAGCAAGGACGGCTGATCGGGATTCTGACGTTCCGCGAAATCATCAACACGCTTCACCAGCACGGCGGACAGATCGGCAGCGGAACGATCGGTTCCGTGATGGATCGCAGTCCGCAGAGCGTGACGCCGCAGACGGACGTGAACGAAGTCCGGCGCCTGATGCTCGAGAGCCACGTGCGCTACCTGCCGGTGCTGGACGGCAGCACTCTGGCTGGTGTCATCTCGTTTTACGATGTGGCCAAGGCCGTTCTCGAGGAGCAGGGTCTCGAGAACCAGATGCTGAAGGCCTACATTCAGGATTGGCCGCAGCAGGAGAGCGTTAGCGGCTGATGTCCGGAGCGGGACAGGCGGGCGGCCGCGCGGCACGCGTTGCAGTCGTCGGGGCGGGCGTCGCGGGCATGGCCTGCGCCCATGCCCTGACCGAACAGGGGTTTGAAGTCCGAGTATTCGAGCAAGAGCGCTGCCCCGGCGGCCGCCTTGCCTCGCGGCGGCTTGACGCGCTCCGTTTCGATCATGGGGTTCAGTATTTCACGGCCCAGGACAGCCCATTCGCGCCGGTTCTGCGCGGCTGGCATGCGGCCGGGGTCGTCGCGCCCTGGTCGGCGCGGACCACGGTGCTGGCGGGTCGAGGTCGAGCCGAAGAACTCAACTCCATCGCGCGTTTCGTGGGGGTGCCGAACATGGAGGCGGTGGCGATCTTCATGTCCCGCGGCCTGGATATCCGTCTGGGGGTCGAGGTCGTCCGGCTCGAACGGCGCTCCGGCCGATGGACACTGCGCGGCCAGGACGAGGTCGATCTGGACGAGTCCGGATTCGATCGGGTCGTACTGGCGATGCCGTCGGCGATCGCAGCGCGGCTGCTGAGCGAGAACTCGGACCTGGCGCAACGCGTGGCGAGCGTGTCGTGGGATTCGTGCTGGGCTGTGATGCTCGCTTTGGCCCGGCCCAGCGCCATCGATTTCGACGCCGCCTTCGTCAGCGACGATCCGATCCTGGGCTGGATCGCGCGCGAAAGCAGCAAGCCGATGCGTGCGCCGCTGCGGGGCGCGGTCGAGAGCTGGATACTGCACGCCCACCCGACCTGGTCCCGAGCGTATCTGGAGCTGGAGCACAGCGATGCGTCGCGCTGGGTGCAGCGGGCGTTCGCAGCCCGCGTTGGCCGGCCGTTGATGCAGGCGGCGGTGGCGGCGCATCGCTGGCGCCTGGCGTTGCCGGTCAACCCGCTGCCGGAGCCATTCCTGTTTGACCCGTCGCAGGGCATTGGGCTGGCCGGCGACTGGTGCAGCCGCCCCCGCGTCGAGGGCGCCTACCTGTCCGGTATCGAACTGGCGCAGGCCATCGCATCGTGATGACCGAGACCGCCCCGGATCGCTCGCCGCAGCCCGGGCTGCGCTGCCCCGGGATGGGGCCGGCACGATGATCGGGCGCGGACAGCTGCAGCTTCTGAAGGAGCGCCGCTTCGGCCCATTTTTCTTCACACAATTCCTGGGTGCCGCCAACGACAGCGTGTTCAAGTTCGCCTTCACGCTGCTGGTGACCTATCGGGGTCCGGCCTACACCTCTGTGCCCACGGCCACCGCGATCAACCTGATCGCGGCGGTTTTCGTGCTGCCGTTTCTTCTGTTTTCGGCCACCAGCGGCCAGCTGTCGGACCGCTTCGACAAGGCGCGCCTGATGCGCGCCGTCAAATGGCTCGAGTTGGGCATCATGCTGCTGGGCGCCTGGGGCTTTGCCGAGAAGAGCTTCCCGACGCTGCTGGTCTGCACGCTGCTGATGGGCACGCACTCGACTCTGTTTGGCCCGGCCAAGTACGCCTACCTGCCACAGCACCTGAGGTCGTCGGAAATCGTGGCCGGCAACGGCCTGGTCGAAATGGGAACCTTCGTCGCGATTCTGCTGGGCACGCTGCTCGGCGGCGCGCTGATCGACACCGGCGAGCAGGGCCATCTTTACAGCGCGGCCACCTGCGTGGCGCTGGCCTGTGCCGGCGTGCTGACCAGCCGGAGCATTCCGTCGACCCCGCCGTCCGATCCGGGGCTCAAGATCGACTGGAACCCGCTGCGGGTGACCTGGCGCAACCTGCGCATCGCCGGCGAAAGCCGGGCCGTATTCCTGTCTCTGCTTGGAATATCGTGGCTGTGGTTCTATGGCGCGCTGCTGCTGACGCATTTCGCGCCGTTCGCGAAGGGTTCGCTGGGGGGCGACCCGGCGGTGGCCAACCTGCTGGCCGGGGCCTTCACGCTGGGAATCGCCGTCGGTTCGCTCGCGTGCGACCGGCTGTCGCGCGGGATGGTCGAAATCGGCCTGGTGCCGTTCGGCTCGATCGGGATGACCCTGTTCGGAGTGGATCTGTATTTCGCCGCCCAAGGCCTGCCGCTGGCGCAGATGCAGACGGTGGCGCAGTTTCTGGCGCACCCGCGTCATTGGCGCGTCGTGATCGACCTGTTCCTGCTGTCGGCCTGCGCCGGCCTGTACAGCGTGCCGCTGTATGCCTTGATCCAGACGCGCTGCGCGCCGACGCACCGGGCCCGCATCATCGCGGCCAACAACATCGTGAACGCACTGTTCATGATCGTTGCGGCCGTCTATGCGATCGTGTTGCTCGACGTGGTCAAGCTGAGCGTGTCGCAGCTGCTGCTGTCGGCCGCGCTGCTGAACGCCTTGGTCGCCGTGTATATCTATGGGCTGATGCCCGAATTCCTGTTGCGCTTCCTGTCCTGGCTGCTGGTCCACTCGATCTACCGGATCCGAACGACCGGAACCTCCCACATTCCGGAGCGCGGTGCAGCGCTGATCGTGTGCAATCACGTTTCCTACGTCGACGCACTGCTGCTGATGGCGGTCAGTCCCAGGCCGATCCGGTTCGTGATGGACGTGACGATTTTCCGCACGCCGGTGATGTCGTGGCTGTTCCGCCAGGTGCGCGCAATTCCGATCGCCTCGGCCAAGGTCGACGCGGCGGTGATGGAGCGCGCGTTCGAGCAGGTGTCGGAGGCGCTGCGCGACGGGCAGCTGGTATGCATCTTTCCCGAAGGACGGATCACGGACACCGGAGAGCTGTACCCGTTCCGTCCCGGGCTGACCCGGGTGCTGGAACGCGACCCGGTGCCGGTGGTGCCGGTGGCACTTCGCGGGCTGTGGGGCTCGGCGTTCAGCCGGGCGCCCGGGCTGCCGCGGCCCATCCGAGCCCTGTTCAGGATCTTCTCGCGACTGAGCATCGAGGTCGGAGCGGCGCTGGATCCGGCCGTGGCGACGCCTGAGCTGCTGCAGCAGCAGGTGGCCGTGCTGCGCGGAAACTGGCGCTAGCCCCTTTCCGGCCGACGGCCGGAAAGGGCAAGAGGAAGAGAACGAGGGGCGCAGGCGGGGTTGCGCGAAGCTCCGCTTCGCGCCGCCGGAGCCAGCGCGCCTTGCAAGGCGCGCCGTGGAGCGCCGACCCGCCCCCTCGTTGCTCCCCCCAGCCAATGTAAAGGGCTGATCGCGAGCGGGGGGAGCAGGAACTTCCCGGTAAGCTTGGAGCCATGTCCGGCTCCACCTTCGGCCAGTTGCTGTGCGTGACCAATTTCGGCGAGTCGCACGGGCCGGCGATCGGGTGCGTCGTCGACGGCTGCCCGCCGGGGCTGGCGCTTTCGGAGTCCGACCTGCAACCCGACCTGGACCGGCGCAAGCCCGGCACCTCGCGCCACGTGACGCAGCGGCGCGAATCGGATCGGGTCGAGATCCTGTCCGGCCTCTACCTGGGCAGCACCACCGGGGCGCCGATTGCCCTGTTGATCCGCAACGAGGACGCCCGCAGCGGCGACTACACGGAGCTGGCCGAAACGTTTCGCCCCGGCCACGCGGACTACACGTACTGGCGCAAGTACGGAATTCGCGACCCGCGCGGCGGCGGCCGCGCGTCGGCCCGGCTGACCGCACCGATGGTGGCGGCGGGCGCGATCGCGCGCAAATGGCTGGCCCAGACATTCGGCACGCGGATCCGCGGCCACCTGCAACAAGTCGGCGAGCTGGCCGTGCCGTTCGAGTCGTGGGACGTGGTGGACGCCAATCCGTTTTTCGCGGCCAGCCTGGATTGCGTACCGCAACTGGAGGCGAAAATGGATGCGCTTCGCCGCAGCGGCGACTCATGCGGCGCGGTGGTCCGGGTGGTTGCCAGCGGCGTGCCGGCCGGTCTGGGTAGCCCACTTTACGACAAGCTCGACGCGCGGATCGCCTACGCGATGATGGGGATCAACGCGGTCAAAGGCGTCGAGATCGGCGCCGGATTCGCGTCCGCCGCCCAGCTCGGCAGCGTGCACGGCGACGAGCTGACGCCCGACGGATTCGCCTCCAACCAGGCAGGCGGCATGCTCGGCGGCATCTCGACCGGACAGGACATCGAGGTGCGGCTGGCTTTGAAACCGACCTCGAGCATCCGGGTGCCGCGCCGATCGGTCGATCTGAAATACCGCGCGGTGACGGTCGCCACGCAAGGCCGCCACGATCCCTGCGTCGGGATCCGGGCCACGCCGATCGCGGAGGCAATGCTGGCGCTGGTGCTGATGGACCAGGCCTTGCTGCACCGGGCCCAGAATGCGGACGTGCGGCACGAGCTGGCGCCGCTGCCCGGGGCGGCACCGGATTAGCCGAGGCGCACCGCCGCACTCAGGCTGGCCCGCCTGCGCGCTTCACGCTACGGGCGGGCTGGCCCACCGAAGCGCGCACCAGGCACGGAGGCGGGCTCGCCCACCGAAGCGCGCGCAGCGCGCGTAGGTGGGTGGCATAATCGAAAGATCCAGTCGCGATGGGATCCGCAGGGGGATGGTCGGGCCACGCACGCTTTACGACAAGCTGTGGGATGAGCACGTTGTCCACGTCGAACCCGACGGCACAACCCTGCTCTATATCGACCGGCATCTGATTCACGAGGTGACCAGCCCGCAGGCTTACGAGGGTTTGCGCCTGACGGGTCGGACGCCCTGGCGCACCTCGTCGATTGTCGCCACCGCAGACCACAATACGCCCACGCGGGGCTGGGAGAAGGGGCTCGACGGCATCGCGGATCCGGTTTCGCGCGAGCAGATCGTCACACTCGATGCCAACATCCGGCGCTTTGGCGCTGCCGCCTATTTTCCGTTCAGGGACCGTGAGCAAGGCATCGTGCACGTGATCGGCCCCGAGCTGGGCGTCACGTTGCCCGGCATGACCGTGGTGTGCGGGGATTCGCACACCGACACGCATGGCGCGCTGGGCGCGCTGGCATTGGGGATTGGAACCTCCGAGGTCGAGCACGTGTTGTCCACGCAGACGCTGCTGTCCAAGAAAGCGCGCAACCTGCTGGTGCAGATCGACGGTGCGCTCGGCCCGGGAGTCAGCGCCAAGGACGTCGTGCTGGCCCTGATCGGGCGCATCGGTACCGCGGGCGCGACCGGATACGCGGTGGAGTTCGGCGGCAGTACCGTGCAGGCTCTATCGCTCGAAGCGCGCATGACGCTGTGCAACATGGCGATCGAAGCCGGCGCGCGGGCCGGCATGGTCGCGGTCGATCAGGGCACGATCGACTATGTGCGCGGCCGGCCTTTCGCGCCGACCGGCTCACTGTGGGACGCGGCTGTGGCTCACTGGCGCACGCTGCGTTCCGATCCGGACGCCCGCTTCGATCGCGTGGTGCCGATCGATGCCAGCCACGTGGAGCCCCAGGTGACGTGGGGCACTTCGCCCGAAATGGTGTGCGCGATCGGGCAAGCGGTACCGGATCCGGCGCGCGAGACGGACCCGGTGCGGCGCGCGGGCATCGAGCGGGCGCTGGAATACATGGGACTGGTGCCGGGCCTGCCGATCACCGACATCCGGATCGACAAGGTGTTCATCGGTTCGTGTACGAACTCGCGCATCGAAGATCTTCGCGAAGCGGCGCGCGTAGTGCGGGGCCGGCACGTGGCAGCGTCCGTGAAGCAGGCGCTGGTGGTTCCGGGATCGGGCCGGGTCAAGGCGCAGGCGCAGGCCGAGGGGCTGGATCGTGTGTTCATGCAGGCCGGATTCGAATGGCGCGAACCGGGCTGTTCGATGTGTCTGGGCATGAACGAGGACCGCTTGGAAGCGGGCGAGCGGTGTGCATCGACCTCGAATCGCAACTTCGAGGGGCGCCAGGGCGCCGGAGGCCGCACCCACCTGGTGAGCCCGGCCATGGCCGCGGCGGCGGCGCTGGCGGGCCGCTTTGTCGACGTGCGGCAGATCCGATGATGCAGGCCTTCACGCAGCATTCAGGCCTGGTGGCTCCGCTGGACCGTGCCAACGTGGACACCGACCAGATCATCCCGAAACAATTTCTGAAGTCGATCCGGCGCACCGGTTTCGGCGCGAACCTGTTCGACGAGTGGCGCTATCTGGACCGCGGCGAGCCGGGACAGGATCCGTCGCAGCGCCATCCGAATCCGAATTTCGTCCTGAACCTGCCGCGCTACCAGGGGGCCTCGATCCTGCTGGCCCGGCGCAATTTCGGGTGCGGCTCGAGCCGCGAACACGCACCCTGGGCGTTGCGCGAGTTCGGGTTCCTGGCGCTGATCGCGCCCAGCTTCGCCGAGATCTTCTACGGCAACTGCCTGAAGAATGGAATGGTGCCCGTGGTGCTGCCCGAGGAGGTCGTCGACCGCCTGTTCGTCGAGCTCGGGGCGCAACCCGGCTATCGGCTGACGATCGATCTGGGCGAACAGACCGTTGCCACCGGCGCGGGCGCGACCTTCCGCTTCGACATCGACGCGTTTCGGCGCCAGTGTCTTCTGAACGGATGGGACGACATCTCGCTGACGCTGCGGCACACGGACAAGATCCGCGCCTTTGAGAGCGAGCGGCTGGCGCGGATGCCGTGGCTGGCGGCCGAGCGACCCGCCTTCGCGCTGCGCGCTACCGCGGGCGAGGCGGCCACCTCGCCGGGCGCGGACGCGGGCGCTACGGCGGGCAAGCCGTGAGGCTGGCGCGCATTGCCGTTCTGG
>Ga0210394_10007612_pt1 | contig 11360 bp, 9 predicted proteins | sample IncBWC12MmetaG_FD_160121 | JGI IMG/M metagenome (GOLD analysis project Ga0210394, IMG submission 160121) | Forest soil microbial communities from Barre Woods Harvard Forest LTER site, Petersham, Massachusetts, United States - Inc-BW-C-12-M | ecosystem: Environmental > Terrestrial > Soil >... | reverse complement strand
AAAGGTCATCGAGGTGCAGGCGCTGATCGGCGATTCGACCGACAACGTGCCGGGCGTGCCAGGCATCGGCGTGAAGACCGCCGCGCAGCTCATCGGCGAATACGGCGACCTGGAGACCCTGCTCGGACGCGCGACCGAGATCAAGCAGGACAAGCGCCGCCAGTCGCTGATCGAGAATGCAGACAAGGCGCGGCTGTCGAAAAAGCTCGTTACGCTCGATGACCATGTGAAGCTCGACGTGCCGATCGGCGATATTGCCGTGCATGAGCCCGACTACAAGCGGCTCATCGCCTTTCTGCGGGCGATGGAGTTCTCATCGCTGACCCGTCGCGTTGCGGAATTCGCTTCCATCGATCCAAGCGACATCGAGCCGGATGCGAAACTTGCGGTGCACGGCGGCACAGCTTCACCCTCTCCCGTTCCGGGAGAGGACGGCGAGGCCCGCAGGGCCGCGCCAAGTGAGGGCACGAGCGCCGAACGACTTCCCCTCACCCGGCCGGCTGCGCCGGCCGACCTCTCCCGCGAGGGGAGAGGGAAAGATGCAACCGACGCGCTCACGCCACAAAAGCTTGCGGCGGCCCGGCTCGAAATCGCGCACCAACAAAAATTCGATCGGTCGAAATACGAAACCGTGCGCAGCCTTGATCGCCTCAAGGCCTGGATCGCGCGCGCGCGCGAACAAGGCTTCGTCGCCATCGATACCGAGACCTCAAGTCTCGATCCGATGCAGGCGCAACTCTGCGGCTTTTCGCTGGCGCTGGCGCCGAACGAAGCCTGCTACGTGCCGCTGTCGCACCGTCAGGGCGGCGACGGCAATGGCGGCCTGTTTCAAGGCGCGATCGCGCCCGATCAGATTGCCGAACGCGCCGCGCTCGACGCGATGAAGGAGCTGCTCGAAGACACAGGCGTGCTGAAGATCGGCCAGAATCTGAAATTCGACTGGCAGATTTTCGCCGTGCGCGGCATCGAGATAGAATCTTACGACGATACCATGCTGATGTCCTACGTGGTCGATGCCGGCCGTTCCGATCACGGCCTCGATCCGTTGGCGCGGCGCTACTTCGATCACCAGACAATAGATTTCAACGAGGTGACCAAGGCCGGCAAGACCAAGGTCACGTTCGACTGCGTCGAGATCGACAAGGCCACCGAATACGCCGCCGAAGATGCCGATGTGACGTTGCGGCTGTGGCAGGTGCTCAAGCCGCGGTTGCCGGCCGAGCATGTGCTCAATGTCTACGAGACGCTGGAGCGGCCGCTCGTTCGCGTGCTCGCGGATATGGAGCGGCGCGGCATTTCGATCGACCGGCAGGTGTTGTCGCGGCTGTCCGGCGAATTCGCGCAGGAAGCCGCCGGCCTCGAAGCCGAGATCAACAAGCTTGCCGGCGAACCGGTCAATGTCGGCTCACCGAAGCAGATCGGCGACATTCTGTTCGGCAAGATGCAATTGCCGGGCGGCACCAAAACCAAAACCGGCCAGTGGGCGACCGGCGCGCGTCAACTCGAAGAATTGGCCGAAGAGGGTCACAAGCTGCCGCAAAAAATCCTCGACTGGCGCCAGGTGTCGAAGCTGAAATCGACTTACACCGACGCGCTACCCGGCTTCGTCAATCCGACGACGCACCGGGTGCATACGAGCTACGCGCTCGCCGCGACCACGACCGGGCGGCTGTCGTCCTCGGAACCTAATTTGCAGAACATCCCGATCCGCACCGAGGACGGCCGCAAGATCCGCCGCGCCTTCATTGCGGACCCAGGGCACAAACTCGTCTCCGCCGATTACTCGCAGATCGAGCTGCGGCTGCTTGCCGAGATCGCGCAGATCGAGCAGTTGCGCAAGGCATTCCGCGACGGGCTCGACATCCATGCCATGACCGCGTCGGAGATGTTCGGCGTGCCGGTGAAGAACATGCCTGCCGAGGTGCGCCGGCGGGCGAAAGCGATCAATTTCGGCATCATCTACGGTATCTCGGCATTCGGGCTTGCCAACCAGCTCGGCATCGAGCGCGAGGAAGCCGGCGCCTATATCAAGAAATATTTCGAGCGCTTCCCCGGCATCCGCGACTACATCGAGGAGACCAAAGCGTTCGCCCGCAAGAACGGCTACGTGGAGACGCTATTCAAGCGCAGGTGCCACTATCCCGACATCCGCGCTTCAAATGCCTCGATCCGCGCGTTCAATGAGCGCGCCGCGGTCAATGCGCGGCTGCAAGGCACCGCCGCCGACATCATCCGCCGCGCCATGATCCGCATGGATGCGGCTTTGGCGAAGAAGAAACTTTCAGCGCGAATGCTGTTGCAGGTCCACGACGAACTCGTGTTCGAGGCGCCCGATGCTGAAGTGGAGAAAACGCTGCCGGTCGTCACCGCAGTGATGGTCGAGGCGCCGATGCCGGCGGTGTCGCTGTCGGTGCCGCTGCATGTCGAGGCGAAGGCGGCCGACAATTGGGACGCGGCACATTAGCGCCGTGCGTTCTAAAAATGAAGCGAACGCTTGCTATCATTGGTGCGCTGGCGATTGCGAACGGACTACTGTGGATGGGCCAAGGCTCAGGCTATATCCCGTGGCCCGCCGAGAGTTTCATGATCGGCGAGAGCCAGTGGGTATATTACGGCGGCGGGACTGCCTTGGCTGGTCTTCTCCTGATTATTTTCGCAATACGACGCTGAGAGCCCTGCCTTTCCGCATCCTCATTGCGCGGTGAGCCCGCCGTCGAGCGCGAGCTCCGCGCCGGTGACAAAGGCGGATTCGTCCGCAAGCAAATAAACGCAAAGGTCGGCGACCTCGGCGGGGGTGCCGAAGCGGCCGAGCGGGACCAGAGCGGACATGCGTTCGCGGGCGTTCGCCGGATCGCGAAATTGCGCGATCATTCCATCGACCAGCGGACCTTCGATGAAGGCCGGATGCACGGAATTGCAGCGCAGCGGCGGCTTTAGCCGCGCGCCATGGAGCGCCACCGATTTGGTCAAGAGCCGCACGCCGCCCTTGGACGCGTTGTAGGCCGCGAGATTATGGCCTCCGACCAGCCCGGAGACGGACGAGATATTGACGATCGAACCGCCGCTGCGGCGCATGAGCCGCAGGCCGTACTTGCAGCCCAGGAACGTGCCGTCGAGGTTGATCGCCATGACGCGGCGCCAGGTCGCGAACTCAGTGTCCTCGACGGTGCCGACGGCGACGATGCCGGCGGCATTGACGAGGCCGTCGAGCCGCCCGGCGCTCTCTTCGATGGCCGCGATCACGCGCACCCAGTCGGCTTCGCAGGTGACGTCAAGCGCGTGGCTAACGCCCCCGCGCTCGGCAAGATCGCTGGTGATTGCAACGCCGCCCTGTTCTTCCACTGAGCTTGCGATCGCGGATCCGATCGCGCCCGCGGCGCCGGTCACCAGAACGATCTTGCCTTTGAGCCGATTCACCGGAAAGGACTTTTAGTTATTGCGTTCGCCGTGCCGCGTCGGAAATGATCAAGTAGACGCCGTCGAGCGACGACTTCGCTTTCGCCACGAGTGCTCTTTCCTGCGCCGCTTCGATATGGATGCCTTCCTGCTCACAGGAATTTGCCACATCGCAGACGGTGGCACGCTGCATGTCGCGTTTCCAGCGCAAATCGTCGAATTCGGTGCCGCGATGCATCGTGCAGCGATCGTCCCAAATGACCAGATCATGGACGCGCCAGCGATGGGTATAGACAAATTGACGTTGCGTGGCGTGCGCGACGAGTTCGTCGATGAGTGCGCGCCCTTCCTGCTCGGGCAAGCCGAAAATCCGGCCGGCATGGGAAGCGAGGTAGAGCGATTTGCGTCCGGATTCCGGGATCGTGCGAACGATGACCTGCGGCACCGGCGGCATGCCCTGGCGTTCCTCATCGCTGAAATTGGAAAAGCCAAGCTTGGCGCGCGAGTTGAAGATCGAATGCTCCGCCACCAGCGAATCGAGGCGGCGCTTCATGGCATCGGGAAGCGCATCGTAAGCCGCCCGCTCGTCGGCAAATTCCGTATGCCCGCCAACCGTCGGAATCGAGCGCGCATAGAGCAGCGATGCCAGCGCCGGCACCCGCTTGAACGATGAGTCGGTGTGCCACAGCCGGTTGCCCAGCTGGAACATGCGTTGCCTTGAGTCCTTGCCCCATACCTCGTTGTTGGGATCGAGGTTGGAAACATCGGCGAACTCTTTACGCACGCGCAACTGCGCATCCTTGCGATGCAACGCGATCGTGGTCTCAAGCGGTCCGAAGTGCCGCGCGAAGTCGAGATGCTGATCCTGCGACAATTGCTGATCGGGGAAGATCAGGACCGCGTATTCGGCGAACGCTTCTTTGATTGCGAGGACGTCGGGTGACTCGATTGGCCTCGACAAGTCGACATCGCCGATTTCGGCGGCAAAGCTTGGCGTGACCGGACAGACGGTGATGGCCATGGTCATTGCCTCCAGGCGCGGGTCTTCCGAGGTTGAAAGATTGAATCACAACAGGTCGACGACGGCAACGCCGACATGGCGCCGCGACGGCACGAGGAGGTGGACCTCATTTCGTTCGCTGCGCCGCGTCGGTCACGATCTTGTAGGCGTCGTTGAGCAGCGGCTTGGTCTTCGAGACGTCGGCGCCGACGCTCGAAAACGTTTTCATCATGTCCGCCTGCTCATCGCCCGGCAGACTGATCAATTCGCCGCCGGTGTCGGTCCAGCCTTTGCGCGCCTTGTTGACGATTTCGCTCGCCACAGGACCGATCGCGGCCTGCCCCGCGGCGGCGTCGCTGTCGACGATTTTTTGCAGATCGGCGGGCAACGCATCGTACCAGGTCTTGCTGACTTCAACGATCGCGTAGACGGCGGGTTGACCGGTCTCGGTCACGTATTTCGCCGCGTCCTGAAAATGCATCGGGGTCCATACCACGATGCCGCCGATCGCACCGTCGATGGCGCCTTGCTGCATTGCCGGCACGACGTCGCCGAGCGTCATCGCCACCGGCGTCGCACCGAGCCGGGCGATCGCCTGGGTTTGAAACTGCGAGGCGAGAACGCGGATTTTCTTGCCCTTAAAGTCCGCGAGGTGACGGATCGGCGCTTTTGCGATCACGGAGGACGGTGAGTTCATAAAGAGCGCAACGCCGTGCAGCCCCTTGTCCGCGCCGAGCCCGAGCATCAGTTTCTTGACCGCCGGATCGGCGGCGAGGCGTTGCCCGTGATCCATGGAATCGACCAGGCCGGGCGCCGCCATCACTTCGAAGCGTTCGTCGACGCCGACAAAGAATTCGGGCGGAATGAGCGCGCATTGGATGGCGCCGAATTGCGTGCCTTCGATCTGCCGCGGGATCGAGCCCAACTGGCTTGCCGGATAAATCTCCGTTTTGATGCGGCCGCCCGAATCTTTCTCCAGCGCTGCGGCATAGTTCTTGGCGAAGAAGTAGCTCGGATCGTTCAGCGTCGGCAGCGTCATCTTCATTGTGTAAGTCTTGTCTTGCGCGAGCGCTGCATTGAGCGCCAGCGTCGACGACAGGACAATCATGCCGGCAGCTACGGCGGCCCGCGTGACGCAATGTCGTTTCACGATGTTCATGTTGTCCTCCGCCCCCCGAACGATATTCGCGTTCATCTTAGACTGCCACGGGGGAATTGGTAAGTTGCCACCGCCCCGTGATTCCGCGGCTTCTGTCTCCCGCACCAAATCCCTCACGCAACGCACCGTGCGGCAATATCGCGCTCGGCTCAGTTCAGTCGCAGCTCCGCAATGTGTTTTGGATCGGGCTTCAGCTCACCCTTCTCGACGCGCTTGACGATGTCGGTCAGCACGGCGTTGGCGCGGCAGGGCAGGCCGACCTTCTCGCCCTCGCGCACCACCAGGCCGTTGAGGAATTCGATCTCGGTGCGCCGGCCCTTCTGCATGTCCTGGCCCATCGAGGGACGTTGCCCGGATGCGGTGCGGCCGGAATCCTTGAAACGCTGCTCGTCGCACGCGCGCGTTGCCGCCTCGTCGCCTGCGCCCGCGCGCGCGATCGTCTCCGGCGGCAGGTGCAAGATTTCCTCCAATTGGTAGCCGAGCGCTTGCCCGACGCGGATCGCTTCGCTGCCCAGACGGGTCGAGAAGCGGCGGATCGGGTCGTTCTTCAGCATGTCGCCGCCGCCCAGCCCGGTGCAGGCGCTTAGCCCATTGGCCATGGCGTTGGCGACCAGTTTTGACCAGCGCTCGCCCCACAGATTGTTGGTCACCTTGGCGCTGTCGGCAAAAGCAACCAACCGGCAGACCTCCTCCGCGCGCTGCGTGATGCGGCCGTGCACTTCGCCGGCGCGAAATACGGTATGCGCCGCGCCGTGCTTGGCGGCGCCGCGGTGGACCAGGCCGGGCTCCGGCAGATTGACCGTGATGCTCGATGCAATACAGCCGAGCGTCTTGCCCCAGCCGACGATGCCGGCGATGGTCTCTTCGTTCATGCAATTTTGCAGCGAGACGACGTAGCCGTCGGGCGCCAGATATTGCCGGATCAGCATCGTCGCCCAGGCGGTGTCGTACGACTTCATGCATACGAAAGCGATGTCGACCGGCTTCTCCTTGGCGAGAGCTTGCGCGTCGGTGACGTGGAGCGCACGCACCGGCACGGTGAATTCCGGCTCCGTCATCGCATGTGTCACGCGCAAGCCGTGCTTTCGCATGTGCTCGACATGTGCGGGCCAGGGATCGATGAAGGTCACGTCCTCGCCGGCCTGCACCATATGGGCGCCGGTATAGCCGCCGACCGCACCCGCTCCGACAAAGGCAATCTTGCGCCCCATAATTTCCTCCCCGTGTTCCGGTCAGCCGAGCATAGCGTGCCGGGCGCGATCGCGCTTCTAGCTCGCCTCCGGCACCACGGCGATGGCTTCGATCTCGAACAACGCGCCGTCATGCGCGAGCTTTGTGATTTGTATGGCGGTCGAGGCCGGCGGCGCCTTGGTGTTGACGTAACGGTTTCGCACTTCGAGGTAGGTCTGGATGTTCGAAATGTCGACGAAAAAAGCTGTGACCTTCACCACATGCTCGAAATTCGCATCTGCGGCGGCAAGCGCAAGTTTGAGGTTTTCGAAGCATTGCACCGCTTGGGCGCGAAAATCGCCCGGGGCGCCGGCAAACTTTCCGTCCGGCGTCATGCCGAGCTGTCCGGCAATATAGATGGTGCGGCTTGGGCTTCGCGTCTCCACGACGTGCGTGTAGCCGCGCGTCGGCGGCATGGTCGAAGGATTTTGAAAGCGATGAATGGCCACGTTCGGTTCCTCCCGGGGTCAAGCATTTGGCGTGTGCTTTATCTGCCATAATGCAAAGGTCAAAGCCTCATGGCAAACTGCATGTGATGTCCACCCGCTTCATCGTTTTGCTTATAGCCGCGACATTGCCGCCGAGCGCGGCCCACGCCGCCGCTCTCGACGGCGCAAGTCTATCGTGGCCGTGGCTGCTGCCATTTGCGGGTATTCTCTCAACGATCGCGGTTGGACCGCTCCTGTTCCCCCGCTTGTGGCATCGTCACTACGGCAAATTCGTCTTCGTCTGGGCGGCGCTGACGCTCGCTCCCATGGCGGCGTTGCGCGGCGTCGATGTGGCGCGCGCGGGTCTGGCACATGCGCTCGTTGGCGACTATCTCGGCTTCATCGCGCTCTTGTTCGCGCTCTACGTCGTCGCCGGCGGCATTTTGCTGACCGGCACGCTACGCGGCACGCCGCTCGTCAATGCACTGGTGCTTCTTTTCGGCACGCTGATCGCGAGCGTGATCGGCACCACCGGCGCGGCGATGATTTTGATCCGGCCGCTGTTGCGCGCCAACGCGGCGCGGCCCCACAATGTCCACGTCGCTGTTTTCTTCATCTTTTTGGTCGGCAATATCGGCGGCGCCCTGTCGCCGCTCGGCGACCCGCCGCTGTTCATAGGCTTTCTCAATGGCGTCGATTTCTTCTGGCCGGCGCAAAACTTATGGCAGCCCACGATTTTCGCCGCCGGTTGCGTGCTCGCGCTGTTCGTGCTCGTTGACCTGTGGTTTCATTTCCAGGACCGGCGCGCGGCGCCGGTCGGCGAACCGGCCGAACGCGCGCCGTTGCGCGTGCACGGCATCGTCAACTTCCTGCTGCTCGCGCTTATTATCGTCGCGGTTATCGATTCTGCTGTGTGGAAGCCGGCGATCAGCTTCACCGTCTACGGCACGGCGCTGCCGCTGCAGGATTTTGCCCGTGACGCGCTCCTGATCCTGGCCGCGCTCGCCTCGCTGTGGCTGACTCCCGGCGCGCAGCGCACCGCCAACGGTTTCACCTTCGAGCCGATCCTCGAAGTTGCGCTGTTGTTTGCCGGCATATTCGTTTGCGCCGTTCCGGTGCAGGCGATGCTCGATGCCGGACATGACGGAGCGTTCGCCTGGCTCCTGACCGCGGTGACGCGACACGACGGCAGCCCGCACCAGGTCGCTTACTTTTGGCTCACCGGCATTCTTTCGGCCATCCTCGACAACGCGCCGACCTACCTCGTATTTTTCAAGCTCGCCGGCGGCAATGCGTCCGACTTGATGAGCACGCTCGCGCCGGCGCTGGCGGCGATCTCCATGGGCGCGGTCTATATGGGCGCGCTCACCTATATCGGTAATGCGCCGAATTTCATGATCTACGCCATCGCTATGGAGCGTGGCGTCAAAATGCCCAGTTTTTTCGGCTATATGGTCTGGTCGATCGTGGTGCTGGCGCCGGTCCTCGTCGCCGTGACCTACCTGTTCGTTGCGCGGTAGATCCGTTCGTTCATCCGCAACAGCGGGTGAGCCGATTACGGTTGCCTTCCCATTCCACCCCGGCTACGCGAGTGGATTGGCCGAGACGGCGCCGTGACCGACCATTTCTCACCGCACATCATTTTTGGCCTCGACCCGATGTGGTTCGCGACGGTCATGCTGTGCGTCACCTACGCGGCCATCGTCTGGGACCGCCTGAACCGCGCCATCATCGCGCTCGTCGCGGCGGGCATCGTGGTGCTGTCCGGCGCGCTCGATCAGGCCGAAGCGCTCAAGGGCATCGACTGGAACACCATCGGCACGCTGGCCGGCCTGATGATCATCACATCCATCGCCCAGCGTTCGGGCGTGTTTCAATATGCCGCCATTCGCTCGGCGCAAATAGCGCGCGCGCAACCGGCCGTGCTCTTGATCCTCGTTCAGATCGTGACGTTCTTTGTTTCCGCGATACTCAACAACGTCTCCACCGTGCTCTTGATCGCGCCGGTGACGTTGGCCATCACCCGCGAACTGCAAATCGCGCCGTTTCCATTCCTGTTCGCCGAAGTGATCGCCTCCAATATCGGCGGCACGGCGACGCTGATCGGCGACCCGCCCAATATCATGATCGGCTCGCAGGCCGGTCTTACTTTCAATAGCTTCCTCGTTAACCTCGCGCCGATCGTCGTGGCGATCCAAGTAGTGCAGGCGCTGATGCTGCATCTTATTTGGGGCCGCGCGACGCATGCCACGGTCGAGAACCGGCTGCGCGTCATGACCATGGATGCGCGAGCCGCCATTGTCGATTTGCCGCTGCTGCTGCAGTCCATGGCGGTCCTCTTTGTGGTGATCGTTGCCTTGATATTCGAGGATCAGCTGCATCTTGAGCCGGCAACGATCTCGATGGGCGGCGCGGCTGCGCTGATGCTGCTCGACAATTGGGAACACCATGCCGAGAAACAGGCCGACAACGTGACGCGCACGCTCACGGAAGTCGAATGGATCACGATCTTCTTCTTCGTCGGCCTGTTCATTGTCGTGCACGCTGTCGAGGTGAGCGGATTGCTGCAAGTTCTCGCCGGCAAGCTTGTCGCCGTTACCGGCGACAATATCGCGCTCGGCGGCGCCATCATCCTGTGGATGTCGGCATTCCTCGCCGCGATCATCGACAACATCCCCTTCGTTGCCGTGATGATCCCGGTGATCAAGAGCATGGCTCCGGCTTATGGCGGACCCGCGCATATCGCGCCGCTGTGGTGGTGCCTGTCGCTTGGCGCCTGCCTCGGCGGCAATGGCACGCTCATTGGCGCGACGGCGAACCTCACCGTCGCCGGCGTCGCCGAGCGCAACGGCGTCGCCTTCGGCTTCGTCAAATACACGCTCTATGCGCTGCCGATGATGATCGTTTCGATCCTCATCTGCCAGCTCTATGTCTGGCTGCGGTATTTTTGAAACATCTGCATCCCCCGCTGTGGTGGGGAAGAGAACTTAATTCAGAATTTCTTTGCCATACCGGCAAATCGGCCGGCGCGGGCGCGTTCGGCCATACGATGGTGAAACTTTTCCGTCATGCTCGCGGCCGAAAAAGCGTGGGAACTGTCCCCCTTAGCAAACCGTTATCGAGCCAAGGTGCGGGTCCCAAAGGGTGTTGCCGTGGTGTGTCGGCGTTGCAGCAAGTACGCGATATGGCGCGCGGCCGTCCTCGCCGGAGTGCTGGCTGCTGTCGGCTTTACGCCCGGTTCCGCGCGTGCCGGATTTTTCGACTTTCTCTTCGGCAATTCGCAGGACCAGCCGCAGCAGCAGCCGGAATCCTATGCCGAGCCGCCGCCGGCGGGACTCGGACGCGTGGCGCCGGCGCCGTTGGGTCCCGAGAGCGTGCGCCAAGGCGGCGGCAGTACCGGTCGCGCTGTCGCCTATTGTGTGCGGCTGTGCGACGGCCAGCACTTTCCGCTTGGGCACATGGCCAATGCGACGCCGGTGGAGACCTGCCGGGCGATGTGCCCGGCCAGCAAAACCAAGGTTTTCTACGGCAGCGAAATCGGCGGTTCCGTCGCCAAGGACGGCGCCCGCTATGCCGACCTCGACACCGCGTTCGTCTATCGTCAGCAGTTGGTCGCCAATTGCACCTGCAACGGCAAGAACGCCTTCGGCTTGGCGCCGTTCGATTTGTCGAGCGATCCGACGCTGCGGCCCGGCGACATCGTTTCGACCGCAGACGGGCTGAGGGCCTATAACGGCAAGAACGGCAAAACCGAAGCGTTCACGCCGGTCGATCCTTCGAGCGTTGCTGATGAGCTGAACTCGGTCACTTCGCGCGTCGCGTCCAGTAAGCGAAGCAGGGAGGCAAAGGCCGATGAGGATCCCGGCACCGTCACGGCGCCGCAGCCGGCGCCGCCGCCGGTAAACCTCGGCGCCAATATGCGCGGCCAGATCGCCCGATAACGGGCAGCAAAGGCCCATACGGCAGCCGCTAATTCTCTGAACCTACTTCCGCTCTCGGAGCATACCGGCGCTCGCCCGACTTGCAATTGGCTCGATCAGGTCGCGAATGACCTAGGCTGTGTGAAAACGCGCGCGGGCGAGGAAGGCGCAGAATTGTTTTCTCTATTGTCTTCTCTCAACAGCGGTCGCCAGTGTTGTTGTTTTTC
>Ga0210394_10007611_pt1 | contig 11361 bp, 8 predicted proteins | sample IncBWC12MmetaG_FD_160121 | JGI IMG/M metagenome (GOLD analysis project Ga0210394, IMG submission 160121) | Forest soil microbial communities from Barre Woods Harvard Forest LTER site, Petersham, Massachusetts, United States - Inc-BW-C-12-M | ecosystem: Environmental > Terrestrial > Soil >... | reverse complement strand
TGATGCGCGGATGTATCTGGGAAAAAAGATCATTGTAGTCATGCCGGCGTACAATGCCGCGAAGACGGTGACCATGACCGTGGATGAAGTCCTGCAGCAACAGATTGTAGATGAGATCATCCTGGTGGACGATCGCAGCCGGGATGAGACGGTGAAAGTTGCCTCGTCGTTGCTCGGGGTGCGGGTGCATGTGCACGAGAAAAACACCGGTTATGGCGGCAATCAGAAAACCTGCTACCGGCTGGCGCTCGAGGCGGGCGCGGACATCGTGATCATGGTCCACCCGGATTATCAATACACGCCGAAGCTGATTCCGGCGATGGCGTCCATCATTGCCAACGACCTGCATCCCTGCGTGCTGGCGAGCCGGATTCTGGGTGGCTATTCCTTGCAGGGGGGAATGCCGGGCTGGAAGTACATCGCCAACCGTTTTCTGACGGCGGCGGAAAATATTTTACTCGGGGCGAAGCTATCGGAATACCACACAGGCTACCGGGCGTTCTCGCGCGAGGTTCTAAAAAAAATTGATCTGTCCCGAAATTCGGACGACTTTGTCTTCGACAACCAGATGCTCGCGCAGATTTTATGGCACGGTTTCACGATCGGTGAGGTCAGTTGCCCCACCAAATATTTCAAGGAGGCCTCCTCGATTAATTTCCGCCGGAGCGTGAAATACGGGTTTGGTTGCCTGAACGTGGGCATGCAATTCCGCCTGGCGAAAATGGGTCTCGCCAAGCCAAAATTATTCTTTCCGTGATTATTTCGCGGCCACGGGCGCTTTGGCGGCCGAGAGGGAGAGGCGGGATTTTTTACGATTGGCGGTCGGCCGTTTGACCACGCCAAATTTGACCGCTTTGTCGAAGGCGGAATGTACGGCGGGAAGAAGTTTCAGGGCTTCCTCCTTCTTGCCGGCCGCGACCGTGGCGCGAAAATCGCGCTCCACGCGGCGCAGCTTGGAAACAATGCTGCGATTATGTTGCTGTTTGCGGGCGCTGTTGCGCATCCGGCGTTCGGCTGACTTCGTATTTGGCATAATTCTTTCTAATTGACGTAAAAGCGGAAAAAATAGCCAATCTGGGGGGTTTGTCAATGGTTAAAAATACGGGTCAGGGGTACTTTGGTGCGCTTTATGCCCGGACCGAAGGCTCGATCAAATCTGCGCGCCGGAGCATTCTTGGTTCGCCTTGGGCGGGGTGTCTGCTAGGATTTCGCCGGTAACCGCGGCGGAACATGGCATGGCGTTTTGTCGGCGTCGGTTCTGGAAATACGGGACGGGGTGTTTTCCTCCGAGCCCGCGCGGCCGGTTGGCGGAAGCCCTGATTAAGGTATGGTGGCAGGTTTTAATTGAATGAGTCAAAAAATCCGGATTTTGCATTTGGAAGATGATCCAGCAGACGCGCTGCTGGTGCGTGATCTTTTTGCCGAACATGGCCTTGTGCTGGAGAGCCGGGAAGTCAGCCGCAAAGAGGAATTTCTCCAGGCGCTGGAGGCCGGGCCATGGGACCTCGTCCTGTCGGATTATCGTTTACCGGACTTTAACGGTCTGGACGCGCTCAAACTCATGCGCGAAAAATTCCCGGTACTACCCTTCATTTTGTTGACGGGAAACATCGGGGAGCAGGAGGCCGTCGAGAGTCTAAAGGCGGGTGCCACCGATTATGTGCTCAAGACTTACCGGGAACGGCTGGTGCCTGCCGTTCTCCGCGCGATTAACGAGGCGACGGAACGCGCTCGCCTGCTGGCCGCGGAAGCGGATTTGCGCCGGAGCGAAAAGCAGTACCGGTTTTTATTTCAAGGCAATCCGCACCCCATGCTGATTTTTGACCTGGAGAATCTGATGATTCTCGAGGTCAACGAGGCGGCGATCCTGCATTACGGTTATACGCGCGAGGAGTTCACAGCCAGAAACCTGACCAGCCTGCGCGCAAAAACGCCGGACCTGGGTTCGCGACCGCCGGTGTGGGATGTCGAGACCAAAAGCCTGATCTGGCAGCATCAGCACAAGAACGGCAACACCATGGACGTGGAGGTGGTATGGTCGCCCCTCACCTTTGAAGGCCGGCTGGCAGCCCTGACCATGGCCACTGATGTCACGGCCCGCCGCCGGGCGGCCCACCGCAACTCCCAGTTTAATAAATTAAGCCGTCAGCTCAGCGCGGTCACCACCGCCGCCGGGGCCGCCATGTTTATTTGCGAAGTCGCCGACCAGCTTTTTAATTGGGACGATTTCGCCCTTGATTTGTATTACGAGGAGAAGGACGAGGTGGTCTCCCTCCTGACCATCACGACCGTGGACGGGCGGCGCGTCGAAATCCCGGCGTCACCCCAGTCCAAGGCCGCGAACACGCTGGTTCAGCGGGTCATCGCCCGTGGCGCCGAGCTGATCTCGCCCCTGGAAACCGGCGAAATCGCGGGTACGACAATGATCGCGCCCATCCGCAAGGGCTCGCGCGTGATCGGGGTTCTGTTTGTCCACCGCCGGCAGCAGAACAGTTATGCCGAACTCGATTTGGAGACTTTTCAAACCCTGGCCGATCAATGCGGCGGAGCCCTGGACCGGGCGCGGGCGGAGGAAAATTTGCGCCACAGCCAGCAGCGCTTTTACCAGTTGTTTGAAAACTCACCGGACGCCATTTTGGTGGAGGATTGTGAGGGGAAAATCCTGGACGTGAATGCCAGTGCCTGCGCGTTGCATGAGTTGACCCGGGGAGAATTAATCGGCAAAAACGCGGTCGAGGACCTCGTCCCCGCGGCGCATCGCGAGGCTGCCCGCGCCAATTTTCGGCGGCTGGCCGACCGGCAGATTTCGTGGGTGGAGGGCGAAAGTTTTCGCGCCGACGGCCGCAGTGTCCCGGTGGAGGCACGCGTCGTCCACATTGAGTTCGACGGCCAGCCCGCGATGCTGTTTCACGTGCGCGATATCAGCGCGCGGCACGCCGCGGAATTGGCGTTGCGCAGCTCGGAGACGCTGTTCCGGTCGGTCTGGGAAAATTCGGTGGATGGCATGCGATTGACCGATGAGCGTGGCGTGATCGTGGCGGCGAATGAGTCGTTTTGCCGGCTCGTGGGCCTGGGCCTGGACCAGTTGGACGGCGAATTATTCAGCGTGATCTATGCCGCGGATACCAACACGGAAAAAATGCTGCAGGATTACCGGGAACATTTCAGTGCCGGTTTGCTCGAGAACCAGAGTGAGCATGAACATCATCTGCACGACGGTCGCCGCGTGATCTTTGAAATCACGGATTCCTACGTGAAAACGGGCGGACAACCCCGCTTGCTATTGAGTCTTTTCCGTGACATCACCCGGCATAAACGCCTGGAGGAGCAGTTGCGGCAGTCACAAAAAATGGAGGCAATCGGGCAACTCGCCGGCGGCGTGGCGCACGATTTCAACAACATCCTCACCATTATTCTCGGCCACGCGACGTTGCTGACCCTGGCACCCTTGGATGCCCGTGCCAAGGCCTCGGCCAACCAGATTAAACAGGCTTCGGAACGCGCGGCCGGACTGACCCGCCAACTGCTCGCTTTCGGTCGCAAGCAAATTGTCAACCCGCGCCAACTGGATCTCAACCGGGTGCTGGAAGGCATGAACGAAATGCTCGGGCGACTACTCGGTGAGGACATTGCGTTGAAATTGAGTTTCAGCGACCAGCCGGCCATTCTCCAGGCGGACTCGAGCATGATCGAGCAGGTCCTGATGAATCTCTCGGTCAATTCGCGCGACGCCATGCCGAAGGGCGGCAACCTGTCCATCGGCGTCAGTCTTTGCGACGTGGAACCCGGACACAACCGCCAGTTTGCGGACGCACGGCCGGGGCGATATGTCTGTCTTACCCACTCTGACACCGGACTGGGCATTCCTCCGGAAAACATCACACGGATCTTCGAACCTTTCTTTACCACCAAGGAACTCGGCAAGGGCACCGGCCTTGGGCTCGCGACGGTTTACGGCATCGTGAAACAGCACAAAGGCTGGATTGAAGTCGAAAGCGAGCTGGGCCAGGGGACGACCTTCCGGATTTTCCTGCCGGTCAGCACCAGTTCAATTTCGGCCCCGGATTTGGCCAACCCCCCGGCCCGGGCCGCGGATGGCACCGAGACAATTCTGGTGGTCGAGGACGAGCGGGATCTCCGGGAAATTATCACCCGCACGCTGATCCGCCATGGGTACCGTGTGTTCCAAGCCGTGGATGGTAATGACGCCCTTAAAATCTGGGATGAGTATAAAAATGACATTGAACTGGTCTTTACCGACGTCATCATGCCCGGGGGCCTCAATGGCCGGGAGCTGGCCGAGCGGTTGGTCCAGCAAAAGCCTTCACTCAAAGTGATTTATTCGACCGGTTACAGTGCCGACGCCCTGGGAAAGGATTTCCGGCTCGATTTAAATTTGAATTATCTGCCCAAACCTTATCTGCCGGACGACCTGGCCCGAATCGTTCGTCGACGGCTGGACGAAAAGGCTGGCTAGGGGCGGGCAGGGGGGCGGGACGTTTTGCAAATCCACTTTGCTTTGGGAGGTAACTCCGATTAAATCTTGTCTATGATTATTGCGCCATCGTTGCTTGCCGCCGACCACGCTTGTTTTGGCAAAGGCGCCGCCCGCGCGGCCAAAGCCGGCGCCGATTGGCTGCATCTCGATATCATGGACGGCCATTTCGTGCCCAACATTTCATTCGGGCCGCAAGTGGTCAAGGCCGTCAAGCCCTATGCCAAAAATCTTTTTCTGGATGTCCATTTAATGTGCAGTAAACCTGATATTCTGCTCGAGCCCTTCGCGAAGAACGGGGCGGATCAGCTTATTATTCATGTGGAACTCGGCCAGGCGCTTCCAGCCTTGATCTGGAAAATGAAATCGCTGGGCAAGAAAGTCGGGCTGGCGGTTAATCCGCCTACTCCGATCGCCTTGGTGCAGCCCTATCTCGACAAAATCGATCATCTGCTGGTGATGACCGTCAACCCCGGTTTTGGCGGCCAGGAATTCATCCATGAAACCCTGCCGAAAATCCAGCAGGCTGAGGCCTGGCGGCGGGAAAAGAAATTGCCTTATCGGATCGGTGTGGACGGCGGAATCAACAATGAGACCGCGGCGGAATGCGCCCGGGCCGGGGCGGATACGTTTGTGGCGGGAACCAGTTTGTTCGGCCAACGCAGCTTGAAAGCCGCCATTACCAAACTCCGGAAACAGGTCAACGCCAACGACCCGGCGTTGGCGGATTTGAGGACTTGAGCCAATAGAATACTTCCCCACGGTGAATCTTTCGCCCGCGAATTCCTAGTCGGTAATTTCTTTCCAGATGGGTTGGAGATCCGGATCTTCCAAAGCCTGCGCCCGAACATCCTTTCCACCAGCCAGATCAATCGCCTGGTTCACCCAATCCAAGGCCTCCCGCAAGCGACCAGTCTGCGCGCAATAGCAGGCGAGGTTGTAGGGGACGACCCAGATATTCGGGAACATCGCCGCGGCGGGCAGCAGGGCATCAAAAGCCTCGTGTGTCCGTCTTAATTCATGCAGGGCGTAGCTGCGGTTCACCCAGGCCTCATGCAGCACCGGAAAATCCTGGATCAGTGAAGCGGCGGTTTGTATGAGCGGTTCCCACTCCTTCGCCACCATGTAAATCTGGCATCTCGCCATCAACACGATCGGATGGGTCTGCAAATCCGGGGCGATTTGATCCAATTCGCCCCTGGCGGAGGCGACATCACCCAGGCCAAGCCAGCCGGCGGCGGCATTGACATGGAACCGGGCGGGCGGTTCCAAGGGTTTGAATTCGGGCTCCATGGCAATCAATAAATCTGCGTCAATGTAGCGTGGTCCTAAGGGGATTGGGCAGGCAAATCCAAGCGGTGGTTTTGACGGATGATCTTGCGCCACTCTTTCATCACGTCCGCCTGCTCCGCGAAGTCCGGCCACTGCTTCACTGCGGCTCGAACATCGTCTACTATCGCCTCGGCGCGTCCGCGTTTCATCAGCGCGCTCCGGGCGCAGGCGCGAAAATCGGCGAGTGTAAAGCCATCGCGCTTGCCATTCATTGACATTTGATGCCGTTCCGTCCAACTGCCTGAAGGATTGTAACTGTAGGTCACATCGAACGCCGGGGCGAGCGACCATCGACCGGTCTTGTCCATCAGGAAGGCGATGTTTTTGACGTGATCGTCCTGATTGCGCGCGATGAGGTTGAAGGCCATTCGGCGGAACTGTTCCTCCACGTCGGCCATGGGCAGGTTTAGCTGGCGAATAATGAAGAATGCCTGCTCGTAGGCATACGCTCCCGCCTGATTAAAATCGAAATGAGCCAGGGCGCCGAGTGATTGCATGTGCAATTTCTCACCGCCATCGAGCCGATCAAACCGGCGGGTCATGAAATGACGTCGCTGGTTTTCCTCGAGCAGACGGCATTCGCTCATGTTAATGCCCGCCGCCTTCGCCATCAGATAATAGGCGTATTCAATCGCGCCGTAGCCCTTGGGGTCCTCGAATTCCTTGTCCTTGTTGCCGGTGACGCCATCGAATTTGAGCAGCCAATAATCAAAGCCGGCGCCGGCCGCAATCTGGCCGGAGCGCACTTCATTGGTTTCGCGGTTCCAAGCGATGACGGCCTTGGCGCGGGCGCCGCCGGCGGAAGTGCCCACTCGCAAGATGTCATTAAGGGCGTTTTTCCGGCGTTCGCTGGCGAAGGTGGTTTTCAGGTTCTTGCGATGGCTCAACACTTCGGAAGCGAGTTTGACCAGCGCATCAATTTCGATGTGCTTTGCCGGTTGGGGTTTTGGGCCGATGGCGGGGGCGAATTCCAGCGCGCCCATGCCGCGCTGGCCGGTGTAGCAAAGCCGCTCCACCGCGTTAAACTGTTCCGGCTTGCGGCCCTGGGTGGCCAGCCAGGCATCAATCAGCGCATTTCCGAACTTATCCGGCAACGAATCTGCGAGCAGGCCGGGCAGGCCATGAAACGTGACCGGTGGCAAATCGGGAAAAACATACACGCGCTCGCTCAACGGCATGGCAATGGGGGACACTTCAATACCGCTGCGGGCAAAGGCGGGATCAAACTGGAAGGCGGCGAAGCGTCCACCCTCCTCCAGGGAGACGGCACCGATGGTGCGACCCCATAATTTGACTTCCGCCAGAGTCATGGTTCATTTCCCCATTGCCATTTTTTTGGCGAATCTTTTGGCGCTTTGGGTGCCGAGGCGCGTTGGCGCTGTTTGCCGCCGAGTTTCAATTGTTCAATCGGACTGGGCAACGGCTCCGGCACCAGCAGGTCAAAGCGTTCGATCAAATCCAGCGTGCGGCACACGCGAATGAAACCGGACAACTGCGGTGACACGTCGCCGGATTCGAGGCGCTGAACCGTGCGCTTCGAGACCCCGGCCTGTTCCGCCAATTGGGCCTGGGTAAAATTGTGTTCGAGGCGCACCCGGGTCAGTCGATTGCCCAGTTCGGTCAGAACGGCAACATCGGTGGCCTGTTTGGTTATCTTCATAACGCGTCAAATATGGCGCGTTATCATTAAAAAGTCAATTAAATAGTCATATGTGACGCTTTATATTGCGCGCGAATGGGGGTCCGCCTGCGTTGATCAATATTTGCGGTTGCTTGCCGGGGCACAACTACCGGCCTGGCTGACGGCGGAATCGAAGGCTTGGGTGCTTAACTGTCAGCCGCTTGACGTTCCGGTTTTGGTTGCGACGAAGCTGCTCAATCCGCTGGATAATTCCCGGCCAAACAGTGTCAAATGTTTTGGTTCGCAAGGGTGCTGGAACAGCCAAAAGACCGGACTTGGCTGGCAAAGGTCACAAATGCCCTGAATTAGCGTTGGCAGAGGAAAAATGCTGCCAAGCGAAATAGCTTTACAGCTACCTTGGCCGGGCAAATGCTCCCTCGTATTGAAAAATGAAACAACTGAGTTTTTCACTTTGAACTCGAGGTGCAACAATGACAACGCCTTCCCTCAAAACACTGTTGACCTGCTCGTGCGTTATCCTTTCGATATGCGTGGTTGCGTTCTTCTATTTTGCCATCTGCATTCCGAATGTGGTTTCGTATAATATCATAAATGATTCCAACAAAGATGTGCAGCAGGTGCGTTCCTCGTCTGATTTGCACGAGGTTCAGCAGATTGCGGTGTATCGGATAGAGGAGGAGGTATTCGTAATGGACTCATCCAGAATGCTGTTGCTTACTTCACTTGCGGTATTCTTGCTTTGCGGGTTCTTCTCTTTAATTAGCTTGTGGCAACTTCGCCGATTAAAGAAGCATTTGTCCGAGGTAAAGTCTTCTCTGTAATCAAAGCACTTTCAGTTCGGCTTTTTCTCCTGATCGATCTTCGTAATATTCCAAGGATGGTAGCTTCATAATCGCCCTGTTTGCGTAAGCACGATGCATGCCTTGCCAGTTGTGTCCTAAAGCCACCGTCCGCAAGTAATCACGGACCAGCTGCGGCGGGCTTGAGTTCGATCGATTTCAAATTCATGGGCTGCCAGCCGCCCTTGATGGGATGAACGGCGACCGTGAACTTGCCAGGGGTCGGAATATCGAGGCTCGCCAGTGTCACAGTCTGGAACGTGTCGAAATTGTCCGTGACCGGCGCGGCGCAACGAAAGGTTTGCCCCGCTACGGAAAGTTCGAACGACGTGAGGGCAGGGGCGGCGATTTCAGCCGTGACGATAAATTTGCCCGGGCGCTTCACTTTGAAATCCCAAGCCGCCCAATCTTCGGGATGAAACCAGTAACCGATGTTGTCATGGGATCCGCCGGATTCATACTGAATGGCGGAGCCATGCAAGCGGGCTTGTCCGGCGGGAAGAACAATGGAGCCGGCCGGGTTTTGAAGAATTGGCACGTCCACAATTTCCGGCGCTCCCGCGAAATTCAAGACAACGGTGGACGAAATTTTATCGGGCGCGGCGGGGGGCAGAAAAATGGTCGTGCCGTCTTCGCCCGTTTCCTCGTTCAACGACGCCGTTGCGTTGGCGAACATAAAGACCGATTCCGCCCGGCTCTTCAAACCGGGCACGAATAATTTTCCGTCGGCCGGCCAGTCAAAGACGTGGAGATAAAGCGTCGTATTGCCGTTTTCAATTTTCTTGGTGCAACGGCCCCAGGGTAATTGCCGCTCAAAGGGGGTGGCGGTCGTGTCGTGGATGGCTTCGCCGTTTACGCTCATCCACTGGCCGATTTCGTTCAAGCGTTCGACCGAGGCTTCGGGGATCAAGCCTTCACTGGTCGGCCCGACGTTGAGCAGATAGTTGCCACCCTTGGAGGCGATATCCACCAGATTGCGAATCAGGGTCTGCGTGGATTTCCAGTTTTGATCCTGTCGCTTGTAACCCCAGGTGTCGTTCATGGTCATGCACGTTTCCCAATCCACGCCGGGGCCGAAGCCGTTGGCGGGGATGGTCTGTTCAGGCGTGCCGTAATCACCCACGCGCTCCTGGCCGTCGGTCGTGCCAGCGATGCCTTTCCGATCCTGGCCGACCCGGTTGTTCACGATGAGGTCCGGCTGAATGCCGCGAATGTAATTGTAAAGGTCCAGACCCCGGTCATAGTTCCAGCTTTTTTCCCAATTGCCATCGAACCAAATAAGGCCGATCGGCCCGTAACCGGTGAGCAACTCCTTGAGCTGGCCTTTCATGTAGGCAACATAGCGCTCGAAATCCGGATTCGGATTCGCCTCGTCGTTCCAGGATTTGCGCGGCAGATAGTCCGGATGATGCCAGTCCATGATCGAGTAATAAAAACAAAGCTTGATGCCGGCTTCCTGGCAGGCGACGGAAAGTTCCTTGAGCGGGTCGCGTTGGAACGGTGTGGATTTGATGCACCAATCGGTGAGCGTGGAAGGATACATGTCAAATCCCTCATGATGTTTGCTGGTGATGACGATGTATTTCATGCCGGCATTTTTGGCGAGCTGCACCCAGGCCTGCGCATTGAACTTCACGGGATTGAATTGGGGCACGAGTCTGGCGTATTGCGAGACCGGAATCTGCATGTTGTTCATGATCCATTCGCCCGCGCCGTCGGTGGGTTTGCCGTCCCAGGAACCGGCGGCCTCCGAGTAGAGGCCCCAGTGGATAAACATGCCGAAGCGGGCCTCGCGGAACCATTCCATGCGGGCGTTGTGCTGCGCGGGAGTTTCGCTGAGATAGGAATTGGCCGGGCCAGCGTCGCCAGCCAGCGCGCTGCCGATGGCGAGCGCACAGCAGCCGATGACTGCGGCCAACTTGAGCAGCCATTGAGATTGGGCGGTTATTTTCTGATTGAGCATAAATTGTTTGGAAGTTGGATGCAGGATTTGACCCGGAAGTTGGTGGTGCGGCGGCGGGCCGCTTAAGGTTGATAAAGTGTGCGGTAAAACCCGACCGGATAATTGGTCGCCCGGGTATCCAGATACTGCCACTGGCCGGCAGCGGCCACATTGGTGCCGAGGTTTTGCCACAGCACCGGCGGGATCAAGTTCGTGGTAAATTGCACCACATAGGAATAACCGCTGACGCCGGTTCCGGTCAATGTCACGCTGCCGTTGGCATTTCTCACTGTTCCGGTGATGCTTATATTATTATTTGTGACGGAAGTGTCCACGAGCTGAATGGCATTAAGCTGGGTGGACGCGTTGCCGACAAGCGTAAATGTCTCGGAGGCTGCGCCAGCCGTGAAAGTGCCGATGGTGTACTGGCCGAGGCCGCCGGCCACCCCGGTGTTGTTATAATTCAACACGGCACTGTTGCCGCCCGCGGCAACGCTGCTGGCAGTCAGGTTGCGGCCGATGCCGAACGACCGCGAGTCGTTCACCCAAATTTGGACGGCATAGGAATGTCCCACCGTGAGCTGGTTCAGAGTGATGGTCACCGTATTGGCGCCGCTGGCATAGTCGCCGCCATTCAGAACGGTGGCATAGTTAGCCGACAGTCCAGTGATCCCCGCGGCGTAACCATCGTAGTTGGCGTAAAATCCGGACAGCGAGACGTTGCTGCCAAAATCAGTTGTGCTGTTGGCGCCGTTAAAAGTGATGCCGTTGACGAGGGTGGTGGTGCCGGCCAAATTATAAGCATAGACGGGTTTGCCGTTCGTGAATACATCGGAATCACCCGAAATGGCGGTGCCTGACGCAAAAGTGATGGGTGAATGGCCGGTGATGTCGCGGAGCTGAATCGCATTGAGCTGGGTGGAGGCGTTGCCAAAAAGCGTGATGGTCTCGGTCGGGGAGCTGGCGGCAAAAGTGCCGATGGTGTATTGGCCGAGGCCATTGACGTCATAATTCAGGACGACGCTATTCGCGTTGACGGCGATGGTGGTCGCGGTGATGGTCCGACCGATGCCAAATCCGAATGAACGTGAGTCATCCACCCAAAGCTGGA
>Ga0210394_10007610_pt1 | contig 11361 bp, 16 predicted proteins | sample IncBWC12MmetaG_FD_160121 | JGI IMG/M metagenome (GOLD analysis project Ga0210394, IMG submission 160121) | Forest soil microbial communities from Barre Woods Harvard Forest LTER site, Petersham, Massachusetts, United States - Inc-BW-C-12-M | ecosystem: Environmental > Terrestrial > Soil >... | reverse complement strand
ACCGCGAAACCCGATAGTCCGCACCTCCTCATTCCTCAGATGAAGGCGCATTATTTAATAGCGATCGCTGAAAATGACGACCAGCGCGAACCGGAAACCAAGAATGTGCTGCGCGAGACTTTCGCGAAGACCCGCTTGCCTGCGGAAATTGAAGTATATGCCGGCACCCAGCACGGCTGGTGTCCCCCCGATTCGCATGTATATAACAAGGAGCAGGCGGAGAAGGCCTGGGGCCGCATGTTAGCGCTATTCAGCAATTCGCTGGCATAGAGGACGCAGGGCTTAGCCCGCTTTCACCTCCGCGTCGTGCTTTCGGAAGGCGGCTTCTCCGGCGTCGGACACCTCGACCCACTTCCGGTCGGGCGAGGCCTCGGCGTCATAGTTGTCGTGCCAGTTCCACCACTTGTACGGCGCGCTTTGCGGATAACCCGTTGGCGAGTCCTCCCAAGTCTCCTGGCGGCCAAGCGGCGTGATGTCGAGGTAGCTCCAGGTGGTCCCCATCGCCTCGTCGCCGCGCCCGTTGACGAGGTATGTGCGGAACAACTGGTTGCCGTCGCGGATGAATGCATTGTGACCGTGCCACTCGTCCACGCCGAAGTCGATGTCGAAGCTATCTGTGATGGTGTACCAGGGCATCTCCCAGCCCATCCGCGCCTTCAGGCGCGCGATGTCCGCCTGCGGCGCACGCGAGGCGTAGGCGAGCGTGGTGTCGCGGGCGTTAAGGTGGGCCAGTTGGGCGACCTGATCGGCGCCCAGGGAGCAGCCGCGGCAGGCGTGTTCGGGCCAGCCAAACACCCCGGGTTCGAAGAAGGCGCGATAGACGATCAACTGACGGCGGCCCTCGAACAAATCGAGCAGACTTACCCTGCCCTTGGGCCCATCGAACTCGTACTTCTTGTCCACAGCCAGCCAAGGCATCCGCCGACGCTCGGCGGCCACTGCGTCGCGGGAGCGGGTCAAGGCCTTCTCCTTCACCAGGAGTTGCTGGCGCGCAGCCTCCCATTCCTGCCGCGACACGATCGGGGGTGAGTTCATCGCGAGATGCCCTTTCCCGTGTTCCTGGTCTGTCTTTTTGCTCGTCGCCATCTTATGACTCCTTAGTTCTCGGAAACAGGCCGAGACGATTCGCTGCGAAAAGTTTTCTCAACTTGCCGATGCACACCGCCAGAATTCCTCCCGTGGATCCGGCCGAGGCGACCATTACTGCTGTGGTTGCGATGCATGCTGGGCACATGTGTCTCTCCTCTGAACTTGTAATTTCGTTGCGTTCTCTGACCGAGTGCATGGTGGTCAGGTACAAATACTGAGGCAGGTAACGAGAAGCCAGGGAGTGACAAGTGTGGCGGGAATCGGATGGAACCCTGCCGACAGATTTGACGGTGCGGAGGTACCATTGTACGCTGGTACCATTCTCTCGGACACCTATGCCGAAACCATCCAAAACAATCGAGATCGAACGTGTACAGACGGGTGTCCGCGTGGAACGAAGACTCCTCAAGGTGCTGAAGGCGCTGGCCGACTACAAGAATATGACGCTCGGCGATCTGCTGGAGGGCATTGTGCTCCACGCCTTCGAGGGCAAAGCACCGTTCTCGGCTGAAACATTGCGTAAGATCGGGGAACTTAAGGGAATCTACGACCTAGATCTTGATGCGAGTGCGAGTCATCGTCTCAAGGAGCGGTCATGACGCCACCCACATTATTGGGTCGGCGCTGATCTCGAAATTAACGAGCTCAAAGCCGCACGCCACTCCTCGATCATCTGTGAATAGTGGTCGGGATTGAGAAAATCGCGAACAAAAGGCCGTGCTTCTTCATTGAGCGCGGTCAGCGTGTAACGGACACTGACATCTGTTCCTCCGGCGGGCGGCTCGGTACAGACCACATCGACCAAGCCGATGTTTGAACCATACGCCAAGCGCGCATAGCTGACGCGTCCCTCCGCAGGCCGGTAGTCAGTAACAATCCAAACGGTCTCCTGGCCATGATGATTCTTTGTGCGAAATGCACTGCCGCGCTCTTCGGCACCAGCCAACAGCACAGGATCCCATCCGGGCGCCCACGCGCGCTCGCCCATGGCCGTGAACAAGGGAAACACCTGTACGCGGGGCGCGGCGAGATGGAAACTTCGAAGTTGTGTCTCAGGTTGTGCGGAACTCACGGAAGCACTCCATAGCGACGCCATTGCCACGGCGCAAGCGACGGCCCTTGCCCTAGCCGTCAACAGTAGGGGGCTCATGCGGCCTTCGTCGATAAATACCAATGTATCATGGTACCAATGTACCAAAGATCAACAGCCGGCACAAGCGAATTGTGTCGCCGCTTGCCTCGTCAGATCGGCCTCAGTGCACCACTCTCCGGCCACGTCCCGCTAAGTCCTCGGAGCACCGCGCAGCGTCCCGTCCCTAATTACATTCGCCAACAGCACATCCACAAGGGTACCGCCACTCGCCCCGCCGCCGGCGACAATATCCGGCACCAGCTTGACGCCGGATTTCGCGAGAGCCTCCGCAACCTGCACGACGGCATAATTGCCGGATTCCATTGAAGCGATCTTAAGTTTGATCACCTCCGCTTCCGCGCCGCCGACCGCTCGAGTCTTAGACGCTTCCGCGTCTCCGACCGTGCGCGTCACGGTGGCGTCCGCTTCGGCATTGATCGTCTTGGCGCGCGCCTGACCCTCTGCCGACTTGACGTTCGCCTGCGCGTTGAAATCGGCAATTGCCACCTGGCGCTCCGCATCGACCACTTTGGCTTGCGTCACGGCCAAGGCATTGGCTTGTTCGAACTGCTGGCGCACTACTTGTGCCAGCCGCTGCGTTTCGTAAGTGACGCGCTCCTGCTCCGCCAATTTTCGATCGGTGAGCGTCTTCATCAGCGCTTCCGGCGGTACGATGTCGCCAATCAGGGTATCGACCGCACCGACATTGTATTCCTTGAGGGCCAATGAAATCGAATCGCGCGCCTCGCCCTGGCGCAGCGAGCGGTTCTTCAGAAAATCGATGATGTCGGAGCCTTGAGCGGCATTGCGGAAATAATTGCCGATTGTCGGCTCGAGTACCTGAGTAACCAGAGCCGACATGCTGCCGAATCGCGCAATCACCTTAGGCGCATCGTTGCGCGGTATGTGGATGATCTGTGAAACATCGAGATTGAATTTGAAGCCATCGGCCGATCGAACCGTGATCGTCGAGAGATTCGCATCAAGTTGATGCGCCTCGGTCTTGCCCGTCACCCAATTGAGCACGACGTTGGCGGTGGGAACATTGGTCACCTTGTGCGTATACGGGTTGATCGGATATTTACCCGGATCCAGCGGCTCAACCCAAACGCCCTTGTCGCCGCGATTCACCAGATTTCCATGCCGAAACGCCTCGCCCGAGACGTCCTGGCCTTCCTTCCCAACATAAGCGATGACGACTCCCACATGTGCGATTGGCACTTCCGTCATATCGACCAGCTCAATCGTAGCGAAGCTCGGATTGATGAAATACCGGCCGGCGAGCAAGACTTGCTCTTGCAAACCCTTGCTACCCTTACCATCGACGAAGACTTGTGGGCTTTGAAACATGTTATGGCCCTCGATGACGGGCCCAGCGATTTCACCTGAGGACAGCGCCAATCCCTCGCGCGTGGTAACGATCCCAACCTTGTTATCGGGTATGTCGAGGGCATCGGCCAGCTGGACCGAAAATAGAAATGGATTGATCCGGTAGCTCCCGGGCGCGATGAGCGCCATTTGGGGGCCGCGCTCGCCGCCGCCGGCGATGAAAGCCGGCGCATCCTGGAAGGAATCGCACTCAACGTGACGTGCGATCACTCGTCCACCGCTCAACGGGACGCCGTCGCGTGCTTCGATGACACCGACCTGGCCGGGCGGCACAACGATCGCATCCGTAAGCGTGACCGAGAAAAGGAGCGTGTTGAGTCGGTAGGTGCCGGGTGGGATCATTCCCATTTGAGGGCCTCTCTGACCTCCGCTCTCGAGGAACGCCCGCGCGTCTTGAAATGAATCGCAGGCAACCAACTGTGCAACGATTCGGCCGCTGGGCAGCGGTTTTCCGTCACACGCCTCGACGCAACCGACTTTGCCCGGGGGTACCGTGCAAAACTTCACCAACTCGACCTGGTATTGCCATGGCCACATTCCCATGTGAAGTCCGGGAGGCAGCGTGTCCGCTTGATACCCTGCTTCACCGTTCAGCGCTATGATTCGCCCCGCCGGTAAGCGCCTATTTTTGCCGATGATCACAAATCTCTTCGTCACTACCCCGACGCTGTCATCCGGAACGAGAATGACGCCGCAGAGTGCGAGCACCCATCGATAGCCCACGAGGAGAATTAATACGCCGAGCGCGACTGCGATGAGTCGCCAGTGATTCAGAACGTAGTCCATTTTGATTTATCCCTATCTCTTTGCAGATCCATCTTCCCTAGCACCGCTAGTATACGAGCATTGCGGCGGCGCCGAAGAGTCGTGGCATTTTCCCTGGTGCGGCAAAGTGGCACCCCTCGGAGTTGACTCCGGCTTCGTAGAGACTTCATGCTTGGTAGCTGGTAACTCACTTTGCACGTCGGCGAGCCTCGGGTTTCATCCTCATGTATCACTACCCTGCGGACATCTACACCGAACCCGAACCGGATAGCGACACCCTGGCCAACCTCGGGCCACTCACCGGCATGGCCGGTATCTGGACCAGCGCAGATGGCTTGGATGTCAATCCCAAGCCCGACGGTCCCGAACATCAGCCCTTCATCGAGCGGTACGAACTCCAGCCGATCGACGCCCAGACCAACGGGCCGCAACTCTTCTATGGCCTGCGCTATCACACGCGAATCGTAAAGCCGGACGATCCTGAGACCTTTCACGACCAGGTCGGCTACTGGCTGTGGGAGCCGGCTACTCGCGCGATACTGCTGACGCTGTCGATCCCCCGAGGACAGACCGCGATGGCAGTCGGCGAGGCGACTCCCGATGCGAAGTCGTTCACGCTCACGGCCGTCCGTGGTTCACTCACCAACGGCATCGTCTCGAACCCCTTCCTCGAGCAGGCGTTCCGCACGGATCGTTACACGATCAAGGTCGACGTTCACACCGACGGTACGTGGTCGTACGAGCAAGACACGCTGCTCATCATCCCCGGCCAGTCCGAGCCGTTTCACCATACCGATCGCAACCGGCTGCGCAAGATTGCCGAGCCCACACCCAATCCGACGGCGCTGGCTGCGGGGCGGCAACTCCCAGGGAGTCAGGTCTCTTTGCGCTGACTTCCCATCATTTCGGCTTCTTAAAGCGAAACAAGAACTGGTCGGTGTGGCCGCGGACAGACGGATCGAACACATTTTTGGTGTGATCGTCGGCCGTGTTTGCAAGAATCGAGCTCTCGGCATCCAATTTAAAGCCGGCTGCCAGCACATCCGTCTTCACTCTGGCCGGATCGATCCGGTGCAGTGTATCGGTTGCACCGATCCCTGAGCCCGCCATGGCTGCGTGATCCAGCACGACATAGACACCGCCTGGCTTCAGGGCGGCAAAGACTGCCTTGTTGAATGCGGGTACATCCGCCGGTCCCATAAACTTGTCGTATAGATCGTGATAATTCTGTCGAATGAACACGGCATCGAGTCCCGACGGCAATGCCGATGCGACCGGCTCAGCACTGACGATGACATTGGGCGACTGGCTCGCCAGTGCCTTCATCCGTGTTAAGGCTTCGGGATGGGCCTTGACGACTTCCGCCGTTTCAACCGCGTACACTTTTCCGGACGGCCCGACGGCCTGCGCAAGGGATGCGGTAAGGCGCCCCGCCACGATCTCGGCTACTTTGTCTCCCTTTTTAAGCCCGATAAATTCGACAACTTCGGGCGCCTTCCAAGCGGGATCGACGGCCGGTGCCGGGGATTGCGAAAATGCGCTTGTTCCAGCGCCGATTGAGATGGCCAACGTTAAAGATAATCCGAGCTTTCGCATGTGCCCAATCCTTCTAGTTAGTTTCATATCAAGTCGCGGATACCTGTTTGGCAGATGGTTGCGCAATCACCGCCACGCCGGCGGCTCACCCTTCACGGAGCAGATCAGCAGCATGAGCAAGACCGTCGCCAAGACAAAGCACAGGAAACCCACGACGTGGCGCGGCATGAGAGCCGCCGCAGCGACGATGTTTGACGCCAAAATTCCGAGGAGAACCGCCCATCCCTGCCAAACGGTCGGAGGCCCCCAACCCCAGCCTCGACGCTTGGCCGGAAACCAATATTGATCGCGATCCTTCATAAGAGCTTTCCTCCCTGTTTTCGGTTGCCATCCGCATCCCTACCGGGCCCTTGAGTGAGTGTGCTTCGCGCACTCCTCCGAAGGCCGCTTGATTATAGCGCATCGCTACCCACGGAACCCCATCGTCACGCCGATCAAGGGCCGGCTACCCGCGCTGATGCCCACACTGAGCCGGTCGCCCGGCATGCGCTAGAATGTTGCTAATGACGCCTCTCGATAAATCCCTGAAACGTGTACTGAAGATCAATGGGCGCGACTACGTGATCACCCTCACCCCTGATGCGCTCAAAGTTACTCAGAAGGGGCATCGCCTCGGGGTAGAGCTCAAGTGGCCGGATCTAGTCAGCGGAGAGAGCGCTCTCGCCGTGGCGCTTCACGCCTCCATCGGCAAATTCCAAGACGCCCCGCCGCCGGTCTCCCATGCGCCAAAAGATGCCGCTCGCCCAGTCGCGAAACCAAAGGCGACCGCCGCAATCGCCCGCCGTAGAAAGCGCAATCGCGCCGCGCCGAGGCGCTTGCGCTGACCGGTCGCTAACAAACCTCCGATACAACCGCGCGATGCAGCGCCGGCGGCGGCCCGAAGGCCGAGCAATCATCCTGCAGCGCAGGTGGTCCCATCGCGGCATGAACATATTACAAATGTGTCGCCAGCAACGGTCAGTTTTGTTTTGAATAGCGCCGGCTTGACAATGGTGATGCGCTCGCTGGGGTTATGTAGCCCGTGCGCCGACTCATTCTCGTGTCCATTCGCTTTAGATGGAGGCCAACACGATGAACGATCCGATTGTCAGGTTCCCCGTCAAGTGCCCGTGTTGTGGTCAGGAATCCTTGGCCCGCGAAGATTTAGACGTCATCACGAATAGGTTCTTGAATGACCGCCCGATAAAATTGCACACCGACTGCGAATACCACCGCATGGTGTGGGTCGCGAGTGAGATCGAACGCCACCAGATTCAAGATTATGCCGCAACCGCCGAGTTCTCTGATGTTACCCGATCGCACCGCATGCGGCGTCTTGCACGGTGGCTCGCGCTCGCTGTGCGATTTCAACGTACGGCATCGAACGATGCTCAGTACTAGTAGAGGACGTCGATGGTGGGGTTTGCGTATCGTACCCCAACAGGGATCCGCCGTGCCGCCCGCGCCGACCACCGCCGGCGAAACGAGCTCGTTGAGGTTAGATCTTCAGGGCCGGCAAGGTCCACGGCTAGGCCCGCACCCAAGGTCGCATCACCCGTCGCACCGGCGCGGTCACAGTCGCAGTAATCTCTGGATCTATGAGCTTTCTTCGCCGCAGATGCCGCAGCGCGGTTTGCACCGTCGATTTTGACAACCCGGTTTTTGACGCTATGGTTTGTAGACTCGCTGAAACACTATCCCGCCGCGTCTTGGCCGCCTGTCGCAGCAGGAATAGATACACGACGAACGTCGCAGGTCGCCGGTCGTGACCCACGAGATCCGGCATCAAGACGTCGACGACATAGGCATCGATGGATAGACGATCCATAGTCGTAAATACTATAGTACTTATTGGCTCCGTGGCGAACTGCGGTGCGTTAGCATTGGGAAATGATCACCCAACTCAAGTTTGTCGGTATCCCGACCACCGATCAAGATCGGGCGCTCAGGTTCTATACGGAGAAACTGGGTTTTGAAGTCTCGACGGACCAGGTCTTCAATGACAAACAACGTTGGATTGAGCTTCGAATCGCCAACTCCGCGACACGAGTGGTGCTCTTCACCCCGGAAGGGCATGAAAATCGGGTCGGGACGTTCTTTAACGGCTCCTTCGCTTGTGATGACGTGCCCGCAACCTATCGACAACTCAAATCGCGCGGCGTCGTCTTCGTCTCCGAACCTCAGAAGCAGCCATGGGGTGAATTCGCCATATTCAAAGATCCCGACGGCAACCAGTTTGTGCTGTCCTCCTCATGACTCTATAGTCGCTTGGTTGCTGGAACGAGGTCCTTTCCATGACCGCTCTATGGGATAAGCTGAACTTTAAAGAGGGTCAGGAGACGGTGGTCGTGAACGCGCCGAAGTCCTTTGCCGCGGTACTCAAAGCGCTTCCGCGGAGCCGCGTTCAGGAGCACATCTCAGCGATCAAGGAACTCACTTTTGTGCTGGTATTTGTCGAGAGAAGATCGGAACTCGACAAGTTGTCCGCAGCCGTCATTGCGAAGGCGTCTGGGGATGCTGTTCTCTGGTTCGCATATCCCAAGGGCACGTCCAAGACGCTTGCGTGCGATTTCAACCGCGATAGCGGCTGGGATGTTCTTCGAGCATCCGGCTTCGATACGGTACGGCAAGTTTCGATTGACGAGGATTGGTCCGCTCTGCGATTTCGCCGAACCGAGTTCATCAATCGTCGGTCTCGTTAGCGGCCTCGCTTTCGACCGCGCGCCGCGTTGGGCAAGGACCGCTGTTCAAGGAGGCTCAATCTTCGTCGTGTACTTGATTCGTTCCATCGAGAACAGAGCGCTCACTTCGCCGAGGCCTGGCACCTTTGTGATCAGCTGCTTGTACACGCGATCGTAACCCGCAATGTCTGCGACGATGACCTTGAGCATGTAATCGACGTCGCCGCCCATTCGATGGCATTCCGCGATCTCGCCAATCGAGCGAATGGCAGCGGCAAAGCGCTTCACCCACTCCGAGGTGTGCTCCCGGATCTTGATTCGCACAAAAACAGTGACGTTGAGCCCCACCTTTTCCGGGTCGAGCACGGCAACGCGGGCACGAATGATGCCCTCGGACTCCATTCGCTTGATGCGCCGCCAGCAAGGGTTGACGGACAATCCTACACGGGCGGCGATGTCCTGAAGCGGCATGGACGCATCATCCTGCAACAGAGAAAGCAGTTTGCGATCTATTGAATCCATGATTAAGAAATAGCACAAAATTCTAATTTTTCAAGCATCATAAGAAATATTTGGGAGCATTTCCCATCTCGATAGATTTATCCTAAGGATTGGCGATCTCCAGATGAGGCGTTCTCATGTCTCTCTTCCGCAGCATATTCATCGAACACCCCGCATCGGTCGACGAAACGTACTTGCAGCATTTCATCAGCGCGCTGAGTTTCGGCACGAAGATGGTCGTCGCCGGCATTGCTTGCATGGTCCATGGCCTATTGCCCGCCTTGTTCGTGACCCGAGGCAGCGACACGGTTTGCGCGCTCCATGAGAGAATGGTGATGAAGCGCCGCAAGAATGGCCGGAACGGCATAGACTAGAAAGCCGCATCATCTCCGGGTAAGGGGCCCGTATCGTGATCTGCAAACAACCGCAGGCGACTCGGCGCGATTTGCTGAGAGCTCTAGGGGCAATGGCGGCAACTGCCCTTGCCGCCCCGGCTATTGGGGCGGCGCCTCCAGCTGTCACTGGGCGAATTGTCCTGCCGTTTCAAAACGGCGAACGGGAGCTCGTGGCTTTCCCGCAAAAGCGACCCCTGATCGTGCTCACCAGCCGGCCACCCCAGCTGGAAACGCCTTTCTCCGTATTCGACGCGGGGCCGTTAACCCCCAACGATGCCTTCTTCGTGCGCTACCACTGGAGCGGCATTCCCACGACCGTCGATGCGCAAGCCCATCGGCTGCGCGTCTCGGGCAAAGTGAACACGCCGCTCGAGCTCTCGCTCGCTGATTTGAAGCGGCTGGCGGAGCCGCTGGAGTTGGTCGCCGTCAACCAATGCTCGGGCAACAGCCGCGGCTACTTCACTCCACGCGTCAACGGTGGGCAGCTGTCGAACGGTGCCATGGGCAATGCCCGCTGGACCGGCGTGTCGCTGAAAAAGGTGCTCGAGAAGGCAGGAGTGCAGGCAGGAGCCGTGCAAGTGAGCTTCAGCGGACTGGATCGGCCGCCGCTCGAAGCGAGCCCGCGGTTTGTCAAAGCGCTCCCGATCGAGCACGCACTCGACGGCGAGGTCATGGTCGCCTGGGCGATGAACGGCGAGGATCTGCCGATGCTGAACGGCTATCCGTTGCGTCTGGTGGTCCCCGGACACTACGGTACCTATTGGGTCAAACACGTTTCCGAGATCAACGTGCTCGACACGGCCTACGATGGTTTCTGGATGAGCCGCGCCTACCGCATCCCGGACAATCCCTGCGCCTGCGTGGAACCGGGCACGGCGCCCGCGGCGACGGTTCCGATCAGTCGCTTCAATGTCCGTTCTTTCGTCACCAGTCTCAACGACGGAGGAACGGTGCCCGTCGGCCACACCACGCTGGTGCGTGGAATTGCCTTCGACGGCGGGTACGGGATCTCCGAAGTGGCGTTTTCGGCCGACGGCGGTCGCTCCTGGGGTAGTGCACGTTTGGGTCGAGACTTGGGCAAATATTCTTTTCGGGCCTGGACGGTGCCGTTCAAGCCCGCCACGCGTGGGCTCTATTCGCTCAAAGTGCGCGCGGCGAATCGTCGGGGCGAGACTCAGCCGATGGTCGCGACGTGGAACCCCGCCGGTTACATGCGCAACGTGGTCGAAACCACGACTGTTTCTGCAGTGTGAAGTGCATTCATCCATGAGACGCTGCAATTTTTCGCGCCCCCGAATTCCGCACCTGCTCCTGGCGCTGATCGTAGCGTCACCGACCGCGTCCGCGCTGGAGGTCGGACTGCCCTTGGAAACCGCGAGCTTTAAGCCCAGCGACTTGCCTGGGTACGCCCTCGTGCAACGAGACTGCCTGATTTGCCACTCCGCCCACTACGTGCAATACCAACCATCCTCATCGCCGCGTGCCTACTGGGAAGCTACCGTCAAGAAAATGCAAAAGCCCTTTGGAGCCCCGTTCGCCGACGAGGATATTCCCGCGATCGTGGACTATCTGGTCAAGACTTACGGTACTGATTGAAGCTAGAGAGATAGCCTCACAACCCGTCTGTTGTCGGCCATTGGGCGTATTTGACGAGGTGTCTGCGCCGCGCGCATCCTAGACTTCGGTCGAGCATGGCTGCAGGGAGTCGGGGCGCCGCTTTAGAGTGCGGTCCGAAGGCAGCCACGAGACGCGGGTTCTCATGGTCTTCAATTCGCTCACCTTTGCGGTGTTCTTCGCCTGCGTCCTGGCGCTGCATGACCTGCCGCTCGCCTGG
>Ga0210394_10007609_pt1 | contig 11362 bp, 9 predicted proteins | sample IncBWC12MmetaG_FD_160121 | JGI IMG/M metagenome (GOLD analysis project Ga0210394, IMG submission 160121) | Forest soil microbial communities from Barre Woods Harvard Forest LTER site, Petersham, Massachusetts, United States - Inc-BW-C-12-M | ecosystem: Environmental > Terrestrial > Soil >... | reverse complement strand
TGTAACGCCTTGGCGCGTAGCTAGCGGTATGGCCGTAGTACGTCGAATATCCATTGCCGTGGAACATCACCAGAAGGTTCCCGTAACCAATGCTTCCCGGGTAGAGGTACACCACGCCGGTGTCCGCCGCGACGATGTTGGTCCCATACGGTCCTGCGATGTCGATGCCGGTGTGGATCTTGTTCGGCCATGGACAGTTCGGGTCATAGACTTCCAGGTAGAAGGTGGAGCAGCCGAAACGCTGGCTGATGCAGCTCGGCCCGCACGCAGGCAAGGGCCATTCGAAGACACCTGATCCGCCGCCGGCCTTCGCCGCGGCGGCCTGGTACTGCACCGCGAGCTGGGCCACCTGAGCGTCGATCGCGGCGCGCTCCGCCTCGACCGCCGCATATTGAGCTGATAGCTTCACTTCCAGCAGCTGCTCGGCAGCGAGCGCCGCCGCCTGCGCCTTTACGTTGTTCTGAAGGTCCACCTCAGTGGCTTTCTGCTGCTCCAGCAATGCAGTCACCTGGGTCTTCTGGTCGTCGAGGGCCGTATTCGCGAGAGCAACCTCCGAGTGCTGCTGCGCCAGGTCGGTCAACAGCTGTCGGTCCGAAGCAGCGATCTGTTGGGCCGCGATCATGCGATCCATCATCTGATTGAAGCTGCTCGCGGTGAGGATGAGCTGGACGTAGTTCAGAGCGCCGTACGAGTCGATGTAGCGCAGTCTCTCGTTCAACAGCTGGTCGCGCACGCTGGTGCTCGCCACCAGCCGCGTCAGGTTGGCCTCGCCAAACCGTATCTGCCTGTTGAGGTCGTCGATCGCGGCCTGCGTCTGAGCGATCAGCGCCTCCTGGGCCGCGATCTGGCTTTTCAAGTTGGCGATCAGGGTGTCGATCGCATTGATCTGCGTCAACGCGTTGTTGATGTTTGACTGGATGTTCTGCAGCTGGTTCTGGTTATTGACCTGCTGTCCGATCCCACCGTTATAGGCAAGGCAGGCCTGATACACAGCCGGCGGATCGCCCGAGTAACAGTAGATCGCCGCCACCGGGTGCACCGAGAGCGGAATCCACGACAGGGTCGCGATCGCCAGCGCTGCCAGGAATCGGACCCTCATCTCAGATCTTCACGTACCGGCGAACGCCGATGTAGCTGCCAAGGGCTCCCAGCAGCGCGCCGCCGATGAGCAGGTCCTGCGCCAGACTCACCACGAAACCGGGGTCGTACGAGAGGGGAATGAAGGCAACGTCCGCGCGGAATCGATCGACCGCGGGTTGATAGGCGATCACGAGCAGGGCCAGCGCCAATGAGGCGGCGATGAGGCCGGTCATGACACCTTCGATGACGAACGGCCCGCGCACGAACCACTCGGTCGCACCAACCAGCTTCATGACCTCAATCTCCTTGCGGCGGTGGTACACGGCGGTGCGAATCGTGTTCATGACGATGACGATCGAAACCACGACCAGGATCGCGAGGAGTCCGATGCCGGCCAGTCCCAACCAGGCCGACAGCTGGAGCATGCGGTTGACGAAATCACCCTGGTAGTTGGTGGGGTTGGTCGGGTCAACCCCCGGCCAGCGCCTCGCCAGCGTGTCGATGGCGGCCACGTCATCGAGATTGGCGACCCGCACCTCGAGCTTCGCATCGAGCGGGTTGCCCTCGATCTGCTGAGCCAGGACGACGTTGTTGGGGTCGGCCTTGAACTGGGCCAGCGCCTCGTCCTTGGTGACGAACGTCACACCGGTCACCCGCGGATCCGCCGCCAGCTGGTGCTGGAAGTCATAGACCGTCTGCAATGGCGTGCCGTCCGCGACGTTGACTGAGATCTCGCTGACTTTGGCCCTGAAGCCGTCGAGCACCTGCGAGAAGGCGTGTCCGACCAGCAGGTTCACCCCGGCCAGGATCAGGATGAGCGTGATCGACAACACCGCGGCCGTGCTGACCGCGAGGTTGCGCCAGAAGCTCTGCCAGGCGCTATTGAGCGCGAATCTGAGGTTTCGATAAATCATCGTGGTATCTGCCTGAACGATCGTCCCTGGCGATCTGCCCGGCGTCGATGGCGATGACGCGCCGGCGCAGCAGGTCGACGATCTCTCGGTTATGGGTCGCCATCACGACAGTCGCCCCCCGCGCATTGATGCGCAGAAATAGCTGCATGATCTCCCACGCCGTGGCGGGATCGAGGTTGCCGGTGGGTTCGTCGGCGATGATGAAGCGCGGCGCGTGCACGAGCGCTCGGGCGATCGCGACGCGCTGCTGCTCGCCACCCGAAAGGTTGGCGGGGTAGGTGAGGTCCTTGCCGTTGAGGCCCACCGTGTCAAGGGCCTCGGCCACGCGCGTATGGATCGTGTGCTCGGCTTCCCCGTGGACCCGCAGCGCGAACGCCACGTTCTCGTAGATCGTGAGGTTCGGCAGCAGCTTGAAGTCCTGGAAGACCAGGCCGACCTTGCGCCTGTAGCGCGGCAGCTGCCGTCGTTTCATGCGGCCGAGCTCAACCCCGTCGACGAAGATCTTGCCCTTGCTGGGCTTCTCCTCCCGGATCAGGAGCCGGACGAGCGTGGACTTGCCCGCTCCCGAAGGGCCGACCAGGAATACGAAGTCGCCTTCGGGGACGACGAGATTGATGTCGCGGAGAGCCTCAGTTCCAGTTGGATACGTCTTGAAGACGTGCTGGAAGCTGATTACCGGCCGTGTATCGAAATCTGGTGTTAGAACCATAAGGTGCGACTCTTGCTGTGACGTTCCGCGCCAATGGGCGCGATTGGCTAGGTCGCGGGCAGTATACCCGATGCCCCCAGATAGTCCAACCCCTTTCCAGAGCTCCAAACACAGGTATAAACGGGGCTACCTGGAGTTGCTTGCGTCGCTCCCGTTCTGGCTCAGCCGCCACCGCAGCCAGCTCTCGATGAACGGGTCGACGTCCCCGTCCAGGACGGCCTGGGCGTTGCCCACCTCGAGCCCCGTCCGGACGTCCTTGACCAGCGTGTAGGGCTGCAGCACGTAATTGCGGATCTGCGACCCGAACTCGGCCGGCAGGACCTGGCCCCGGATCTGGTCGAGCTGGGCGGCGGCCTCCTGCTGCTGGCGCTGAAACAGGCGAGCCTTCAGGACCTTCATCGCCATTTCGCGATTTTTCATCTGCGAACGCTCGTTCTGGCAGGTGACCACCAGGCCAGTGGGGAGATGGGTGATGCGAATCGCCGAGTCCGTCTTGTTGACGTGCTGGCCGCCCGCGCCGGTCGAACGGTAGGTGTCGATGCGGAGGTCCTGCGGGTTGATCACGACCGCGCTCTCATCGGAGCTCTCCAGCTCCGGCATGATCTCGACCAGCGCGAAGGAGGTGTGCCGCCGATGGTTCTGGTCGAACGGCGAGATGCGCACCAGTCGGTGTACGCCGTGCTCGGAGCGGAGCAGACCATACGCACGCGGTCCTCGCACGATGAACGTGACGCTCTTCAGCCCGGCCTCCTCGCCCGGGGAGGTGTCGATGATCTCCGTCTCAAAGCCCTTGCGCTCGGCCCACTTGAGGTACATGCGCATGAGCATCTCCACCCAGTCCTGCGCCTCCACCCCGCCTTGTCCGACCGACAGCGTGGCCACGGCGTTGTGGTTGGCAAACGGGTCAGTGAACAGCAGGTCGAGCTCGCGCGAGCGCAGCTCTTTGGAGATCGCGGCCCGTTCCTCGTCCAGCTGGCGCTCCAGGTCCGAATCGCCGCGCGCGAGCTCGTCGAGCTCGATCAGGTCGCGGGCGCGCTTCTCCAGCCGGTCCCAGGAACCGACTTGCTGGCGGAGCTCGGCGGCCTCACGCGCCATCTGGCCGGCGCGGGCAGGGTCGTCCCACACGCCCGGCTGCACGAGCTGGAGGTCCAGCTCGTCGGCGCGCTTGCGCTTGGCTGGAAGGTCAAAGGTGCTCCTTCAGCTGCACGATCCGTTCCAAGAGCTCTTTCGGGTTCAGTTCCGCGTCCATCAGTTCGTCCTCAGCTTTAGCGTCCGTGACACCGCTTGTATTTCTTGCCCGATCCGCACCAGCACGGATCGTTGCGGCCGATCTTACCTTGCGCTGCGGCGCCGGCCAGCGCCTGGCCGGCCAAGGCCGGCGCCGCCCGTTTCTTGGGCGCTCCGTTCCGTCCGGCTCCATCCGTGCCGTCGGGCTCAGCCGGCCCGCTCTCCATCACCTGCCTCACCAGAGGCGACGGCGGGGGTGGCGGCACGTTGCGCTGTACCTGGACCCTGAAAATCCTCGCGACGATCGATGCCTGAATCCGCTCGCGAAGCTCATTGAACATGTCGAAGGCTTCGTTCTTGTACTCGACAAGCGGGTCGCGCTGGCCGTATGCGCGGAGACCGATTCCTTCGCGGAAATGCTCCATCTGGGTCAGGTACTCCATCCACTGCCAGTCGATGGTCTGCAGCATCACGTCGCGCTCCACAAGCGGCATCAGGTCGGCGCCGACCTCTTCGACCTTCTGGTCATAAGTGTCCGACGCGGCCGAGTAGAGATGCTCGACCAGGCCGTCAGGTCCGCTGCCCAGCGCTTCTTCTGGGACCTGAGAGTCCGGTGCGATGGGCAGGTAGGCGTTGAGGTATTTGACGAGCCCTTCCAGGTCCCAGTTCTCCGGGTGCCGGCTCTGGCAATGCTGCTCTACGCCCTTGGTGATGATCTCCTTCGCGTAACCGAGGATGTTGCCGCGCGCATCCGCTCCCTCGAGCACCTTGCGGCGCTCCTCGTAGACGATCTGGCGCTGCTTGTTCATCACGTCGTCGTACTCGACCACGTGCTTGCGGGCATCGAAGTGCATGCCCTCCACCTTCTTTTGGGCCCCTGCTATCGATCGCGCCACCCACGGATGCTCGATGGGCTCCACCTCGAGGCTGTCCATCAGCCTTCCGATGCGGTCCGCCGCAGGACCGAAGATCTTCATGAGGTCGTCTTCCAGCGAGATGAAAAAGCGGCTCGAGCCCGGGTCGCCCTGCCGGCCGGCTCGGCCGCGCAGCTGGTTGTCGATGCGCCGGCTCTCGTGGCGCTCGGTGCCGATGATGTGCAGGCCGCCCACATCGGTCACGCCCGGACCGAGCACGATGTCCGTGCCTCGGCCGGCCATGTTGGTGGCGATGGTCACGGCGCTTGGTTGACCGGCCTCGGCGACGATGGCGGCCTCACGTTCGTGCTGCTTCGCATTGAGCACGTTGTGCTTCACGCCTCGCTTCTCGAGCATGCGCGCGAGTCGCTCGGATTTCTCGACCGAAACCGTGCCCACGAGCACCGGCCGCTTGGCCTTGTTCATCTCAACGATCTCATCGATCACGGCTTCAAACTTCGACTGCTCGGTCTTGTAGATGACATCGGGGCTGTCCGAGCGAACCATGTTCTTGTTGGTCGGGATCACGACCACGTCCAGCCCGTAGATCTTGTGAAACTCTTCCGACTCTGTCAGGGCCGTTCCGGTCATGCCGGCGAGCTTCTCGTACTGCCGGAAATAGTTCTGCACGGTGATCGTCGCGATCGTCTTCTGCTCCTGTTGGACCTTGACGCCCTCTTTGGCTTCGACGGCCTGGTGCAGACCGTCGGACCACCGGCGGCCTGGCATGGTGCGGCCGGTGAACTCGTCGACGATGATCACCTCGCCGTCCTTGACCAGGTACTCCTGGTCGCGGCGAAACAGGGCCTTTGCCTTCAGCGCTTGGTTGATCTGATGAGCCTCGATCACGTTCTCGAGGTCGTAGATGTTGCGGATTCCGGTCCAGCGCTCCATCTTGGCGATGCCCGCTTCGGTGAGCGACGCGGACTTGTGCTTGAGGTCGACCTCATAGTCCTCGCCTTCGGCGAGGCGGGCCGCCCAGCGCGCGTACTCGTAGTACTTCTCGGTGGTTTCGTCCGACTGGCCGGAGATGATGTGCGGCGTCCGCGCCTCGTCGATCAGGATGGAGTCCACCTCGTCGACGATCGCGTAATTCAAGGGGCGCTGGCTGCACTGCGCCAGGTCGCGCGCCATGTTGTCGCGCAAGTAGTCGAAGGCAAGCTCCGAGTTGGTGGCATACGTGATGTCCGCCATGTAGGCCTCGCGCTTGGTCACGGGCCGCAGATGCTGGAGGCGTGGATCTCCGTGGGTCTCGTCGACGAACTCCGGGTCGTAGATGTACGTGCCCGCCGTGCCGACGTTGATGCCCACGCTCAAGCCGAGAAGGGTGAAGATCGGGCCCATCCACCCCGCGTCACGGCGTGCCAGGTAGTCGTTGACGGTGACGAGATGGACGCCCTTGCCGGCCAGGGCGTTGAGATACAAGGCCAGGCTCGCCACGAGGGTCTTGCCCTCTCCGGTCTTCATCTCGGCGATCTTGCCCTGGTGCAGGACGAGGCCTCCCACCAGCTGGACGTCGAAATGGCGCAGCCCGATCGCGCGCCGGCTCGCTTCGCGACACAGCGCGAAGGCCTCGATCAGCAGGTCGTCGAGGTCGTGGCCCTGGTCAGCCTGCTCCCGAAGCTCGGCCGAACGAAGGCGCAGGGCGGCGTCGTCCAGGGCCATGAGCTCGGGCTCCAGGGCGTTGATCGCGGTGGCCACCACGAGGTGGCGTTTGACCTCGCGCTCGTTCGGGTCGAGCAGCTTGGTGAGAGGGGAGAGCACGAATCTAGGGTACCCGTACAGGCTGGATCCGAATCTAAGGGACGATCGGCTCGATCACGGCCACGGAGCCGTCCGCCCGGCGGGCCACGATCTGGATCGTGCCGCTGTCCTCGTCCAGGAAGACGTAGAACACCTGGCCGTCGGCTTCGAGCTCGTCCACGGCCTCGGCGATGGTCATGGAGCGCAGCCTGAGGCGGATCCGCTCCGGCTCGGGGGAGCGGGCCTCCTCCCCATCCCCGCCATCCTGGGCGGGCACGCCGGCCGCAGAAAGCGGCTTCTTGCGGCGGGTGACCTTCTCTTTGTACTTGACGACCTGCCGGTCGATCTTGTCGAGGGCCAGGTCGAGGGCTGAGAGGGCGTCGGCTGCCCTCTCGTGGGCTGAGAGCACCGGTGCGCGGCGGCCGTCGATGTGAATATTGATCCGGCAGACGATCGTGGCCAGGCCGCTGCGCTTGCGCTCCTCGGTGAAATCTACGTCGGCTTCCGCCACCTTGCCAAAATGGCGCGCGAGTCTGGCCAGCTTGTGTTCAGCGTTGCCCCGCACCTCCTGCCCAAGACCGTCGGTGCGGTCGTGCAGGACGACCTTCACCACCCGAGTATATGACCGAACCGAACGCGCTGGGTGCGCCGCCTAGCGGGCCGAGGGCTTGTATCCAGGGGGCGGCGGGAACAGCATCGTGATCTCCTTCGGCAGGGGAATTCCCTGGGCGAAGATGCGGTCCAGGATCTTCGGCCGAAGGCCGGTCGGCTTGAACTCGGCGATCACTTTTCCGTCGGCGGTCGCGCCCTTCTGCTCCAGCGTGAAGATGTCCTGCATGGTGATGATGTCCTGCTCCATGCCGACGATCTCGGTGATGGCGGTCACCTTGCGGGAGCCGTCGCGAAGGCGGTTCAGCTGGATGATGAGGTTGATGCCGCTACCCACCTGCTGGCGGATCGCCCGCACCGGCAGATCGACGCCGGCCATCAGGACCAGCGTCTCCAACCGGGCGAGAGCGTCGCGCGGGGTGTTGGCGTGCAGGGTGGTCATGGAGCCGTCGTGGCCGGTGTTCATGGCCTGGAGCATGTCCAGCGCCTCTCCCCCACGACACTCACCGACGACGATGCGCTCCGGTCGCATGCGCAAAGCGTTGATGACGAGGCGCTGAATCGTGACCTCGCCTTCGCCGTTGATGTCCCTCGGCCGCGTCTCGAGGCGGCACACATGTTCCTGGTGGAGCTGAAGCTCGGCCGCGTCCTCGATGGTCACGATGCGGTCCTCCACCGGGATGAAGCCGGACAGCACGTTGAGGAAGGTCGTCTTCCCGGTGCCAGTGCCGCCCGAGATGATGATGTTGGCCTTGGCCAGCACGGCCGCCTTGAGGAAGCCGAAGCCGGCCTCGTTGCAGCTGCCGAAGCGAATCAGGTCCTCGACCTGGAACGGGTCGCGCGAGAACTTGCGGATCGTCAGCAGCGGACCATTCAGCGCGAGAGGGCGGATGACAGCGTTGACACGGGAGCCATCGGCCAGGCGGGCGTCGCAGAGCGGGCTGCGCTCGTCGATGCGGCGGCCCACGGTGCGGACGATGAACTGGATGACATTGAGCAGCGCGTCCTCGTCGACGAACTTGATGTTTGTCAACACGACCTTGCCCGCCATTTCGACGTAAACGTGGTCTGAGCCGTTGACCATGATCTCGGTCACACGGTCGTCACGAATCAGGGGCTCGATCGGCCCTAGCTGCTGGTAGTACTCATCGATGTTGATGCCGGGGATCCGAACTGCCATTGGCTAGCCTCCGCTTCGGAATTGAACCGGCTGCCAACTATACGTTAACCCTCCCCAATCAGACCCCCATTACGGGCCCCGATTCCCCCGCCCTCAAAGCCGTGGCATACGCCTCCAGAGTGGCTCCTGTCGTCGCCGCGCCGTCGACCAGCAAGCTCGAGCGGGTCTCCAGAGAGGCTCCACGCCACGATGTAGGCGCCGGGCCCGTGGTCGAGGGCCACGCCGTCATGACCCGCCTGGGGCGGCGTGCGGCGCTGCGGACGAGCTCGCCCGGTGGTTCGCTTGGCACGATCGGAGGTTATGGGCCGGGGTCAAGCTTCTATTGGCCGCGCGTCAGCTGATCACGACCTGGTCGCCGCGCTTGAGGTCGATGGCCGCGGTGGAGCCCGCCGGCAGCTCCAGGACGCTATGGGCGCCCCAGACGAACCACACCACTCCCCACCACTGCGGCAATCTGCGATAAACCTTCCTCACGCGCTCGCGGCTGTCGAGGAAGACGGCGTCGATGGGAAATCTCATGAACATCATGTGGATGCCGTTGCACGGGCTGAGCCACAGGCCACGTCCTGGTTCGAGCGTGCGCCGGAACATCAGCCCCGCCGTCAAAGCGAACAATGACGTGGCGCTTTCGAGGTCCTCCGCAAGCACCTTCCCCGAACTCTCGTGCACCGCGCGCCGTCCCGCCATGACGATCGACTAGCCTAGCGGGGCCGCATGGATTTCGAAAGCGATGGCATCCGACTGCACTACGAAGTCCATGGACCCGAGCAAGGTGCGCCGCTCGTGGTCGTGCACGGCTTCGCGTCGGACTATCGATTGAACTGGGTCGGCACCCGATGGCAGGAGGCGCTCACCACCGCCGGGTTCCGGGTGTTCGGACTCGACTGCCGCGGCCACGGGCAGAGCGATAAGCCGCACGACTCAGCCGCCTACGCCATCGGCATCATGGGGCGCGACGTCACCCGCCTGCTGGACCACCTGGAGGTGCCGTCGGCCGGATACCTCGGCTACTCGATGGGAGCGCGCATCGGGCTGCAGGTGGTGATGGATTCGCCGGACCGGGTGCGGCGCGCGGTCCTGGGCGGCATCGGCGCGTCGGGATCGATCCGCAACGCGGATGCGATCGCCGCGGCGTTTCTCACGCGCGAACCCGGTGACAATCCCATCGCGCAGTCCTTCTATCGCTTTGCGTCAGCCCGTCCGACCAACGATCTGAAAGCTCTCGCCGCGTGCATCAAAGGACTGCAGCCGGACTGGGACCCGGCCAGGCTTTCCGCAATTCAGACGCCGGTCCTTGTGGTGGTCGGCGATCGCGATGAGCTCGCGCCTGACGCGCCCGAGCTCGTCGAGCTCATGCCCTCGTCGCGCCTGGTCACGGTTCAAGGGCGCGACCACATGGGCGCGGTGCCGGCCCGGGAGTTCAAGCAAGCGGCGATCGACTTTCTCTCAGCGGAATAGGCAGACCTCTCAGGCGGCCCTCTCCTCCTCCAACGTGCTGGAGTGGATTAAGAAAAAATCTGGCGGCTAGCCCGCGCGGTGGTGGTAGCGGATCCGGTGCTTGGTCCGGGTCATCGCCGCGCCGGTGGGCACGATCGAGATCGTGCCGTCCGGCTCGAGCACGGCCAGCAGCACGTCCTTCATGTCGGTGATGCCGTGCTCGCGCATTGACATCTCCACCTCCGGCTCGTCGACCCCCTCTTTCTTCATCACGTCCTGCAGGTACTGGCCGTCCCGCACGATGATCGCGGGCGGGGGGGTGAACAAGCGGTGGAACCGAGGCATCCGGTCGAACCTGCCGACCAGGTAATTGGTACCGACCAGCACCACGATCAGGACGAAGCCGCCGCCCAGCGATGTGTCAGGCCCGGTGATCGCCGGCTGCAGCGCATTCGCGACGAGCAGGATGAAGACGAGGTCGTACAGCGTGAACTGGCCTACCTCGCGTTTGCCAAACAGGCGGAGGGCGATCAGCAGCCCGGCGTAGATGACGAAACCGCGAAGCACGAGCTCCCAGGTCGGGATGCTCGGCAAGAGCCAGGAAGGCGTGCCTTGCTACCTCGGCTTCAGGAGGATCAGGGCGGCCGGCCCCAAGAGCACGATCCACAGCGTCGGGAAGATGCAGCCCACCATCGGCAGCATCATCTTCAAGGTCGCCTGTGCGGCCTTCTCCTGCGCTCGCTGGCGGCGCTTGCGCCGCATCTCGTCCGCCTGGATGCGGAGGATCTTGCCGATTCCGGTACCAAACTGCTCGGACTGGATGATCGCCTGAATGAAGTTGTGGAGGTCTTCGACTCCGCTGCTCCGGCCCATCTCGTCCATCGCCTCAAGGCGCGGCCGGCCCAGGCTGACCTCGCGGAGGACCTTGGCGAACTCGTCCGACAGCGCGTTCTTGTACTTGTCCGTCACCCTCGCGAGGGCGGCGTCGAAGCCAAGCCCGGCGTCGACTGCGATAACCAGCAGGTCCATGGCATCAGGTAGGCCCTTTTGGATCTCCGCGCGGCGCGCGTCGACCTTCTGCTTCAGCCACAGCACGGGAAGGTAGAAACCCAGGATGGCGCCGGCCACCACGGAGATCGCCAGATACACGACGCTGCCGAGCAGGAGGCCGATGAGCAGACCGACGGCCGCCGTGACGGCTGCGGCGACGATGCGCACGGCAGCGAAGTCCTCGGGCGTCAGGTTGCCCGGACGTCCGGCCAGGTCGAGCCGGTTCATCAGGTTCTGACGGGCCTTCTGCGGCGTCGAGCGGGACATCATCGATCCGAGCCGCTCGATCGCGGGCCGCAGGAAGCGCTCGCTGAAGGGCCTCTGCAGCTCGACCTCTTCGAGGGTCAGCGGCTTTTCGCCGCCGTAAACCGAGAGGCGCTGCTGAACCATCTCGGCGGTGTTCGAGGAAGGCGTCCGGGCGAGGCCGATGAAGATCATCAGCACGCCGAGACCGACGACCAGTGCCAGCAGGAGGGTGGTGCTCATCTGCTCATACCTC
>Ga0210394_10007608_pt1 | contig 11363 bp, 8 predicted proteins | sample IncBWC12MmetaG_FD_160121 | JGI IMG/M metagenome (GOLD analysis project Ga0210394, IMG submission 160121) | Forest soil microbial communities from Barre Woods Harvard Forest LTER site, Petersham, Massachusetts, United States - Inc-BW-C-12-M | ecosystem: Environmental > Terrestrial > Soil >... | reverse complement strand
CAGACTACCGCGACGCGATGGCGGGTCCAAATCTTCCAGTATCCTCGCTCGGCAACGAGAAGTGGTGGCTGGTCTATCAGGACCCTGTGCTTGTGCAACTGATTCACACCGCGCTCCAGCAAAACTATGACGTACGCATTGCCGCGACACGTGTGCTTGAGGCCCAGGCGGAGCTCGGAATCGTTCGCGCCAATCAGCTCCCGTCTGCGATTGTCGGCTCAAGCGTTTACAGCCAGCAAAATGCGAAAGTGTCAAACCTGTTTCCGGCATACGACGTAAACGCGGGCCAACTGAACCTGTCTGTTCTCTGGAATCTGGACTTTTGGGGAAAATACCGGCGTCAAACCGAGGCAGCGCGCGCGCAGTTACTCGCTACAGAATGGGGGCAGCGAGCCGCGATTTCATCACTCGTCGCAAATGTGGCGACAGCGTATTTCCAGCTTCGGGCGCTCGACAGCGAGCTTGATATAGCGGTACGGACGCTGGCCTCGAGGCGGCAATCACTGGAGTTGACTCACGTGCTCGCAAGCCATGGGTCAGCGTCTGATCTCGACGTGAGCCAGTCGGAACAGCTCGTCTATACCGCTTCCGAAACCATTCCCGATCTCGAGCGGCAAATCCAGCAGCAGGAAAACGTGCTCAGCATCTTGCTGGGCGAAAATCCGCAGTCCATTCCGCGTGGTCGTTCGATCACGGAGCAACCCGCGCCGGAGAATGTTCCCGCGGGTCTACCCTCGGAATTGCTTGAGCGCCGGCCGGACATCCGGCAGGCAGAAGAAAACGTGGTCGCAGCCAACGCACAAATCGGCGTCGCCAAAGCTGCTTTCTTCCCCAGCTTTTCCCTTACTGGGACTGGAGGGCTGGAGAGCAACGCCTTGAATCGGTTCCTCAGCCAGCCATCCCAGACCTGGTTTGCAGCCCTCAACGTCAGTCAGCCGCTCTTCGAAGGCGGAAGGCTCCGTTCGGGACTCAAGCTCGCCCGAGCGCAGTGGCAGGAGTCAGTGCTCTCGTATCAGCAAACCGTTCAGGACGCGCTCGAGCAGGTTTCGAATGCGCTAGTCGCTTATCAAAAAGATCGTGATTTCCGCGGCCAGCAGGAGCTGCTCACTCAAGCAACACAGCGGTCCGACCAGCTCTCTGTTGTGCTGTACAAGCAGGGCGGCGCGAGTTATCTCCAAGTGTTGACGAGCGAAACCAACTACTACTCGGCGGAACTGAACCTTGTCCAGGCGCAGCTCAATGAACGACTAGCGCTCGTCCAGGTCTACCAGGCGCTAGGTGGCGGCTGGCGGGACTGAGGTACTTCTCGGCGGAACTGAACCGGCGCAGACAAAACTCAACGAGCGGCTTGCTACAGTTAAACAACCTCGATAACTCCATTTTCTCCACAGCAGCCGAGCAGCACGCGACGGGCAAGGCTTGCGAACCCAGGGCGAAATGAATCATCATCTGCTTCGTGGATTCTTGGCAATGATTTGAGGCGCTTTGGATATGAGTACAGAAGCGGAACTTCAGCGTCAAAACGAGCGGTTTGGGTTGCTCCTCAATCTGACGACCAAAATCACGTCGAGCCTGGACCTGCGGGAAGTTTTGCGCGCGGTTGCAGCGAACATACGCGAAGTCGTACACGCGGATGCGGTGGGCGTTTCGTTGCCCGATGCAACGTCGGGAAAATTGAGAGTGTTTGCCATGGATTTCCCGCAAGGCAAAGGGGTAATCAAAGAAGAGCTGGTTGTTACACCAAGCGCCGCCGCTAAAAAAGCGATAGACACCTTGAAACCCGTAGTCATTGGCACGGGGGAACAACACGAACTCTCGCCCGAGGGATATGCGGCGGCGGAAGGCATAAAGGCGGTTTGTTTCATTCCACTTGTAAATCGCGACCGGGTTGTCGGAATTCTGTCGATTTTACGCGCGACAGAGGTTCCGTTTATGCCTGAGGACGTTGATTTCCTCAGCCGGGCATCAGGACAGATAGCCATAGCAATTGAGAATGCCTTAGCGTATCGGGAAATTTCCGAACTGAAGGACAAACTCGCCCAGGAAAAGTTCTATCTCGAAGAAGAATTTCGCAGCGAGATGGGTTTCGAGCAGATCATTGGCAACAGCGCGGCGCTAAAGCACGTTTTGGAGCTAGTTGAAACGGTAGCACCCAGCGATTCTACGGTTCTGCTGCTGGGTGAAACCGGCACCGGAAAGGAGTTGATCGCTCGCGCGATTCACGACCGAAGCCGACGCAAAGAACGCACACTGGTGAAGCTGAACTGCGCAGCTATCCCGACTGGGCTGCTGGAAAGTGAACTGTTTGGCCACGAAAAGGGCGCGTTCACCGGGGCGATAACATCGAAGATTGGCCGACTCGAACTCGCGGATCAAGGCACTCTGTTCCTGGATGAAGTGGGCGACATCCCGATTGAGATTCAGCCGAAGCTGCTGCGGGCTCTGCAGGAACGGGAATTTGAACGTCTCGGCAGCACGCACACGAGGAAGGTGAATGTGCGTTTGGTAGCGGCTACAAATCAGGATCTCGAAAGCATGGTCGCGAATAAGGAATTTCGCAGTGATCTCTACTACAGGCTGAATGTTTTTCCAATCCGCATTCCTCCGCTCAGAGACCGTAGAGACGATATTCCTCTGCTGGTCAGTTATTTTGTCCAAAATTGTGCCAAGGAAATGCAAAAACGAATTGATGCAGTTCCTGTGTCTGTGATGAAGGGGCTGACAACTTGGGACTGGCCCGGCAATATTCGTGAACTCGAGAATTTCATTGAGCGGGCCGTCCTCTTGACGAGAGGCCGCTCGCTTGAGGCTCCTCTCGCGGAACTCCGAAAAACAAGTAAGGTAGACTCTCCAGATCGCTTGCATGAACTCAAGGAAGTTCCTGAAGAAAGAACAGACTCGCGAAGCGTCAAAACGAGCGTTGCTGACGAATACGCAAGAAAGCAGCACAATGAGATCATACAAGCACTCACTGCATGCAAGGGTCGTGTGGGTGGCGCCGATGGTGCTGCCGCTCGCCTTGGAATGAACCGCACAACTCTTCTCTCTCGAATGAAAAAGTTCGGCATATTCGCGAAGCAGTATTCTTGACCCGCAGCCCGCTTGTTTGTCGTAGTCGATAGCGCCAACGGTTTCGACCCTTTCAACTTCTTCAACTCCGACATTTTCGACTTGTGGCAGCGTTCTCCTGAAGATTCACCAACTTTCAATTCACCGGGTTTGGCATTTGTATTGCCCTTGTCATCTGCTGTTGAGAGTTTCGCGGAGGGCGACGATGGTTGCATTCCTCTTGTTCATCGTATTGGTGCTACTGGCATTCTTGGTCGTGACGGGACCGGATAGTTTCGGGCGCCGAAAGTCTCGTCGCTGAAGGATGGGCAATAGGCAGAAGTAAGGAGGTTAAGTCGTGAATCAAAGAGAAATTCGTGTCGGAATCGTCGGTGCAAACGCCAAGTCAAGTTGGGCGAAGGTGTCGCATGTTACAGCGATCAACGGTCTTCACGGCCTGAAGCTCTCTGCCGTAGCAACACGCAACGAGCAGAGTGCACGGGAAGCGGCTAAGGCCTTTGGCGCTGATCGCTGGTTTTCCGATCCCTTCGCAATGATCCGCGATGAGCGGATTGATGTCATAACAATTGCTGTCAAGGTTCCGGAGCACCGCGAACTCGTACTGGCGGCACTGGAAGCCGGTAAAGCGGTCTACTGCGAGACGCCACTCGGACGCACCGTCGCGTAAGCCGAACAAATGGCGAGCGCGGTAGGTTCACTTCACACCGCGATCGGATTGCAGGGTCGTTTGAATCCAGCCGTTCGGCGTGCGGCCCAGTTGGTTTCTTCCGGAAAGATTGGACCGCCGCTAAACGCGAGAATCGTTTCCAGCACCACCGGCTTCGGTCCTGAGATGCCTTCAGTCTATGACTATTTCAATAAGGAATCTTCTGGAGCCAACCTTTTAACCATTAGCGCGGGGCATACGCTCGATGTGGTGGAGGCGATCCTCGGACCGATCCTCGAGGTCGACGCACGTACCGAGATTCGGTGGCCCGCTGTCAAACTGACGGACACTGGAGGTGAGAGTGTGCGTCAAACTGCCGATCAAGTAGGCGTCCTGGGAAAGACCGGTTCTGGCGCCTTATTTACGGCCGACATTCATGGTGGCGTAGCGCACGAGGATGCTCGCTTCAGCTTCGAAATCAGAGGGGCAGACGGATGGCTCAACTTGAGCGGTGGTCACCCGTACGGCTTCCAGTGTGGGGATCTCAAGCTGACGTCAAACGTCGCATTTGTAAGGCCCGAGGAAGCTGCGGTCTCCGGAGGGTTCATGGGTGCGGCGATCAACGTGGGAGAGATCTATGCTTATCTTCTCCGTGATCTGCATGCGGGCGCTTACAACGCACCCGATTTTGAACTCGCACTTCATAATGCCCGACTCATCGAGGCTGTAATCTGCGCCGACAAACTGGGCGAGCGGCAGAAACTTCTTGATCAAATCGAAACCTTCGACGAAGCGAGAGTGACAATACGCTCGTGAGTTTTCGTGCACCTCGGGGCTAATTCACGCTGTCAAGGAGCTATTACACGCGGCGCAATGGTTGTCGACCACTACGGTGAACCAGACGTCTGGCGTGTGAAAGGGCGAGGTAGCGATGTGGAAATTATTTCAACGAAACCAAGCGCTAAGAGGAATGTCGGAAATCAGCGCAGCGGATGTTTTGGTCGCCCTGGAGTCCTTCTGCAGTAATCCCATAATTCTTGATCTGCGGGGGCAAGATGAGGTGGAGAACTATCCGTACATCATTCCCGGAGCACTGCTCACGACGAAAGTGGATGTGTCAGCCCTGATCGGCTGGTTGCCTCCACGGAACTGGGTCGTACTGTGTGCAACCGATAATATCCCGAGAAGCTACTCTCGTCTCCACCTATTGCGCGACGATTTGAGTTTCTGCGTCTTGAGTGGCGGCCTGCGAGCTTGGTGGAGCGCCGGCTTTGCGATGGAGACGATTGATCTCTACGCGGGCGGTTTACGGACCCGAGATTAGCCCACTTTGCACCTAACCGCTGCAGAGCGCGTACCTAGGCGGATACAACCCAACTTGCGTGGGCCAGTGAGCCCAACGTGCGGCCTACTTGTTCGCAGCCTTGCCCGACAGAAGTTCGGCATTTTCAACCCTTTCAACTTCTTCAACTTCGACGTTTTCGACTGCTAGTCGCTTTTTCCTGAAAATTCAGTGCCTTACGATTCTGGACGTTTGGCGCGGAGCTTGCACTAACGCGAACGCTGCACAGAGACAATGTTGAAGATTTCCATTCTCGACAGCCCGAGTCAGCGCCGGTTATTGATAGAAGGAAAGCTCATTGGCCCTTGGACCACTGAGCTCGCGAGTGTCTGGCGGCAGGCGACGGCAGACCTGAACGCTCGTGCGCTCATTATCGACGTGAAGGGGCTTACTGCCATTAGCGAGGACGGAGAGAACGTACTTCTAGAGCTAATGAAAGAAGGAGCCAGCTTCCGCTCTTCCGGTGTGTTCACGAAGCATGTCCTCAAGCGACTAGCCTGCAAGATTCGCCGAGAGGTTTAGTCGGACGGAGATAAAAGGCCAATCAGCATCTGCGAGGAAAAACGATGCCACACAAAAATGGCACTCAGACCATCTCGAATGAAAAGCAGGTTGCTGTCGTGGATCAAAACGCCAGCCCTTTGCAGTCGGATTCGAAATGCGGTAAACAGTCAAAAATCCCCCGCAAGAGAATCCTGGTTATCTCGGCTGGGATAGTACTTGTCTTGGCAGGCGGCTATTTCGCCTGGAATTTCCAGTACGAAGACACTAACGATGCACAAGTCGACGGCCATGTAATGCCGCTGAGCCCTCGAATCAATGGGCAAATCAAGGCCGTGTACGTCGATGAGGGTCAGTTGGTTCATTCTGGCCAAGCGATGATGACCATAGACGATCAGGATTACAAGATCGCGGAAGAACTTGCGCAAGTGAATCTTTCCGAGGCGTTGTTCACAGCTACGAGTTCCCACCAAAACGACAACATACATTTAGCCAACGCCGAGATCGCGCGACGAGAGCTCCAACTTGCCCAAGCAGAGCTGAATCTTAGCTACACTGTAATCTGTTCTCCTGTGACAGGAATTGTCGGCAAGACGAGGGTTGAGGTGGGGCAGAACGTGAATATCGGACAGGAGCTTGTAACCGTTCTGCCGCTCGATGATGTCTGGGTGACCGCCAATTTTAAGGAGACTCAACTGGCCCGCTTGCGCCCCGGCCAGCGCGTCGAGGTCAACGTGGACGCATATGGCCGCAAGTGGAAGGGCCGCATCGCCAATCTGGGTGGCGGAACCGGGTCTGTATTCAGCGTATTGCCCGAGAATTCCACCGGTCATTATGTGAAAGTTGTGCAGCGCGTGCCGGTACGAATCGATTTCGATCGCCCACCGGGTCAAGAGTTCAACGTCGAAGGATTGTTGAAGCCAGGCCTATCGGTCGAACCCAAGGTAAAGGTCCGATGATTACAGATGTGCCCCTTGTATCCGCCAAACCCAACCCAGTTCGCGAATGGTCAGCTACTCAGAACTGATCGGTCAAGTCCCGTTCTAACACGCTTGCCGGACAAGTCTAGTACGTAACTTGTCCGGTATGATGGGATGATAAATTTCAAGGCTGTATAGTTCACAACCCAGGAAAGCCTGTATGTTTTGCCCTGCCTCTCTTCAGATGGAACTTATGAAGCACCATTGGGATACTTTTTCGACCGAACCGCTAACGATTGCGCAGGGTGGAACTGGGGTCATCGTGCCTGGATGTGTTCATTGTCGAAAACTCTTGTACACAGGCAATCAATCCTTGTCACATTTGGCGCTGGATGTTGCTGCCGACAATTCTGGAAAAGTGGGATTCGAAAAATGAGACAGACCTTTGCCCAACGGGGTAAAAATTCCGGCTAGCGGAAACCGGGGAGCCGCTAGCACGCGGAAATTATATCATCGGGCTAGACCGTTTTACAGATCGGGGGCTTTCACAAACTTGTGCGGAACATTTTGTCGTCGCAAGCGTGTTTTTTCTTAACACCCTGTTTCGAACCAGTTTTCATATGGGTGAGTAGGCAACGATTGCTTAGATGGAGAGAAGTTCAAGGTCACGGATTGCCCCCGAGGCCCTGGCTTCCGAGAAGCGCCGCTACTATCAAAAGCGGATAATCGTGAGTTCGAATCTCACCCGCCTATTCATTCTTATAACCAATCGTTAGGTTATGTCAACAAAATGTCTCCGCGTTTTGCAAAAGTCGAAATAGCCTAATATGATTGGGGTATGTACACCCACGAGGTGTGCGTTTCGGTAAGAGCGTGCATGTCGAGCACAGAGTAAGGATGGCGGAATTCAAAAAATGGCTCGAACGGCAAGGTGGATCTCCCGCAGATATGACGCGGAGACGTAAGGTGCGCGAGATCCTAGATATGCCAAACTCTTTTTGACATTTCCAAACCTTGTGAGAGTTACGATCATGGGGCGATATTCTGTTGAAGGAAAACTAGCAAGCACAGCCGGGGATATTCGAAGCGTCCGTCAGTAGCACTGTTTTAGTTTCCGACGATATTCCGGACGGTAATTACATTTTGGAATATTACTGTTTCGGTTCTCATCACGATAAGGTGCGCGTCAAGTTCGGACGGCCACATAACCTATCGCAGCCACGCCGAAGAGAATTATTCCGCAGATAAAACCTTTGAAGTTCAACATGTCTAACCTCCCTTCGATTTCTAGAAACGGGAGCCTTTCGACTCCCCATTCTTTCAGACCTGTTTCAACGCTGCCAGGGCTAGTACTGATTGAAAATATTCTAAGTTTGTTAAGTTCTCGCTTGACTTTGGACTTTCCGCGCGTATATTCCGGTCTGATTGTACGGAATAGGTACGTAGTTTTCGTCTCGATCTGTCCTGTGGGAGACTGGGACGATCGGCCCCCGTAGTCCAATTCGTTTAGCGGCTTCGAGCAGCCGTATAAGTGTGTTTAACCCTTTCGACCAAGTAAACAATTAGGAGGAACCATGCGAAGTAGTTCACGCGCATTTCAACGTTTTTGTGTGCCCAGCCTGCTTCTTTGCCTGGCGCTCGCAGCGCTGGCCAAGGACGGGCGCGACTTCGCCGGGTTTTACGCGCTCGGTAACGTTAGCGAGCAAGGCGATAAGGTTGAGTTCACCATGACGGTACAAGTTTTCAACTATAGCGATCTGGGCGACATCAAAGCGCCGGTCATCGCGCTGTTGGAAGGCGGGTCGCACGCCAAGCTGGGCGAATTCAAGGCGGTAAAGACGATGCCGGCGAAGCATGACGTAGTCGTGAGCGGGAAATTCGCCGTGTCAAAAATGGAATTTCAGAGTTGGACCAAGCACGGCAGCCCGCAGGTTGTCGTGATCTACGAAGATTCTGGGCGCACTCTGCGCCAGCACGTGCAGTTATCGCGGCGTCCGATGTTGCCGCCACCCACAACGGAGTAGTTCGCTGTCTGACCAATTCCATGAAATTGGCGAAAAAGGCAAAATTCGAAGGAGAAAAGTCGATGCGTCCATATCGCATGTTCCTTTTGAGTTTTTTTGCGGTGCTCGTGTTTACGTTCAGCGCGGCGGCGCAGCAGGATCAAATCAACACGGTGGTGGGCGGCGGGCCGAACGACATGCCAGCGCTGGATGCCGACATATATGGAGTGTACCAGGTGGCTGTGGATAGCTCTGGAAATTACTATATTGCCAGCGCACAACAGAATCGCGTTTTCAAGGTGAACAACGCAGGTTTCCTCACCGTAGTAGCGGGGAACGGCTTGAGTGGTTATAGCGGCGATGGCGTTGCCGGTAGCGCGGCCCAAGGCATGTTGAACGGGCCCGAGGGCGTGGCAGTGGATAGTCTCGGCAACGTGTACATCGCGGATACGAACAACTGTGTAATCCGCAAGGTGGACACCACGAACACGATTACAACTGTCGCGGGGATTCAGAGCAGTTGCGGATACGACGGCGATGGCAGCCCCGCTACTTCGTTCTCCTTGTACTATCCGGAGCAGTTGGCAGTAGATTCATCGAATAACGTGTTTATCGCTGATTTCAGTAATAGTCGGATTCGAAAAATCACGGTATCCACGAGCACCATCGGCACGGTGGCTGGGAACGGCGGGAGCTCTGCCTATTGTGGGAATGGCACGGCAGCTACGTCCTGTAGCTTTTCCAACACGCCATCGGTGGCAGTGGACTCCTCCGACGACATCTTTCTCACGGATATCGCCGCGTGCGTGGTTTACGAGGTAGTCAATTCGACGGGCAAGATCAAGACCGTGGCAGGCGATAACGCTCTCGGATGCGGCTACAACGGCGATAACATCTCGGCGACCAGCGCGCAAATAAACCCAAACAACGCTGGCTCCGGTCAACTTGCCGTCAACAGCGCGGGTACGCAAGTTTGGCTCGCAGATAATAATAACTTTGAGTTCCGGCTGATTAATGTACCCGGCAAGATCACTGCCGTGGCAGGACAAGAGGCATGTGGCGGCCGTAGTATCTCGGGCGACGGCGGACCGGCCACCAGTGCTTGTGTCGCTTATTCGATCGGCATTGCGGTAGATAGCGCCGGCGATCTCTTCTTAAGTAACGATATTAATGGTTATAATGGCGACTTTTTTTACCTCTACAACATCAATGTCCGCGAAGTGGTTTGCGACGTGCCAGCCGATACTTGCACGCCTCCGGCGGGAGAAACTGCAGGCGACATCTACACCGTAGCAGGAAATGGCAGCAGCCCCGGCCCTCCCGGCTTCTGCTGCGCCCCCGACGCCACGCCGGTGAATGGCGTTCCCGCGCTGGGCGTGACTCTCTACTATCCAGTTGGTGTGCTCGCGGACTCGTCAGAAAACATTTTTATTTCTGACACGAGCAATCAGTACATTAGGGAGCTTCTGAACTCGACCGGCAACGTCAATCTCTTCGCCGGGGATGGAACGGCCGGCTACGGTGGAGACGGTGGGCCGGCTACCAGCGCCGAGCTCTATTACCCGCAGGGCTTGAGTCGCGACTACGCCGGGAACATCTACTTCGCGGACACCGATAACTGTGTCATCCGAGTCGTAAGTACCGGTGGCGGCATCAACAGCTTTGCCGGAACGCCTCAGTCATGCAGCTACGGCGGCGATGGCGGTCCTGCGACGAGCGCTCAACTCGAGTATCCGTACGACGTGTTTGTGGACAACTACGGCAACATGATCATCGCTGACGCCGGCAGTAATGTTGTGCGCGAAGTCGTCTGCGCTACTTCTCCGACACCCCCTTACTCTTGCACTCCGCCGGCGGGCGAGACGGCGGGCTTCGTATATACCGTAGCCGGAAACCATGCTCAACCGTCCGGTTACAGCGGTGACGGCGGCCCTGCCACAAGTGCTCAATTGAACGGTCCCTACTCCGCCGCAACGGATGCTGCGGGAAATATCTACATCGCCGATTTTTCGAACAATCGAATACGCAAAGTGAACGCTGCAACCAAGATAATCAACACGATTGCGGGCAATGGTAATGGGGGCTTCACCGGAGACGGACCTGCGCTGGTGAACAGCCTGTATAATCCGTACGCCGTTCGCGCTGATGCGAATGGCAACGTATTCATCGCCGATACCGCCAACCAGAGGATTCGATGGGTGGACGGCGGCGGCACGATGACCACTTTTGCGGGCAATGGCACAGCAGCGTTTAGCGGTGATGGCGGACCCGCTACGAGCGCCGAACTCTACGATCCCGATATGTTTTTCGAGGATACTTCCGGTAACTTCTTCATCACCGACACGTACAACTTCCGCATCCGTAAGATCAACGCGTTTGCGGCGGTAGGACGTTCTACCGGCAGCATAGTTTTCGGCGAGCAGCCAAAGGGGACGACCAGCTACCCGTTTGCAGTCACGCTGAGTGGTATTGGGCCTGCCGCGATCGACAGCCTGACCACAAATGGCGACTTCAGCGAGCTGGATGACTGCGTGGGCAGCTTGCCCAACGGCACGAACTGCAGCGTGTCGGTATTCTTCACGCCGGCAGCTTCTGGGGCGCGTTACGGCACGCTCACCGTCAATACCAACGGCTATTTCAGCACCGCAACCACGATTAGCTTGCAAGGAACGGGCACTGGCCTAACGATCACGCCCAGCCCACTGGCGATGGGCAGCACCGTTGTGAACAGTCCTGTCACAAAGTCAATCACAGTGAAGGGTGGCACCACTTACACTTCAGTGACGCTGGAAGGTGATACCACCGACTTCAAAATTGCCACCAACACTTGCACCGGCGTAGTCGCTTCCAGCTGCGCTGTCGGCATCACTTTTGATCCGACA